>Ga0209066_10000777_pt1 | contig 45523 bp, 42 predicted proteins | sample All_14_2_FD_187198 | JGI IMG/M metagenome (GOLD analysis project Ga0209066, IMG submission 187198) | Freshwater microbial communities in response to fracking from Pennsylvania, USA - Allegheny Zone_MetaG_DW_15 (SPAdes) (version 2) ... | reverse complement strand
GCCCTATCTGTCGGCCTATCTGAGCCCGGAGGACCAGTTCGGCCTGTACCGCGCCGCCTTCTGGATCTTTGTGGTTGCAGCGACCACCGACTGGATCGACGGCTATCTGGCACGGCGCTGGAATGCGACGACCCGGTGGGGGGCGATTCTGGATCCCATCGCCGACAAGATCCTGGTCACCGGGGCCATCCTGGGCGTTCTGACCAGCGGATCGGTGCCACAGATCGCCATTCCCTGCGGCCTGATCCTGTTCCGCGAGTTCGCCGTCTCGGCCCTGCGCGAGACCACCGCCGGCAAGGTCAAGCTGGAGGTCACGACCCTGGCCAAGTGGAAGACCACGCTGCAACTGGTGGCGCTGGGTGCGCAGCTTCTGGCGCGGAACTGGGACGGGTTCGGCTGGGACTTCGACTATCTGGTCTGGTTCCAGTCCTTTGCCGACATCCTGATCTGGCTGGCCGCCATCGTCACCCTGTGGACCGGCTGGCAGTATTTCTCCAAGGCCCAGGCCCAGATGAATCCGCCGGAAGAAAAGTCTTTCGAACCTCTCTAGTCGGGACTTTGCAAAGCCTTGAACAAGACGACGAACTCTAGATCGCGTCGCTTGGGCAGGCCGAACCGTTCGTCGTCCATAGGGAAGTCCGCCGTTGCCCCGGTCCGGGCATAGCCGCGCCGCTCGTACCAGGCGATCAGCTCGGGTCGCTGACGGATCACGGTCATCTCGATCCGGTCTGATCCGAAGCGGGCGACGGCCTCGGCTTCTGCGGCGACCAGAAGGCGGCGACCCAGACCGCTGGCCTGACGCACCGGATCGACCGACAGCATCCCCAGATAGGCCGAGCCGTCGTCCTGACGGCTCAGCATCACGCAGCCGATCAGAACCCCGCCGTTCCGGGCCAACAGGATCACCTTGGTCGGATCGGCGATGACGTCCGACAAGGCCTCGACATCGGTGCGCTGGCCATCCAGCAGATCCGCCTCATGGGTCCAGCCCAGGCGGGCGGCGTCACCGCGATAGGCGCGGGTGACCAGGGCGTGAAGGGACGGGACATCCTCGGAAGTCGCGGGGCAAAAGCTGAGGCTCACCGGACGCCGAGCTCCGCCACCAGCCCGTCCATGCCATAGACGTCGCGCAGGGCCGTGGTCACCGCCCCGGTCGTGACGATGATGCTGCGGTTGACGTTCCGGTCATAGCCGTAGGCGTTCCTCTGGGTCAGGACGGTGGAGTCGAAATTGGCACCGACGATCTCGCCCGCCGCCGTCACGACCGGTGAGCCCGAGGAGCCGCCGATGGTGTCGGAGGAGACGGTCATGTTGATCACGGTGTCGCCCGCGATCCGGTCCCTTGCCGCCAGCAGCTGCGGTGCGACATCGAACGGCGGGGCACCGGTGGCCCGGTCCCACAGGGCGGCGAAGGTGGTGAAGGATCCCCACCGCTGGCCGGGCACGTCCGAGCCCTCGATCAGCCCATAGGTCAGGCGCAGGGTGCCGGTCGCATCCGGATACACGGCGTCGCCATAGGCCGCGAAGCGGGCGGCGGCCAGTTGTTCGGAGGCGCGGTCGGTCGGGGCCTGGACCTTTTCCTCCCACTCGGTGCGGACGGCCCGGGTCGGTTCCTGGATGGCCAGCAGGTACTGGATCAGCGGATCGTCCGACGCCTGGACGGCGGCCAGACCGCCCTCCCACAGGGCGCGACGCACGGCCGGATCGGCCAGTTTCGTGCCCTCGATCAGCCGCGTCGAACGCTGCTCGGGCGATTCCTTGCCCAGGAGGGCGGGGATATAGGGGCTGTCGACGGTCAGCCATTCCCGCGTCTTGGACAGCCACCATTCCATCCGGACCTGCTCCAGTCCCGGATAGACCGGCCGTTCGGCAAACAGCGCCGTCTGGGCGGCGGACAGGCGCGCGTCGCCGAACTCGGCCAACCGCTCGGCCGAAGGCTTGGCTCGCTCTTGTGCGCCGCGCACGAGGGTCCGCGCCCAGAGAAACAGCTGCGATCCGCCGGCGACGGGCGTGGTCCCGACGCCGGTGCCGCCCTCCAGCAGGGCCATGGCCGGATAGAGTTCGCGCAGGGTCGGCTGGATGGCGGACAGGTCGGCGAAGATGGTATCGCCCGCCTTGGCGCGGAAGTCGGTCTCTGCGGCGGCGCGGGTCGACATGAAGCCCGGATCGGTCAGGGCGCGCATCCGGCCCAGGCCGCGCTTGTAGGTGTTCTCCAAGCCTACGATGGGGTCCATCGCTTCAAACGTCTGACGCTCGCCCTCCTGGGAATAGCGGATCAGACGTCCGCGCAGTTCGGATGCGATCAACTGGTCCATCGGCAGGACGACGTCCCGGACCGTCATCAGCTGGTCCTGGGTCAACAGGCGCTGGGTCGCACCGGGGCTGCCGGACACGAAGACGGGGGTGCCCTCGACCGGCTTGTCCGCCTTCCAGACGAAATGGGTCGGGGTCGGGGCCGGGGCGTCGTTCTCGTACAGACGGATGAAGGCCGCATCGATGGCGAAGCGCGGGAAGGAGAAGTTGTCCAGGTCGCCACCGAAGGTCGCCGCCCGGTCCTCGGGCGCGAAGGCCAGGCGGACGTCGCTGTATTTGCGATAGGTGTAGAGCTTGAACTGACCGCCGCGATACAGGCTGACGACCTGGCACCGCTTGTCCGTGGCGGCCCCGCAGGCCTCGCTCTCGATCCGCCCCGCCTCGGCGTCGCGGGCGCGAGTGAAGGCGGAACCGGTCAGTCCTTCACCCGCCTTGTGCATCCGCGCCGTGACGTCGGTGATGTCGGTCAGGACCTCGGCGGTCGCGCCGGGGCATTTGACCTCTTCCTCGCGCGCCTTGGGGGTGAAGCCGGTCTCGGCGTAGTTGAGGCTTTGCGTCGACAGATTGGCCACGCAGGTCGCAACACAGTGATTGTTGGTCATGACCAGACCGGCGTCAGACACGATCCCTGCCGAACACCCGCCGAAACGCACCGACGACAGCCGGACCCGATCGAGGAAAGCCTGGTCGATCGTGGTGCCCAGCGTCGCATTGGCCCGCGCGATGGGGAAGTTGTCGAAGGTCCACATGCCCTCCTCGGCGCTGGCTGACGAGGCTGCGGCGAGGGCGAGGACGGCGAGGGAAGCTGACAGGGCGAGACGCATCGGGGAACTCCTTCCCTTCTCCCCTGCGGGTCGAAGGTCGGCCCATAGGCCGGACGAGGTGTGGCAGCCGAAGGCTGACGGACGAGAGGTCACGCCCACGAGGACGTGATCGAGGCGCGCACCATGAAAGACAAAGGGGTCGACCGGCAAGACCAGTGCGACCCCTCGTCCGTCGCGCTTCGCGCGCCACCTTCTCCCGCAAGGGGAGACGGACAGAACTTACCGAACGCCCAGTTCCGCCAGCAGGCGCGGCTGGTTGTAGACGTTTCTCAGCGCCTCGGTGATGGCGGCGGTCGAGACCGTCACGGTCCGGTTCAGCGTGCCGTCATAGCCATAGGCCCCACCCAGCGAATGGATGTTGCCGTCAAAGGCCGCGCCGATGACTTCGCCGGCAGCATTGATCACGGGCGAGCCCGAGTTGCCGCCGATGATGTCGTTGGTCGAGGAGAAGTCATAGACGGTGGCCTTGTTCACCCGGGCCTCGTTCTCGGCAAACCTGGCTGCCAGATCGAAGGGCACCGAGCCCGTCGCCCGCTCATACAGTCCGCCCATATAGGTGAAGGCCGGTACCTCTGTGCCGCGATAGGTCCAGCCCTGAACCGCACCGTAGGACAGGCGCAGCGAGAAGGTCGCGTCAGGGTACTGGTTGGAACCGTAGGCGGCAAAGCGCGCCTGGGCGACCTTTTCGGCGGCGCGGGCGGTGGGGCCGGACACCGCGCTTTCCCACTGGGTCCGAAGGGCCTGGGCCGCATCATCATTGGCCAGGACGAACTGGATCAGGGGATCGCCGGATGCCGCCAGCTGTTCGGGGGTCATGGCCAGGGCCTGGGCACGGAAGGCGGGGTCCGCCAGTTTCGTGCCCGAGACCAGACGGTCGGCCAGGGCCTCGGGGCTTTCCTTGCCCAGCAGGGCTTTCACAGTCTCATTGTCCACCGTCAGATATTCGCGGGTCTTGGACAGCCAGAACGACAGATAGATCTCTTCCAGGTCGGCCGTGATCGGAATCACCTGGGACAGGCGGCGACCCAGGTTGGCCAGATCGCCGTCCGAATAGCCGGGCCGACGCTGGGCGACCGGCTTGGCCCGCTCCTTGGCGGCGCGGACGATGGCCTTGGCATAGCTGTACAGGGTCGATCCGGCACCGGCACCCGATTCCAGCTGGCGATAAGGTACATAGAGGTCCGATGCCGCCGCCTGGATGCCGGCCAGATCGGTCCACGGATCGCCGATGCGGGCGGCTGCGGCCGGATCGGCGGCGATCCGCGCGCGCAGATCGGCCTCCTCCTGCCGCTTACGGGCCATGAAGGCCGGGTCCAGCAGGGCCCCCTCCTGGCCATAGGTGGCCTTGAAGCTGTTCTCGAGGCCGAACAGGGGATCGACGATCACCCGTGCAGCCTCTTCCGAGGTCGTGCCGTACTGCTGGATGCGGCCGCGCAGTTCAGAGAACTGGATCAGGGTCAGGGGCTGGACCTGGTCACGCAGCCGCTCCAGTTGCGCGATGGTCAGCAGGCGAGAGGTCGAGCCGGGGTTGCCGGCCACAAAGACCGGATCGCCTTCCCTGGGTGGATTGGGGTTCCAGCGCAGGTGGTTGGGCGTCGCGACCGGCTTGCCATCCTCATAGATGCGCAGGAAGCCGCTATCGAGGGCGTAGCGAGGAAAGTTGAAATTGTCAGGGTCGCCACCGAAGAAGGCCGCCTGGAACTCGGGCGCGAACACCAGCCGGACGTCCTCGTACTTGCGGAACTTGTACAGGGCGTAGCGCCCGCCGCGATAGAAGCTGATGACCTGACAGGTCAATTTGACGTCGTCGCCGCAGACCTCGTCCTGAATTTTCGACTGTTCGGCCCCGCGTGCCTGGACGAAGGCCGCACCTTGCAGGCCTTCGCCCGCACCCAGCATCCGGTCGGTCACATCGGTGATGTCGGTCAGGATCTCGGCGGTCTGGCCGGGGCAGGTCTTTTCCTCCTCGCGGGTCGCCGGCATCCAGCCGTTCTTAACATAGTCGTTCTCGGCCGTGGACAGATCCTGGACACAGCTGACGACGCAGTGGTGGTTGGTCAGGATCAGGCCCTCGCCCGACACCAGGGAGGCCGAACAGCCCGACAGGCGCACCGCCGCGTTGCGAACGCGGTCCAGCCAGGCCTGGTCGATCCGGGTACCGTATTTGTCATTCACCGTCTGGATCGGAAAATTGTCGAAGGTCCACATCCCCTCGTCGGCGCGGGCGGGCGTCGAGGCGGCAGACAGCATGGTCGTGGCGGCCCCGAGGGCCAGCAGCGAGGCGGTGAAACGAAGCGACATGGGGGACAAACTCCGGATAGGGACGCAGATTGCTAGCCTTATCGTCCGGCGTCGTCCATGCCGACACTCCAAGCCTTACCCCGATTTAACTTGGCCGTTTCGGGCGGCGGCCTCAGATAGCGCACGTAAACCGAGGTTCCCAGACGTCCATGTCGCTCGCACTATCCACGCTTCTCTATGAGTGGCGGCGCTATATGGCCGCTGTGATGGCGCTCGCCCTGTCGGGCCTGCTGGTCCTGGCCATGACCGGCGTCTTCATCGGAATCGGCAAGGGGTTCACCGCAACGATCGAGCGGTCGAGTGCCGACATTATCATCATGCAGCCCGGTGCCAAGTCGCTGATGGGCGGTCCGTCTGGCGTGCCGCGCCGGTTCATCCCCCTGGCCTACAATCACCCCGACGTGGTCGAGGTCCAGCCCCTGGACGGGGCCGGCGGATCGTTCCAGTCGATCAAGAACATCGATCCGACCATGAGCCAGGCCGACCGCGCCAAGAGCGGTGCCCCCAAGCAACAGTTCGTCCAGTCCTTCGTGATCGACACGACACCGGGGGCCGTGACCATACCGACTGACTATTCCCAAGAACTGATCGACGCCCTGCGCCAGCCCTATACCGTCGCGGTCGACGAGACGGCGCTCAAGCCCCTGGGCGTCAAGCTGGGCGACAAGGCCATCTACAACGGCCAGACGGTGACAGTCGCGGCGGTGCTTCGCGGCTATCCCAACATGATGCAGTCGACCATCATCATGTCGCGCGACACCCTGCGGATGCTGGGCCAGGCCGATACCGGTCCGCGCGTCGGTCCCCTGATGGTCAAGCTGCGCGATCCGTCGCGCGCCATCGCCGTCGCGGCCCAGCTCAACACCATGGGTGACGGTCAGTGGAAGGCCTGGACGCGTCAGGAACTGGCCGACGCCAATGCCGGGGCCATGTTCGAGGAGGGCATCCTGGTGATCATCATTGGCGGCTGCGTCGTGCTGGGCACCATCATCGGCATCGCCATCACCTGGCAGACCCTGCAAGGCGCGATCATGGCCAATATCAAGGAGTTCGCGTCGCTGCGGGCTCTTGGCGTCGGCATGGGATCGCTGAACCGGATCGTGATCGAGCTGAGCTTCTGGGTCGGGATCGTGGGCGTCATCGCCGCCATCGGCCTGACCTGGCTGGTGTCGCTGTTCGCCATGGCCAATGCCGTCATCATCGCCCTGCCGCCTGTGTTGCTGATCGTGGTTGGAGGCGGCCTGGTGCTGATCGCCATGGTGTCGGGCCTGTTGTCCATGGGCGTGCTCAAGAACAGCCAACCGGCGGACCTGTTGCGATGATGGATTTCACCCCCGATGCACCCGTCGCCGTTACCAAGGTTCACGGCAAGCACGGCGATTTTGCCATCGAGGCCAAGGGACTGATCAAGCGGTTCAAGTCCGGCAAGGGTTTTGTCGAGGTGCTGAAGGGCGTCGATTTCGACGCACGGCACGGCGACCTGACCATGGTCATGGGCCCGTCAGGCTCTGGCAAGTCGACCCTGATCGCGGCCCTGTCGGGCCTGCTGAAGCCGGAGGAAGGCCGCGTCGACTGCCTGGACGTCGATGACCTGTGGAAGCTGCCGAACGGCAAGATCGACAAGTTCCGTCTGGATCATTGCGGCTTTATCTTCCAGGGCTTCAACCTGTTCCCGGCCCTGACGGCCCTGCAACAGGTGACGACAGTGCTGAAGTTCCAGGGCCTGTCCTCGGGTGCAGCCAAGAAGCGCGCCACCGAGGCCCTGGTTGAGGTGGGCCTGGGTCACCGGCTGAACCAGCGTCCGTCGCTGCTGTCCGGAGGCGAGAAGCAACGCGTCGCCATTGCCCGCGCCCTGGCCAAGGACCCCAAGATCCTGTTCGCCGACGAACCGACCTCGGCGCTGGACGGCGAGAACGGCCAGATCGTCATCAGGCTTCTGCGCCGCGCCGCCACCGAACACGGGGCCGCCGTCATCTGCGTGACCCACGACCCGCGCCTGGAGGCCTGGGCCGACCGGGTCATCAAGATCGAGGACGGGGTCATCGCATCGGACGAGCGCCGCACCCCCGACCTCAACGCCACCCTCGCTTCTCACTGACCGCCGTCGTCATAGATCCATCAGGACAGACACCATGCCCGCCTTCCTCAAGAACAAATGGACCTGGATCGGCGTGCTGCTGATCCTCGTCGTCGTCGTCGGCTTCATCATGTTCTCTAAGGCGGGAGCGGCCAAGAAGGCCGAGGCCGAGAAGGAGGCTGCAACCAAGGTCGAGAGCCCCTATGCGGCCATCGCCAACGGCAAGGTCGACGTCGAGGGCGGCATCATCTCGGTCGCGGCCCGTCGCGGCGGCATCATCAAGGAAGTGCTGGTCCAGGAAGGCGACCGCGTCGTCGCCGGCCAGGTCCTGGCTCGTCAGGAAGACGACGAGGCCCGTCTGGCCGTCCAGTCGAGCCGCGCCGCCGTCGCCCAGGCCGAGAGCCAGCTGACCGCCATCCGCGTCGATATCACCACCGCCCAGCGCGAATACAATCGCCTCGAAAAACTGGTCGCCACCAACTTCGTTGCCGGTGCGCGGATGGATCAGGCCCGCGACGCCATCGCCACGGCCCAGGCCCGCCTCAGCTCGCAGCAGGCCGCCGTCCAGACCGCGCGCGCCCAGCTGGCCCAGGCCGAGTACAATCAGGAACTGACCGTCATCCGCGCCCCCACCGCCGGTCGGATCGCGCGCCGATACGCCAATCCGGGTGCCGGCGCCTCGACCCTGAACGTCTCGGCCATGTTCGACCTGGAGCCCGACGCCCCTCGCATCGCCCGCGCCGAGATCGTCGAGAGCGACATCCCCAACATCGCCACCGGCCAGGCCGTCGAGATCACGCCCGAGGGCAATCCGTCCAAGGTCTATATCGGGGCCGTCCTGCGTCGCGCGGCCGTGTTCGGTGCCCGGAAACTGGCCTCCGACGACCCCTCGCAACGGTCAGACGAACGGGTCGTGGAGGTCGTGGTCTCTGCGGGCGACGCACCTCTGCTGATCGGCCAGAGGGTCCTGGTCAAGTTCATGAAGCCCGGCCAGACCGCCGGAGCCCCCCGCCCCGTCAGCGCCGGCGTCACGGCCGAGCGGGCCATGCGTCAGCCGGGGAGCTGATCTCCACTCCGCTCATTCCGGAGAACAGTCGGGATGAGCGGAAAAGTCTGGCTCACAACCAGTCCGCCATCGGTTCGCGCGCCAGCATCTCGTCATAGGTCGGGCGGGGACGGACGACCGCCCAGCGATCCCCGTCGACCATGATCTCGGGGACCAGGGGCCGGGTGTTGTATTCGCTGGACATTACCGCCCCGTAAGCCCCGGCACCGGTGAAGACGACCAGATCGCCGGCCTGCAAAGGCGGCAGATCGCGGCCCCGCGCAAAGGTGTCTCCGGTCTCGCAGATCGGCCCGACGATGTCATAAGCGGTCGGGGCATTGTGCCCGCCGGACGGGCGCGGTCGAACCGGCAGGACCTCATGGAAACTGTCGTACATGGCCGGGCGGATCAGGTCGTTCATGGCCGCATCCAGCACCAGGAACCTGCGCCCATCCGCCCGCTCGGTGACCTGGATCACGCGCGACAGCAGCACGCCCGCATTGGCCGCCAGCAGTCGGCCCGGCTCAAACGCCGCCTCGACATCGAGCCCGTCCAGAACCCGTGCCGCCATGGCCACATAGTCTGCGGGTGAAGCCGTCGGTGCCCCCCCGACATAGGGAACGCCCAACCCGCCTCCAAGGTCGAGCCGGGTCACGACCTGACCCAGGCTGCGCAACCTCTCCGTCATCGACCGCAGCAGGCGAAACGCGGCCTCCAGAGGGGCCAGGTCGGTGATCTGGCTGCCGATATGGCAGGCGAGCCCCACGGGCGTGACCCAGTCGCTGGCGGCGGCGCGGATGTACAGGTCCATGGCCTCATCGGCGGGAATGCCGAACTTGTCGCCTTCGCCGCCCGTGGTGATCTTGGCATGGCCGCCCGCCCCGATCTTGGGATTCACACGGATCGCGATCTCGGGGACCTTGCCCAGACGTTCGGCGATGGGGATCAGCCGGTCGAGCTCGGCCGGGCTCTCGACGTTGATCTGACGCACGCCGGCCTGGATGGCGAAGGCCAGTTCGGTGTCAGTCTTGCCCACACCCGAGAAGATGATCTTCGAGGCGGGCACCCCGGCCTTGAGCGCGCGCCGGATCTCGCCCTCCGACACCGTATCGGCCCCGCAGCCCAGATTCGCCAGGGTCGCCAGCACCGACAGATTGGAGTTGGCCTTGACGGCAAAGGCGATCAAGGCGTCGCCGAGCGCGCCGGAATGAGCGTCAGCGGCGTCTCGAAGCACCTGATAGTGCCGCTGGAATGTCGCTGTCGAATAGACATAGGCAGGGGTGCCGACGGTCACGGCGAGGGCTTCGAGGCCAACGCCTTCGGCGTGAAGTTCGCCGTCGATCAGGTCGAAATGGTGCAAGGTCAGAGGTCCAGAGGAGATCAAGGTCTCCACCCCGTCTCGGAGCGACGGGGTGGAGGATCGGAGGCCGCTTGGCCGACGAGACGGAGGGGTTCTTCACCCCAGACACGGTTTACGCTGCAAGACCCCCTCCACCCCTTCGGGGCCCCCTCCCCATCGCCAGGCGGCGACGGGGAGGAGACGCGCCTCCTACTGCGGACGCGCGGCGGCGGGAGCGCCCAGGGGGTTGGTCGGACCGCCGTCGATGGGGATCTGGCTGGACGGGCGGTTGACAGTCGCGGGATCGGGCAGATCCCGGGCCCAGGCGTCGCGCGGCGCACGCTCGGTCTCGCGCGGGGCCGGGCTTTCAAGATCGGCCATCCGGCCACAGGCCGAGGCCGAGACGGCTACGAGGGCGAACGCACCCAGGACGATGAACTGTTTCATAGACGCGTCTTCCAATCGGCGATGCGCGCACGGACCTGTTCCGGCGCAGTTCCCCCGAAACTCTGGCGGCTGGCGCAGGAGGCCTCGGGTGAGAGCACCTTGTAAACCGCCTCGGTGACACCGGGTTCAAGGCTCTGCAATTCGGCGAGCGACAGTTGCGCCAGACCCACGCCTTTGCCCTCTGCCATCTTCACCGCCGCGCCCGTGACATGGTGCGCCCGGCGGAACGGCAGATCGATCTCGCGCACCAGCCAGTCGGCCAGGTCGGTCGCGGTCGAAAAGCCCGCCCCTGCCGCCGCCGCCATCCGCTCGGTATTGGGAATGATGGCCGCGACCATGGCTGTCATGGCCGTCAGCGCCAGATCTAGGGCGTCGAAGGCCTCGAACACCGGCGGCTTGTCCTCCTGCATGTCCTTGGAATAGGCTAGCGGCAGACCTTTCATCACGGTCGAGAGCGCCACGAACGAACCGATGATCCGCCCGGTCTTGGCCCGGACCAGTTCGGCGGCGTCGGGGTTCCTCTTCTGCGGCATGATCGACGACCCGGTCGTCAGGTCATCGGGCAGGGACGCAAAGCCGAACATCGGCGTCATCCAGATCACGATCTCCTCCGCCAGGCGCGACAGGTGTCCCGCACAGATCGAGGCCACGGCCAGGCTCTCCAGCGCGAAATCACGATCCGACACTGCGTCCAGCGAGTTCGCCATCGGCCGGTCAAACCCCAGCTCGGTCGCCGTCCCATGGCGGTCGATGGGGAAGGGCGACCCGGCCAGGGCAGCCGCCCCCAGCGGGTTCTCGTTCATCCGCCGCCGTGCGTCGGCGAACCGGGAGGCGTCCCGGCCGAACATCTCGACATAGGCCATCAGGTGGTGGCCGAACGTCACCGGCTGGGCCGTCTGCAGATGGGTGAAGCCGGGCATCAGGTCGCCCGCGTGCTGCTCTGCTCGGGTAAGCAAGGCCCGTTGCAGCGCCTTCAACTGTTCGCCCGACCGGTCGCAGGCGTCGCGGACCCAGAGGCGGAAGTCGGTTGCCACCTGATCGTTGCGGCTCCGCGCCGTGTGCAGACGCCCCGAGGGCTCGCCGATCAGCTCGGACAGCCGCGCCTCCACATTCATGTGGATGTCCTCGAAGGCGTCGCGGAAGGGGAAGGACCCGTCCTCGATCTCGGCCTGGATGGTATCGAGGCCCGACAGGATGGCCGCGCCGTCGTCCGCGCGTATGATCTTCTGCGCGATCAGCATCCGGCAATGGGCCCGTGACCCGGCCAGGTCCTGGGCCCAAAGCCGCTTGTCGACACCGATGGAGACATTGATGGCCTGCATGATGTCAGCCGGGCGCGACGAAAAGCGCCCGCCCCACATGTCTTGACCCGCGGGCTTTTGACCCGCCTTAGTCGCTGGATTGGTGGGATCGGCGTCGGACATGAGCGGCTCAGGCAGGAAGCGTGGACGAACCACGGCGGTTATCGTGGGCGTTATCGTCCTCATCGGTCTCGCGCTAGCCTTTACCGCTTGGCAAATGAACCTGTCGGTCAGGATCGACCTGCCCCCAGCCCCTGCATCTGCCGATGTCGCTCCCAAAAGCGCCCTCTCCCGCTTCGCTGTCGGCTCCTTGACCCGCCTCGAGACGCCCGCCGCCATCCCTGTCGCCCCAGCCTATGTGTTCAAGGCCCGCGAGGGCACGGATGCGACCTTCGCCGACGTCAGGGGCAAGGTCGTCGTGGTCAATCTGTGGGCCATGTGGTGCGCGCCGTGTCGCACCGAGATGCCGACCCTGGCTGCGCTCGCCACGACCTATGCCGACAAGCCGCTGGTCGTCCTGCCGATCAATGTGGATGTGGGGGCCGATGCTCTGGCCGATGCCACCTCCTTTATCGATGTGCATGAACCCCTGCCCCTCTACAATGATCCGAAATTCCAGCTGCCGTTCGAGTTCCCGGGCAAGGGCAAGATGCCCCAGACCATCCTGCTGGACCGCCAGGGCCGTATCCGCGCCACCTTCGCCGGCGAGGCCGACTGGAACAGCCCCGAGGCCCATGCCCTGATCGATGCCCTGCTGGCCGAACCAGCCTGATTCAGGACCTCGCTATTAGAATTCCTCGCCTTGAAGCGGCGCGGTTTCCCGCCCATCTAGCCGCAACAGGGACCGTTGCGAACGCCGCTTCGGAAGGGACGACACATGGCTGCCAACGCGCCGCTCACCCGGGACCAGCTGGTCGCCGTCATGTCCGATGGCGCAAAGCCCCGTGATCGTTGGCGCGTGGGTGCCGAGCACGAGAAGTTCGGTTTCGACCGGACCACCCTTCGCCGCCCGACCTATGAGGGGCCCAACGGCATCCACGCCATGCTGACCGGCCTGCAACGCTTCGGCTGGAGCCCGGTGGAGGAAGGCGGCCACCTGATCGCCTTGACCCGCAAGAACGCTGAGGGGATGACGGCCTCGATCAGTCTGGAACCAGGCGGCCAGTTCGAGCTGTCGGGAGCCCCGCTGCTCACCATCCACGACATCTGTGCCGAGACCGGCCAGCATCTGATGGAGGTCAAACAGGTCGCCGATCAGCTGAATCTCGGCTTCCTCGGTGCCGGGTTCGACCCCCTGTGGACCCGCGCCGAGGTGCCGATAATGCCCAAGGGCCGCTATGACATCATGCGGTCCTACATGCCGAAAAAGGGGAATCTCGGTCTGGACATGATGCTGAGGACCTGCACCATCCAGGCCAATCTCGACTATGAGTCCGAGGCCGACATGGTGCTGAAGTTTCGCACCTCGCTCGCTCTGCAACCCATCGGCACGGCCCTGTTCGCCTGTTCGCCGTTCACCGAGGGCAAGCCGAATGGCTTCCTGTCGGCCCGCGCCAACGTCTGGACCGACACCGACCCGGACCGCACCGGCATGATCGACTTTGTCTTCCAGGACGGCTTCGGGTTCGAACGCTATGCCGACTATGCGCTGGACGTGCCGATGTATTTCGCCAAGCGCGACGGGAAATACCTCGATGCCTCGGGCAAGTCGTTCCGCGACTTCATGGTCGGAAAGCTCGACATCCTGCCCGGCGAATACCCGACCCTGGCCGACTGGAACGACCATCTGACAACCCTGTTTCCCGAGGTCCGGCTCAAATCCTATCTGGAGATGCGCGGCTCGGACGGCGGGCCGTGGAGCCGGATCTGTGCCCTGCCCGCCCTTTGGACCGGAATTTTCTACGACGCCCCGTCCCTGGCCGCCGCCTGGGACCTGTGCAAGGACTGGGATACGGGCGATCACGAACGCCTGCGTCGCGACGTAACCCGCCTGGGCCTCAAGGCCACGGTGGCCGGACGGTCGGTGCGCGACATCGCCGTGGACATGGTCGCCATCGCCCGTGAGGGGCTCAAGAACCGCGCCAGGTTCAGCGGTGGCATGGTCGACGAGCGCGGCTATCTGTCGGAACTGGAAGACATCGCCGACTCAGGTCTGACCCCCGCCGACCGGATGCTGGCACTCTACCATGGCGACTGGCAGGGCGACGTGACCCGCATCTACCGCGACTTCGCCTATTGATCCCGGACGACCGGGCCGGAGGCAAGTCGACGGGCCGAGACGGGCGGCAGATCCGCGTTTCTCGCGAAACCCTTTGCCTCGGCCCATTCCCCGGCTATATCGCCCAGGCTTCCGCGGGCGTGATGTAGTGGTAGCCTGAAAGCTTCCCAAGCTTTTCGTGCGGGTTCGATTCCCGCCGCCCGCTCCAGCACTTAGCCTCCGGGGCGGTGCAGTTTGCAGACGGTTTTGCAAACTACGTTCTCTTTTCGGTCTTGTTTAGCTTCTGGATGATCGCGGCGGTGCTAGCCGAGTGACCGACGTAGCGACGGATTATCTTGTCAACCTGTGCTTCCTCCCACGCGAGGATCTCGCCGATCTCGCGGTTGGACAGACCAGCTGCATGAAATCGGGTTGCCGCGGTGCCACGCAGATCATGGAAATGCAGATCGCGTGTATCGGTGAAGGCCAGCTTGAAGGCTTTGCGGAATGACGAGCCATTAGCAGGCTGTTGAAGAGGTCGGCCACCGGCGGGCGATGAAGGTGATGTCGTCACCGTTGTGGAAGTTTATTTCGCCGTGAAGCGATCCATCGGGCTGGATTTTGGCCGATCCGTCGCCGCAGGCCTCGTCCATCTCGTCATTGCCGTCCCAGGTGAAGACGACGGCCTCGGTCTCGGCTCCGCCGTGGATGGAGCCGGTGACGCATCCGAAGGCGAACTCGCCTGTTGTGGGACCGAACAGGATGTAGGCCGGGCCCATCATGTCGGCGAAGTCGGCCTCGTAGTCCGGCATCTCGACGATGCGCCATTTGCCCTGAAGCGTCATGCCGACGCTTCCAGGAGTTTGGGCAGACGGACCAGGTTGCAGGCTGCCGCCGCGAAGGTGAAGGCCCATCCGGCCCGGTCCCGGCCCCGGAACCGGGTCTTGCGCTGGCCGGCGATGGTCTTGATCCAGCCGAAGCCCTCCTCGATGCGCTTGCGGATCTTCTGGCTCATGGCGTAGCCGGCGTGGCGGGTGGTGCGCCCGTCGATGGCCGAGCGTCGGCCATTGGTGTTCTGGGCCACATGCGGGCGCACGTTCATCGAGCGCAGCTCATTGACGAAGTCCTGGGTGTCGTAGGCCTTGTCGGCCCCCAGACTGATGGCGCGGGGCCGGTCCGCGCGGGGCTCGATCATCGCCAGGGCGGCGATGCGCTCGGCATGGCCGTCGGCTGGGGTCAGACAGGCGTCCACGATCAGGCCCGAGCGGTTCTCCATCAGGGTGTGGCCGATGAAGCAGAGCCGGGCCTCCATGCCCGCGCCCTTGCGGTAGAGCCGCGCCTCGGGATCGGTCGTGCTCTCATGGGTCTGGTTGGACCGCGCCTGGCCCTTGAAGTCGACCTCGGCGTTGCGACCGCCAGAGGATGGCGGCGGCGGGCCGTCCCCCTCCGGTGTCCTGGGCTTGAAGCTCTTCATCGACGCCCAGGCCTCGATCAGGGTTCCATCGACGCTGAAGTGATCGGTGGACAACAGCCGTTTGACCCGAGGCTGGGCCAGCACCACCGTCAGGAATTTGGCCGCGATCTGCCCTTCCAGCAGCCGGTCGCGGTTCTTGGAAAAGGTCGAATGGTCCCAGGCCGGATCGTCCACCCCCAGGCCCACGAACCAGCGAAACAACAGATCGAACTCCAGCCGCTCCATCAGCTGGCGCTCCGACCGGATCGAATAGAAGGCCTGGAGCAACATCGCCCGCAGCAGCATCTCCGGCGGGATCGAGGGGCGGCCCATCCCCGAATAAAGTTCCGAGAAGTCCTCGCTCAACGCCCTAAGCGCCGCCTCGACCAGAGACCGGATCGCCCTCAGTGGATGATCGCCCCGCACCCTCGCCTCAAGGTCCACATACGAGAACAACGACCCCGAGCGTCTGTCCGAACCCCGCATCCGCCTTCCCCTCAAACGACCCAGGAAAGGAGTGAATCATGCCGAGTCCGACAACGCCACGAACTTCTTCAACAGCCTGCTAATCCAGCGCCCTATCATTTACGATGTAGACGCGCTGATGCAGCACGAGGCGGTCTTTTCGGTATGACAGTGAATCAGCGGTAGGACGCCGTCGGCTGGCGACCCATCTCTTGCGCCGTGAAGGTGGGTTCGGCCATAGGAAGATGTCTGCACCGGTAGTAGATCGAAATAGCCGACGTCGAACTCGACGTCGCAGAACAGCCAAGGTTCTCGCGCGATCTCCGCACTGAGCCAGTCGTCACTCCTCGCCATCTGTTCTGGCAGGCGTCTATCTCGAAGGTCGCGCCCAACCTCCCGCTTCCTCACTGTCTTTCACCATCCTCATCGATACCCAATCCGCGACTAAGGCAGGAGTGGCTTCGTTAACGATCTCAACCCGGACGGCGTGGGTAAGGAGCCAACGCCCGCCTTCCTTCTGCACAGCCGATTTGAGTGCGAACCATCCTCTGACGGACGCCCCCGATTTCACGGGAGCCAGAAATCGCAGCCGGTCGAAGCCGTAGTTGACCCCCATCACGGCACCCTTGATGACTGGCAGGGCGTCCTTGCTCATTGCCGCCAGCAGACTGACGGTCAGGAAACCGTGGGCGATCGTTCCCCCGAACGGCGTCTTCGCCGCAGCCGCAGGGTCGACGTGGATGAACTGCCAGTCTTCGGTGGCGTTGGCGAACGCGTCGATGCGGCCCTGGTCGATCTCGAACCAGCGCGACACCCAGCGTTCGTCGCCGATCAGTCCCTCCAGATCAGCGGTCGAGATCAGGGCTGGCGTGGCCGTCTCGGCAGTCATCTCGGATCCCACGTGAAGATGTCGCCCGACCGTTCCAGCGGGAAGAAGGCATCCTCAAAGGAAGGAAAGGCTTCGGCGACGACGGCTTCGGGCGTCCAGCCCTCGGGCGCATGTGCGGTTCTGATAGGGCGGGGTTGGGAGAAGAGATAAATCTCGTTGTTGCGCACGCCGAAGATCTGTCCGGTCACGCTGCATCCGCCATCGCTGGCGAGGGCGACGACGAAGGGTGCGATCTTCTCCGGCACCAGGGCCTTGAGGCCCTCGACGCGCTTTTGCTGTTCCGGCGTATCGGTCGGGATGGAATCTATCATCCGCGTCCAGGCGAAGGGCGCCACTGCATTCGAGCGGACTCCGAAGCGGGCCATGTCGAGAGCGATCGACTTCGACAGAGCGGCGATGCCCAGTTTGGCGGCGGCGTAGTTGGCCTGGCCCAGATTGCCAATCAAACCGGAGGTCGAGGTCATGTGAATGTAGGCACCGGACGCCTGTTGCTTGAAATGCGGCGCGGCGGCGCGGCTGACGTTGAATGTGCCCTTGAGGTGGACGGCGATGACGGCGTCGAACTCTTCCTCGGTCATCTTATGGAACAGGACGTCCCTCAGGTTGCCGGCGTTGTTCACCACGGCGTCGATGCGTCCGAACGTGTCGATGGCCGTCTGGACCATCGCCTGACCGCCGTCCCAGTCAGCGACGCTGTTGGTGTTGGCGACGGCCCGCCCCCCGGCGGCGATGATCTCGTCGACGACCTGTTGCGCCGGTCCCTGATCGCCGCCGTCACCGGTCAGGGAGACGCCCAGATCGTTGACGACCACCGCCGCGCCCGCCTCGGCGAGGGCCAGTGCGATCCCGCGTCCGACGCCGCGTCCGCCGCCGGTGACCAGCGCGACCTTGCCATCCATCATACCCATCGGAGGCTCCTCAATAGCTCTTGGGAAGGCCAAGGACCTTCTCGGCGACGAAGCTGAGAATCAGCTGTTCGGTGATCGGGGCCAGGCGCGTCACGGCGACCTCGCGATACAGCCGCTCGACATGATATTCCTTGGCGTAGCCGAAGCCGCCATGGGTCGCGATCGACTGCCAGCAGGCGTCGTGGCCGGCCCGGGCGCCCAGGAATTTTGCGGAGTTGGCCTCGGCGCCGCAGGGCTGGCCGGCGTCATAGAGTTCGGCCGCGCGCATCGCCATCTGCCAGGCGGATTCCAAATACATCCAGTTCTCCGCGAGCGGGTGCTGGATTCCCTGGTTCTGGCCGATAGGGCGATCGAACACGACCCGCTCTTTCGCATAGGCCGTGGCCCTGCGCAGGGCGTCCTGGCCGATGCCGATGGCTTCCGACGCGATCAGGACGCGTTCGGGGTTCAGGCTGTGCAGGATGTAGGAGAAGCCCTTGCCCTCCTCGCCGATGCGGTCCTCGTCGGGGATGAACAGGCCGTCGATGAAGATGGCGTTGGAATCGACCGCCTTGCGCCCCATCTTCGGGATCTTGTGGACGTCGATCTTAGAGCGGTCGAGGTTGGTGTAGAAGATGGTGATGCCGTCGGTTGGTCGGGCGCAGTCTTCGTATTTCGTGGTGCGCGTCAGCAGCATGATCTTGTTGGCGACCTGCGCCGTCGAGGTCCAGACCTTCTGGCCGTGGACGACATAGCCGCCCGGGACCTTCTCGGCGAAGGTCTTGATCCGGGTCGTGTTCAGACCGGCGTCGGGCTCGGTGAAGCCGAAGCAGCACTGGTCCTCGCCGGAAATCAGACGCGGCACCCAGCGGGCCTTCTGTTCGGGCGTGCCTTTCACCACGATCGGGTGGGGACCGAACAGATTGATGTGAACCGAGGACGTCGCCGCCATGCCGCCGCCGTGGCTGGCGACCTCGTGCATCATGATCGCCGCCTCGGTGACGCCCAGACCCGCGCCGCCGTATTCCTCGGGCATGGTGATGCCGAGCCAGCCGCCGTCCGCCATCGCCTTGTGGAACTCGAACGGGAAGACTCCGTCCTCGTCACGGGCGAGCCAGTATTCATCGTCGAACCGGGTCACGACCGACCGCACACCCTCGCGGATGGCGTTGAGTTCGTCGGCGCGTTCCGCCGCCAGTTGCTGCCGGGTCGTCATGCGTCGGTCCTCGAGGCTGCGGAGGCCAGGGTCCGCCGGGCCGCCTTCAGGTGGGGGATGTCGTACATCTTGCCGTCCAGCCCGATCACACCGACACCGGGTTCGGCCTCGAAGGCCTCGATCAGGCGACGGGCATGGGCGAGGTCGGCCTCGGACGGGGAGAAACAGGCGTTGATCGTTGCGACCTGGTCCGGATGGATCGCGATCCGGCCGGTGAAGCCGTCGCGCCTTGCGAACGCGCAGTCGGCGGCCAGTCCCTCGGCATCGCGGAAGTCGGCGTAGAGGGTGTCGATCGGAGCCACGCCCGCGGCGGCCGCGGCGAACAGGCACTGGGTGCGGGCGACCTGATACGGGAAGGTCCAGGCCCCGGTCTCGTCCCTGTTGTCGGTCGCGCCGATGGCGGCGGCCAGATCTTCAGCCCCCCACGTCAGGCCGACCAGCCGGGGATGAGCGGGCGCATAGGTTCCCAGATTGAACATGGCGGTCGGGGTCTCGGTGGCGACCACGCAGATTTTCACCGTGCCGACCGGCATCCCGGCGCTCGCTTCCAGAGCGTCAAGATAGTGGCCGATGCGAACGATGTCGGCGGCGCTGTTGGCCTTGGGGATCATGATCCCATTGAGTCCAGGGCGAACAATGGCCGCCAGATCGTGGATCGTCAGGTCGGTGTCGAACGGATTAATCCGAACGTAGAAGGCCCAGGACCGCTTCGAGTCGTGATCCAGCAGGCCGGCGACGTGTTCGCGCGCTTCCAGCTTCTTCGAGGGTGCGACCGAGTCCTCGAGATCAAGAATCAAGGCGTCGGCGCCGCACAGGTTCGCCTTCTCGAACTTGCGCGGACTGTCGCCCGGCACGAACAGCATGGAGCGCAGGCTCATGCCGGGCGGCTCATCATCAGGGCGGCGCGTGTTGTCTTGCAGATGATCTCGTCGCGCTGGTTCAGGCCAACGTGTTCAAACGTCACCACGCCCTGTCCCGGCCGCGAGGCCGAGGGCCGGACGCCCTTGACGGTGGTCCGAGAGCGAATGGTGTCGCCCGAGAAGACGGGGCCGGGAAAGACGGTGTCGGTCATGCCCAGATTGGCGACGGTGGTGCCGAACGTCGTGTCCTGAACCGACAGGCCGATCACCAGCCCCAGGGTGAAGATCGAATTCATCAGGGGCCGCCCGAACTCGGTCCTGCTGCAATAGTCATGGTCGATGTGGATGGCCGCCGGGTTATACGTCAGCGACGAGAACAGCATATTGTCCATGTCGGTGACCGTACGACGCACCTCGTGGTCGAATGTCGCGCCGACCTCGAACTGTTCGAAATAGAGACCCGCCATCGTCAGTTCATCCGTCCGAGAATGGAGACGGCGGCGATGCTGTTGAAGGGCGCGCCGCCCATGTTGTGGGTCAGGCCGAATTCGACGTCGGACAACTGGCGCTCGCCGGAACGGCCGAGCAGTTGGCTGTACACTTCGTAGACCATCCTCAGGCCGGTGGCGCCGACGGGATGGCCGAAGCATTTCAGGCCTCCGTCGACCTGGGCGGGCATGGCACCGCCCCGATCATAACGGCCGTCGAGGATGTCGAACGGCGCACGGCCCGCATCCGACAGGCCCAGATCTTCCATGCTGACAAGCTCCGTCACCGAGAAGCAGTCATGGACTTCGACAAGATCCAGTTCGTCACGTGCCGACTTGATGCCTGCCTCGGCATAGGCGCGCTGCGACGCCATCTGGGTGTTGCGGACATAGGAACCGTCCCATTCGCCGAATTGGCTTTCCCAGCCATTGCTGGCGGCGATCTGGATCGCCTTGACGGAGACCAGCTCCGACTTGCCCAGGCTGCGTGCGATCTCGGGCGTGGTGACGATGGCGCAGGCTGCGCCGTCCGACACACCGCAGCAGTCGAACAGACCGAGCGGATCCGCGATCATAGGCGCGCCGAGGATCGTCTCCATCGACACCGCCTTGCGCAGATGGGCGCGAGAATTAAGCGCACCATTTTGATGGCTCTTCCAAGAAACATGGGCCATAGCGCGCTTGAGGTCGGCCGGGTCGATGCTGTGGCGCGCTGTATAGGCGCCGGCCAGTTGGGCAAAGCCGCCGGGCGCGGAGCCGTAGGGCATCCACAGGTCGTTCGCGAGCCCCTTGGTCTTGAGCGGCAGACCGCCATAGCCGGTGTCCTTCAACTTCTCGACACCCAGCGCCAGGGCGACGTCGCAAGCGCCGGCCGCGACCGCATAAACGGCGGCGCGCAGGGCCTCGGTTCCGGTCGCGCACATGTTCTCGACCCGCGTCACCGGGATGGGCGGCAGACGCAGCGCATGGGCAAGCGGCAGTGCCGAGTTCCCCACATTGATGTCGTCCAGCGCATTGCCGACCCAGGCCGCCTCGATCATCGAGCGCTCGATGCCGGCATCCTTGCGGGCCTCCTCGAAGGCCTCAACCATCAGGTCCTCGGGGCTCTTGTCCCAGTGCTCACCGAAGGTCGTACAGCCCATGCCGACGATCGCGGCGCGATCCTTGATCCCGCTCGCCATCTCAGGCCTCCATCGCCGGGCGAACGCTCTGCGCCGCCTTCCAGAAATAGTTTCGGAAACCCCGCCGCCGATCGAGTTGCTTGATCCGGAACCGCATCGACACCGGATCGCCGACAGAAAAGCCGGCCGGACCCCGGTCGGTGAACTCCATCATCACCCGCGCGCCGTTCTCGAACTGGACCAGGCCGAAGGCGAAGGGCGGATCGGGGGAATAGTTGAGCCGGTCGTTGGTCGCCGAGATTATGACGGCCGGCAGGTCCGCGAGCCTGACGTCGGTCAGCGTCTCGGGCTTGTCCACGTCTGGGTTGACCGGAATACGGCTCTTGGGAAACTGGACGTTGCCCAGCGAGTCCCGGCCGCCGATGAATCCGATCACATCGCGCCCGATCCGCTCGATCACCGTCGCCTGGTTCTTGAGTTCAGCCTCGGCGCGCATCCCCCAGGCCAGATCGAGGTCGCCCGTCAGCGACAGGAAGCGAACATAATCGCTGCTGGAGACACCCTCATCGAGCCAGGCCTCGAAGCGAGCTGCACCTTCGATTTCGCCCTGGACCTCGAAGATCAACACATCGCATCCGCTACCAAAGCCAGCGAGCAGCACCAGATCACCCGGCTGGGCGCGCGCGAATGCGAGACCGAGGGCGAACAGGGGGTGGGCCGCGCCCAGATCACCAGCTCTGCCAGCGACTTCGGTCGCCAGATTCGGCGCGGTCAGTCCTAGCGCTTTCGACACGGCGGCATAGACACCGCCCGCCGGCTCGGTGACGACCGCCAGGGTTATCTCGGCCGGCGACACGCCCGCGCGATCACAGGCCTGACGTATGGTCGGTGCGAACACGCTCGCGACCGCCGTGTCGCGGATAAATCGCTCCTCATAGACATAAGGGGTGCATTGATCGCGCGAGACATAGACATCGACCAGATCGGCCGACATCGATGCCCCGCCTCGGAACAGGGCTCCGCCGCCTTCACCGACCCGACAGGCCGCGCCGCCGTCGCCGTAGAGCAAGCTCTGCGGGCTACCGGCCTGGGTCTCGCGCTTTTCTCCAGCGGCAACCAGAACTTCGCCGGTGCCCTCAAGTGCCTGAAGTACCGCGGAAGTTGCACAGCGCCGTGAGCCTGAAACATCACGCGTTCGCGTCGAGGGCGGCAGAGCCAAGGCCTCGAGCGCCAGGACAGCTTGCGACCGCTCGGTGAAATAGGCGGATGTCGACGCAAAGACCACCTCTCCCGGCGCAGTTGAGATCGACGCCCCCCTTGCGGCCTCGACCGCCAGGGTCAGAGCATCCTCGTCCCAGCCTGCGACTGCGCGATAGCCGTCTCGTGACATGGGCAGACCCGACCAGCGCAAGGCGGCGGAAGCGGCCTTGCGGCTCAGGCGAGTATTCGGAAGGTAGCCTCCGATGGAGCGGATACAGCGTGGCGACAAGGGCGCGTTTCCCGTTCGGTCGGCTTGATCCGACCTCGTTGAGACGTCCTTGACACGACTTCCTAAACTTGTAAACCGGTTCACAATATAGTCGAGACATGCACAGACGGGTCTGTCTCGAGCGATAAGGCCGCAAACAAGACTGACGCCCGGGAGGCGACAAAAACGTGATAGAACGCTCCCTCTTCAAGGAAGAGCACGAGATATTCCGCGAAAGCGTTCGTCGCTTCGTGGAGCGCGAGATCGTGCCCTATCATGCTCAGTGGGAGCATGATGGAATTGTTCCTAGAGAACTATGGCTTAAGGCTGGTTCTGAGGGGTTGCTTTGCTGCACTGTACCGGAGGAATACGGCGGCCTCGGTGCAGACTACCTCTTCGACGTGGTTGTCTTTGAGGAGCTCTGGCGCGTGGGTGCGAGCGGTCCCGGCTTCCTGATCCACACCGATCTGGTGGCAACCTATATCCTGACCTTCGGCACCGAAGAGCAAAAGCGACACTGGTTACCGAAAATGGTCGCCGGTGAAGTCATCGGCTCCCTCGGCATGACCGAACCCCACGCCGGTAGCGATTTGAAAGAGGTCCGCACCAGGGCCGTGCGCGATGGCGACGATTTCGTCATCAATGGACAAAAGGTTTTCATCTCGAACGGACAGCTCTGCGACCTCGTCGTCCTGGCCGTAAAAACCGACAGCGCGGCCGGTGCGAAGGGGGTCTCCCTTTTCATCGTCGAAGGCGATCGCGAAGGGTTCAAGCGCGGCCGAAACCTCGAGAAGTTAGGCATGAAGGCGCAAGATACGTCGGAGCTATTTTTCGAGGATGTCCGAGTGCCCGCAACCAACATGCTGGGCCAAGAGGGCAAAGGCTTTCCCCAGATGATGACCAAGCTGTCGCAGGAGCGCCTGGCCCAAGCAATTCGCTCGGCGACAGTGACAGAGGTCATGATCGAGTGGACGGTCGACTACACCGCCGAGCGAATGGCCTTCGGACAATCCATTGCCGAATTCCAGAACACTCAATTCGTGCTGGCCGACCTCAAGGCGCGATCTGTCATGGCGCGAGTCTTCACCGACCGCTGCATCGGTCTGTTCATGGAAGGTAAGCTCGATCCCGTAGAGGCCGCCATGCTGAAGATGGTCACGACGGAACTCCACTGCGAGACGGCCGACAAATGCCTGCAGCTCTTCGGGGGCTGGGGCTACATGTGGGAATACCCGATCTGCCGGGCCTACGCGGATGCGCGGATCGTCAAGATTGCCGGCGGATCCATCGAGATCATGAAGACCATCATCTCCCGCGAAATGTTCAAGGGGAGGCTAAAACCACGCAAAGCCTGATCGTGAGGTCATGAGCCGCTCCCCACAGGCGAACGACTCCTTTAAGCGTTCGGGCGACCCCTATTGGAGCGCCTGGCTTATGGCCAAGAATCTCGACAGCAATCTGCGTTTCGCCTTCCTGATCCACGACGTGTCCCGGCTCCGCCGAATCGTCGTGGATCGGGCCCTGAAGCCGCTCGGCATCACCCGTTCCCAATGGTGGGTTCTCGCCTTTCTCTCACGGCGAGACGGGATGACGCAGTCGGCCCTGGCGGCGGACCTCGACCTGACGCGGGTCGCCATTGGCGGTCTGGCGGATCGTCTCGAGGCCAGCGGATTCATCGAGCGGCGCAGCGATGCTGCGGATGCGCGTACGCGTCGGGTCTTCCTGACTCGGGCGGGTGCCAACCTCGTCAGCAAGATCCGCAAGAACGTCGATGCGGTCGAGGCGCAGATCATCGCGAAGGTGTCGGAGGTCGACCTGGCCCAGACGGCCCGGACCCTGCTGACGCTGAAGGAAACACTACTCGAACTGGCGGGCACGGACTCGTCGGACGGCCAGAACGGACTCGAGGGTTTGCTCGAGTGACATAAACCAGACGGAGGAATGAATGCGCGGATTGCAGGACAAGGTTGTCGTCGTCACAGGCGGCGGCCAGGGGATCGGCAGGGCGCTTTCGCTCCGTCTGGCGGAAGAGGGATGCAAGGTCGCGATCTTCGACCTGAAACCTGAAGCCGGCGAGGAAACGGCGGCCTTGGCGGGCGACGCCGTGGTCAAGACCTACGCCGTCGATGTCGGCGACTACGATGCGGTCTCTGCCGCAGTAGCTCAAGTCGAGGCCGACCTCGGCCCCATCTGGACCCTGGTCAACAACGCTGGCTGGGACCAGCCGATGCCGTTCCTGAAGACCGAACAGGCTCTGTGGGACAAAATCATCCGGATCAACCTCTATGGGCCGCTGAACACCCACCATTCCGTGGCCGGGCTGATGGCGGCGCGCGGCGGCGGCCGGATTATCAACATCGCTTCGGACGCCGCCCGCGTCGGGACCAGCGACGAAGCGGTATATTCGGCATGCAAGGGCGGGCTGATCTCCTTCACCAAGTCGGTGGCCCGCGAGCTGGCGCGCAAGAATGTTCTGCTGAACTGCGTTTGCCCGGGGCCGACCAATACACCGATGATGGCCTCAGTACTCGGTGAGGGCGAACAGGCCGTGAAGTGGAAAGACGCCATGCTTCGCGGCATCCCGCTCAAGCGCATGGGCGAGCCTGAGGACTATGCTGGCATCGTCGCGCTGCTGGCGTCCGAAGACGGTGCCTTCATCACCGGCCAGACCATTTCGGTCTCCGGCGGGATGAACATGATCTGATGTCGTCGCGCGATTACAGCCAAGATAGACCGCCGCCGGGCTTCGAACTTGGCTTCGGTCAGGACGTTGGCTTCAATGCGGTCAACGGGCCGTTCTACGTCGGCTATTCCGACGGCGATCCGTCAGTCGGGTTTCGGCTGACTGAGGCCCATCGCAATTCGCTCGAGGGTTGTCATGGAGCGGTCATCGCCGGTCTTGCCGATTTTCAGCCGGTCTGCCTGCGTCCCCTGATCGGTCTGCTCGATCAGGCGATTCCAACGGTCAGCTTGACGATCAACTTCTTGAGCCCAGCCCCGATCGGTTCGTGGCTCCAGCTGAGCGTCAAGCTGATGCGTCAAACTCGAAGCCTGGTGTTCTCCGACGGAACTATCACCGCCGACGGCGAACTCGTCGCCCGCACCACCGGCATCTTCAAGATCCAGAAGCCGGGCACCCGCGGCACCGGGGCCGGCTACCCCGACCTCCCCGACCTTTGCCTTCTTTGACCTATGACCACCGGAGACCATCCATGATCGATCCGTCGACTTTCGAAGACGTCCTCTATGAAGTGAGAGGCCGCGCCGCCTGGGTGATCATCAATCGCCCCAAACTCTACAACGCCTTCCGCGCCCAGACGATGGAAGAGCTGATCGCGGCCTTCAAACTGGCCGCCGATGACAAGGGCGTTTCCAGCGTCGTTCTCACCGGCGCGGGCGACAAGGCTTTCTGCACCGGCGGTGACCAAAGCGCCCACGAGGGCCAGTACGACGGACGCGGCATCGTCGGCCTGCCTATCGACGAGTTCCAGTCGATCATCCGCGACATTCCCAAGCCTGTCATCGCCCGCGTCAATGGCTTCGCTATCGGCGGCGGCAACGTCTTCGCCACCCTGTGCGACCTGACTATCGCGGCCGATAGCGCCAAGTTCGGCCAGGTCGGCCCGAAGGTCGGTTCGGTTGACGCTGGCTGGGGCACGGCGCTGCTGGCCCGGCACATCGGCGACAAGAAGGCTCGCGAGATGTGGTTCATCAACGACATGTATACCGCCCAGCAGGCCATGGAGATGGGCTTAGTAAACAAGGTCGTTCCGGCCGCCGAGCTTGACGAGGCGGTCAACGCCTGGACCGACATCATCGGCCAGCGCTCGCCAACGGCCCTGGCGCTCGCCAAGCGTTCGTTCAACGCCGACAGCGAGAACATTCGCGGCATCAGCCTGATGGCCCTGAACGCGGTCAAGCTGTTCTACGACACTGCCGAGTCCAAGGAAGGCGTGAAGGCTTTCACCGAGAAGCGCGCGCCCGACTTCCACGCTTTCGTGAAATAGGACGCAGACCGTGCCCCCCCTCCGGATCAAGGGCGAGGACATCGCTTCGGTCCTGCCTCCGGGTGGGGTGACCTTCGTACAGGGCTGTTCGGGTCATTCCGAACTGCTCGCCGATGCCGTGATGGCGGCCGGCCCGGCGCTCGGGGCGATGACCTTCACGGGCATCTTCGTCCCGGGCCTGAACAAGGCGACCTGGCTGGCCAATCCCGACTGCCGGGTACGGACCTATTTCATGACACCGGAGCTGAAGGCCGCCGGCGGCGCGGTGGACTTCCTGCCGTTGTGCTACGCCGACATCCTGTCTGATCTCAGGGGGATGCGGATCGATGCCGCCCTGTTCATGATCTCTCCGCCCGATGAAAGAGGTATCTGCAGTTTCGGCCCGGTGGTGGACTTCCTCGCCGAACTCTGGCCCGAAATCCCGGTACGCATCGCCCACATCAACCCCGACATGCCAAGCACCCAGGGCCAACCTGGCATTCCGATTGCCGCCCTTACGGCCTTCGTCGAGTCAGCGGCACCGTTGCCTACCATGCGTCCAGTCCCGGACAGTCCAATTGCCGACCGCATCGGCACCCATATCGCGCCCTACGTTACCGATGGCGCGACACTTCAGACAGGGCTAGGCAAGATTCCGGACGCCGTGCTTCGCGCCCTTTGCGGCCGTCGCGACTTGCGCGTTCACTCCGGCCTGATCGGAGACGCAGTGCTCGACCTTCTGGCGGCTGGAGCCGTCGCGCCGGGGGTTTCGATCCAAGGCGGGGTCGCCATCGGCAGCACCGATCTCTATGCCGCCATCGACGGTCCAGCCTTTTCCTTCAAGCCGGTCGCTTACACGCACGACCCCCGCGTGATCGGTGCCATTCCAAACTTCGTGACCATCAACTCGGCGCTTGAAGTCGATCTGTTCGGCCAGGCCTATGGCGAGCTGACGCCATCGGGATGGATGTCAGGCCCCGGAGGTGCCGCAGATTTCGCACGCGGCGCCCGTATCGGCGGCGGCCTTCGGATCGTAGCGCTGCCTGCGGATGCAAAGGCTGGCGACATTTCTCGCATCGTTGCGCCCGGTCGGGCAGCTGGCCCAGTCTCGCTCGGCCGCATGGACACCGACATCGTCGTCACCGAACACGGCGCGGCCGATCTGCGCGGCCTGGGCCACGCCGCCCGAGCTGAACAGCTCATTGCCGTTGCCACCCCTCGTCATCGCCCCGCCCTGCGAACGCAGTGGAGCGAATACGCTCGCAATCTCTGACCGGAGTTTTCCCATGTCCAAGGTCATCATCAGCTGCGCCGTGACCGGCTCGATCCACACGCCGTCGATGTCGCCGCATCTGCCGGTCACGGCAGAGGAGATCGCCGCGTCGGCGCTGGGCGCAGCAGAGGCAGGGGCCGCCATCGTTCACCTGCACGCCCGCAACCCTGTCGATGGTCGCCCGGATCAGTCGCCCGAAGCCTTCGAGCCGTTCCTGAAGACGATCAAACAGGCCTCGGACGTGGTCATCAACCTTACCACCGGCGGCTCGCCCTATATGCCGATCGAGGAACGCATCCGCCCCGCCACGGTGTGGAAGCCCGAAGTCGCGTCGCTGAATATGGGCTCGATGAACTTCGGCCTGTTCCCGATGCTGAAGCGATACAAGGGCTTCAAGCACGATTGGGAGCCGGCGATGCTGGAAGGCTCGCACGACCTCGTGTTTCGGAACTCCTTCAAGGACATCCGCTACGCACTGGAGACATTGAACGAGACCGGTGCCCGGTACGAATTCGAGTGCTACGACACCAGCCACCTGCACAATCTGCACTACTTCTGGACGGAAGGGCTCGTGAAGGCGCCGCTGTTCATACAGACCTGCTTCGGCCTGCTGGGCGGCATCGGCCCTCACCCGGAAGAGGTGCTGCACATGAAGCGCACCGCAGACCGGCTGTTCGGCGACAACTATCGCTGGTCGGTGCTGGGCGCTGGAGCGTCCCAGATGAAGATCGCAGCCCAGGCGGCGGCCATGGGCGGCCACGTCCGGGTCGGGCTGGAGGACAATCTGTGGATCGGCAAGGGCCGTCTGGCGACGTCGAACGCTGAACAGGTCACCATGGTCAGGAAGATCATCGAAGGTCTCGGCCTGGAGATCGCGACCCCGACCGAGGCGCGTGAGATCCTGTCCCTTAAGGGTGGCGACAAGGTGGGATTCTGAGCATGAACACACCCTTTCCCGACCTCGTCCAGTTCAGGGTCGAGCCCGCCCGGGACGGCCTGATCCATCTGGTTTTCGATATGCCGGAACGGTCGATGAACGTCTTCTCGAACGCCGCCATCCACGAACTCGGGCGATTCTCCGCATGGCTGAAGACCAGTGACGTGCGTGGCGTGGTCATCCGCTCGGGCAAGGCTTCGGCTTTCTGCGCGGGGGCCGATCTGGGTGAACTGGGCGCTGCCTATGACATGATCATGGCGGCACCGGCCGATGACCGACACGAAGTCGCCTTCGATCATTTCTTCCCGCTTAGCAAAGCCATCCGCGCGCTGGAGACCGCCGGAAAGCCGGTCGCCATCGCCATAGCCGGACTAGCACTGGGCGGGGGTTGCGAACTGGCGTTGGGCGGTCACTACCGTGTGCTGGCGGATGCACCGAACGCCGCACTTGGCCTGCCTGAGTCGCTTGTGGGCCTGCTGCCGGGAGGCGGCGGCACTCAGCGCCTGCCGCGACTGGTCGGCATCGACGCCGCCCTTCCCATACTCCTGGCCGCAGCGCGGCTGTCGGGCCAGGCGGCGATCGACGCTGGTCTGGTCCATCAGCTGGTCGAGCCTGGAACAGAGGTCGCCGCCGCCGAGGTCTGGCTGTTGTCCGATGCTGCGTCCACCGTCCAGCCCTGGGATCAGCCGGCTTTCAGCCCGCCGTCCAGCGACGACATCTCGCGCCGTATCGTAGTGGCGCGCGAACAGTCCCTCGGCGAAACCCACGGCCACGAACCGGCACCGTTGGCTATCCTGGACTGCATCGAACAGGGTCTGCCCCTGCCGTTCGATCAGGCCATCCGGACCGAGATGGAGATCTTCGCCCACCTGATCCAGCGGCCGGAAGCCCGCGACATGATCCGCACCCTTTTTCATGGCAAAGTCGACTATGAGCGGGCCATGCGAAAACAGACCCTATCCACCGCAGTGATGGAGGCAACATCGGCGCTGCTCACTGAACTCGATTTCGCAATGGAACAGGCCCCCCTTGCCCTCGCGGCGGCAGGCTTTCGCAAGGCCGGTTTCACGGCAGCCCATGTTCAGACGGCCATCGCGGACGGCTACTGGCTGGACGGTGACGAGAGCGACAGGCGACGCCTGGAAGCTCTCACAGCCCTTGAGCCCCTCATCGCCTCAAGTCATCGGTTCATCCCGAAACTCGACCTGGCCGAGCAACGGATGGTCGACTACGCCGTGGTGACCCACGGCGGCTTCCCGGCCTATCTGGGCGGTCCCATCGCCTTCGCACGATCGCGGCCGACCTGACACCCCATGCAAGTCGGCAAGCCCTGGCAGGGCCGGCCAGATCAGGCCCGCGTAACGATGGCGCGGATCGCCTTCAATCGTTCGATCTCGTCAGCGTCGAAACCCCAGTCCGCGAGCACCGCGGTGGGGTCGTCGGCCGGGTTGGGTGCCGAGGCCTTCAGAGCACCCGGTGTTCGGCTGAAACGAGGAGCCGGCGCCGGTTGAACGACGTCGTCCAGCGTCCCGAACATCGCGCGTTCTCCCGCCATGGCATCGGTCATCGCTTCGTCAATATCGAGCACGGGTGCGAAACAGGCGTCACTGCCCTCGAACACCTTGGTCCAGTCGTCACGCGATCGGGTCCGGAAGATTGCGGCGAACCGCTCGCGCATCGCGGGCCAGCTCTTGCGATCATTCTGTTTGGGCAGGTCGGCGGTGGCAAGGCCCAACCGCTCCAGAAGCTCTCTATAGAATTTGCCCTCGACCGCCGCCACCGAGACATGACCTCCATCCATGGTCTCATAGAGTGCGTAGAAGGGCGCGCCGCCATCCAGCAGGTTGCTGCCGCGCTGGGGCGTCCAGGCCTTCATCTGCCGCAGGGCGTAGAACATCGACATCATGCTGGTGACGCCGTCGACGATGGCGGCGTCAATAACCTGACCCTGGCCGGATGTCCGGGCGTCCGTCAGCCCGGCCAGAACTCCCATCGCCAGGTAGAGCGCGCCGCCGCCCAGATCGCCGATCAGGTTCAAGGGTACGACCGGCGGACCGCCCCCGGGGCCAATGGCGTGCAGGGCACCGGACAACGCGATATAGTTCAGATCGTGCCCTGCCGTATGCGCGAGGGCACCGTCCTGGCCCCAGCCTGTCATCCGGCCGAAGACGAGCCTGGGATTAAGCGCCAGACAGACCTCGGGACCAAGGCCCAGACGTTCCATCACACCGGGCCTGAACCCCTCAATCAGAATGTCAGCTTGACCGACCATACGCTTGACTGCCCCAAGACCGTCGGGCGACTTCAGGTCGACCGACAACAGTCGCTTGTTGCGGTTGTAGGTGTCGAAACGGGGCTCGAGACCCAACCCCAAATCCGAGGCCACCGGCCGATCGATGCGGACGACATCGGCGCCCATGTCCGCCAGCAGCATTGCGGCGAACGGCGCGGGACCGATGCCCGCCATCTCGACGACCTTGACCCCTGCGAGAGGGCCAAACTGAGGGCCGGTCACGCGACAGGATCGGAAGGAATGAGAAGGGATGCAGGCTTGCAGCCGCCTTTGCCGCCCGGCTCGACGAAGCGGTCGGCTTCGCCCCGGAAGTCGGGCTGGAGCGGCTCGGCTTTAATGCCGCGCCGGGCGTCATCGAGGGCGAACAGCGCGGCACCCAGGGCGCCCGCAGTTTGAGACGCGTCGGAAATCAAGAGAGGTTCCCCCAGCTGGGTTTCGAGGGCGCGCACGACGCCGATATTGCGCGCCACGCCGCCGGTCATGGCGATGGGCGTCCGCTTCCCGACACGGCGCACCAGACCCATTGTCCGCTTGGCGACGGACTCGTTGATCGCGGCGAGGATGTCGGGCGTCGACGTGCCCTGCGCGCGCAACGAAACCACCTCTGTCTCGGCGAAGGTGGCGCACATGGCGCTGATGGTGATGTCGTGACCGCCCTTCAGAGACAGGTCCCCGATGTCTTGAAGCGGGACGTCCAGCGCCCGCGCCAGAACGCCCATGAACTGGCCTGTGCCCGCCGCGCATCGGTCGTTCATTGCGAACTCCTGCACATGGCCCGCGTCGTCGACGGCGATGACCTTGGAGTCCTGACCACCGATGTCGATCACCATCCGGCAATCGGGAAACATCGCATTTGCGCCGCGTGCGTGGCAGGTGATTTCGGTGATCGTGCGCTGCGCCATGTCGAGCTTGCGCCGACCATAGCCTGTGCTGATGGTCGCCGCGACCTGCTCAAAGGTCAGGCCGGCCTGGTGCAGGCAGTCGGCGATCGCCTCGCGCGCGCCGTCCTCGATCATCACACCCTTGTCGATCACGCTCCACGCGACGACACGCTTTTCTTGATCGACGATGACAGCCTTGGCCGTCATCGACCCGAAATCCACGCCCAACGCATACAGGTTCATGGCGCTCGCCTCAGATCATCGACCGCTTGGCGTCGATAGCTTCCAGCATGGCCTCGACGCGGCTATTGACCAGTTCGTCCTTGTAGAATGTCGGATCGATCATATCACCTTCGATCATGCAGACCTTGGTACCGATCCGTTTGGAGACCTGCTGGGCGATCAGATACTGAGGGTTCGAGAAGGCGCGGCAGGTCCTTGCGACGTGCATGACCAGGGCGTCGATCTCGTACTTCTCGCACAGGGCGGTGATGCGATCGATCATGGACGGTGCCGAGTGGTTGATCGGGCAAACCAGATAGTTGCGCGCCATCCCCTCCAACGGGTCCTTGCAGTCGATCAGGTGCGGCTCCTGCCAGAAGCCCATGTGGGTGTAGCGGCCCGCGACCATGCAGGCGTCGTAGTTGGCGAACTTCTCCGCCATCCAGCCCAGCTTGCCCCAGTTCATGATGCCGTCCCAGAACAGTCGGTATTTCTCCTTGGGCACCGAGCCGATTCCGGCGTCGACGCGGCCGGCAATCTCGTCCTTGAGCTTCTGGAAATAGTCGACGATCGGCGGGCCCGACGGCAGGAAATTGACCGGGGCGATGCTCAGGGACCATTCGAAGAAGGTCGCCGGTGCCGGGCGCGCGATGCACAGGTCCATAGCTTCAAGCCGCAGTTCGCTGGCCTTCTTGGTGTATTGCATAATCTCGCCGAGGCGATCGTAGTCGAACTTCTTGCCCGTGACCTCTTCGAGGAAGGTGACGCAATCGCGCAGCTGTTTGGTGAGGAATTTCACCGCGTCCTCAAAATCCTCGCCGTGCATGTACGTGTCGTTTTTCTGGTTTCCCCAAATGTATGGCAGGGTAATGTTGAAGACTGGCACCTTCTTACCGAATAGCCGGTACAACATCTCGTCCCACTGCTGGCCGGTCGAGCAGTAGGGATAGGCGCTGATGATCATGTCCGGAGCAGGAGCACGCCCCGCCATTTCGGTGTGGTTGGGCGTGCCCGGAATCTGGTTGTTCTTGGTCAGGACGCCCGAGCCCAGGTGCGTCCTCGCATAGGAGCAGAGCTCGCGCTGATAGCCGCGCTCCTCGGCCGCCTCGAGCGCCGGCTGCTCCTCCTTCTTGGCCGCCAGAAGCGCCGACCAGGCCTCTCCATGACACCAGCTGATGTCCATCGTCTGCAGCAGGGGGTTAATCGAAACCCCTTCGAACCAGCAGACCAGCTTGCCGTCCTCCTTGGCGGAGAATAGGTCGTCCCAGTATTCGGTCACCATCTTGTTGTTGAGGGACGTCGTCTTCAGCCGGTTCGAGGTCGGCGTGCGGACAATGGTCTCGGCGGTCATGGCGGCGATCCTTGTTGCGGTCAGGCGAATTCGCGCTGGCGCGCGAGCTCGACGAAGGTTTCGATGCGGGTGCGCAGGGACTCGAGCGGTGCCTCCTCGTGATCGGTCTCGATCAGCAGGTGCGGCACGCCTTGAGCTTCAAAAGCTTCTTTGATTTCTGGATAGTAGTAGTAATGCGGCTCGCAATATTTAGGCATCAGGATGATCATGCCCTGAGAGCGTGAGGCAGCCACCGCCTTGAGCAGATACCCCTCCCAGTCCACTTCCGGATCGATCTTGGTCGGATCCGGGACCTTGGCGTTCTTGGCCATGTAGCCGCGAACCATCGCGAGAATGGGATCGCCTTCGCCCTCGATATCCGTCGAGACGTAGCGGAAGCCCGTATAGAGGTCGTCGTCGGCGATGATCGCGCCGGCTTCTTCGATCAGGTTCAGGATTTCCGGCTTGGGCGCGTGGCACATATGACCGGAGACGAAAACGCGGACACTACGGTCCTGACCGGGAGCCCGCTCCCGAAGCCCCGACACCACCCGTTGGAGCAGGCCGGTGTGCTCGGTCTTGTCCATGATCATGCTGGACTTGACGATGGTCTGAAGCTCGACTGCGGTCAGGAGGTCGGGGTTGCGCCGACGCAGGTCGTAGATCTCGCGTATCAGGGAGCGGTTCTGGTTGAAGAGATGGATCGCTGACCAAAGGGCATCGTCAGTGATTTCAGTGTCGAGCATCTGCTCGACGCCACGTCGAGATTTAGACAGGGTGTCGTAAACATTTTCTTCGGTCCAGCTGTCGCGCATGCATGCAAGGAGCTGGAAAAAGTAAACGTTGATGTCGGGCAGTTCCATGCGAACCACATCGGCTGCCCCAAGGATCTGAACGCAGGTATCGCCGAACACGATGCCGTCAGCGAAGTCCAGCGTACCGCTGGCCGCCTGATCGACCGTGCTGCGGGTGAAGCCGCAATAGAACGGGAAGATCACACCGTGACCGACTGTGATCTCATCGGCGACCTCTTGAAGGACGACAGGAAGACCACCGGCCGCCTGGACCAGTTCCGCCGGAAAATGCATCGGAAATGAGCCCACGACCTTGCGGCCCGTCCGGTCTTTCCAGCTCAGCGCATAGGCACGCGCAGAGGCGGCAGCGAGCGCCATCTCGCCCATGGCCTCTTCGAAATCCTGCTGGAGAACATTCATATCGCCTCGCACACAATGAGATCATCTCACTACAAGGACGATGTACGCGCACCCGCGCTTAAATCAAGCCAAAATGAACCAATCCCATAAAGCCATCCACTCATTCCAGGAGCTCGCGGGCTCATATAATGATTCCGTCTCATTATGTCGCGCTAGCCAGCGGATTGACGGAGGCGGGTAGCACGCCTCAACAGAGCGATATTGAGCCTTGCGACCGCCTCGGACTTGCGAACTTCCCATGATCAAACCCAAGACCGCCCGCCTCCGCACCGCCCGCCTTGGACGCGAAGATCGCGTGGCGACCATTCTCGCTGCAGCGCGCACGGTCATCGCTGAGCATGGTTACGAAAACGCGTTGCTGGCTGACGTCGCCGCTCGCGCAGATGTGGTCGAGGGCACGATCTATCGCTACTTTGAAAGTAAGCGAGACCTTTTCATTCACGTTGCCGAGGTGTGGTTCGAGGAAATCCTCGGCGAACACGATCCGGCGCGCTCGGTCATGGGAACCCTGAATCGCCTGCGGTTTCTGATTTGGCGCGAGCTGTCGATCATCCGCCAGGAGCCCGCCCTGACAAGGTTCGTCCTGATGGAGCTGCGTCCGGATCCCGCCTACCGCTCCTTGCGCCTCTATGAACTGAACAGGAAATTCACTTCGGCGATCACCACCGTTCTGCAGGAGGCGATTGACTCCGGCGAGTTTCGCTCTGGCGTGCCCATACAGCTGATCCGCGACATGATCTTTGGAGGCATCGAACATCAGACCTGGGCCTATCTACGCAACGAGGGCGACTTTTCGGTCGACAACTCTGCGGAACACCTGTCGGAGGTGATCTATCGCGGCATGGTTGCCCTTCAGACTCAAAACGACGACCTGGCCGTTGCCATCCGACTTGAGCGGGTGGCCGACCGCCTTGAGGCATTGGCCGAAATAAAAAAGTGACCGGCGCTGGAAAGCGCCGGCCTTAGGGCGGCTCGGGGAGACAGGAAGTACGTCCGAGCTCAGCTGACGCCGGCCGAGGAACCGGCGCGCTGGAGGTCAGTATTTGAAGCGCAACTCAGCTCCGATGACGCGGCCGCGCGCCAGCGGCGAGAAGGTGGGCAGGCCACGTGGCCCAGCCGCACCGTCGCCCCCGAATGCTGCGGTATCGGGCAAGACGGAATCGTTGCCGTAGGTCGTCTCATCAGTCAGATTTTTGGCGTACACCGAGAGGGTGTACGGCCCCACGTTCGGGCTGAACTGGACGTTCAGATCGACCTGATCCGAGGCGTTGTAGTAGCCAAGATTATTGTCGGTGTGGAATGCCTTGTCCCGATGGCTGTAGGACACGCGGCCCGAAAAGACCCCGAAACCAACCGGAACATCCAGAGTGGCGTTCGCGCCGTATGTCCATGGCGACTGCCGCGGCACATGCAGCGCATAGTCAGCGGCATCGATGACGCCGTTGCCGGTCAGGTCGGCTGTCAGCGACGTATACTCCGCCTCGGTGTAGCCGGCGAAAGCCGCGATCACGAGATGGTCAGTCGGCACCCAGGTCGCCTCGACTTCGGCTCCGCGGAAGCGGGCTTCGCCGACGTTTTGGATGAGTTGAGCGATGCCGACTCCGACAACTGGCACCTGTACGTCGCGCTGGATGTCACTGATTGTATTCTGGAAGATGCCGAAGTTGATGTTGCCTCGCCCTCCCGGGAATTTCTGCTTGATACCGGCCTCGTAGTTGGCAGACTCCTCTGAGTTGAAGGGACCAGGAGCGGCACCAAGCAAGGTGTTGCGGAAGTTATAGCCGCCGCTGCGGAAGCCTTTCGCGTAGAAGGCATAGACCGACGTCTGGTCCGAAGGCTGCCATTGGACGCCAATCCGTGGAGACACGTCGTTCCACGTATTCTCGTCGGCGAAGTCCGGCGTGAAGGTGTAAGCTGGGTAATTCGCGCCCCCCGCTCTGACCGTTGAAATCGTGACGTCCTTATTCTCCCGCGTATACCGAACACCCAAATTGAGCGTCAGAGCATCTGTGAAATGCCAGTCGACCGCTGCAAACGCACCGAAGGTATCGAAGGTGCCTAATCCGCCGCCCGCACGTTTAACTGCACCACCTGCGAGGGTCCGGTCTTCGAGATAGAGAAGATCCTGAGTGAAATAATACAGGCCGGTCGTGACATCGACAGATCCGAATGTCCCGGCGTAGCGCAATTCGTTCGAATACTGTTCCTGATCCGTATAGGTTCCGATGTTGAACTGGATGGTGTTAACGCCATCCAAGTCGGACAGAGTGTCGCCGGTGAACTGTCGCCAACCAAAGATGTTGGTAATCGTACCGTCGCCGAGGGGGATATTCCAGTTGGTCTCCAGAGTCGCGGAGTTCCAGTTGCTATTGTAGAAGCCGCCGTTGTTCACGAGGAAGTCGTGAGAATCGCGAGAGTAGAGGGCATGGTTCTGCGTCGGCGGGCCGTCGCCCTCTCCCTCACCGTGCTCGAACCGCAGCAGGAATTCGAGATTATCGTTCGGCGTGAAGGTCAGCATTGGCCGGATGATGAACTGCTCGTCCTTGCCGAACTGAGCACCGTCCAGCTTGTTGGTGAACCAGCCGTCGTCATGAGTGTAGTAGGCGGCCAGTTTTCCGCCGACGCGATCTGCGATCAGGGGACCTGAGACCGATCCGTCCACCACGGCCCGCACGCCGCTCTCCACGGCAACGCGACCACTAGCCTCGAAATGATCCTTGGGCCTGGCTGTCCGAACGATAATTGCGCCGCCGGTCACGTTTCGGCCGAAGAAGACGCCTTGAGGTCCCCGCAGAACTTCGATGGCTTCCAGGTCAAAGTTGTCGAACACTTGGCCGGCGTTGATGCCCTGATAGACGCCATCGATGAAGACGCCGACCGCAGGATCCAGCGAAGGAATGGAGCTGTTGATGCCTACGCCGCGGATCGAAAAGTTGGCGTAGCCTTTTGAGGTGCCATTATCGTCCAGAGCGACGTTCGGCATCGTGTAGCCGAGGCTTCCGATATCGCGGAAGTTCAACGCGTCCAGTTGCTGGGCACCGTAGGCTGTCACCGCCACTGGCACATCCTGGACGTCTTCGGGACGCTTGCGAGCCGTCACCACAACGTCGTCGAGGAGAGCTGCGGCTGCGCCGGTCGCAACCGGGTCCTCCTGAGGTGTAGACTGGGCGAAAGCCTGTCCGGCACCGCCCAACATCAAAGCTGCGACAGATGTCATAAGGTATGTTCTGGCGCGCAATCGCGCACACCGCGTCGATACGGTCATCATTTCTCCCCTGCCGGACGATGCCGGCGCGTTTCCAAAATGGGGTCTTCGCCCCGTTTTTATTGAGACAGTCTCACACCATTTTGGCGGCTTTCAAGGGCGAAAGATGCAACAGAATGAGGCGGCCTCACTTCGCATTTGACGACGCGCCGCAAACTTGTCAAGTGGTTTACAATCTGCCCGGTCGCCATGGCGATTGGGAGTTAACGCCAAGGCCGATGAACGGCTAAGCTGAGCGCGATCTACCACGGGGCACACCGCGGGGATTGAGGAAATGAAAAGGAGCGACGTGATGAATAACGCATCGGGAAGTCTGACCGGCTGGATTCCGGGGCATGACGGCGGGTCTGCATTTCCCCGCGGCCTGGTCCGCGGCCCCGACGACATTCTGGCCATCGAGCAGGCTGCGCCCGAGGATGTTCTCCTCGGCGACACGACTTACGATTGCCTGAAGGTCGTCTCCGAGTTCTGGCCAGATAAGACAGCGATCCTCGCCATGCATACTGGCGACCCCCATGGGCCGGTGTCCCACGTTACCTATGCTGACTACTTCGCGCGCACCACTGCGGCTGCGAACCTGTTCAGGAGCACATCCGGTGGCAAGCCCAGTGTCGTCGCACTGATGCTGCCGATCGTGCCGGACGCCCTGTTCGCCGCTTGGGGTGGCTGCACCGCTGGGGTGGCGGCAACCATCAACCCCCACCTCGAACCCGAGATGGTCGCAGCGATCCTTAACCAGATCGGGGCGACCACTCTCGTGACGAGTCAGGCGCATGGCCGCAGCGCCGCCGACAGGGTGGATGACATTCGCAGGGCGGTTCCCGGCCTCACCAATGTCTGGCTCGTCGATTGCGATGATCCAGATATGGACTTCGCCAAGGCTCTGGATTCGCAACCCTCCGACCGATTGACCTTCAAGCCAGACAGCGACCCTCACGGTGCCAGCATCTATCTGCCGACCGGCGGCACAACCGCCGCGCCCAAGCTGGCGCGCCTGAACCATCGCGGCCAGTTGCTGAACGCCTGGACCGCCGGGTCTATCATGGGCGCGCGTGAAGACGAGATCGTGGGCGTCGGCATGCCGCTTTTCCACGTGGGTGGCCTGCTCATGCTGTCGCTACGGGCCATGGTTCACGGTCAGACCGCGCTTATGCTCACGCCGGCTGGCTTCCGCGATCCGGGCGTGGTTCTGAATTTCTGGGAAATCTCGCGCCACCTGGGCATGACTTCGGTCATCGCCACCCCGACAACCGCGGCGGCCCTGCTTGCGGCCAAGGGCGAGTTCGTCGGCCACAATATACGAACGATGACCTGTGGGGGCAGTACCATTCCCGTCGAACTCGGGCGAAAATTCCACGAGACCTTCGACCTGCATCTGCGTGAAGTCTGGGGGGCCACCGAGTTTCACGGCTTCCTCGGCTGCATGCCCAACGAGCATCCGCCCGTGCTGGGTTCGGTCGGTCTGCGCACGCCGTTCCATGACGTTCGTGCCTTCATTCTCGAGGGCAATCACTTCGTCAGGGAGGCCAACCCGGGTGAAGAAGGTGTGATCGTTGGCAGAGGCCCCAGCGTCTGCGGCGGTTACGTCGATCCCTCGAGTGACGCGAGCTTCTTCGTAACAGGCGCGCCTGATGGCGACGTCTGGGGCAGTTCGGGGGATGTAGGTCGGGTCGATGAGGATGGCTACATCTGGATCCACGGGCGCACGAAAGACGTCATCATCCGGGGCGGGCACAACCTCGACCCGCGTATGATTGAGGAGGTCCTGGTCTCGCATCCTGCCGTTCAGCTTGCTGCCGCGGTCGGTCAGCCGGATTGCTCGAAGGGCGAACTTCCCATCGCCTATGTCCAGCTCCTTCCCGACCGTTCCTCGACGGCCGAAGAACTGCTCCAGTTCTGCAAGGAACACGTCAAGGAGCGCGCGGCCTGTCCTGTCGAGGTCATCATCATCGACGCGATGCCGTTGACAGCCGTCGGCAAGATTTTCAAGCCTGACCTCCGGCTCGACGCGACCCGCCGTGTCGTCAGGCGCGTTGCCGAAGACGTCGTGGGAACAGGCCGCATTCTTTCGATCAAGACGCCTCCCACTGCTGGCCGGCCGATGGTCGTGGTCCAGGTCTGTGGCTCACTGGCAGTCAAGGAAACCATGCTTGCCGATTTGAAAAACGCCCTTGGCGGATATCATTTCGATGTTGCCACCCGCTGCGAACCCGAAGCCACGGCGACCGCAGCCTGAGCGAGCGATTTCGCCTAAGCCTGCACTTCTGACCCTGACTGGACGCTTCAATGACAGACAACCCCCTACCGGCGCCCAAGCGTCTTGCTGACAGCACCGCCCTCCTTGTCGGTGGAACGGCGGGCGTCGGGCTGGAAACCGCCCGACAACTCTTGGCTGCGGGAGTCACGGTCGCCATTTCGGGCCGAGACCCCGAACGGGGGGCGGCAGCTGTTCGAAGCCTGTCGGCACTGGGACCGGTCACCTTTGTTCGTGGAGACGCCTCGACCGCGGCCGGCGCGCAAGACATCGAGAGCGAGGCCCGGGCCGAACTCGGCGTCATCGACATCATGATGTGCTCGACTGTACCACCCATCGTTCCAGACCTGCTGTTCCGCACCGACATCGCGTCGATTCCCGATACGATCGCGGCCCTGACATCACCACCCATGTTGATGACCGCCGCAGTCCTGGGTGGCATGAGGGATCAGCGCAGCGGCGTGATTATCAACGTTGCGTCCGACGCTGGTAAGTCGGCGACCCCCGGCGAATCTGTGATCGGCGCCGCCATGGCCGCGATCATCATGTTCAGCCGCACCGTTGCGATGGAGGCCAAGCGGGACGGCGTCCGCGTGAACGTCCTCACCCCCTCGCTGATCGCCGGCACTGAGACCTCGGCGCGCGTCCTGAAGGAGGGCTTCAGCGCCAAGCTGTTCGCCAAGGCGGCGTCGATGGCAAGTCTCGGCGTCGCCGATCCGGCAGACCTTGCCGCCTTGGCGGTCTTCCTCGCGAGTCCTGAGGCCGGACGCCTGACCGGGCAGGCGATCAGCGTGAACGGCGGAATTTCCGCCGCCTAAAGGTTTTCAGCCACGTCGGGCAGGCCCATGTGCACAGTGTTGATGCCAGCGCCTTCAGAATTTTTGCCTGCAAGTGGTTGTCTTTCAAGAGAAGGAGAAAGCGTCCCAAGCTTTCAGCGCCGGGGCGGTTCGCGCCGGCGCGTCAGGATGTTGAGGATGACGTCGTCGCTGACGGTCCCGGCGGCGAGCGCCTCGCGCGCAGCGGCCTCGACCGGCTCCAGGCCGTCTTCCAGCACCGCCGCCAGCACCCGCACGAACCGCCGGTCGGCTTCTTCGCCTGAGCCCAACTTGCGCCGCAGGCGCGCCAGCGCAGGCGGCATCTGCCAGCCCTGGAACGCCGTGACGTTGCGCAGGGCTCCGGGCTTGGTCGCCAGCACCGTCAGGTAGTGCCAGGGATCGTAGAGGGTCCGGTCACGACCGAAGAATCGGCGATGGTCGGCGACGACCTCTCCCTCGCAGCGCACGACGATACGGTCGGCATAGGCGCGGACCTCCACGGTGCGTCGCACGCATCGGCTTGCCCACGATCTCCACATCCTCGTGGCTCCAATCGAACTGGTAGGCTTTGCCCGGTCGGAACATCAGCGGGATGAACGACGGTGCATCCGCCACGCCCCGGCGTCGCTTCAGCCGCCACCCCGCCGCGTAGCGCCGGACCGCGTCATACGACCCGTCGAACCCTTCGCGCACCAGCAGGTCATGGACACGTGTCATCTTCAGCTTCTCGCGCCGCGGCCGCGCCTCGTCCTCCTCCAGCAGTTCATCGAGCCTGGCCTGGAACGGTGCCAGCCTCGGCAACGGCTGCACCGCCCGTCGATAGGCGAACTTCGCATCCGGCTCCCGGATCGCCTTGCGCACCACCTTGCGCGACAATCGAAGGTCACGCGCGATCGGCTTGATCGCCTTACCGGATGCAAACTCACGCCGGATCTTCAAACACCGTCTCCGAAACCAACATCCCGAACTCGCCGCCGGACATCCGCCAAGCCGCCACCGTTAGGCCTCAGGAATAAGGGGTCCTTATTCGACGCCGATCACTCCGCTAACGGGGTCCCTTTCCACGACGATCCACACTTCGGGACCAAACACCTACAGCGTCGACCGACCCTGAAATGGTCCGAACACGCGAATGCCACGGACATGCATGGCCGACTCGTCGATGCGATAGACGATCACATGACCTTCGACGAGCCGCTGGCGAACGCCGGAATGATCCCCCACCGGCCAGCGGTCGAGTCTGAACCAATGCTCCGTCAGCGCGCGACCGATGCGGATGATCTTGAGTCTGGCCTTCAGCCCGCTGCCTGGCTGCGTCAAAAAACGCTGCGCAGCGTTGAGGTTGCGACGCGCTCGCGCGGAGAAAAAGACAGAATAGTCGGGCATTCAGGTGATGGCTGGGTCTTCGAGCTCCTCGCCAGGTTGATCCGAAAGCGGATGTGGAACGGGCTTTGACATGCGGATCCCATAGCACAATCGAGCGTCCCGCACACCGCGCGGTTGACGCCCCGCCTGCTGTGGCCCATCACGCCCCGGTCAGACGGCCGGGCGGTCGCGGCAGGCGCTTGCGTCGGTCGAGGAAAGTCCGGGCTCCACGGTGAGAAGGCGGCGGGTAACGCCCGCCCGGGGTGACCCGAGGGATAGCGCCACAGAAAGCAAACCTCCGGACCTGCGGGACCGGTAAGGGTGAAAGGGTGGGGTAAGAGCCCACCGCGGGCCTGGCAACAGGACCGGCATGGCAAGCCCCGCCTGGAGCAAGACCGAATAGGGACGTCGCGCACGGGTTCGCCCGCGCAGGGTTCACCGCCCGAGACGTCCGGGTAGGTCGCGAGAACCCCTCAGCAATGGCGGGTCCAGAGGAATGATCGTCACCGCTTTCGGGCGGTACAGAACCCGGCTTACAGGCCGTCTGACCCCATTTTCCACAAAGGCTTCGGCTGGGGCCGCTCAGCGCGGACCCAGCAGGGCACCCTTGTGGCGCCAGCCACCGTCGGCGGTGCGCTCCAGCACCGCGTGGATCTGGCGGTCAGCGGGCGTTTCCTGATAGCCGACCAGAACGGTGTCGTCGTGGATCTCGGGCCGCCACAACTGGACCCCGGACCCCTGCCTGACCAGACGCACGTCGTTGAGGGCGCAGGACCGAAGGGAAATGGGGCCGTGGGCGCGCTGCTCGGGCCGCTGGGGCTGGAAGGACGGCGTTTCCAGCAGGGCCACCTCCATCACTGCCAGGCCCGAACCGTCGTGGGGCCGGTCGAACAGTTCCAGCGCCTGGGCGATGACGGCGCAGTCCTCGCTTGAGGCGAGGGGGGCCAGGGCCCCGACCGGTGGGGCGGCGGTCGTGCCGCAGGCGGTGGCGCCGACGGCGGCCAGCAGGATGGACAGCAGGGTGATCTGTTTCATTCGGGCGTCTCCGGGGCGGGTCCCTGCACTTTAGATGCCACTGCCATGATCTTCTACCGGGGGCGGCGTAACCATCAGGAAGGCGCGGATCCAGGCGGTCAGGACCGCGCGGTCGTTGGGCCGCCCGAGGGTCTCGATCGCCGCATCGGCCAGGGCATGGTCGATGCGATGGCCCCGGCGGGCCTCGATCAGGGCTGCGGCATATTCGGGCTGGAACTCGGGGTGGCACTGGAACGACATGGCGGCCTCGCCCTCGTGCGTGTCCCAGGTCAGGCCGGCATAGGGGGTAAAGGGGCTGGAGGCGATGACGCGGGCGTCCGGTGGCGGGGCGACGACCTGATCCTGATGCGAGACGGCGATCGAGATGGCACCCGCGCGGGGGAACATCCAGGGTTCGACGTCGTGAACATCGTAGCGGTGCAGGCCGATGCCCCAGCCCTTGTGCGACTTCTCGACCCGGCCGCCGAAGGCCTGGGCCATGGCCTGGTGGCCAAAGCAGATGCCGACCAGGCGGGTCCTGCCCCGGGCGGCGCGCAGCCAGTCCAGCAGGGGCGCGATCCAGGGCAGGTCGTCATAGACCCCGGCGGCCGAGCCGGTGACGATGGCCCCCTGGAAGGCGGCAGGGTCCTCGGGCAGGCGGCCGGCCTGGACATCGAACCGCACCGTCGCCACGCCCTCGCCCAGCAGGGCCCGGAAGCGCGCCGGATAGTCGTCGAAGGAATCCCGCAGGTCGGGCGGCGGAACGCCGGTTTCCAGGATGGCGATGGGTTTCAAGTCGGGCTCCGTCTGTCGCGGCATTGGACGCCATCTCGCCGCCGGGTGGAAGACCGGGCGATGCGATGAAACCTCATGGCAGCCTTGAGCAGGGCTTCGTTAAGCCTGTCTGCTCACCGGGCCTTGAGGGCTTTGGCCGATGATGGGTCATGGCCGACAGCACCGCCTTCATCGCCGCGCCGACCGGTTCCACCCGCGTCCGCCCCGAACGCCGCGAAGACGCGCGCCCCGAGTTCCGCAAGGCCCGCCGGGCCGAGGAGCGGGTCGTCCTGCTGGGCCAGCCGATCGATCTGGTGAAGCCCGAGGAGGTGCTGCATCACATGCAGGCCTGGATCCAGGCGGGCCGGAAGGCGATCGTCGCCAACCACAATCTGAACAGCCTGGCCCTGATGCGGCGGGTGCCCGAAATGGCGGCCTTCTATGCGCGGGCCGATCTGATCGAGCTGGATTCCACGCCTCTGGTGCATTTCGCGCGCTTTCTGGGGCTGAACAGCCGTCCATTTCACCGCTGTACCTATCTGGACTGGCGCGACCATTTCTGGAGCCTGGTCAACCGCAACGGCTGGCGGGTCATGTATGTCGGCGGCACCCAGGCGGTGATCGATATCGCCACCGACCGGCTGTCGGTCCGGTATCCGCGCGCGCGAATTTCGGGGTGCAACGGCTTTTTCGACATGACACCGGGATCGGACGGCAACCAGGACGTGCTGGATCAGGCCACCCTGTTCCAGCCCCACATCCTGTTCGTCGGCATGGGAATGCCGCGCCAGGAGTTGTGGATCCAGCAGAACCTGGAGGCCCTGCCCGACTGCGTGATCTTCTCGGTCGGGGCGGCCTTCGACTATGAGGCCGGCGCCCAGAAGGCCGCGCCGCGCTGGATGGGCCGAATGGGGGTGGAGTGGCTGTACCGCCTGCTGGCCGACCCGAAACGGCTGTTCCGGCGCTATTGCGTTGAGCCTTGGCTGCTAGCTCATCTCCTTGTCGAGGACGCCATCTGCACGACCGCGGAGCGGCTTCGCCCGAGATTCCAAGAGCGGCGCTCCCCGCTGCCCGCATCGGCAGGAAGCCCCCGCAGGCGAGCGGTTGATCGTCGCGGCGAGGACCTAACTCAGGCTGTGCTCAGGAGCCCCGCGTCGTCCATCGCAGTCAGGCTCGCCGGAGAGCCCGCGGCGCTGGACGGCGCCATTG
>Ga0209066_10000776_pt1 | contig 45533 bp, 37 predicted proteins | sample All_14_2_FD_187198 | JGI IMG/M metagenome (GOLD analysis project Ga0209066, IMG submission 187198) | Freshwater microbial communities in response to fracking from Pennsylvania, USA - Allegheny Zone_MetaG_DW_15 (SPAdes) (version 2) ... | reverse complement strand
CTTTTTGAGCGCCGGCAGATCAACTTTGCCGGCGCTCAAAAAGATCGTCAGGTTCCAGCTGGCCGGCGGCGTCAGCGGCCTGGTGCCCTGCGGCTCGACCGGCGAAGCGGCCACGCTGTCGCCTGAAGAATACGCGCTGGTAATAAAGACGGTGGTAGCCGAGGTCAAGGGCCGGGTCCCGGTCATGCCCGGCGTGGGCACCAATTCCACCGCAAGGTCGGTGGAGATGGTGAAGAAGGTCACGGGGCTGGGCGCCGACGCCCTGCTGGCCATAGTTCCCTACTACAACAAGCCCACCCAGGAGGGCATGACGGCGCATTTCTCGGCGCTCGCTAAGGCCACAAAGCTTCCCATAGTCCTCTACAATATCCCCGGCCGCACCGGCGTCAACATGCTGCCGGCCACCGCGCTCGGCCTGCGCTCCAAGTTCCGCAATGTCGTGGGGATAAAAGAAGCGTCCGGCAGTCTGGACCAGGTCAGCGAGATCCTGGCCGGGGCCGACGAGGGCTTTGCCGTGATGAGCGGGGACGATTCGCTGACGCTGCCGATGATGTCTGTAGGCGCGCGCGGAGTGATCTCCGTGGTCTCTAATATCGCGCCGGCCGCCGTCGCGCGCATGTGCGAGCAGTTCCGGTCCGGAGATATCGCGGGCGCGGCCGCGGCCCACCGCCGCCTTTTCCCGCTGGTCAAAACCCTGTTCTGCGAGACCAACCCGATCCCCGTGAAATACGCGGCCTCGCTGCTGGGGCTGTGCCGCCCCGAGCCGCGCCTGCCGCTGCTGCCGCTTTCCGCCGGCCGCCGCGCCGACCTGGCCGCTGCCATGCGCAAGGCCGGCGTTAAGTTTTAATCGGTTTGTTCGTCCGCCGGCGCTTCGCCGGCTTCGGTCTGGGTGGAACGGATGACCTCTTCCGGCATGCTGACCGGTATTTCGGTAGAGGTTATCACTTCGAAAGAATCTTCAATGAATTCGTCGTCAGATTCCTCCGGCAGGTAGCCGGAGGCGCGCATGCGCGCCACGATCTGGCTCTTGCGGCGCTCCATGAAACGCGTGCCGCCGGTGGGGTTATACCGGCGCGGGCTGGGCAGCGCGGCCGCCAGCGCGGCGGCTTCCTCCGGCGTCAGCTCGGCGGCGCTATGCCCGAAATATACCTGCGCGGCGGCGCCGGCGCCCCAGACGCCCTTGCCCCATTCCGCTATGTTCAGGTAGATCTCGAAGATGCGGCGCTTGCCCAGCTCTTTCTCCAGCCGCCGGGCTATGAGTATTTCCTTGATCTTGCGCAGCGGGTTCTTGGACGGTGAGAGGTAGAGGTTCCTGGCCACTTGCTGGGTGATGGTGCTGCCGCCCCTGACAAAACGTTTCTTCTCCCAGACCAGTTCCGCGGCCCGCCGCGTGCTCTCCCAGTCCACGCCGTTGTGCCGGTAGAACCCGCCGTCCTCGGCTACCAGCACGGCGTGCTTGAGGTGCTCCGAGATCCCGCCCCAGCGCGTCCACACCAGCCGGCGCGGCAGCCGCTTGCCCAGCCGGGCGGCCTGCCGTTCCTTTATGCGCATGTAAGAAGTTTCGGTCGGATTGCTCTTCTTCAGCGCGCTGACGTCGGGCAGCCACAGCAGGTAGGCCGCCGTGCCCAGCAGCACGGTTCCGGCCAGCGCGGCCAGCCAGCGCAGTTCCCTGCCGGCCAGCAAACGGTAAGTTATAAAAGAAGGGAGTTTCTTGGACATGAGGCGGTGCGGTGTTGTCTGCGTTCAGCGCTTCAGGACGGCCGCGGCGGCTGCCAGGCCTTCCTTCACGCTCTCTTCCATGAAAGAGTATTTCCAGGCCCCGTAGCGCCCTATGGAAAGGGCGCGGCGGGCCTTGAGCCAGTCGAAGATGACCGGCAGCGCGGCGGCGCGCTCGCGGTTGTAGACCACGTAGGCGCAGGGGATCTTCAGCCAAAGCTTCTCCACTACCTGCCCGACGCTCTTTATCAGGCCGCAGGCTTTGAGGCCGCGCAGGATCTCGGTCTCGGCCGAGGCCAGGTCCACGGCCTCGCCGGCGGTGGCCAGCTCGATATAAAAAGAGGCGCAGCCGCGCGGCGCCAGCCGGGGCGAGAAATTGGAAGCCAGCCCCGCCCGGTAGAACGGGAATTCGGCGCCCGGGAAATAGCCCCAGTGCAGGTCGCTCTTGACGCCCCGGACGCCGAGGTTGAGCACGTAGACCGTGTTGTGGCGCAGCGAGGCCGCGGCGCGGCGCACGGCCACGGGCGCGTCGTGCGCCATCGCCACGAAAGAGTCGAGCGGAGAGGTGTTGATCAGCCGCCTGAAATGCACCGGGCCGAAATGGCGCACCTGCGCCACGCCCTTCTTCAGGTCGAGGCTCTCCACCTCCAGGCCCAGCCGCAGCCCGCCGAGGCCCGCCGCGAAAGCGTTGGCCAGCGCGCCTATGCCGCCGGTCTTCGGGTAATGAAAAACGGTGTTGTAGCCCAGGCCCTCGGCTTTCTTGCCGTAGGCGCCGGCTATAACTTCCTCCGGCCTCGGCATGGGCACGAAAGGCGCGCACCACTCGGTGGTGAGCCGCTCCAGCGGGTAGCGCCAGAGCTTGGCGTTGTAAGGCAGCATGAAATGCCGCGAGATGCCTTCTCCGAACACGCGCCGCGTCCAGCGGCTGAACGGTTCGGTGCCGTCGCCGGGGCCGCCCCCGGCGGCATAGGCCTTGAGGAAGCCGCTGACGCACTCGGACTTGACCTTGGCGGGCATGCCGGAGAGGTTGGCCTGGAAGGGATAGGGGGTCCAGCTCTTGCTGGCGTAGATCCTGGCGTCGCGCTTCAGGCGGGCGCAGTTGCCCTTCAGCGCGCCCAGTATCAGCCTCGAGGTCTCCGGCCAGCGCAGGTGCAGCAGGTGGCCGGAGTAGTCGAAATGAAAGCCGCCCTTCTTCACCGTGGCGGCCAGCCCGCCGGGGCGGCATTCGCGCTCGGCTATCAGGTAGGAGCCTTTGCCTTCCAGGGCCAGCCCGGCCGAGAGCCCTGCCAGGCCGCCGCCGATAATGAGTGTGTCTGTTTTTAGCATCTGGATCTTCCTGGGTCTTCTCCTCCCGGCCTTTTCTGAATTTACTCTCGCGCTGCGGGAGCCCTATGCTTCTGCGGAGAGCGTGGTTCCGAGGGCGGCGCGCCGGATGGAAGAAAATCCCCCGCTCGGCGCGGGGCTGAGCGGGGGATGCCTGGACAGTTTACTTCAGCGAGGCTTTTACGGCGTCGGTCACGGTCTTTATCTGCTCGTCGGACAGCTCCGGGTACATCGGCAGCGAGAAGACGGTGTCCATCACGGCGTCGCAGACGGGCAGGTCGCCCCGCTTGCCGCCCAGGTGCGCGTAGGCTTCCTGCAGGTGCAGGGCTATCGGGTAGTAGATCTGGTTGGCGATCTGCTGCTCGGTCAGGTACTTCTGCGCGTTGTCGCGCTTGGCCTTGGTGTCGAAGCGCAGGGTGTAGTAGTTGAACGAGTGACGGGCGTTTTCGGGCACTACCGGGGTAACGCAGACGCCCTTGAGCTGGTCGGCGTACTTGGCGGCCACGGCGTTGCGCATCTCGGTCCATTTCTCCACATGCTTCAGGCGGATGGAGAGGATGGCGGCCTGCACGGTGTCGAGGCGGCTGTTGAAGCCTTCCATCTCGTGGTGGTAGCGCACTTTGCTGCCGTGGTTGCGCAGCTGCTTAAGGGTCTCGTAGATCTTGTCGTCGCTGGTGGTGATGGCGCCGCCGTCGCCGAAAGCGCCGAGGTTCTTGGCCGGGAAGAAACTGTAGGTGCCGCAGTGGCCTATGGAACCCAGCATCTTCCAATCCTTGCCGCCCAGCTTGTACTTGCCGGTGAAGGCCTGCGCGGTGTCCTCGATGACGAGCAGGTTATGCTTGGCCGCGAGGGCCATGAAGGCGTCCATGTCGCAGGGCAGGCCGTAGAGGTGCACCGGGACGATGGCCTTCGTTTTCGCGGTGATCTTTTTCTCGACCGACTTCGGGTCGAGGTTGAAGGTGACCGGGTCTATGTCGGCGAACACCGGGATGGCGCCCACCTGGGAGATGGTCTCGGAGGTGGCGATGAAGGTGAAGGGGGAGGTGATGACCTCGTCGCCCTTCTTCACGCCGCTGGCGATGAGCGCCATGCGGATGGCGTCGGTGCCGTTGGCCACGCCCACGGCGTACTTGGTGCCGTTATGAGCGGCGAATTCCTTCTCGAACTTGGTAACTTCTTCACCGAGTATGAAATTGGCTTTGTTGAATACAGTCTTCACCGCGGCTTCGATCTCGTCCTTTATGGGGGCGTATCCGGCCAGCATGTCTACCATGGGTACTTTCATTGGGGTCCTCCGTATGAGCTCTATATCATAATTATTATATTAAACAAAAGCCGCCCAAGGCCACCGCCCGGCCGCTGTCACAGCCCGCCGGCTCTTTGTTATAATTTCAACCGATGCGGACCACCATAGTAATACCTTCCTATAACGAACTGCCAACGCTGCCGGCCGTGCTTAAAACCATAGGCGGGCTGCAACTCGATAAGGAGGTCGTCGTGGTGGACGACGGTTCCACGGACGGCACCAGGGAATGGCTGGAGAAGGCCATCGCGGGCCGTGAATTCCCCTATGAGCTCAGGCTGGTCAAGCACCCGGCCAACAAAGGCAAGGGCGGCGCCCTGATCACCGGCTTTAACGCGGCCGCGGGCGAGATCGTCATAATACAGGACGCGGACCTGGAATACGATCCGGCCTGCATCCCTGAGCTGGTGCGGCCCATAGCCGAAGGCAGGGCGGACGCCGTATTCGGCTCGCGCATCCTGTCCGGCCGGTCCGAAACCTACAGTCAGCTCTACCTGGCCGGCAACAAGTTCCTCACTTTCCTGGTCTCCACGCTGTTCGGCGTGCCGATGACGGATTCTTACACCTGTTATAAGGCTTTCAGCGCGCCGGAACTGCGCAGGCTGCGCCTGGTCTCGAACGGCTTCGAGATAGAAGCGGAACTGGCGTGCAAGACGGCCTTCCTGGGCCTGCGCTTCGAGGAAGTGCCGATAGTCTACACCTCCCGCTCCAGGCGGGAGGGCAAGAAGATAAACTACAAGGACGCCGTCAAAGGCGTGCTTAAGATATTCGCGCTCAGGCTCTCGCTGCGGCGCTCGGATTTCGCCTGATGCGCGCGCTTATCATAGGAGCTTCCGGACAGGTGGGCGGAGCCCTTTCGTCGGCCTGCGTGCGCCGCCGCATAGAAGTATACGGCACCTCCCGCCGCGGCCAGGGCTACCTCTTCCTGGACCTGGCCGAACCCGCCACCATAGCCCCCGTTTTCGAGAAAGCCAGGCCGGACCTGGTGCTGCTGGCCTCGGCCATGACGGCCGTGGACGACTGCGAGCGCAACCCGGAGCGGGCGGCCCTGGTGAACGCCGCCGGCCCGGCCGCGGTGGCCGAGGAATGCCGCAAGTACGGCTCCAAGCTGGTCTATTTTTCCACCGAGTACGTCTTCGACGGGGCGGCCGGCCCCTACGGCGAGGACGACGCCGTCAACCCGCTGAGCGCCTACGGGCGCAGCAAGCTGGAAGGCGAGCGCGCCTGCCTGGCGCTGCCGGGCGCCCTGGCCGCGCGCACCACCGTGGTCTACAGCCACGACCAGGATTCCATGAATTTCGTCATGCAGCTGATAAACAACCACCGCGCCGGCGCGCCGATGCGCGTGCCCGCCGACCAGTACTCCAACCCCACCTATGCCCCGGAGCTGGCCGCCGCGGTGCTGGACCTGGCCGCCAAGGGGGAGTCCGGGGTCTACAACGTGGTCGGCCCCGACTGGATCAACCGCTACGAGTTCGCGCTGCAGGCCTGCGCCGCCTTCGGCTTCGACCCGGCCTTCGTCTCCCCGGTAGAGACCGCCGCGCTGGGCCAGGCCGCCCCGCGCCCGCTCAAGGCCGGCCTGAAGACGGATAAACTGGCCGCGGCGTTGGGCCGCCGCCTGCCGCCGGTGGCCGATAGCCTGCGCAAGATCGCCGGCATACTGAAACAATATGAATGACCTGGTGGATAACTTCCGGCTCTACCTGATAGCCTTCGCGCTGCCGCTGCTGCTGTCGCTGTTGCTGACCCCTCTGTTGCGCGCGCTGGCCTTGCGCTTCGGCCACCTGGACAAGCCGACGGACATCAAGACGCATAAGGTCCCTACGCCGCTGCTGGGCGGCATGGCCATCTTCCTGGCCTTCGCGGCCTCGCTCTTGTTCATGCGCTTCTACACCTCTTTTCCCACCGGCACGCTGCGCGACCTGCGCGTGCTGCTGGCCGGCGGCGCGGTGATGTTCCTGCTGGGCCTCATCGACGACCTGCGCAAGCCGCATGGCCTGGGCGTGAAGGTGAAGTTCGCGGTGCAGTTCCTGGTGGCTATTTATGTGGCCTACTACGGCATCAGGATACACTTCATCCACCCGGACTACCTGGGCTTCATCCTGAGCGTGATCTGGATAGTGGGCGTGAGCAACGCTTTCAACATCATCGACATCATGGACGGGCTGTCGGCGGGGCAGGCGGCGCTGGCGGCCTTCGGTTTCCTGCTGATCGCTTTCCCGTCGGAATCCATTTACGTCAACTTCGCCTCGGCGGCGCTGGCGGGCGCGGCGGCGGGCTTCCTGCCTTATAACCTGTCCAAGCGCTTCAAGATCTTCATGGGCGACTCGGGCAGCCTCTTGTGCGGCTTCGTGCTGGCGGTGGTGGCGCTGGGCACGCGCTACACCGACGTGAACCCGCTGGGCGTCTACGCCCCGCTGTTCATCCTGGCCATCCCCATCTACGACACCTTCTTCGTCTCTTTCCTGCGGCTGCGCCGCGGCCACTCGCCGTTCATCGGCAGCAAGGACCACTTCGCCCTGCGGCTCGAGAAGATAGGCTTCTCCCGCCGGCGCATCGTGGGCCTGGCCTCGCTGTGCACCCTGGGCCTGGCCATGTTCGCCTGGCTCATCACCCAGGTGCCGCTCGCCTGGGGCGTGGTCATCATCCTCGCCCTCGCCGTCGAGTTCCTCCTCGTCGGCATCGTCATCGCCAAAATCAAAATATAGGATTACCGCGAGAAGCGCAGTCGGGGCGCCAAGGATACGCCTTCTCCGGGTACGTTCGGCCACACCGTGGCCTCACTCTTTCACTCAGGCTCGGCGCTTACGCAAGCCTCGCCTTCGTGAGGCCCCTGCGAAGGCATATCCTCGTCGCCCCTCCCCAGCTAAAACATTGGGGACATCCATACGACTTTTGCAAAGAGTGTACCGTGGCTTTGGAGGGACTGACGAGGGGATGGGTTCGGAAGGTCCTCACGGAGGCCGAGGCTTGCATAGCGCCGAGGTCGAGTGAGGAGGGGCGCGCACGGTGTGCGCGACCCCGTGCCTGACGGGCCCGTCCCCTCGGCAGGCCCGACTGGGCATCTCGCGGTTGGGGTTTAGCCGGCGGTGATCTCGAACTTGGGGGGATTGTCCATGGTGCGCTTGACCAGGCACTGCTCGGCGGCTTTGACGAGGGCCGGCAGGTACTTGGCGGGGAAGTCCTTGGGCGGGGTGATCTTCATGACCGTCCGGGAGAGCAGGTGTGTGGCTTCGTCCCGCTCGAAGCTCACGGCGATGCCCAGGCCCTCGGCGCTCAGGCCGCGGCTCTGGATAAAGCCCAGCGCGAAGATGCCGGCGCAGGTGCCCAGCGAGGCCAGGAACAGGTCGAACGGCGTGGGGGCCGCGCCCTCGCCCACGGGGGCCGGCTGGTCGGTCATGATCTCGAAACCGTGCCACTGGGCCGCCACCTTTTTGCCGCCGGGGAAAGTAATTTGCATGTCGCTCATGGTAGACTCCTTTTGAAACGTTCTAAAAGTTAGATGCGAAAAAGGGCCTGAAAGTTTCAGGCCCTTCTCCCGCGCGCCGCGGACGGCCTAGTAGCTGTGGCGGTGCAGTTCTTTGGTGATGCCGGGAATGATGGTGCTCTTGCCGTCGCTCATGGCGTGCATCTTCAGGATATCCAGGAAGACCTTGTCGAAGGCTTCCACCACGGACGGGTCGAAGGCCTTGCCCTTCTCCTCCATGATGTACTCGCGGGCCTTGGCCGGGTCCCACTTGGGCTTGTAGACGCGCTGCGCGCAGAGGGCGTCGAACACGTCGGCCACCGACACGATGCGGGCGTAGATCGGGATCTGCTCGGCCTTGAGACGGGCCGGGTAGCCGGTGCCGTCGAACTTCTCGTGGTGCGAGCCGGCCACCTTGCAGGCTATCTGCAGCAAGTTGCTCTCGGCGTTGGACAGGATCTTGGCGCCGTAGACGGTGTGCTTCTTCATCTCCTCGAACTCTTCGGCGGTCAGCTTGCCGGGTTTGAGGAGGATGGCGTCGGCGATGCCCACCTTGCCGATGTCGTGCAGGGGGCTGGCGTAGCGCAGGTTCTCGGCCTCGCGCTCTGGCAGGCCCAGGCCCTGGGCGATCAGCGCGGAGTACTCGCTGATGTGGCGCAGATGCACTGCGGTGTCCTGCTGGTCGCGGTATTCGGCCGTGACGGCCAGGCGGTAAATGGTTTCCAGCTGGGATTTAGAGAGACTCTCGTAGAGCTGGGCGTTCTCGATGCCCGAGGCCGCCAGCGAGCTGATGAGCTGCAGGATGCCCTCGTCGTCCACGTTGAACGGCACGCCGTCCTTGTTCATGGCCTCGAACACGCCGATGATGTGGCCGCCCACGTTCTTGAGCGGCACAGCCAAAATGCTGCGCGTGCGGTAGCCGGTCAGGCGGTCGATCTCGTGGGTAAAGCGGTTGTCCTGGTAGGCGTCCTGGATGTTGAGCGTCTGGCCGGAGGTGGCCACGTGCCCGACAATGCCCTTGCCGTAGGGAACGCGGATCTCGGTGCGCTGCATGCCCAGCGCCACCTTGGCCCACAGTTCGTTGGTCTGGCGGTCCAGGATGAAGACGCTGCAGCGGTCGCAGCCCAAAATGGCCTTCACCTGCTCGGCTATCAGCTCGAGCAGTTTCGCCAGGTTGGTCTCCTTGGAAACGACGCCGCCGAAGTTCACAAGGAGCTTAAGCCGGTTCTCTAATTCCTCGGCACGGGTCATACGATTATTCTACCATGTATACTTCAAAAAATACTCATTTTTTAGAGACTTCGTCCAGGAAAACGCTGTAGTGCACGGCCCTGGCCGAAGGGTACGCGGCGCGCAGGCCGCCTCCGATCTGCGCCAGGCAGGAGGTGCCGCCCACGATCACCGTATTGGCCTGCACCGAGGCGATATTGCGCAGCTTGCGGTCCAGCACCTGCTTGGAAAGCTCGGGCTGGGTGAAGGCGTAGGCGCCGGCGCCGCCGCAGCACCAGTCGCTCTCGGGGAGTTCTTTGTAGCGCCGGCCGGCCAGCTTGCGCAGCACCGCGCGCGGTTCCTGGCGTATGCCCTGCCCGTGGCAGGCGCGGCAGGAGTCGTGGTAAGTGACGGTGCCGGCGCGCTCCAGCGCGGCCAGGTCCGCCTTCCAGTCGCGGTCCGGCGGCAGGAATTCCAGTATGTCCCGCACCGCGGCGGCGAAGGCTTTGGCCCTGGGGCGCCACTCGTGGTCGGCGGTGAAAAGCTGCTCGTAGGACTTCATGAAGGCGGCGCAGGAGGAGCAGTCCGCGATGATGGCGAAGTCGCCGTGCCGCTCGCGCAATTCCTCCCAGCGGGCGATGTTGCGCCGGGCGAACTCGCGCGCGTCGTCGAGCCGGCCGTAATTGTGGGCCATCAGGCCGCAGCACTGGTTCTCGATCAGGATGCCGGCGCCGGCGTGGGCCTTCAGCACGCGGGCCGTGGCCAGCGCCACGCCGGTGAAGAGGAAATTAGGGCCGCAGGGAGCGAAGTAGCCCCAGTTGATCTCCTTGCGGTTCTCCGACTTGAGCTCCTGGTCCTCGGCGAGGATCTCGGAGGCGAAGCGCAGCGGGGCCTCGTCCACGGAGCCCTCCGCTTCTGCCAGGCCGGGCATGCCTATGAAATCGTAAAGGCCCATTTTAGCCGCCAGGCGCGGCAGGCCCGTGCGCTTGGCCAGGTAGGCCAGCCGCAGCCAGAAGGCGAACAGCCTCGGGGCGTTAAGCAGCGTATTGATGGCCGCCCGGGCGAAGAAATTGTCGCCGTAGCCGGTCAGGGCGCGCCGGCCCTCCAACACTATGTCAGGCGTGGCCACCTTGGCGTAGCAGGCGCTGGAGCAGGCGCCGCACAGCAGGCAGGTGGAAAGGGACTCCTCGGCCGCCTCGGTGTTCCTGGTGCGGCCTTCGATGAGCATGCGCACGAACTGGTTGCGGCCTCGGGCGGAGATGGTCTCCCGGCCGGTCAGCATGTAGGTGGGGCAGGAGGTTTCGCAATAGCCGCAGCGGTTGCACTGCGCGGCCGCGTCGTAGAGGTTGCGTTCGCCGAGGTCGGTCAGCAGCGAACCGAGGTGGCGGTCGGCCTGCTCGTGGCCGTACAGTTCGTTGACCTCGTTGCGGAAAGGTACGCCGGAGCCTTCGCCGGCCTCTTCGCCGGGCTCCCAGACGGCGCCGGGTTTTTCTTCGTTCGCTGAGCTTTCTTCGTGTTTCATTTGTTCTTATTTACCGTAGATCCAGGGATTGAGCAGGTTGCGCGGGTCGAACTGCCGCTTGAGCCTGCGGTGCAGTTCGGAAGGCTCGAAAGCGTCCCAGGCCGCGGGCTCGGAGAATTCACCGTTGGCCTCGTCGCGGCCCGCCGCCAGGGCGAAGGTGGCCGCCAGGATGACGCCGTACGCGCCCATGGAGCCGCAGAGCAGGCGCACCGCGTCGTAGCCGGCCACGTTCTTGACGGTCTTGCCGCCCAGTTCCAGTATCTCGCCTTCGGCGGTTACTATCTCGAGGCCCAGCAACAGGCCGCGGATCTCCGGGCAGACCTTGGAGGAGATCAGGCCGCCCACGCTGCCTTCGAGCGCCGGCAGTTCCAGGCGGAAGCCGGAGGCCGAGAGCTGCGCGCGGAAATCTTTCATCGGCAAGCCCGCCTGCACGCGGGCCGTCAGGTTCTCGGCGTCTATCTCGGCCGGGGCGGAGAGCGAGCGCAGGTCCAGCGGTTGGGCGTCGTCGGCCGCGGCGTCGCGCTTGAGCCTGGTGCCCAGACCGGTGACGGCCGTGGGGGTGCCGGCGGCGGCCCGCAGGCGCAGCTCGTCCACCAGGCCCCGCGCCTCGGGCCCGAGGGCGCTCTTGGCGGGAAAAACGAAGGTGCCGGCCAGCTCGCCGGATTTAGCGGCCGGCCGGTCGGAGGTCACCGGCAGGATCTTGTCGGGGTTGGCCAGGCCGGCGGGGTCGAAGGCGCGCTTGATGCCGTGGAAGAAGGCCAGCTCGCCCTTGCCGTAAAGCCAGTTCATGGCCACGCGCTTTTCCACGCCGATGCCGTGCTCGCCGGAGATGGTGCCGCCCAGGCGGATGCAGGACTTGAGCAGCTCGTAGCCGGCTTTCTTGACGCGCTTTACTTCCTGTATGTCGCGCCGGTCGAAGACCACGTTGGGGTGCAGGTTGCCGTCGCCGGCGTGGAACAGCAGGCCGGCCGTCAGCTTGTATTTGGAAATGATCTCGCGCGTCTCGCGCAGGGCCTCGGGCAGGCGGGGGCGCGGCACCACGCCGTCCTCCACCAGCACGTCGGGGGCCAGGCGGGCCAGCGCGGGGTAGGCGCCCTTGCGGGCCTGCCAGAGCATGGCGCGCTCGGCCTCGTCGGCGGCCGCCTTGAAGGCCAGGCAGCCCTGGCCCGCGCAGATCTTGTGCGAGGCTTCCAGGTCCGTCTTGATCTTCACCGCGTCGTCGCCGTCGAGCTCCAGGATCAGCACGGCCTCGGTGCCGGGGGGAAAGGGGTTGGTTTTGCCGCTGAGCGCCGCGTCGAGCGAGACCTTGTCCATCGCCTCCAGTGCGCGCGGCAGTATGCCGGCGCCGATGATGCGGGTGACGGCGCCCATGGCGCTGTCGGCCGACGGGAAGGCGGCGGAAATAGTCTTGATATGAGAGGGGAGGGGCAGGATCTTGAGCCAGGCGTGCGTGACTATGCCCAGCGTTCCCTCGGAGCCCACCATCACGCTCATCAGGTCGGGGCCCGCGTCCCTGTAGGAGAGCAGCCGCACCTCGCCCTCGGGGGTGACCACCTCGAGCTTCTCCACGTTGTCCACGGTCACGCCGTACTTCAGGCATAGCGGGCCGCCGGCGTTCTCGCCGATATTGCCGCCTATGGTGGACACCTTCTGGCTGGCCGGGTCCGGGGCGTAGAAGAAGCCGAACGGCTCCAGCGCCCGCTGCAGTTCCATGTTGACCACGCCGGGCTCCACCAGCGCCAGCCGGGCGGCCGTGTCTATCTGGCGGATCTTCTTGAGGCGGGAGAGGTTCAGGATGGCGCCGCCCTTGAGGGGGATGGTGCCGCCGGAGAGGTTGGTGCCGGCCAGGCGCGGCAAGAAAGGGATGCCGGCCTTGTGCAGGATGCGAACCACGGGGGCCACGTGGTCGGGCGAAGAGAAGTTGATCACCGCCTCGGGGCGGGCCCGGGCCATGCCGGCGTCGTAGGAGTACATCAGTATCTCGCCTTCGTCCGTGCGCACGCTGCCCGGTCCGGCAACGGCTTCGAGTTCCGGCAATATAGCCCTGATCCTGTCTTTTTTGAACATAGTTGTAATGCCCGGCGGCCGGAGGGCCGGCCTTGACCCGCCCGCCGGCGCCGCCGCTCCGCTAGCTTTATTTCGCCGGCTTCAGCTTGGCCGTGAAATGCGGCAGTATGGCCGGGGCCTCCACCACTTCCAGGCCCTTTATGGCCTTCTTGCCTTTGGCGAGGTAACCGAAGACTTCTATCACATAATCTATGTGGCTCTGCGTGTAGACGCGGCGCGGCATCGCGAGCCGCACCAGTTCCATCGGGGCGGCCAGGTATTTGCCGTGCTTGTCGCGCTTGCCGAACATCAGCGTGCCGATCTCGACGCCGCGGATGCCGCCTTCGAGGTAGAGCGAGCAGGCCAGCGCCTGCGCCGGAAAGTTCTCCGGCTTGATGTGCGGCAGGAACTTCTTGGCGTTCACGTAGACGCCGTGGCCGCCCGGGGGATTGATGATCGGCACGCCGTGCTTGAGCAGCCCCTCGCCGAGGTAGGCCGCCGAGCGGATGCGGTACTGCAGGTAGTTCTCGTCGAGCACTTCGCGCAGGCCGATGGCGATGGCCTCCAGGTCGCGGCCGGCCAGGCCGCCGTAGGTGTTGAAGCCTTCGGTGAGAATGAGCATCTGGCGGGCCTTGGCCGACCAGTCCTTGTTGTTGAGCGCCAGGAAGCCGCCGATGTTGACGAGCGCGTCTTTCTTGCTGCTCATCCAGGCGCCGTCGGCCAGCTCGAACATCTCCTCGGCGATCTCGCGCACCGGGCAGCCCGCGTAGCCCTTCTCGCGCAGCTTGATGAAATAGGCGTTCTCGGCGAAGCGGGCGCAGTCGAGGAACATCGGGATGCCGTACTTCGTGCAGAGCTCCCGTACGGCCTTGAGGTTCTCCATCGAGACCGGCTGGCCGCCGAGGGAATTGTTGGTGACGGTCATGACGCACAGCGGGATGTTCTCGGCGCCTTTGGCCTTAATGAACTTCTCCATCGCGGCCACGTCGGCGTTGCCCTTGAACGGGGCCGGCCTGTCGAAGTCGAGGGCGGCTTTCACCGGGAAGTCCATGGCCTCGGCGCCGGAGAATTCCACGTTGGCGCGCGTCGTGTCGAAATGGGAGTTGGAGATGATGCACTTGCCCTTGCCGCCGATCACGCCGAACAGGATCTTCTCGGCGGCGCGGCCCTGGTGCACCGGGATCACTTCGGAGAAGCCGGTCAGGCCCTTGATCTCGGTCTCGAAGTTGTAATAGCTGCGGGCGCCGGCGTAGGACTCGTCGCCCACCATGATGCCGCCCCACTGCGCCGCGCTCATGGCGCCGGTGCCGGAATCGGTCAGCAGGTCTATCAGCACCTTCTCGGCCCTGATGTTAAAGAGATTGTAATGCGCCTGCTCCAGCACCGTCTCGCGCTCGGCGCGGGTGGTCAGCCCCAGCGGCTCCACGCTCTTGATCTTGAAGGGCTCTATTATGGTTTTCCACTTGTGTTCCATGGCGTTTCTCCTTAAGGGACCGTTACTTTACGAATATCGTCAGCAGTATGAAATAGGTCAGCATCAGCGCGCCGCCGAAAGGCAGCGCGGCCCGGGCCCACTCGCCGGACTTGATGCCCAGCTTGGCCGAGCTGATGATGTTGGGAATGTTGCCGGGGATCAGCATGCCGCCGGAGACCAGCAGGCCCATCAGGATGAAGGTGATCTGGCGGTCCGACATGGACGGCGCTATTTCGGCCGCGGCCAGCGTGGCGTTGTCCAGCACCGCGGAGATGGAGTTGACCCAGTACAACAGCCAGGTGGGCAGTTGGGTCAGGTAGCGGTCCGCCAGCGGGGTGAGGCCCGCCCCGAGGAAGATCAGCGCCATCACGAACAGGTAGACCTTGCCGGCGCGCAGCAGGATGACCTTGGTGGTATCGGCCGCGTCCTCGGTAAGACCGTCCTTGCTGCGGGAAGCTCCGGCGATCCCCCTGGCCGCCAGCGCGGCGCAGAGCAGCACGCCGGGCACTATCCAAACGCCGACCTGTTTGACCAGGTAGAAGAAGTCCGCGTAATGCGGCGGGCCCTTGAGCTTGGCGACGACTATGGTGGAGAGCGGCTCGCCCAGCGGCGTCAGGGCGGCGCCCAGGCCTATGGCGTAGCAGGCGTACACGGTGAGCTTTATCTCGTAGCTGCGGTCCAGTTTGAGCAGGGAGACCACTTCGGCCAGGATGATGGCGGCCACGATGGCGGTCAGGAAGCTGGAGCCGAGGCCGAGCAGCGTCACGATGGCGAAGATGGCGGGCGCCAGCCCGGCTTTTTTCACCAGCGCGTCCAGCCAGCCTTTCAGGCGGGGGCGAACCTGGCGGAACAGGAGCCCCACGACGGCCACCGTGAGGGTGATGGCGATAGGCTCCTTCAGGGCCTCGCCTATCAGGTGCAGGCTCCAGAGGCCGGAGATGCTGACGGCGCCCAGGCCCATCACGAACAGGAAGGCCTCGAGGTCTTCCTCCACGCGCTTTACAGAAAAGGGGAGCACGAGGGTAAGGCCCATTATAACGGCAAGGCCAGCGATGATCAGGTAGTCGGACATAGTCTGGTATTGGCCGGTTGCGGACCGAGGGCTGCTCCCTGCCGCCGGGCCGGCCGGCGCTTTCCTTTAATTTATACTTCACTTATATTTTAATATTTTATAAAGTCTTACAAAAGCATTATGTTCAAATTCAGACGGCCGGTGGGCCTTTTTCTATGCGGAGGCGGCGCGCTGGGCGCGTGGCAGTCCGGCGTATTGGCCGAGCTGGTGAAGCAGGGGCTGCATTTCGACGCGGTGGCCGGCTTCAGCGTAGGATCGCTCAACGGGGCGGCCTACTGCTACAATAAGACCGGCGAGCTGCGCCAGATCTGGCGCGACATGCGGCCGGACAACGTGCTGCGCTTCAGGCCCAGGTATTACGAGATGCCGCTGGAGCTCTACCAGCAGGACGGCGGCAGCCTGTCCACCAAGCTCAATTTCTTCTTCCAGAACCGGCTGGCCAAGATGACGCTGTTCTCCAACCAGCCGGTGTACAACTTCCTCAACGGCTGGCTGGCCAAGAGCGGCTCCCAGTTCCCGCGCAATATCAAGTTCTACGTCATCAGCCACGCGGTGGAGATGAAGCTGCCCTACATCGTGCGCTTCGACGGTTCCACGCAGAGCCATAACCTCTCTTTCATCGACGCGCTGACGGCCAGCTGCTCCATCCCCATGGTCTTCCCGCCGGTGCCGGTAGAAGAGCACGGCCGCAAGTATCACCTCATCGACGGCGGCGTCATCGGCATCGCGACGATAAACCTGAGCCTCTTCGAGGGCTGCCGCACCGTCATCATGATAGGCAACTCGCGGCCCTCGGACCTGGACTATCCGGCCCGCGGCCCGCTGGGCTACTTCGAACGCAAGGCCCGCCGCATGCTGGCCATCCACACGCAGAAGATCTACGAGTCCCGCGTCTTCATCAAGTCCGAACCGGACGTCTACCTGATACAGCCGCCGGCCGACCTGGGGCTCAATCTGCTGGAGTTCGACGGCCGGAAATGCGGCCCGGCCTACGACATAGGCGAGGCCGAGGCGCAGGCCTTCCTGCGCAACCTGGAGCAGGCCGAGCGCTGATATGTTAGAACTGACCGCACTTAATTCCCTCGCGCTGCTGGGCTTCGGGGCCGCCATCGGCCTGCTCGGCTCTGCGCTGGGCGTGGGCGGCGGCATCTTCATGGTGCCGTTCCTGGTGCTGGTCTTCGACCTGCCCATCCACCAGGCCGTGGCCGCCTCGCTGGCCGCTATCGTGGCCACCTCCAGCGCCGTGGCCGCCGTCAACGTGGAGCGCGGGCTGGCCAATATCCGGCTGGGCATAGCGCTCGAAGTCACCACCGCGCTGGGCTCCGTGGCCGGCGCGCTGCTGGCCAACCGCCTCTCCGGACCCGCCGTGCAGTTCTTGTTCGGTCTTACGCTGCTGCCGGTGTCCGTGCTGATGTTCCTCAAAGGCCGCCGCGCGCTGCGGCAGCCGCCCGCCGCCGCCGGAGAGCGGGCCGCGAAGAGCTCCTCCTTCGACTCCGCTTTCTACGACCCCGCGGCCGGGGGCCGCACGAACTACGCGGTGCGCAACGTGGCGCCGGCCTCCGGTATTTCCTTTTTCGCCGGCTCGCTGTCCGGCCTGCTGGGCATCGGCGGCGGCGTGGTGCAGGTGCCGGTGATGAACCTGCTGTGCGGCGTGCCCATGAAGGCCGCGGCCGCTACGAGCAACTTCATCATCGGGGTTTCGGCGGCGGCCAGCGCCTTCGTCTATTTCCGGCGCGGCCTGATGCCGCTGGAGCTGACCGGGGTGATCGTCACCGGCGTGCTGTTGGGGTCCTTCCTCGGCATCTACGTGCTGTACAAGGCCAGGTCGGAAAAACTCCAGCTCATCTTCTCGGCGCTGACGCTGCTGGTGGGGCTGAAGATGCTGTTCGGGGTTCTATAATATGTTCCAGGAAAAGGATTTTAACAGGCTCATACAGCGCACGCTGCTCGGCGGCGTGTTCCTGAGCGTTTTCCTGGTGGCGGCCGGCTTCGGCCTGTCGCTGGCCGGCGCGCCTTCCGGCCCCGGCCTGCTGCGGGCCGGCCTGCTGGCGCTGATCCTCACGCCGGTGGCGCGCGTGGTAATGCTGGTCTACGGCTACTGGCGCACCGGGGAGTCTTATTTCGCGCTGGCCTCTTTCGTGGTGCTGGCGGTTCTTGTCGTTTCGATGCTGGCCGGATAAATATGAAAAAACTGCTGCTCCTATTGCTGCTGCTTCCCGCCGGGCTTCACGCCGGCATGGCCGCCCCGGCCGCCGCCGACGACGGCCTGGGCCCCGCGCTGGTGGAACTGAACGCCTCTACCCGGCCCTTTGCGCTGAGCCCGGGCGCCGACGAGCGCTACGACCGCGGCATCGCCATGATGTACCGGCTGGAATTCGACGGGGCGGAGCGGGAATTCAGGGAGATAATCAAACTGTCCCCGCAGGACCCCGCGGGTTATTTCGCGCTGGCGGCGCTGGCCTGGTGGCGCCACTCGCAGAATTTCGACATGCAGGGAGACGCCGGGGTGATGGAGCGCGATTTCGTCTCCAATTCGGACCGCGTCATCCAACTTTCCCAGCGAATGGAAAAGCAGGGCCGCGACCTGGACCAGGCCTATTTCTTCATGGGCAGCGCTCTCGGCCTGCAGGGGCGCTGGCACGCGGTGAAGCGCAACTGGTGGCGGGCCTACACGCACGGCAAGAAGGGCCGCAAGCTGCTCAAGCGCTGTGTGGAGCTGAACCCCGCCGTGTACGACGCCTACCTGGGCTTGGGGATCTTCGACTATTACGCCGCCACGCTGCCCGGCGCGCTGGGCCTGGCCGCCAAGCTTTTCGTCGGAGGCGACAGGGAGCGGGGCATAGAGTACGTGCGGGTGGCCAAGGAACGCGGGCGGTTCTTCAAGACCGAGGCCCGGTTCTTCCTCATCGAGATCTATTCCATGCACGAGCACGACTACAAGGCCGCCTACGCCGAGACCGAGGCCCTCAAGGCCGTGGACCCGACCAATTTGCTCTTCCGGCTGGGCGAGATCATGACGCATATCCAGGCCGAGGACTGGAAGGGCGTGCTGGCGGAATGCGAAGCCTTTCTCGGCGCCTGGCAGATGAAGCCCCAGGCGGGGCTGGAGCAGCAGCTGGCCAGCATCTACCTCTCCGCCGGCGACGCGCTGATAGCGCTCAAACGCTACGAGGAAGCGGCGGCCTGGCTGACCGGAGGCATAGAGAAGACCGGTTTTCCGGACAAGGGCTGGGTGACTTACTGCTACCTGCGCCGGGCGCAGGCGCTGGACCTGCTGGGGCGGCGCGCCGAGGCGCTGGCCGACTACCGCAAGGCGGCCGCGCGGCCCAACTTCTGGGATTCTAAAAAATACGCCAAGGCCGGCCTTAAGGCCGCCCCGGATCACGCCGAGGTGTACCGGCAGCTGACGGTGGATTGAGCCGCCGCGGCGGGCTGAAGCCGGACTTGTACGCGGCGCGGTTTTCCTGTAAGATAAGTGCTCTGGAGACGACTATGAAAAAAACCGAATTCACAGCGGTAGTGCCGGTAGCCGGGGCGGGGACCCGCCTGCGCCCGCACACCCATACCTATCCCAAGGTGCTGCTCACCGTGGGCGACAAGCCGATCATCGGCCATATCCTCGACGACCTGTCCGCCGCCGGCATTAAAAAAGTCTGCATGGTGGTGGGCTACCTGGGCGGCAAGATCAAGGAGTACGTCGGCCGCCACTACGGGCACCTCGACGTGACCTATGTGGAGCAGGCGGAACCGCGCGGCCTGGGCCACGCCATCTGGCTGACCCGCGGCGCGGTGAGCGGCCCGGTGGTGGTGATGCTGGGCGACACCGTGCTCGACGCGGACCTGTCCAAGTTCCTGACCTCCAAGGACGACTGCATAGCGGTCAAGGAAGTGGCCGACCCCCGCCGCTTCGGCGTGGTGGAAACCAAAGGCGGCTATATCTCGGCGATGGTCGAGAAGCCCGAGAAGCCCCGCACCAACCTGGCCATCGTCGGCATTTATTCTTTCCATAACTCGCTGCAGCTCTACAATAGCCTGCAGCGCCTGGTGGATTCGGGCAAGACCACCAAGGGCGAGATACAGTTCACCGACGCGATGGCGCTGATGGTCAAGGGCGGCCACAAGATCCGCCCCGTGCCGATAGAGGGCTGGTACGACTGCGGCAAGCCCGAGACGCTGCTGGAGACCAACCGCCACATCCTGGACCGCAAGAAGTTCTCGCCCAAGGCGAAGAACTCCCTGATCATCCCGCCGGTCTACATTTCCCCGACGGCCAAGGTGACCAACTCCATAGTCGGTCCCTACGCCGCCATCGGCGACGGGGCGCGCATAGATTCCGCCATCATCTCCGACTCCATCGTCAACGAGAACGCGCAGATCATGAACATCAACCTCGCCGGCTCGCTGGTGGGCCCGAGCGCCACCGTGATAGGCCGCAAAGACCAGCTCAACGTAGGCGAGAACTCCGAGATCCGCTTCGACAAGACCGTTTGCGACTAAAGGGTTAGCGCAGGCAGCCTTGCCGGGAGCGATTTTAGGGTGAGGCCCGGCAAAGAGCACGGCATAATTATGCCGTGCGCCCGGGCCGCAAGGCCGGAGGTGATTTTTCAGCGAAAATCGCCGAGGCGGGGCCGAGCAAAACCGCTATGCGGTTTATGCGTGGCCAGGGCGGAGGACCGCAGGCCCTCTTCCGCCGCGCCCGCTCTATGAGCGAGCGGCAAGTCCGCCTGCGCTTGCAGGTAAAGACATAAAAAAGACCCGGTTACCCGGGCCTTTTTTCTTTGTATACGAGTTCTATTTAAGCTTTGTCCAGTCCAGGGCTTTTACGCGGCGGGCGGCCTCGCGCAGTTTGGCGTCGGGCTCGGTGAGCGAGAACCGCACGTAGCCTTCGCCGTACTTGCCGAAGCCGGAGCCGGGCGCGGTGAGGATGGAAGCCTTCTCCAGCATGAAATACACCGCGTCGAGCGACTTGCAGTCCACGGGCGGGCGCGCCCACACGAAGCAGCTGCCGCCGGGCCGCTTGAAGCGCCAGCCGGCACTTTCCAGAACGGAGCAGAAACTGTCGGCCCTGCGCTTGAAATGCGCGCGCACCGGAGGCACAATGCTCTCGTGGTGCCGCAGGCCGAAGGCCGCCGCGTTCTGTATGGCGTTGAACGGGCCGGAGTCGATATTCTCCTTCAGCTGGTTCAGCGCGCAGACCAGTTTGGAATTGCCCACCACCCAGCCAATGCGCCAGCCGGCCATGCAGTAGGTCTTGGACGTCGAGTAGAACTCCACCGCCACGTCGCGCGCGCCGGGCGCCTGCAGGATGCTGGGGGCCGGCTCGCCGAAATACAGGTCGCAGTAGGCCGCGTCCTGCGCTATGATCACGCCGTTCTTGCGGGCCCACTTCACCAGGTCCTTGTAGAACTCCGGCGTGGCGCCCGCGCCGGTGGGGTTGTTGGGATAGTTCAGGAAAAAGAGCTTGGTCCGCTCCAGCACCTTGCGCGGGATCTTCCCGAGGTCCGGCAGAAAGCCGTTCTTCTCTTCCAGCGGCACGTCGTGGATGCGGCCGCCGGAAAGGATCACGCCCGTCCTGTAGGTGGGGTAGGTGGGGTCGGGGATGAGGCAGTAGTCGCCGGGGTTCAGCACGGCGAAGGGCAGGTGGGCGATGCCCTCCTTGGAGCCGATGAGGATGGAGATCTCGCCGCCGGGGTGGAAGTCCAGGCCGTGCCGGCGCTTGTGCCACGCCGAGATCTCTTTTCTTAAATTCTCGTTGCCCTTGGTGTTGGGGTAGCGGTGGTTGGCGCCCTTGCGGACCTCGCGCACCGCGCAGTCCACTATAGGCTTGGCGGTGGGCAGGTCGGGGTCGCCGACGGCCAGGCTGATGATGTCCTTGCCCTTGGCGCGCTCCGCCCGCTCCTTGCGGTAGAGCTCCTCGAAGAGGAAAGGGGGGAAGGACCTGAGTTTCTCGCTTAGTTCTATGTTCATGGTGAGTCGTCTTTCCTCGCGGCCGGCGGGCCGTCAGGGTTTGGCGCCGAGCAGGCTGAGCCCGGGCAGGTAGGTGACCAGCGCCAGCATGGCCAGCAGGATGAGCAGGAAGGGGCCTATGGCGCGGTAGAGCGTGGGCAGCTTGCGGTGGAAGCGCGAGCTGGCCAGGAAGAGGTTGAGGCCCAGCGGCGGCAGCATGTAGCCTATCTCGAGGTTGAGCAGGAAGATGACGCCCAGGTGAATGGGGTCGATGCCGTACTGCGCGGCCACCGGCACGATGATCGGCACGACGATGATGATCGCCGAGAAGATCTCGATCATGTTGATGACCAGCAGGAAGGCGTTGAGCAGGATCAGGAAGATGACCTTGCTGGAGACATAGGTGTGCAGCCAGGCGAAGATGCGGTCGGGGATCTGCGCGTCTATCAGGTAATTCGTGAAGCCGAGCGCGGTGCCCAGCACCATGAAGATGGCGCCGACGAGCAGCATGCTTTTCACCGCCACGCGGGGGATGTCCCTGATGAGGTCCAGGTCCTTGTAGATGAAGACCTCGGTGACGATCACGTAGAAGGCCATCACGCTGGCGGCCTCGCTGGCGGTGAACAGCCCCTGGTAGATGCCGCCGATGATGAGGAAGGGCAGCGGCAGTTCCCAGGCTATGTCGCGCACCGACTTCTTCAGCTCTTTCATCGAGAAAGGGATGCTCTTGACCCCGGCCTTGCGGGCGGTGAAGTAGGCGTAGACGGAAAGCGCCGCCAGCAGCAGCGCGCCCGGCAGCAGGCCGGCCCTGAACAGGCGGTCTATGTCTATCTTGGCCACGATGCCGTACAGGATGATGGGCAGGCTGGGGGGGAACAGCAGGCCCAGGCTGCCGGTGGTGGTCAGCAGGCCCAGGGTGAACTTTTCCGGATAGCCCTGCTTGGACAGCATCGGGTAGAGCAGGCCGCCCAGAGCGATAATGGTGACGCCGGAGGCGCCGGTGAAGGCCGTGAACAGGGCGGTGGTGAACAGGGCCACGATGGCCAGGCCGCCGGGCAGCGTGCCGAACAGGGCCTCGGCCAGGGCCAGCATGCGCTGCGGCGCCTTGCTCTCGGCGAGCATGTAGCCCGAGAAGGTGAACAGCGGGATGGCGATGAGGGCCGGCAGCGAGGCCAGGCGCAGCATCTCCACGATGACGGCGGAGGAGTCTATGCCCTCGGCCGCGAACAGGAAGATGGCGCCGCCGCCTATGAGCGTGAAGACGGGCGAGCCCAGGAAGGCCAGCAGCAGGATGAGCGGGATTACGAGGAAGGCCATCAGAAGGGTCCCTCCTCGTGGTCCGGCGGCCTGAAGACGCCTATGAGCGTGTGCACGCCTATCAGCGCGAAAGAGCCGGGGATGATGATCTCGGCCCAGCCGCCCTTCACCGCGAAATGGTTGATGTAGAAGGCCACGGAGCCGGCCGCGAACTCGTCGCGGACGAACTTGTACGAGGCGTAGAACAGCAGCGCCGAGGCGGCCGCGGTGAACAGGTCGGCGCAGACCTCGAGCGGGCGCTGCATCTGCTTGGGGGTCAGCTTGACGAAAGTCTCCAGCGCGAAATGGTGCGAGTAGCGGGCCGCCAGCGCGGCGCCCAGGAGGCCGGCCCAGAGCACCATGTGGCGCAGCAGCGGGTCCAGCCAGACCACCCCGGAGTGGAAGATGATGCGCAGCAGCACCTGCAGGAAGGACAGCGACACCATCGCGAAGATGAGCGTCACCACGGCGGCCTTTTCGGCCTTTACCAGGTACTCCTCGGCTTTGAACACTCGGCGCATATCTTTATTATTGTAAATGTGCGCCGCGCTCCGCAAGGTGGGCGAAAAGCCAGGCCCGTATTTTTGTATCATTTTCCCGGGAGGGAGCGTTCCGCTCTCGCCTTAAAAGGGGACCATATGCCTACGGATATAGAGATAGCCCGCACCATCCAGCTCAAGCCCATCGGCGAGATCGCCGCAGGGCTCGGCGTGCCCGCCGACGACCTGCACCTGTTCGGCAAATACAAGGCCAAACTGCCGCTGAAATTGATAGACCTGGAGAAGGCGAAACAGAGCAAGCTGGTGCTGGTCTCGGCCATCTCGCCCACCCCGGCCGGCGAGGGCAAGACCACCGTCTCCATCGGCCTCACGCTGGGCCTGAACAAAATAGGCCGCAAGACCACCGTGGTATTGCGCGAGCCGTCCCTCGGCCCGGTGTTCGGCATCAAGGGCGGGGCCACCGGCGGCGGCCGCTCGCAGGTGCTGCCCATGGAGGACATCAACCTGCATTTTACCGGCGACTTCGCCGCCATCGAGAAGGCTCACAATTTGCTGTCGGCCATCATCGACAATAATATCCAGAACAAGAAGAACAACCTCAACATCGATCCCCGCACCGTCACCTGGAAGCGAGTGATGGACATGAACGACCGTTCGCTGCGCAAGATCATCGTGGGCCTGGGGGGCACCATGAGCGGCGTGCCGCGCGAGACCGGCTTCGACATCGTGGCCGCCTCCGAAGTGATGGCCATCTTCTGCCTGTCCAGCGACCTGCAGCATCTCAAGGAAAAACTCGGCAATATCTTCGTCGGCTACACCTACGACCACAAGCCGGTCTATGCCCGCGACCTCAAGGCCAACGGCGCCATGGCCGCGCTCCTGAAGGACGCGCTGATGCCGAACCTGGTGCAGACCAGCGAGGGTACGCCCGCCATCATCCACGGCGGGCCCTTCGCCAATATCGCCCACGGCTGCAATTCCATCATCGCCACGCGCATGGGCCTCTCCCTGTCCGACTATGTCGTCACCGAGGCGGGTTTCGCCTTCGAGCTGGGCGCCGAAAAATTCCTGGACATCAAGTGCCGCTACGCCGGGCTGTGCCCCAGCGCGGCCGTGCTGGTGGCCACCGTGCGCGCGCTCAAGTACCACGGCGGCGTGGGCCTCAAGGAGCTCAACAAGCCCGACCCCGCGGCGGTCAAGCGCGGCCTCGAGAACCTCGAGAAGCACGTGGAGAACATGAAGCAGTTCGAGCTGTCCCCGGTGATAGCCATCAATAAATTCGCCTCCGACACCGACGAGGAAATAGCGGTGGTCAAGGCCCGTTGCGCCGAGCTGGGCGTGCCCGTGGCCGTGGCCGACGTTTGGGGTCAGGGCGGCGCCGGCGCCGTGGAACTGGCCGAGCTGGTGGCCAAGGCGGTGGAGGGCAGGACGAGCTGCGGCTTCAAGCCGGTCTACGAGTGGGAGTGGCCGGTGGAGCGCAAGATAGAGACCATCGCCAAGCGGATGTACGGCGCGGCCCACATCGACTACACGGCCAAGGCACGCAAGGACCTGGAGAAAATAAACGGCCTCGGCCTGGACAAGCTGCCGGTCTGCATAGCCAAGACCCAGAAATCGCTGTCCGACAACCCCGACCTGATAGGCCGCCCGAAAGACTTCGTGGTGACGGTGCGCGAGATAGAGATCGCCTCCGGCGCGGGGTTCATCATTCCCATCACCGGCGACATCATGCGCATGCCCGGCCTGCCCGAGCACCCGGCCTCCGAACACATCGACATCGACGCCGAGGGGAATATAACCGGCCTCTTCTGACGGCGGCCGGCCATGAAAAAGGCCCGGGAGACCGGGCCTTTTCTATTTCAGACTATATCTCTTCCGCATGGGCCGCGCCGGCCGGCTATTCTGTTTCCTGGAATTCCTTGCAGTTCCTGAGGCCGCTGATGCCTGGCTTGGCCGGGTCCGGCGCGAACTGTATCTTCTCGCAGCCGGGCTTCACCGGGTCCACCCGAGCTATGAAATACGGCGGCATCTTGCCGGTATAGTAGACACAGTAGCAGTCCTCCTGCGTCAGCGGGCCTCCGGCTTTTTTCTCCTCCGCGGCCGGCGCTTTAGCGGCGGTCTTTTTCGGCGCCGCCGCTACGGTCGGGCGTTCCTTGTCGTAGAGGGCCAGCATCTCCCTGAGCGCGGCCCTGAAATTCTTGCCTATTACGCCGTTCCCGTCCTTCTCCCGCAGGTCTTTGTTCAGCTTCTCCCGGGTCGGCGGGTCGGTGTCGAGGGCGGAGGCGAAAAGTTCCAGCCCCTCTTCGCGGCGGCCGGTGCGCAGCAGGACCAGCGAAAGGGAGGTCATCGCGTCGGGCGAGTCCGGGACCAGCCGCAGCACCTGCTTGAAGTCCTCCTCGGCGCCTTTATAATTCCTGGACTCTATCCTGGAACGGCCCCTGAAATAATACAGCTTGGCGTCGGCCGTGCCGGTGCCTATCATAGCGGTGAAGTCGGCCTCGGAGCCGGCCAGGTTGTCGGCGCGCAGCTGCAGGCCTGTCAGTTTCTCCTGCAGGTCGGCCCGGCCGGGGGCAATCTTCAGCGCCTTGCGCAGGGCGTCGGCGGCCAGGTCCGGACGCTTCGTCATGGTGTAGAGGCGGTAGAGTTGCTCGTATGCGTAAGAGTGAAAGGGATCGCGCGCGGCGCGGCGCTTGTAGGCGTCTTCCGCGCCGGCGTAGTCGCCTTGGGCGTAGGCGGCTTTGCCTAGGATGTCCAGCGCAATCAAGTTGCCCGGCTGCGCGGCCAGAGCCGCCTCTGCCTCCGCCTTGGCCTTGGCGTTCTCGCCCATCTGCAGGTAGACTTTGGCGCGGCGGGTGAGCAGGTCCGGCTCGTCGCCTATCATTTCCTCGGCGGTCTTGAAGTCGGCCAGAGCTTTCTGGAACTCCTTCTTGCCGGCATAAGCGTCGCCGCGGTTCATGTAGGCCATCGCGAAATCGGCCAGCTTCAGGGCGGCGTTGAGATCGGCTATGGCCTTGTCGTACTGGCCGGTCCTCATATACACGCCGCCTCGGTTGTTGTAGGCGAAATGCAGCGTCGGGTCCAGCTCAATGGCCTTGCTCAGGAACTTTATGGCCTCCTCGTCGCGGCCCAACTGCATATAGCAATCCCCTACGCCCTGGTATACCTCGCCGCCCTTAAATCCGAGGTCTATGGCCTTCTCGTAGCCTTCTTTGGCCTTTTCGTACTGGCCCGAGTTTAGATAAATGCTTGCCCGGTTGTAATAAGCCACCGCTATGGTGGGGTCGAGTTCGAGGGCCTTGGTGTAAAGGGAAGCGATGGCGAAAGGCGCCAGGCGGTCCCGCATCAGGTAGGCCCGGCTGGCCAGGCCGTAGGCCGAGTCGGGCGCGGCCTTGGCTATCTCGGCGCGCAGGCGTCCGCGCTCCCGCACGTCCTCCGTGTCGACGGAGCGCTGGAACATTTTCTTAAGCTCAGCGTTGGTGTAGCCGGCCGCCGTGCCGGGCGCCGCGATGAATAAAGCCAATACCGCCGCCGCGAGTTGTCTGTTCATGATGATCCCCTTGAGCTAACCCGTGCTAAATTATAACTCTCTGCCGGCACTGCGGCAAATGCGTGCCTTGTCTTTCCCAATTATTTACAATATCCTGACAAGAGGGTTATGAGGGAACACGATGAACTTCCAGAGTAAGATCTACTATTCCTTGGCCGCAGTGTTGTGCCTGGCAGCGGCGGCCCAAGCCGGTCCCTACGAGGCCGCAGCAGGCCGGCTGGCCGCCGGCCTGCCGGCCAAGGCCAAGGTCGCGGTGCTGCCCTTCCTTTATATAGGCGGGGAGAAAGGTTCGCGCGGGGCCGAGGTGGCCGCCGAACGCATAACGACGGAGCTGGCCGGCAATAAGCGCGTCCGGCTGCTGGAACGCGCCCTGCTGTCCAAGGCGCTGGCCGAGTTGAAACTGCAGGAGGGGGGCCTTGCCGGAGAGGAGCAGGCCGCGCAGGCCGGCCGGCTGCTGTCGGCGGACTACGTGGTGCTGGGCAGCCTTTACAAAACCAGCGACGGCGGTCTGGAGCTGAACCTGAGGGCCGTGGAGACCGCGACCGGCCGCATAAAGACCGCCGCCGCCGCTCTGGCGGAAGAGGACTGGCTGGAGGGCATGCCGGCGCTGCCGGAGGGCCCGCTTCCGGAGAATAAGCTTTTCAAGCTCTGCTGGGACGGTCTGCGCGCGCTGGACCGCGGCGACAGCGCCGCCGCCATGGAGAAGTTCGGCAAGGCGCTCAAAGAGGACACCTCCGGCGCCTGCGGCGTTTTTTCGCCGGGGCAGGCCTGGCGGGGGCGCGCCCGCGCCCGCTCCAACCAGGGCGACCTCGCCGGAGCCCTGGAGGACCTGGACGCGGGGCTGAAGGCCGCGCCCGGCGATCCCGCCGTTTACGCGCTGCGCGGGGCGGTGTACGTACAGGCCGGGCGGCTTAAAGAGGCGCTGAAGGATTACGACGAGCTGGTGCGGCTGCGGCCCGGCGAGGCTGAACCCCTGCTGCGGCGCGGCAGGGCCCGCTCCCTCGACGAGGACCTGGAGGGAGGGGTGAAGGACCTGGGCCGCGCCATCGAACTCGGCGCCGGCGGGGCGGAGACCTACTCCGCCCGGGGCGCCATGCTGGTCTTCCTGGCCAGGTTCGCCGAGGCGGAGAAGGACCTGGACAAGGCCGCCGCGCTGGACCCGGACCTGACCGACGTCTATTACGCCCGGGCCCAGCTCTACGGCAGGCAGCGCCTGATGAAGAAGACGCTGGAGGCCGCCCAGACGCTGGTGGAGCTGGAACCTTGGCGGCCGCAGAGCTACCTGGAGCGCGGCGCCTGCCTGGCGGCCATGCACCGCTTCGACGCCGCGCTGGCGGATTTCAACAAGGCCCTGGAGCTGAACCCGGACTACGCCAAGGCCTACTGCTACAGGGCCCTGCTCTACCGGTCGCGCCTGCGCAACGAGGAGGCGCTGGCCGATTTCGACAAGGCCATCGGCATCAAGCCCGGCTACGCCGCCGCGTTGATGGGCCGTGCGCAGACCTACGTGGACCTGGGCAAGCCTGAAGAGGCTCTCACGGACGTGGATGAAGCGGTCGCCGCGGAGAAACCGCCCAAGCCCGACCTCTACTACAGCCGGGCCGTACTGCTGGGCAGGCTGGGCCGGCTGGAGGATGCGGTGAAAGACCTGGACCGCTACATCGCCCTGGTGCCGGACAACCCGGAGGCCTATGGTCTGCGCGGCTACTCTTACGAGAAACTTGGAATGGCCGACAAGGCCGCGGCCGACCTGCGCAAGCTGCAGGAGCTCGCCGGGACTAAGGGCCGGGCCGCGCCGGGAGCTAAGCCATGATTCCGCGCGCGCTGCTCGTCCTGCTGCTGGCCTTGCCCGGCCTCGCCGCGGCCGGAGATCCATACAAGGCCGCCGCCGGAGAACTGGCCGGCGAACTCCCGGCCGGCGCCACGGTCTGCGTGCTGCCTTTCAACTACATAGGTATGGAAGGCTTAAGGGGCGGCCTGGTGGCGGCCGAAAGGCTGAACACCGAGCTCGTCAGGGACGGCCGGTTAGTCGTGGTGGAGCGGGCGCGGGTTTCTAAAGCGCTCGACGCCATGAAACTGCCGGCCGCCGGGCTGGCCTCCGCGGAGGGGGCCGGCAAAGCGGGCCGCCTGCTGGGCGCCGGCTTCGTGATCTCCGGCACGCTGGCCAGGCTGGCCGGCGGGGCGCTTGAGTTCAACGCCCGCGCCATAGATACCGGCACGGGCGAAGTGAGGGCCTCGGCCAGGGCCGCCGTGAAGGAGGACTGGCTAGAGACCATGCCGGCGGCTCCGGCCGGCGCCGCCGGCGCCAAGGCCTACGCCCTCTGCAAGGAAGGGATCTACGCCCTCGATGCGCGGCGCTTCTCTGAGGCGGAGGGACTTTTTACCAAGGCCATCGCCGAGGAGGCGAACGCCGCCTGCGGCATGAATATCCCGGGCATGGCGCTGATGGCCAGGTCCATGGCCAGGCAGGGCAAGGCGGGCCCGCAGGACGATCCGGAATCCTCAGGCGGCCCACCCGTAGATTTCACGCTGCAGGAGCGGGAGCGCATCTCCCGGGAGTCCTCCGGGGACATGAAGAAAATCTCCCGGTATAACGCGCTGCTCAAGGCCATGCCGGACAACGCAGCGGCCTATTACGAGCGCGGCAAACTCTACGGCAGGCTCGGGCGCTACCGCGAGGCCGTAAAAGATCTCGACGCCGCCGTAAAACTGGAGCCGGGCAAGGCGGAATACTACTACGCCCGCGGCCTTGTGCTGGGGACCCGGTCCCTCTTCGACAACGCGCTGAAGGATTTCGACGAAGCCGTGCGCCTGTCGCCGCGTTTCGCCGCGGCCTATAACGCCCGCGGCACGGCGTACGTCGCCACTGAACAGTGCGGCAAGGCCCTGGCCGAATTCGCCAGGGCGGCCGAGTACGACCCGGCCGACCCGCTGCCCAGGGCTAACAGCGCCGATTGCCTGTGCCGGCTCAAGCGCTACGCGGAGGCGCTCAAGCAGGCCGACAGCGCCCTGGCGCTGGACGACGGCTTTGCCGAGGCCCACTACTGGCGCGGCTCGGCGCTTACCGGGCTGAAGCGCTACGACGAGGCGGTAGAGGCGCTGGACAGGGCCGTGGAGCTGGCCCCGGCCTATCGGCCGGCCAAAGAAAAGCGCCAGGAGGCGCTGGACCGCAAGAGCGGCAAGTATGAGGGGTATTCCAGCGACACGGGCAAGGCCATGGAACTGTTCAACGCCAGAAAAACGGATTAGGCGCGTTGGCTCTGACTGAAAGGCCCGGGAGACCGGGCCTTTTTCTATTTGTCTACCAGGTCTTCCTCTTCCACCGGGGGGAACCAGCGCTGGGCCGCGAAGGTGGGGATAATGGCGCTGGCTATCAGCACCCCGGTCAGCAGCGAGTACTGCCCCTGGTCCAGGTAGCCGGCCCTCAGCCCGAACAGCACGGCCATCACGCCGAAAGTCAGCCCGGTGGAGAGCAGCAGCGTGGAATGCGCCACGTCGGCCGGGAAATAGCGCCGCAGCAGGAAATAAACCCCGGCGAACTTCGAGACCTGTTTTACCGCGAAGAGGGCCAGGAACAGCCCGGCCGAAGCCCACAGCGCCGGCAGCGAGACCTTCATGCCGGTCACTATGAAAAAGAAAGGCGTGATGAAGGCGTAGGCCACCGTGCGCAGCCGGCTCTTTACCGCGGCGGCGCCGCCGCCGGCCTGGAAGTGCCCGCTCATCAGCAGGCCGAAAACGAAGGCCGGGAGGATGGCCTGGCTCGAGCCCAGGTCGGCCAGGTAGACGAAGGCCAGCAGCACGAAGAAGATGTATTTTATCTCCGGCTCCGCCACTTTGCCGGCCAGGGCCGGGCTGCGCAGTATGCCCGGCGTGAAGCGCCCGGCGAAGAGCAGGAACAGCCCCGACACGCCGAGGAACAGCAGCGTGTGGAGGTTGGGCTTGAGGAAGACCAGGCTGAGGGCCAGCGCGGTGAGGGTGTTGGTCAGGAAGGTGCAGACCATCAGCATTTTGCCCGACTTCCTGCCGGCCAGGCCGGCCTCGGTCAGCGCCGAGTAGACCACGGCCACCGAGGTCTCGGAAAGCGCTATGCCGGTCACCAGCGAGGCGGCGTGGGTCCAGCCGGCGGCGTAGCGGCAGAAGAGATAGCCGGCGGCGAAAGGCACCAGGAAGGAGGACAGGCTGATCACGGCGGCCCGCCTGAAATTCTCCCTGAGCAGTTTCATGTCCACTTCGGCCCCGGCCAGGAAGGTCAGCACTATGCCGCCGAAGCCGGCGATATAGAGCATCCACTCTTCGGCCCGCAGGCCCAGGTTGCCGGCGGCCACGCCCAGCAGCACCTCGAAGATGGCCACCGAGACACCGAGCTTGAGGCTCAGCACGCTGGCGGCGAAGACCAGCAGCCCTGCTATTACCGGTATTTTGTCAGGTTCCATAATTAGTCCTTTGGATATATCTTTTGAAACAAAACCTTCGCGCCGGAAAGCTGCCGATGCAGCTTTCCCCGGACATAGTCCGGGCGCCGGAGGGCGCGGCATACACCCTCGCGGCCTGTCGCGCATAGCGCTCGGGCCGCGACCCGCTGCGCGGGGAATCCGGCAAATGCCGGATTCGGGATAAATAAAAGACCTCTACCTTGAGGGGTAGAGGTCATTAGTCCACTCGGACGGTTCCCCCGGGCGGCCGGGGCGGCGGACATCATCGCCGGCTAAATTATAGCACTTACTTCTTCTTCTGGGCGCGGAACTCTTTGAGCGCCTTCTCCACTTTCTCCAGCAGCTCGCGGGAGTACAGCTTGCCCACCAGCGACACGCGGGCCGCCTGCCCCGCCGCCTCGAGGTCGGACACCACGGAGGGGCTGGCCGGCTCGGTGAAGATCAGGCCTTTCTTCTTGAGTATACCCACGGATTCCTCGTTCTCCTTGCGGCTCTTGAGCGTGAGGGCGCGCAGGTGTTTCTCGCCGAGGTCCAGCATGGTCTTCTGGTCCTCTTTGGAGAGGGAGTCGAAGGTCTTCTTGGAGATCAGCACCGCCCCGGAGGCGTTGGTCAGCGGCAGCGCGAACACGTACTTCATGCGCGCGAACCACTGCAGCGCGATGACGGACAGCGGCGAGCCGTAGACGCCGTTGATCATTCCGGTCTGCAGCGAGGTCATCACGTCGGTGATGGAGAGCGGGATGGGTTTGATATGCAGCGCCTGGAAGGTGGCCTCGGCTATGGGGTCGCCCTCCCAGAGCCACATCTTCACGTTCCTGAGGTCCTCGGGCTTGGTGACCGGGGTGTTGGAGAAAATATTCACGTTGCCGACCTCGGCCCAGCCCAGCAGCACGTAGCCGTGGCTCTCGAAGATCTTCCTGAAATCGGCGTCCATCGTCTTGTAGACGTGGTCGATCTCGGCCGCGCTCTTGAAGAGGAAAGGGGTGTCGAGCAGGCGCGCCGAGGGGGCCACCTCGCCTATGCCGACGCCGGTGAAGCCGCCGGCGTGCAGCTGGCCCAGGCGGATCTTGCGCACCACGTCCTTGTCCTCGCCCGAGACGCCGCCCGCGTAGATCTTGAACTTCACGCGGCCCGCGGTCTTCGCGGTGGTCTCTTCGGTGAACTGGCGCATGGCCTTCATCCAGGTGGAGCCGTCCGGCGCCAGCGTGGCGAACTTGATGACGGTCTGCGCGGCGGCGGGCAGCGCGGAGCCGAGCAGCAGGACGGACAGGGCGAGGGTCTTAGAAAAGTTCATCTTTTTTCTCCAGCAGTTTCTTGGCTTTCAGTTTAGCCACTTCGTTGGCCAGGCGGGTGTCCCCGTCCTTGAGTTCGGCGGAAATTATCTCGTTCAGGAGCCGCTCGAAAAGCTCTCCGTCCTGGGCCGCCACGGCGGCCATCTTGGCGTACAGGAAGCGGCTCAGGTGGAAGTCGGCCCCGTGCCCCGTGAGCGCCAGCTCGAAGTGCTCCGCCGCCTTCTCCGGGTTGCCGCCCAGCATGCGCGGGCGGATGGCGTAGTAGGCGCCCATGATGTCGTGGGCGGCGTTGTAATAGTAGCCGGGGTCCAGCTCCAGCAGCTTAAGCGCGGCCGGCTCCAGCGAGGGGATCTCCGCGATGGCCTCGGGCTTGTCGCGGTTGATATTCATGTAGAGCGCCTTGCAGAAGGTATGCCAGAACAGCGGGTGGGCGTCCTTTTTTTGGGCGGTCTCCGCGGTGGCCCCGCGCAGCGCGCGCTCGGCGTAGGCCTGGCCTTTCAGGTAGAAGAAAGAGGCCCGCTCGGGCTGGTCCTCCTCGAGGAACATGAAACCGTAGCCGCAGAAGCCCTGCGCGGCGTTGACCAGCATCTTCTTATTGCCGGGGTCGCTGGCGAGCAGGATCTCCATCAGCTGCAGGTTGGCCGGCAGCGCTTCTTTCACGTACTGCGGGTCGGCCTGGCTGAAGACGGCGGGCAGGCCGGCGTCCACCACGCCGGAGGTGACCTTGGCCGCGGTGCGGTTCAGGGAACAGCCGGCCAGCGCGGCCAGCGGCAGCAGCAGCAGAAGTTTTTTCATTTCCTGTTCTCCCTGACCAGCGCGGAGAAACTTTCCGCCGCGTCGGCGTGCTTCTTGAGGAAATCCTCCGCCGGCGTGGGGAAGCGGTAGGTCCAGTTGTGGTCGCCCAGCGTGCCCGGCGTGTTGACCCGTTCCTTGGAGCCGAAGATGTCCTGTATGGGCAGTATGACTATGCGGGAATTGGCGGCCAGCAGCGCGCCGAGCGTTTTCGAGCGGGCCTTGGAGAACACCGGGGGGCGGCTCTCGTCGCCGGAGACCAGCTTCCAGAAAAGCCGTTTCTCGGCGCCGTCCACCGTGTCCCACCAGTCGGCCAGCGGCTCGTTGTCGTGCGTGGAAGACGTGGCCAGCGACACCGGGTGGTAGGTGGCCGGGTCGGTGTAATTGCCGTCCTTGGCCTTCTCCCAGCGCATCACCTTGTAGCCGGGGATGCTGAGCTCGGCCAGCACTTCTCCGACGTAAGGGGGGATGAGCCCGAGGTCCTCGGCCACCGGCAGCATGGGGCTGGCCCCGGCCACGGCCTGCAGGAAGCGGCGGCCGCGCTCGCGCTGGCCGGCCTCGTCCTTGATGTCGAAATCGGGCTTGAGCGCCACGTCGCGCGGTATGACCCAGGTGCGAAAGAAGCCCACCATGTGGTCGATGCGGAACAGGTCGTAGAACTCGGCGGCCTTCTTAACCTTGGAGCGCCACCAGTCGAAATTGTTGCCTTCTATCACGTCCCAGTTATAGGCGGGCAGGCCCCAGCGCTGGCCGGTCTCGCTGAAGGCGTCGGGCGGGGCGCCGATCTCGCGGTTGATGTCGAACTCGGCCTGGCGGGACCAGACGTCGGAGCTTTCCTGGTTGACCATGAAGGGCAGGTCGCCCAGCAGCTTGATGCCCAGCTCGGCCGCGCGGGCGCGCGCCGCCGTCCACTGGCGGTGCATGGCCCACTGCAGGTATTTGAAGAAGAGGACCTGGTTCTCCTCGCGGGTGTGGAGCTCCTTGAGGGCCTCGGCGTGGCGTTCCCGCAAGGGCGTTTCCCAGTGGGTCCAGGAGGTCCAGTTATGGGTGTCCTTGAGGCGGCGGAAGACGGCGTAGTCGTCGAGCCAGCCGGCGTTGGCGCGGCAGAAGGCGCGGAATTCGCCGGCGAGGCCGGAATCCTTGAGGATGTGGTTCTGGTGGAAATGGGTGTAGACTTTCCAGAGCGTGCTGAACTTGAGATGCCGCACTTCGTTGTACAGCACGGCCTTGGAGCCGCGCAGCCGGCGCAGGCCGGACTGGAAGCGGCGGGAGTTGACCTCTTCGAGCAGGGCCTGCGACTCCTTGAGCTCGGGCAGCTCATCGACGGCGATGTAGATCGGGTCCAGGGCGAAGGCGGACAGCGCGGTGTAGGGGCAGGACACGCCGGGGGGCATCTCGTTGATGGGCAGCACCTGCAGCAGGTCCAGGTTCATGGCCTTCATGGCGTCGAACCAGAGGGTCATCGAGCGGGTGTCGCCGATGCCCCAGTCTTTCTTGTGGCGCATGGAGAAAAGCGGGAAGAGGGTACCGGTATGTTTTTTTTCCAGTAAAGGGTGCATAGGTTCCGTTTTCTGCCGTTTGCTTCTGCCTAGCGGGCGGCTACCGCTTCTATCTCCACCAGCGCGGCCTTCGGGAGGGCTTTTACTTCTATCGTGGCGCGGGCGGGAGGGTTGGCGGCGAAGAAGCGGCCGTAAACCTCGTTCATCGCCCCGAACTGGCCGAGGTCGGCCATGAACACGGTGGTCTTGAGGACATTTTCCAGGGACAGGCCCTCGGACTTGAGTATGCCCTCCAGGTTCTTTATGACGGCCTCGGTCTGGGCCTTGATCTCGGCCGGGGCCATGGCGCCGGTGGCGGGGTCGAGGGGCAGCTGGCCGGAGATGAAGATCAGCCCGCCGGCCTCTACGGCCTGGGAGTAGGGGCCTATGGCGGCCGGGGCGTTCTGGGTGGAAATGATCTTTTTCATGCTAGTTCCTTTTGGTGGTGCGTATGAAATTCTCTATGCTGCGGTCGTAGGTGCGCTCCGCCTCCGGAGTGAAGAAGCAGCCCGGCAGTTCGCCGGCGGCCCGGTGATAGGCCACGCAGTCGCAGCAGACGCCTTTCCTGGAGCAGGGCTCATAGGTGCAGGCGCAGCCGGCTTTGTTGCTGTCTTTTTTGCAGTCCATACGGTAATCTTATTATATTAAAAATGGGCGGCGGGGGGAGGGGCTGGCGAAAAGGCTGAAAAGCGTCTATACTATTAGCGCCGGCCCGTGGCCGATTTTCAGGCAGGAATTATGGAAGGCAAATTTACCAAACCCGTTCACCTGGTCGCTTTCGGCATGTTCCTCATGACGCTGGCCGGCTTCTTTACGGTCATGTACGTGGGCATCAGCGCCAGGCGGGGCGACCGGATACAGCACGGTTTCGCTTTCCGCGGGGCCCCGGCGCCGGAGAAGAGTTCCTTCACGGGCGATTTCAAGCGCGGCGGCGCCATAGTGGTTTCGCAGGCGAAGAGTTATGCCGGCGGACTTTTCTCCAGGGCTGACAACAGGCCCGCGGCGCCGGGCGCCTACACGGCGTCCGCCAGGCGCGCCTCCGTCTACGACGAGGAACGCAACGGCGAACCCGGGGAAAAGGATCCGTTCGAGGATTTTTACGAGAAGAATTACGGCCGCGGTGCCGGCGCGTCGTACTCCGCACCGGCCGCTTCGTGGGGCGGTTCAGCCTCCTCCTGGAGCGGCTCCGGCGGCAGTTCCACCGCCGGCCGCGGGGAAAATTCTCCGGTTGAGCGGGCGGAGGAGGGACTCCCGGCCGCCCCCCCGGCAGAGCAGGAAGAAGAAGGCCCGGACGACGGTGAAGCTCCCGGCTCCCCGGTGTTCGGCGGCCCGCTGGGCAGGGAGGACGCGCCAAAGCAACTGCATGCCTCGCTGCCGCAAGGCTCCGGGCCCTGGCAGGGGCTGGAACGTCCCGGCGAACTTTCCGGCGGCGGACTTACCCCGTCCGGAGTGAAAGGCGAAAAGGGCGGCACCCTCTCCGGCATGCCCGGCAGGAAAGCCCCCGGCTCCCTGGACGGCGCAGGTGAGAGCGCCCGTTCCGGCTCCCAGGGCAGCTACAATTCCAAGATGTCAGGCGGCGCGGCCGCCGCCGCCTCGGCCGCTCCCGGGGCCGTTCCCGAAGCCACGAAGCCCAAGGAAGTCTCCGCGGACGCGGGGGGCTCCGGCGGCGGGTCAGGCGGCGCCGGCGGGTCTTCCGGCGGCGAGAGCGACCCGGCCGGAGAAAAAGCCGGCGACAAGACCGCGGACAAGCCCGCAGGCAAACCCGAAACGGCGCAGCCCAAAACGGAAGAATATAACGGCAGGTCCGGCTTTTACGCCCCGCCCGCCGAGGATCTGGCTTTCCTGAAGACGGTGGCCCTGGAGCGGAGCAAAGGCGCCGAGGTGAAGTACGTGACCGAGGAAGACGCCGCCGGCGAGCTCGACGAGTCGCTGCTGAAATCCGGCGCGGCGGTCACCGAGGCTCCCGCTGAAAAAAACTTCCCGGGCGCCCGTTCGGCCCCGGACCGCGCTAAAGCGAAGGCCGATCCGGAGAAATTCTCCGCCCTTTCGGCCGAGCGCAGGAAAGAGCTCAAGCGGGAAATACACGTTTTCCTCAAGCGGATAGAGCGCCGCTACGGCGCCCTGGAAGATATCGTTTACACCTCCTGCGGCGCAGGGCGCGAGATTTGCGCCGAGCACGGCCTGACCGAAGGCTACATCACGATGAAGACCAAGGAGGGGGCCAAGCTGCTCCTAGGCCTCAAGTACGTGGAGAAGAAGTGGCGGCCTTATACGGTAGGCTTCACGCTGCCCGCGGCGCGGCGCCCGCAGCCGCCCCCGGTTGAGGAGGGGGAACAGCGGGAAGAAGAGACCCCGGAGGGCGATGGCGCCGACCCCGAAGCTGACGCGGAATCCGAAGAATAGCCTTTCTCCCTGAACCCCGCCTGCGCCTTGCCCTGCGGCAGGCTAATTATCAATAATCTCTATTAATGAGAGACACCATACATTTTTCCGGCATAGGCGGGGTGGGCATGAGCGCGCTGGCGCAGGTGGCCGCCATGGAAGGGCGCCCCGTCAGCGGCTCTGACCGCGATTTCGACCGGGGCCGCAACCTGGGCGTCAAGGCCGCGCTCGAGGCGCTGGGCATAAAGATCTTCCCGCAGGACGGCTCGGGCATAAACGATAATTCCGCCGAGCTGGCCCTCTCCACCGCCATCGAGGACAGCAACCCCGAGGTGCTGAAAGCCAAAGAACTGGGCCTCAAGATCAGCCACCGCTCCGAGCTGCTGGCCGCCCGCGTCAACGAATTCGACACTATCGCCGTGGCCGGCACCAGCGGCAAGTCCACCGTGGCCGCCATGCTGTTCACCGTGCTCGAGGCCGGCGGCCTGCAGCCGTCGATCGTGACCGGCGGCGCGCTCGGCGCGCTCAAGGAGCGCGGCCTGGTGGGCAACGCCTACCGCGGCAAGGGCCGGGTGCTGGTGGTGGAGGCCGACGAGTCCGACGGCACCATAGTCCGTTACCGCCCCAGGACTGGGCTGGTGCTAAACATCAGCAAGGACCACAAGGACGTGGAGATACTCAACAAGATCTTCGCCGAGTTCGCCGGCAACTGCGGCCGCGTGCTGGTGAACGCCGACGACGCCCCCGCCGTGGCCGCGCTGCCCGCCTCCCCGGTATTCGGCTTCGACGCCGGCGGCTGGAAGGTCTCCGAAGTGAAACTCGGGCCCTTCTCTTCCTCTTTCCGGATCAACGGCACCCCGTTCGAACTGCCCGCCCCCGGCCGCTACAACGTGGAGAACGCGCTGGCGGCCTGCGCGGCGGCCTCGCTCTACGGCGTAAGTCTCGCCGACTGCGCCGCCGGCCTTAAGACTTTTCGCGGCGTAGAGCGCCGCTTCGTGCTGTTGGGGGAGAAGCGCGGCGTCACCGTGATAGACGATTACGCCCATAACCCCGCCAAGATCTCGGCGCTGCTCGCCGCGCTGCACCAGGCGCCGGGCAGGCGGGTGCTGGCGGTCTACCAGCCGCACGGCTTCACGCCCACGCGCCACCTGAAGGCCGAACTGATAGAGAGCTTCGCCGCGGGGCTTAACCCCGGGGACATGCTGCTCATGCCGGAGATCTATTACGCCGGCGGCACCGTCACCAAGAATATCTCTTCGAAGGACATCGCCGACGCGGTGGCCGCGCGCGGCCACAAGACGGCGTTTTACGAGCACCGCGCCGACATTCCGGCCGTTATAGCCGGGGCCGCGGCCCCGGGCGACATCGTGGTGGTCATCGGCGCGCGCGACGCGACGCTGGCCGATTTCGCCGGGCAGATCCTGGAAGCGCTGTAAGCTTTTTACCGCCGGGCCCCGGCGGGAATGATCGCGGAACGAACGGAGAAAACCATGAACCCTGAAAAAATAACTAACGACGTCTACTCGCTGAGGGTGAACCATTTCAACAGGCGGCTGTTCGACTCGCTCATCCCGCTGCCGGAAGGGACCAGCTACAACGCCTACCTGGTAAAGGGTACTGAGAAGACCGCGCTGCTCGACTCCGCCGACCCCGAAAAGGCCGGGGTGCTGTTCGAGTACCTCAGGGACGAGAAGAAAATTGATTACGTGATCGCCCACCACGCCGAACAGGACCACTCCGGTTCCATCCCGCTGGTGCTGGAGCGCTACCCGGAGGCCAAGGTCGTCACCAACCCCAAGTGCAAAGAGTTCCTGATGACGCACCTGCATCTGCCGGCCGATAAATTCATCGAGGTCAAGGACGGCGAGACGCTCTCCCTCGGCGGCAAGACGCTGGAGTTCGTCTATCTGCCCTGGGTGCACTGGCCCGAGACCATGGGCACCTACCTGCGCGAGGAGCGCGTGCTGTTCTCCTGCGACTTCTTCGGCTCCCACCTGGCCACCAGCGCGCTGTTCTCCGAGGAGCACGTGGTCTACGAGCCCATGAAGCGCTACTACGCCGAGATCATGATGCCGTTCCGCTCCAACATCAAGAGCCACCTGGAGAAACTCGCCAAATACGACATCGCCTATATCTGCCCCAGCCACGGCCCGGTGCACCAGAACGCCAAGTTCGCGATGGACATCTACCGCGATTGGGCCGTCAGCGAGCCCCGCAACAAGGCGGTAGTGGCCTATATCTCCATGCACGGCAGCACCTACCTGCTGGTCAACCGCCTGGTCAGCCGGCTGCAGGAGGCCGGCGTCTGCGTGGAGAAACTGAACCTCGACCACATGGACGAGGGCCGCGTGGCCATGTCCCTGGTGGACGCCGCCACCATAGTCATCGGCACGCCCACCGTGCTCACCGGCGCGCATCCCAAGGCCGTCTACGCGGCTCACCTGGCCAATTTACTGCGGCCCAAAGCCAAGTTTGTCTCCGTCATAGGTTCCTTCGCCTGGGGGGGCAAGGCCGTGGAGACCATAGCCGGGCTTATCCCCAACATCAAGGCCGAGGTTCTCAAGCCGGTAATGATCAAGGGCCTGCCCACCGAGGCGGACCTGAAACTTATTGACGAACTTGCCGCGCTGATAGCCGAAAAGCACAAGAGCCTGGAGGCCTGCGCCTGAACCGTCCCGGGGTCTTTTATTTTAGGCCTTGAAAATCAGGGTTTTGTCTGCTAGACTCTAAATATCGGTACCTGCTTTTTCAGTTTCCCCGCGGGGGAAGGGTGAAAAACGGGCATGTTTTTTTATTCGCAGGGGGCCGTATGTCAGATAACTCGAGTAGCAGAAAAAAAGCGCTCATAATCTCCGTGCTGGCTTTCCTTTTCGCCGGCGGCGGCATCTTCCTTTTCTTCGTGGTGCAAGGCGCCAACGACATTACCGGAGCCGGCAAGAAGAACACTTTCTCTTACGGCTTCGCCGTGCGCGACGCCGTGCTGCCGCTGTTCAAGCGCATGGGCCTTGCCGGCTTCGAAGAGGAAGCGCCCCGCCCCAGGAAGGTCGAGTTAGAGGCTTCCGGAGAAGAAGCGGCGGCGCCTCCGGCTGATGTTTCGGACTGGATGGCCCAGGCTCCCGCGGGTTCGGCGGCCGCGCCCTCATCGCGTTCCGCCTCCCCCGCCGTGGTCCCCAAGATGGCCGGCCGCGCCGGTTCGCCCGTGGGCGGCGGTGCCGGCGGCAGCGCCAAATCCGCCGGCGGCGTAACCCGCTTCGGCGCCGGTTCTTCCGCCGGGATGACCTCGGTTTCCGGCAAGGGCGTGGCCGGTTCCCAGGGCATTACCGAAAAAGGCACGCTGGCCGCGCTCAAAAATTCCCGCGCCCTGCTGGGCGAGGGCCTGCGGTCCAATTCCGCCATGACGGCTAGCAGCAAGTGGGGCCAGAGTTTCGGCGTGGGTTCCGGCGGCAGCGGCAGCGCCGGCGGCAGCCTGGCCTACAATAAGACCGGCCTGGTGAACCTCGACAAGATAAAGAGCGGGGAGATCTCCAATCTTAAGTTCGATAAGGCGGGGGGCTTGAAAACCACCGAGGTCAGTTCCCCGGTGAAGGACAGCGAGGGCACCTCGAAAGCCCTGTCAGCCGATAAGAAGCTTAAGGATGACGTCGAAGCCGAGATGAAAAAAAAGACGGCCGCGGCCGCTCTTGATGGTTTGGAGGGTGCCGCGACGAAGCCCAAGACGGAAAGGAGCGATACTCCCCCGGCTTCTGCTCCCGAATCCGGCACCTGCGACCTGAGCGCCGGCCCCCCTACGGCTCTCTGTTCCGCGGCGCTGGGCGATAGCAATACTATGCCTTCCGATACTAAGGTGGACTGGAAAGAGGCCGGACCGGGTCCGGACGGATCCAAGGTATACGAGGTTACTTATTCGGGCACCGGGCCCGGCATCACCGACCAGTACAAAGGCCAGCCGGTCAATTACGGCGATACGGCGGTAATGCAAGTCGACTCAAAGGGGAATGTGACTATCGTGGAATGGAAGACTCCCGTGGAGACCCCCGTTCCCGTTATTAGGTAGCCGGGCCGGGTTTGGCCCGGGGGCTCTTGACAAGTCAACTTTTGTCTGCTATAACATCCATGTAAATCAACTTTGACCTGAACGCCCGAGGGGGCTGTGTCAGGAAAAGTTTAAAGTTATTTTGTGCGGTATTCTCGGGGATAAAAAGGCGGGGTTATGATGAAATTCCAGCCCAAAAAGAACAAGTCGACCCAGTACGTGATAGGCGGCACCGTGGCCGTTATAATCCTGGGCATCTGGGTCTCCATCCCCCTGATGAGCGGTTCCTCTCTCGATTCCAGCATTTCCGCGGGCAACCCTTTCCGGTCCAAGGTGGCCGACATAGGCCTGCTCGGCAGCGACATCGCCTCGGAGGCGGGCGCCCCCGGCTCTCCCCTGAGCGGCGAGATGATAAACAACCCCGCCACCTCCGGCGAGGACATAGCTTCTTCCCTTTTCCAGTCCGGTCCCATGGAAGAGGAGCCCGCGGCCGTTACCGCCGAGGCTTCGGTTTCCGCCGACGCTCCCGCTCCTTCCGCTTCCGGCGCGGCCCCCGCCCCGGCCGGCCCCCGCGGTAAGCTGGCCGCGGCTGCCTCCATAACCGGCGGCAATTCCAACAGCATGACCGCCGGCGGCATACACAACAAGTTCTTCGGCACCGGCAATAACAAGGCGGAACTCGCCGCGGTGTCGGCCGCAGACCTCGGCAAGTCCTCTTCGGTGGAGAAGCGCAACACGCTGGTGGCCCTGCTGGGCAACAGCGCCGACAAGAGCCAGTCGGCCCTCAAGACCGGCGCCGACCTGGGCGCGGCCAAAGGCGGCGCGGCCCAGGCTTTCGCCAATACCTCCAAAACTGCCAGCACGGACCTCAACAGCGGCCTGGAGCAGCAGACCGCTCTTTCCGGCCTGCAGATGGGCCAGACCGCCCAGGACCTGAAAAAGAACGATCCCTCTATAAGCAAAACCAAGGTCACGCCTCCCTCCAAGCCGGAGGACGCCACTGACGAGAGCGAAGAGATGAAGAACCAGATAAAGATGATGATCATACAGATGGTGCTGAAAATGGCGCTGGGCGCGGTGTTTCAGGGGATGATGCCCGCTTAATTTCGGACTTTACCGGGAGGAGTTATGAACGACTATAACGAGAAAAAAGAAGAAAAAGGCGGTTTCCTTTCCAGCCTTTCGTCACTTTTCAGGGGCGGTTCTTCCGCGATGGGCGGCGCCTCTTCCGGGATGGGCTCGGCCGGCGGTCTCGGCGGGCTTTTCGCCACCAAGGCCGGTATCGTGGGCATGGTGCTGGGCGGCGCCACTATAGCCGCCGGCGTGGGCGTGGTCTACAACTTCGTAGGCCCCACCTCAAAGCCCGTCTACTCTCCCGACCTCTTCCAGAACAGCTACTATGAAGAGGAAGCCTCCAAGGCCGGCCAGGAGCGCGCGGTTTCTCGCGACTCTTCCGCGGCCGCCTCCTCTACCCTGGACATGTTCAGGGAACAGGCCAAGAAGGACGGCATAGGCCTGCCCGGCGACTCCGCCGGAGCCGGGGCCGACGCCGAGGCTTCCGCGGATCCCGCGGCGGCCGATTCTTACGCCGACGCCTCTTCCGAGGCTCCCGCGGCTGACGCCGCCGCCGGAGGTGCCGCTGGCGGCGCGGGCAAGCTGCAGGCCAGCGCCGGTTTCGGCAGCAAGGCTGGCGGCGGCGGCGCAGGCGGCTCCTCCATCCCCCGGATGCAGGGCGGCGGCGGTCTGGCCGGCGGCATAGGCGCCAAGTTCCAGCCCGTCTACAGGGCCCCTGCCCAGGCCAATACCGGCAAGAGCTCCGGCATGACGGCTTCCGCAGCGGCGCGGGTAAAGAATTCTCCCAAGTACTCGGTGCCCAATACCAACAGGAAGGGCGCCTACGGCCAGGCCAAGTTCGCCAAGAACCTCGGCAGCAAGGCGGCCTTCTCCGCTGACGCGGCCGGCGCGCGCACCGGGGCCACCGAGGCTTTCTCCGGAGAGACCGGCAACAGCGGTGACGTGGCCACCCCCGGCGCCGGCGCCGGCCTTGGCGGCGCGGGCGTAGCCGACGGCGCGGCGCTCAAGGGCAACGATCCCAGCATAAACAGCAACGAGTCTACCGTGCCCAAGCCCAGCGATCCCGAGGACGTGGACCCCTGGCAGGAGACCGAAGACCGTGCCGTGAAGTTCATGCTGATCTCGGCGGGTCTGGTACTTCTTACGAAAATTCTGTCCAACTGGCCCTGGGGCTATTACCCGGCTATGGTCACCTGCGCTGGGGCTATCGGGGCCGCCCTGGTCGTTATCCTCGCCGGTATAAAGATGATGACCGAGTATGGCCAGACGATGATGGGCGGCGTCTATATATTGGCTGGCGTGATGTTGATGATAGCGGCCTGGAACGCGTTGTGCGGCGCCGCGTCTACTGCCGCTGAAGGCGCAACAGCGGCCAACCCTGCCCCTTGGGGCGCTGCAAAACTCAGCGGCGCTGGTATAAACATCAGCGGCCTGTTCGGCGGCGCCGGAGCGGCCGCGGGGGCGGTCAAGAAATAGAGGCAGTTATCTTACGCGGTCAAACGTGCGGTTTCGGGGAGGAGTTATGAACGACAATCTGCCGGATATAAACTTTAAAGAAAAGAAAGAGAAGAAGGGCGGCGCCCTGGGCTGGCTGCGCGGCAAGCTGGGGATGGGCTCGCGCGGCTCCATAGGCCAGGCGGGCATTAACCCTTCCGCCATGAACGTGGGCAAGGCCGCTTTCGGCGGGGCCTCCAAGTTCGGCGCTTCCGCCGGCTTGGGGAGCTTCCTGGCAGGCAACGCGGGCCTGGTCGCCACCGTAGCCATGGTGGCCGTGGCCGGCGGCCTTTACCTGGCCAACAACGCTCCGGCGCCGAGCACCGCGACTTCGGCCTTCAGTTCCAACCAGTCGCAAGACAACTACGTGCCGGCCATCCTGCGCAGCCAGGCCGCTAACCAGGGCTCGTCGCTCGACATGTTCAAGGATACCAACAAGGGCTCCCTGGCCATGGACGAAGCCGCCGCCGCCAAGAAGGACCAGGCAGCGGCCGATCCCAACGCGGCCCCGGCCGGCGGCGAAGAGGCGCAGGCCCAGGACCCCAATGCCCAGCCCGAAGGCAACAACATGGCCCAGGACATGATGGGCAAGCTGCAGGGCGGGGACATGGCTTCGCTGACCAGCCAGCTGGGCGGCGGTTCCAGCAAGTTCTCCAACATGGGCGGTTTCAGCAATAAGTTCGGTTCCGGCGCCACCGGCGCCAAGACCGGCTTCTCCTCCGGCATCGGCGCGGGCTTCTCCAACATGCCCAAGTTCGACAACCGCAAGGGCAAGATGCTGGCCATGAAAGGCTCCGCCAGGCCGGTATTCGGCAGTTCCAAGGCCGGCAAGAAAGGCGCGATAGGTTCCGGCGCCATGAACCAGGCCAAGGGCATGCGCGCGATACAGAAATCTTTCACCGGCGGCACCAGCATAGACGGCGCCCGCTCCACCCAGGATAAAGCCTGGGAGGGAACCACCGGAGAAGATGCCGCGTCCGGCAGCGGCGCCGGCATCAGCGACGGCGGCGCGGGCATAGTGTCCTCCCCTTCGCTCGACAACGTGGACGGCATGAGCGGCGGCGGCGGCACCGACGGCATAGACGAACCCGTGATCCCCGACGTGGAGGGGAATACCGACGAGAGCCCCTGGGCCAGCCTGCTTAGCAATGTCATGTCCCTGATCCTCATGTCGGCCGTGCTGGCCGCTATCGGCGGCCTGCTGGTGGACGTCAGCAAAGGGATCCCTCCCCCTTGGGGCGCCATCGTGCGGGCCATCGGTATGATATTCTGCGTCATGGCCCTGATGCTCGCCCTGATGGCCATCATGAAAGCCATCTCGATAATGGGGCAGCACGGCCAGAAGATGCTGGGCCTGGTATACCTGATAGGCGGCGGCCTGGCCGCGGTTACGGCCGTGACCTGCATGAAAGGCCTGGACTCCAAGGCCTTCGGTATCAAGGCTGCCTGGCTGCTGGCCGCTACCGGCGCCATCGGCCTCATCGGCACGATGCTGCAGTAGTTCTTTTGGGGGAAAGTAGGCGGCTGCCGCCGGGTTAAAGGCCCGGCGGCATCGGCCGTAAAAAGTCGGGCGGCGGCGGAGCGGTAAATAGACGGGTTTTCCGGTAGGCCGGGCTGGCCGCTGGAGGTTATATGGGCAGCAAATTCGTAGAAAAACATAAACGCAAATCTCTCCTGGCCGCCTTGCTGCTTATTTTCCGCGGCCGGGCCAAGTACGTGGGCATCCTGCTCATCCTGGCAGTGCTCTCGGTTCCCTTTGTCATCTCCGGCGAGACCTTCGGCCGCATCGTCATGTTCCAGCCCGTAGCGGCTTTCCTGCGCACGGTAGGCCTGGGCAGCATCGTTTCAGCCATCAACCCCAAGTATTCCAACGACCTGATGAAGGCCGCCCTGGACCGCGCGGCGGCGGACAGCGAGCAGAATTCGTTCTGGCAGAAGTTCCTCAACAGCCTCAACGCCACCCTGCCCCCCGGCGGCGGGCCGTCCTCCATAGCGATGGTGCGCGGCGGCGGCGACGACCTCTTCGGCACCCCGGAGCTTAAAGACGGCGGCCGGCGGGCCGTCCTCCATAGCGA
>Ga0209066_10000775_pt1 | contig 45541 bp, 25 predicted proteins | sample All_14_2_FD_187198 | JGI IMG/M metagenome (GOLD analysis project Ga0209066, IMG submission 187198) | Freshwater microbial communities in response to fracking from Pennsylvania, USA - Allegheny Zone_MetaG_DW_15 (SPAdes) (version 2) ... | reverse complement strand
CCTTTGCCCGCCGCCACCGCCAGACGCCTACTGCCTGCGGTAGATCCGCACGTAGTCGATCTCATACGTCTGCGGAAAGACCGCGTCGTCGATGCCTTTCTGCCCGCCCCAGCTGCCGCCGATCGCGAGGTTCATCAGCAAATAGTGCGGCTTGTGGAAGGGGTTTTTATCGTCGGCACCGGCCTTGTCGACCGGATACGTGAAATATTTGTTCTGGTCGTAGTAGAAGTCCATCCGGTCGGCGAACCACTCCACCGCGTAGACGTGAAAACCGTCGGCCGGCGCCTGTCCGGGCAGGTTACCGCCGAGCGAGGCGTGCTTGCCTTTCTCCACGCCGAACCAGTGGACCGTCGCGAACACCTTGGACGGCTCGTGGCCGACCGCCTCCATGATGTCGATCTCGCCGCACTTGGGCCAGCCGACCGAATGGATATTCGTGCCGAGCATCCAGATCGCAGGCCACATGCCGCGCCCTTTCGGCAGCTTGGCCCGCACTTCGACTCGGCCGTAGGTCGTCTCAAACAGCCCTTCCGTCGTGACGCTCGCCGCCGTGTACTGCGCCGTTTTCCCGTCCGGCCCTTTGTACTCTTCCTTGCGGCCTTCGATGATCAGCTTGCCGTCCTCGACGCGCGCGTTCTCCTTCCGCCCCGCCGTGTAGTACTGCGCCTCCTTGTTGCGCACGAAGCCCTTCTCATAGGTCCACTTCGCCGCATCGGGCAACCCCGGCTTGTCGAACTCGTCCGACCAGACCAGCGTCCAGCCCGGAAGCGCCTGGGCCCCCGCAAACCCCGCCGCCAAGATCCACAACACGATCGCCATTTTCTTCATTGCGTTCCCCCTTTTTCGACTCGCGACTCGCGACACGCGACACCCTTGCCGCGCCGAGCGTGTTCGCCGAACAACGTTTCTCACTCCACTTCGTACACCGCGCCAAACACCTGTTTCGAAAGGCCGCCGTCGGCCTTGAGCGGCGCGTAGCGCAACTCGACGAGACCTTTCTTGGACAGGACGACCGGCGCCGCGTAAAGCGGCGCATTCGCCGTGGGCGCGCTTCCATCCAGCGTGTAGCGCACCTGCACGGAGGTCTCCATCACAAGCCGAACAGCCGTCTTCGCCGGCACGCGCCCGCTGGCCGGCGCCGCGCGCACTCGCCACGCCTCGGGCGGCAGCTCGGGCGCGACGCGGACGTCGTCGAAGAGCGCTTCGAACGGGCCGCCGCCTTTGCGCGTGTCGTAGGCCGCCATCACCGTCACGATGGTCGACCCCGCAAACTTGCCGAGCGGCACCGTGAAGGATCGCCACACGCCGACCTCGCCGCGCTTGACGCCGGGAAAGGTCGGGCGCCCCTCCGTGTCGGACGCGCCGCTCTCGCGCAGCGTCCGGCCGTCCGCGAAAACCAGATCGAGGCCCGTCGCGCGCCCGTTCTCGTTGAGCGGCTTCATCCAGTAGGTCAGCGCGGTGTCGGGCAGGACGAAAACCGGTCGGTCGCTCACCACGTGATACACGAAAGAGTACGAGGGGTCGTCCGACACGCCTTTCAGCAGCACCGCCCGCGCGCCGCTGCGGGCATCCTTGCGGTCCACCGCGCCGCAGCGGTTGGCGCTCACCTTGCGGAGCCCCCCTCCCGACTTCACGACGGTATCGGCCACGGCCTCCGGCTCGCCCGGCTCGAACGAGCTCGCATATGCCGTCGGAACGCCTTTGGCCTCCAGCGCCGGCGGCCGCGCCGAGGCGGAGTTGAAGCCCTGTCGCACCCGTGCGGGGTCGCCCTCGACGGCGAGCGGCCCGCGCTCAAACACGGTTCCGATCACCTCGGCTTCGGCCGAGGCGGAGACCGCCACATGCGCGGCCAGGCTGCGGTCAAACACGCCGTTCACCGCCTCCAGCCGTCCGGCGCGGACCTCGACCGGCCCGGTCAAGGTGTTGAACTGCTCCATGCGGACCGTGCCGCTCCCCTCCAGCGCCGCCGTAGCCGGCCCGGCCCACATCTGCGAATTGAAGAAACGCGCATCGCCCTTGTTCTCGGGCAGGGTCACGATCGCGGCCTTGGCCCAGTCGCCGAGCGACACGAGTTGCGCAAGCGCGAAATCGACCTGCGAACCGCGGCCCGTCGCGAACACCGCCGCGCGGCTGCCCGTGTCCGTACCGTGCATCAGCACCTGCGCCTTGACCTTGCCGCGGAAGGCGATCCCGTCGTAGGCGGCATAGAGGAAGGTGCCGCGCAGCTGCTCGTCGCGGCAGTCCTTGAAAACGAGTCCCTCCAGATGCTCGCGCTGGAACTGGATGATGGCGCCGCCCGCGTCACCCGGCTGGCCGCCGTCCGTGCGCGGCAGCCGCTGCGGCAGGCGCGCCGCATAGTGCGGGTTGAACTGCACGTCCTCCACCCAGCCTTTTCCCTTGCAGGCGCCCACGAACAGTCCGCGACGGAACATCGCCCCGGCCAGATAGGAGATGCGGTGCCCGTCGCTGCGGTGCGTCGCGAAGTCGACCGCCTGCCACGCGTTGCCGACCGTCACGTCCGTGAGCCAACACGCTTTGCCCAGCGAACGCACGGTCCACGGGTACGGCACGGGGGCTTTGAGCGGCTGTTCGGGATACCAGAAGGTCAATCCGCGCAGGCCGGAACCTGACTGCAGGCTCACAAACGGCGCCCCGTCCTCTTGTCCCTTGCGGTGATAGACCATCAGCACCGAACCCGCCGAAACCGTGTGGTGCGGCACATCGGAACAGCCGCGCAGCTCAACCCCTTCCGGCACCGCGAGGTCGTGACGAAACGCGTAGAGGCCCGCCGGCACGTAGACCGTGCCGCCCCCTTTGTTCGCGCCCGCCACATCCAGCGCCGCCTGAAACGCCGCCGCGTTGTCGGGATTCGCCGCCGAAGCTCCGAAGTCGGTCACCACAAACAGCGCGTCGGACACCGGACGCGGGAACGCCATCGGCTCGGGCACGACCGCGGCGGCCTCCCGACGCGCGCTCGTCTGTCGCGCGCCCACCATCACGTCGCCGTTCGTCGCCGAGTTGACAACCTTCGCTGCTTTCTCGTCGAGTCCCAGAAGTCTCGCCCGCGTCACATCCGCGCCGAGTCTCACCTCGCCCAGCGACGAATCCTGCGCCAGCAACTGGCCGCGCGCGAAATCGACCGCGCCGTTCGTCAGCGCGCAGTCTTGAAACGAGACCACGCCCGGCCCCGCGTTGCGGCAGGAGCCGCTGAACCGGCTCGAGTGGAACTGCACGACCGCCTCGAAGGAAGGCTGCCCGTGAAAGGCAGACTCCGAACCTGAGAACGCGCACCTGTAGGCCGAAAAGCCCACCTGGTTGAGCGCGGAGACCTCCAGGGCGGAGAGACAACCCGTGACTTGAGAATCGGCCATCACGGCGTTGGTCGTGCCGCGCTTGCCCTTGCGGAACACCAAGCCGCGGCGGTATCCGTCGATTTTCAGCCGCCAGATGTACTCCCAATCGCTGCGGCCGATATCGACGGCCAGACTGTCCGCGCTCAGCAGATAGCCGCACAGCGCCCCGCGCTCGGGGCATCCCGGCAGACCGCTGGCCAGCCAGACCTCAGGGGCAAGCGTCACCTCGCTGAGTCTCCCGATGTCCGTGGTGCTGTCGATGGAAAGCCCGGTATTCAGGGCGCAGAGCTTCAGCTTGCGGAACGTGTGCAGCTCGTTGCCGTCCGGCCCGATGCAGATCGCTTTCCAGGCGTTGACAAAGGTGCAGTCCGCAACCGTCTGGTTGTCGTTGGCCGGCATCTCCGCGTTCTTGACGGTCCATGGATACGGAATCGGATCGGGCACGCGCTGCTCGGGATACCAGAAGGTCAAGCCGACCAGGCCGCTGCCGCGCTCGACGGCGAAGGTCGCGGGCGCCTCTGCGTTGCCCTTGTCCACGGTGATCCGCAGCAACGTGCCGCGCGCGCAGTCGGTCTCCGAACGGTCGCCGCGCAGCGTGACGCCTTCGCGCACCACGACCCGCGACGCGATCGTGTACGCGCCGACAGGCAAGAACACCGTGCCGCCGCCCTGCTTCGATATCCGGTCGATCGCAGCCTGAATCCGGGGCGCGGCATCTTGCTCCACAGCCGCAAGCGGCGCCAGCACCTCTTCCGCTATCACCACGTCCGGCGTCGGGAACAGCGTTTTCACGGCCTGCGGCGCAGCCTGCGCGGCAACGGCCGCAACCCACACAACCCCTACTGCCGAAAATGTCCTCATACGACGCACCTTCCTTTTGGAGTGCGGTGACAAGCGCAGCGCGGCACCGCTTTTTTTTGCGCGCGAGCAAAGCGGCGTCGCGCGGAATACCGCTTGCCGCCGCACTCCAGATTCAAAAATCATCCGGCACCTTCAACGCATCGGTTCTAAACCCGTCGAGTTGTTTGACAAACGCCCGGTTTGCCGTTGATTCCAGCCAAGCCCGCGAGCACCACGCATAATTCGCCGCGTTCGGCACCACCCCATGATGAACCGGATTATCGTGCACGTATTTCAGCCGGGCGAAGAACGACGTCTCAAAGGTGATGCATGATTCCCAGTAGTTATACCACACCCGGCGGCCGGGGGTGTTGTCCTCCGCATTGAGCCGCTTCGCAGAGACTTCATGCAACTGCGCCGTCAACGTTTTCAGCGAACGCGCGTCAACATCCATCTCCGGCGAAAACCCCACCCAGTGATAGTGGTTGTTGAGCACAGCCCAAGCCTGCAAGCGCCAACCGAACTTCTCCGCGGACTCGAACATCAGAGACTGGAACTCGGTCAGCCTTTCCGGAGTGGACAGAACAGGCACCTTATGCAACGTGCCGCATGTCACCATGAAGGCGCCCCGTCCTCCCAACCGATGTTCCGGCGCATGATGCCAGCCCGTGCCGCTCATTTCGTCCCCCTTCTGGTGTGCGGTGACAAGCGCAGCGCGGCACCGCTTTTCTTCACGCGCGAGCAAAAGCGGCGTCGCGCGGGATACCGCTTGCCGCCGCACTCCAGAGTTCGCTAGTCCCGCACAATCTTCACGCCGGCCGGCGCGGAAATCTCACTCTTGACCGTCCCGTCCGCCTGGCGCTCGTGCCGAACCTTCACCACGCCCTGCGGCGTCGGGAAGCTGCCCTCGGCCCACGCCAGATCGCCCAGGAAGGGTTTGACGCGCACGGTCTTGCAGCCCACGTCCACCGGCTGGATACCCAGCACGTGGTTGATCAGCCACGCGGCAGGCCCCGAAGACCAGCCGTGGCAGAGGCTGTGTCTGAACCCCTTGTAGCAGAACTCGCCGTAATCGCCGTGGATGTCCTTCTTGCCGGCCACCGGCAGTTCATCGATGCGGAACGCGTTATTGGTCCACGCCACGTTGAAGTCCTCCCAGAAGCTGGTGGCGCCCATGTCGAGCATGCCGCCCCAATAGTCGCGCACCGTGTCGATGCCGCGCTGCACATCGCCGGCCTTGGCCATCGCCTCCAGCATGTAGTAGCCGTAGAAGGTCGACACGCCCTGCACGCCGTTCTGCGACAGCACCTGGGCGCTCATCGCCTGGGCGTCGCTCAGCCCCGCCAGGGCCAGCAGCGCCGCCACCTGCTTGCTGCCCTCCGGAGCGGGCTTGACCTGACGTAACCGCGCCGCTCCGGCCTGGCACTGCGCTTCGAGCTCCGCATCGCCCAACGCGGAGGCGAGCCGCGCCCCGTCCTCGAAGGTCATCAGCATCAGCGCCTGCATGCCCGCCGCCACCGCCTTGGGGTTATGCTGCGTGGGCCAGTCCAGAAAGCCGCCCATGGTGCAGCGGTTGTCCGCGCCGATGTATTTGACCAAATTCGCGAAGACCGCCTTGATGTAGGCGTGCTGGGTCTTGAGATAGGCGAGGTCGCCCGTGTAGCGGTACCAGTCGTGCTGGCAGCGGATCCACCACAGCGTATACGACGGCATGGTGTTCATCCACTTCTCGGGCGGCGTGGTCTCGCGCATGTAGTCCAGCGACGCGGGCAAGACTTCCTGCTTGCCGAAAACCGCCATCAGCGAACAGACCTCGGGATGCATGTCGCCCATCCACACCAGCCGGTCGCGCTTGATGCCGTCCCAAATGTAATCCTGGCAGCAGAGATGGAGCGTGCGCACGGCGGTCGACCACACCTGATTCAGGCGCGCGTCGCTGCTCGAGAACGCCCCCAGCTGCGCCATCGGGCGCATGAGCGAAATGGCCCGGACCGATTCGAGACTCAACACGCCTTTCGAGACCAGATCCACGCGCACGAACCGGAAGCCGGTATTGCCGACCTCGCGCATGCCGAGCCACGGCAGGTCGATCACGCCGTCGCGGATCGCATGGTCGTTGCACGCGCCGCGCTCGCCGAGCTCGGCCATCGCCTCGGCCACCGACTCGCCGAAGCGCACGCGCACCTTGACGTCCTTGCCGCTGGGGCCACCCGAAGCGAGCTGCACCCCGCCGTGCAACTCTTTGCCGAAGTCGACCAGCACCGAGGCGGGAGCGCCTTTGTTTTCCAGCCGGCAGCCCGAGCCCGCCAGGAAAAGCCCCTCAGGAACCTGGCCGTGACGCTTCGCGAGCAGGATCTCGGCATTCGCCACCGAGGACGACGCGCTGTTGCCCGACACCCAGACCACGCGCGTCGGGGTCACCAGCGTCCGCACGCGCGGATCAACGCTCTCCCCTCCCAGCCCAGACAACGCACCGGCCACGAACAGCAAACCCCAGCAACAGGCTCTTCTCATGACAATCCCCTCTTCAAAAAAAATGAACGTCCCATTACATTATGGAGGGTTAAGGATAGCCGGATCAGAAGCGAAAGTCGAGTGCCGGCGACGCCCGTTTGACACCGTACGCCTTTCCTTGTAAATTCACGGCATCCTGCAAATCAAACACCGGAGACCGCCCCATGCGCCCCTTTCTGACCGTCGCCCTGCTTGTTGCCGCTGGCCCGCTGCTGGCCGGAATGGAGATCGCCCATGTCACCGAACCCGCCTGCAACGGCGAAACGGTCGTCATCACCGGAGAGGGCTTTGCCGCCGGCAAGACCGTGGTGAAGGCCCTCTGCCTCGGCGCCTACGACGCCCAGAACCCGCAAGACCCGCTGACGCTGCTCGGCGCCATCGGCCAGCCGCCGGCTCTGCCGGACACGCCGCCGCCCGAGGCGCGCGCGTGCCCGGTCCTCGGCCAAGGCGAAGGCTTCCTCCAAGCCGAATTCCACTGCGTCGCCCAGCCGTGGGTCCGCGCCCCCCTCGCGTCCGCGGTGTGGGTCGGCGACGGCACGACGTGGAGCAAGCCGCTCCTGGTGAACCGCCCACAGGCCCACTGGCTCTACCCCCAGACCGCCGCGCCCGGCGAGGTCGTGCGCATCTTCGGCCGCACCTTCGCGTGGGGCCACCACCTGCCCTCCGCGCTCGCGGTCATCCGGCAGGCCGGCAGCACGCAGGCGACCGCCCTGCGCCTCGCCGCGCAACACCACGAGGACGGCCACACCGAGCGCTGGTCCCTCAGCGTCTGGCTGCCAGCCGAGCTCGCGCCGGGCGAGTACGAGCTCTTGGTCCACGGCCGCCACGGCGGGGCGCACGGCTGGTCGGAGCCCCTCAAACTGACCGTCGCCGCAAAGCCCGCCGCCCGCCGCACCGTGAACGCCCGCGATTTCGGCGCGAAGGGCGACGGACTCGCCGACGACACCGCCGCGCTCGAAGCCGCGCTCAAGCAGGCCGCCGGCGGCAACCTGCTCCTGCCCCCCGGCACGTACGCCCTCACGCGCACGCTGGCCATCCCCGACGACACCGTGCTTCAGGGCGCCGGCCTACAGCTGACCCTCATCGCCAATCTGCAAACGCCGTCGGTCGAGTCCCGCACGCTCTCCGAAACCCAGCCCGCCTTCCAAGGCCGCGACTTGCTGACCGGCATGAGCCGCTTCGCCCTGCGCGACCTCACGCTGCGCTTCATGCCCGCCGCCGGCTCCGCGCTGCGCATCGGCAAGGACCCGCTCTGGGCCGAGGACGTCTCGCTCTACCGCGTGCGCTTTGAAACGCAGCAGGACTACGGCCCGGCCAAAGACAACCCCTACTGCTCGCGGCCGCTGAACATCGTCAAGGCCCGCCGCCTGAGCATGGTGCGCTGCGAGACCTACGGCCCAGGCGGCGTCAGCTGCGAGCGCAAAGTCGAGGAGAGCCTGTTCGCGCAGAACCGCTTCGTCACCGACCGCCGCTGGCGCGGCCACGTCTTCAAATTCTGGGGCGCGGAGCACGTGATCTTCGAGGACAACCTGATGACCGGCGACACGCGCGGCTTCGTGATGCAGACGCATTTCGGCGTGAACTACCAGAACTTCATCGCTGGCAACACCGTGGAGCGCACCGTGCTCGGCGGAAACGCCGGCGAGACCTATCTCATCGAGGGCGCCGGACTGCTCTTCGAGAGCCGCGTCTCGTCGGCATCCGATGTATCCGTGAAGACCGAGCGCTGGCCGAAGGTGCGTGGCAACGATGCAGCAGCAGCCGACTGCGTCGGACGCTTCGTTGTCGTCGCCCGCGGCCGCGGCCTCGGCCAGTGGCGCCGCATCGCCGGCTGCGAGCCTGCGGCCCGCGAGCTGCGCGTCGACAAGCCGTGGCGCGTGACGCCCGACGCCACCAGCGTGGTCGTGGTGATGAACGGGCTGATCGACACGGTTTTCGTGAACAACCAGGAGATCGACTGCGGCAAGGGACTGTATATCTATGGCGCGGGCGCGGTCAACTGCGTGGTCGACCGCCACCTCTGCGACCGCGCCATGGGCGTCACGCTCATGACCCACGACGAGCGCCAGAGCGCCGACCCCGCCGAGCGCGAGACCGCGCCCGATTTCTTCAACCTGGTCCGCGACTGCCGCGTCCACGACGGCGGCGGGCTCCTGTGCAGCGCGGGCGGACGCCTGCCGCTGGAGGCCGAACCGGCCGCGCCGCTCGCGAACTTCGCCAACCGCTTCATCGAGAACGAGGTGCAGGGCGTCACCCCCTTCAGCGGCACGCAGTACGGCGCGAACTGGACCTGGGGCGGCGGCTGGGACAACGTGATGGCGGGCATCAGCGTGATCCCCATGGACTTGGGTGTCAAGCCCGGCGGCGCCACCAACGGGCCCGCGCGCATCACGGGCAACGTCTTCCTCAACAACGGGGTCTCCGGCGCGCGCATCGGCGTCGGCATCAGCCAGCGCGCGTCACACACGCTGCTCCAGCGCACCGCGCTCTACGACGTGGCCGTGCCGCTCGTCGACCGCGGCCAAGCCACGCAGAACCTCGACCCGGTGCCGCGCGCCGACGACGCCTACACGCCCGAGCGCAGCCCGATCCGGTGAAGGAGAGGAGGGCGGAGGACGGAGGACTGAAGACAGAGGACGGAAGACAGCGGGCATGTCGGCGATGCTCGATCTCATCGAGAACCAGACGAGCGAGTGACACGCGCCGATCCGAGACAGGGCGGTTTCTCCGAAACCGCCGAAAGGGACAGGATGAGTGCCGGGAAGGTGCTCATACCATGACCGCGACGCGCTGGACGCCGATGAAGCGGTTGGATACTGGCGCATCCTCCACTTCCAGACACAGTGATATGGCTTCTTTGACACGTTTCATCAGCACATCAAGAGACTTGGCCTGCGTGTGGCAACCGCGCAGTACGGGCACGGACGCGACGAAATAACCGTCCTCATCCTGCTCGATCACAACATTGAATTCTCTCGACATCACACATCTCCTTTTTTCGGCCGTATCATAGCATCTTGTGTCGGTAACAAACACGCCGATAAATGCGGTTGCACAACGCTCAAGGCCGAGGTCGACCGGCTGGAGAAGCTCACCGGCAAGGCCGCCAAGCCCCCTGCGGCCGGTAGCGGAGGTGACAAGAAACTGACGGCCAACGAGCAGCTGGCCGAGGAGTTGAAGAAGGGCTAGTGAAAACGGCCGTGCTGGACATCAAACCCACAAACAATACGGCGGCACACCGGCCGCCTTTCCTTCTTTGTCCGTTTGTCACCCCTATTCCGCCTCGGCCCCTATTCCGCCTGCGCATGGGAAGCAACCAGTCCCTTGCCAGACCTATTGGATCACTCGATAAGGCCAGACAAAGATTGGAGTGTATTTATAGTACGCATCCTCACCAAAGGGGTTTGCCATATAGACAGAGTACGCATAGCTAGCCGGGCTGCCCAAACTTGTGCTCGTCCAATAGCTGGAACTCGATTGCACATTGGTGAAGAACGACTTCTGAGTGGCTTGCGTTCTTAACACATCATGATTCGGGAGCGCCCAGTCCGAGTAACCGGCATACGCTAGCGCGTCACAATAGCTCAAAGCCGCAAACCAGTTTTTCGTGCCACAGGGGTTTGCATTATAAAGCCACATATAACCGGTAGACCTGTCGGTCATCGTTGTATCGCCGTTTTCGTAGATATTTTTGATCCATCTGGAGCTCACGACTTCCCATGAATATGCAAGCGGGTCTCCACCCTCAGGCGGTTGAGTTTCTAACTGAACCTCGATTTTGTAAAAGCCCCGACTTCCAGCTCCATGCACCGTGTCGGTAAAAGTGTTCATCGTCCAGGGAATTTTACGTCGGATGTGCTCGAACCCGTTCAGCAGGTTCGTCGACCACCATACCGAGTAAATGCGTCCTGAAATCGTGTTCCAACCGAGAACAGAATCCGAAGGGGATCGGAGAAATGTTGTCCGAAAAGCCGCTTTAGGATCCTTCGGGTCAAGACCGGCGATGTAGGCTTCCAACGCCGTATTCAGACCGTTCGAACACATTGCATTAGGATTCACATCATTGCCAAAATGATCATGCTCCCACCAATCAGGTATTCCGTCCGAATCCGAATCGCCGGTGGGGTGCCAAAGCCATGTCAAAGACGAGTTGATGTCACTGAGAATCACGGTGCCAGTGTTGTTGGCTGTGCCTGATGCCGGAATGGAGCCAGTGCCGGTCCAACCAGAACAGGAAAATGTGAAAGGATACGCCGAAACAACCGAATCGACTTGGCAGGTGACGGCTGAGTGCCAGCAATAACTTGCATGAGCTCCGATGGTCGGAAGCGGAGTTCCGTAAGCCGAGACGACGGTCAGCGTATAATCGCGGTTATCCACGCTTGCCGTTATATTGGTTATCGAATAATCGGCCTGCACTGAGTCTATTCCCAGCAGGACAAGTATCGTTGCGAACCATTTTCTCATCAGAATGATCCTTATTTCCGCACAAAGATTTGTCAGCCAGCAAAAGAAACGTGCGTCGCCGACTGTGTTAACTGCAGATCATTGCATACTGCGAACCGGCCACACAAAATAGTCGTATGTGTCTGGATTGAATGAGTCTGATTCGGTCCTGAATGTGCCAAGGTATGCATAATACCATGATTTCACGCCCATAGCTTTTATGCCGCCTCCTGGCAGGGAGACGGTAGTACTGGACCAGTAGTAGCAATTTTCTACAACGCCGCTGAAATAAATTCTCTGTGAATGTTGTTCGATCAGCGTGTTCTGGTCTGGTAAATACCAGTCCGAATACCAAGCGTAGGTCAAGTTGTCGCAATAACTTTTGGCTTTATACCAGGTTTTCTGACCACATGGATTGGCATTATAGAGCCACATTCTATTGTTGGAACGGTCACTCATGGTGATGTCACCGTTGGCATATATGTTTTTTACCCAGCGATCGTTGACGATCTCCCAAGATACGGCTATGGGATCGCCTCCGGTTGGAACGGGGGTATTTCTGATCCTGTCGTCTGCACCGAGGGCGAACACCAGAGAGGCATTTGTTTTCGGCCAATCCGCCTCCATGTTCCAGAACATCGTCTTTCCGCTTCCGGTTACAATATTCTGTCCGAAATCGCCTGTAACCTGCAGGGCATCAACCGCCTCCGTGCCGTTCTTAACGCCAAGCCATACGGTCACCCTATTGGTTTGAGTGCTGCTCACGTCATATGAAATCACAACGCGCTTGGTACCCGGCATCTGCGTCGCTGTCACGTTAGAAAAGGTCACTTCAGATTGTCCGGCTATGGCCGATAAGCATATCGTCAACATGAGCGTCTCTCTTCTCATTAGCTACCCTTTCAGGATATGGCTCTCGGATATTGTTTCAAAGTGGCTAAGAGGGCGGGACACAGGAACAACCACGGTTGCCTTAGCCCAAGAAAGCGGAGGTAATCGTACTTTGCCCATTGTCTATATTCGCCTCGATGCCGCATGTTTCGTACTCCAAAATGTTTTTGATTTTAGCACACGCTTGGGCGCTTTTCAAGCAGCCCCTTCCCGCTCCCATCCCCGTTTCCGCAACTCGTGCATTAACGAACTCCCGCACTAACGCCCTCCAACTTTACCACTTCTCTCCGACTATTAAAAAAAGGGGGGGGGGGAGGAGTCTCCCGCTCCCCCGACCAAAAGGAGGATTATGGACTCGACCACCATGAAGGGCACGGCCCAGGGCTATTTCGACCGGGCTTTCGACCAGATGCCGACAAGGGGCTTGAGACCCCGCTCGCCAACAGCGGCCTGGGGGTGAAAGCCAAACTGGCCCCGAGCACCCGAGCAAACGCTCAACGCCCAACGTTCAACGCTCAACTCTTAAACGTTTGGAGTTGAGCGTTCAGCGTTGAGAGTTCGTGAGTCAGGACGAGGATGAACGTCCTCATTTTCGGCTGAGTCATCATCCGACAGAAATTGCAGCCAGCAACAGGGCCACCAGAAAGACAAAACGCCCAACGCCCAGGTGTCGACTTCGACGTTGGGCGTTGGGCGTTGAACGTTGGGCGTTATGCCCCTCTTACCGCTGCACGCGGGCGTTGCCCTTCCAGACGCTCCAGACCTGGTCCTCGTCCGCGGGCAGGGCGTAGTCGACCAGCATGGTCGTCGCGAGCGCGCCGCTCGCCCAGCCGAACTGGATCCACTTCTCGGGCTCCCAGCCCTTGAGGATCGCGTAGAGCATGCCGCCGACGAAGCCGTCGCCGCCGCCGATGCGGTCCATGACCGTGATGTGGCGCGGCTCGACCACGAACCACTCCTTGCCGGCCATCATCAGCGCGCCCCAGAGGTGGTTGTTCGAGTCCTCGACCTCGCGCAGGGTCGTGCCGTAGGTCTGCGCGTTCGGGTAGGCCTTCTTGACGCGCTTGATCATGCCCTTGAAGCCTTCGATCTTGGCCTTGATGTCCTTGCCGCCCGCCTCCGGGCCCTTGATGCCGAGGCAGAGCTGGAAATCCTCCTCGTTGCCCACGAGGATGTCGGCCAGGCTCGCGATCTCGGAGAAGATCGCGGAGAGCTCCTTCTCGCGGCCCTTCCAGAACGAGGCGCGGTAGTTCAGGTCGAACGAGATCTTGGTGCCGTGCTTCTTGGCGGCGCGGGCGAGCTCCAGGCAGAATTTGCTGGTCTCGGGCGACAGCGCGCCGATCAGGCCGGAGAGGTGGACGATCTGTACGCCCTCCTTGCCGAAGATGCGGTCCAGGTCGAAGTCCTTGACGTTGAGCGTGCGGCCGACTTCGCCGGCGCGGTCGTTCCACACGCGCGGCCCGCGCGAGCCGAAGCCGCTGTCCGCGATGTTGATCTGGTGGCGGTAGCCCCACGGTCCGCCCTGCGCGACCTCGACGCCCTCGTAGTCCATGTGGCGGCTGCGCAGGTTGTCCTTGATCAGCTGCGCGATCGGGCTGCCCTTGACGAAGGTCGTCAGCACCTTGACCGGCAGCCCGAGGTAGGCGGCGACGCTGGCCACGTTCGTCTCGGCGCTGGTGGCCTGCATCATGAACGCGCCGCCGGTGTGCACGGGCTGGCCGTTGACAGGGGTGATGCGGATGCCCATGCTCGTCGGCACCAGCAGGGCGTACTTGCAGTTCTTCTTCAGATCGATCTTCATCTCATACTCCTTTGATACGGGCCGTCTCTCACAACCACGAAACAGAAGGCCGCGCCCGAAACACGATCGGGGCTTTGTTTGGGCGTGGTTATATCAACCGAAGGGGGGAAAGTCAAGGGCTCCACCCCCCTCCGACGGCGACGCGCGCACACGGTTTGTTTGCGGGCGTCCGGCGTGCGGGCGCTTGCGAATGATCTGTCCCCGCAGGGTGAAAGGCTCCGCGTCTCGCATGAAAGAGCAGGGCGAGAGTCGGGCGCGCGGGCACCCCCGCCCGCACTGTGTTGCCGTCTTGACACCCCGCGACATTGACAAACCGCCGCGCTTCCCAGTAAGGTAACGGGCAACGCTATGACGATCACCTATTCCCCCCGGCTCTCCGCCCCCCTCACCGCCGCCTTGCAGGCGCGCGAACGGTATGTGCGTACGGCGCTGAGCGCCCTGCCCGCCGAAGGCTCCTTCCGCTGGACCCTCGCCACGACGGCCGACGGCGCCGAGTTCGTGGCCCTCCGCCACGTCTGCGACGGCGACCGCTGCGTCGTGTGGTTCTCGCACCCGGAAATCCTGCGGAAATTCACCGAGTCCCGCATCGCGGAGCTGATCCGCGGGCAGAAACGCACGACCCCCGGAAAAGAAGAGTAACCCCATGCACCTCCGCCTCTCAGCCTGCCTGCTGCTCAGCGCCCTGAGCCTCTCCGCCCCCGCCATGACCGTCGACGACCCGCGCTGCGAATACGCGCGCAACCCGGTCGGCATCGACACCCTCCAGCCCCGCCTGAGCTGGACGCTGCTCGACGACGCGCCCGGCCAGATCCAGACCGCCTACCAGATCCGCGTCGCCGCGTCGCCCGAGGCGCTGCAGGCCGGCCGCGACTTGCTGTGGGACACGGACAAGACCGTCTCCGACTGCACCACCCACATCGTCTATGAGGGACAGCCCTTGCGCGCCGGCATGCGCTGCTACTGGCAGGTCCGCGCCTGGGACCGGAAAGGGAAAACCACGCCGTGGAGCGCGCCCGCCCTCTGGCAGGTCGCCCTGCTCAACGGCGGCGACTGGTCGGCCCGCTGGATCGGCCCCGCCGACGCCGGCATCCCGGAGTGGGGAGACTTCACCCTGGTCGCCGACGTGACGCTCCAGAAAGAGGCGTTCGGCATCCTGTTCCGCGCCCGCGACGCCGCCAACGGCTACATGTGGCAGTTCAACAACGCCCTGGGCCCGGACCTGCTGCTGCGGCCCCACGTGCAGAAGAACGGACAGTGGTCGATGCTCTCCGCCGTGTCGCTGCGGAAGGTCATCCCCGCCGGAGAAGACGCGAAGCCCCACCGCATCGAGATCGAGGTGCGCGGCACCGCCATCCGCACGCGCGTGGACGGCAAGCTGGCCGACGAGCGCGAAGACGCGACCTTCGCATCCGGCACGGTCGGCTTCAGGGCCGACAGCAAAGAGCTCTCCGCCGTCGACGCCCTCACCGTGACGGACGCGGCCGGCAAGCTCCTGCTCCAAGAAGACTTCAACGGGAACGCCACGGCCTTCCCGAAGGCCAAGGTGGAAAAGGGCCAGCTCATGCTGAGCGGCGCCACGCTGCTGCACCGCCCGCCGCTGGCGAAAGACTGCCCGCGCCTGCGCAAGACCTTCACGGTTGACAAACCTGTGGTGCGCGCCACCGCCTCGGTCTGCGGCCTCGGTTTTTACGAGCTTTACCTGAACGGCGCCAAAGCCGACGGCCGCGTCCTGGCCCCGCCGAACACGCCGTACGCGCAGCGCCTGCTCTTCGACACCATGGACGTCACTCCGCTGGTGCAGCCGGGCACGAACACCCTCGGCCTCTGGCTGGCCCCGGGATACTCCGACGACTACTCGCAGTGGGGCTGGAAATGGGAGGAGCCCAAGCGCGCCCTCCTCCAGCTCGACCTCGTTTATGCGGACGGCTCGACCGCGACCGTCGGCACCGACGGCTCCTGGCTGACGGGACCGAGCCCGCTCAGCTTCGCCAGCCTCTACGACGGCGAGGTCTTCGACGCCACGCGCGAGACGCCCGGCTGGTGCACCGCGGCCTTCGCGGCCGACGGCTGGCGGGCGGCCCGCGTGCTGGAGGCGCCGGCCGGCCGGCTCCTGCCCAACATCATGCCGCCGGTGCGCGTGACGCAGACGCTGCGCCCGGTCAGCGTGGCCGAGCCCAAGCCCGGCGTCTTCGTGTTCGACCTGGGGCAGAACTTCGCGGGCTGGGTGCGCCTGCGCGCCTCCGGGCCGCGCGGCACGCGGATCGTCCTGCGCCACAGCGAGCGCCTCGGCGAGGGCGGACTGCTCGACACCTTCACCAACCGACGGGCGAAGGCGACCGACACCTTCGTGCTGGCCGGCGGCGGACCGGAGAGCTACGAGCCCCGCTTCACCTACCACGGCTTCCGCTTCGTGGAGGTCACCGGCTACCCGGGCCGCCCCACCCTCGACGACCTCACCGGCTGCGCCGTGCACGCCGACGTCCAGCCCGCCGGCACATTCACCTGCTCCGACCCGCTACTCTGCCGCGTCTACAGCAACTGCGTCTGGTCCATGCGCAGCAACTTCATGGGCATCCCGACCGACTGCTGCATGCGCGACGAGCGCACCCCCTGCCAGATGGACTCGCTCGCCTATGAAGACGCCGCGCTCTGCGCGTTCGACATGAACCGCTACTACACCAAGTGGCTGAGCGACATCACCGGCGGCCGCGGCAACCCCGACTGGAACGGAGACATGGTGTTCCTGCCGTGGCGGCTCTACCGCAGCGGCGCGGACCTGCGCATCCTCGAAACCCACTACGACAACATGCGCGCCTTCGTCGAGCACCTGAACGCCAAGACGCCCGGCCACGTCTACACCGAGGGCTTCGGCGACTGGTGCCCGCCCAACGACGGGACGTGGGCCGGCTACCACGGCGACGTCACCGAGGTCAACACCTGCCTGTATGCGGCGCTGGCCCGGATCGTCGCGGACACCGCCGCCCTGCTCGGCAAGGCCGACGACTCCGCACGCTTCGCGCGCCTGGCCGACGCGATCGCCGGCGCGCTCAACGAGAAACGCTACGACCCGGCCAAGGCCGCCTACGGCGACGGGTCGCAGACCACCGCGCTGCTGCCGCTGGCCCTCGGGCTCGTGCCGGCCGACCGGCAGACGGCGGTATTCGCGCGTCTCGCCGAAACCATCCGCACGAAAGACAAAGGCCGCCTCGACACCGGCATCTTCGGCACCCGCTACCTCTTCGACGTGCTGAGCGACTTCGGCGAAGCCGACCTCGCCATCGCCCTGCTGACCCAGCCGGAGTATCCGGGCTTCGGCTACCAGATCGCCCAGGGCGCCACGACCCTCTGGGAGCAGTGGACCGTCAAGGGCGGCATGAATTCGCACAACCACGCCATGTTCGCGGGCGCCAGCTCCTCCTTTTTCACCCGCCTGGGCGGCATCACCGCGCGCAAGCCCGGTTTTGCCGAGATCGGCATCGCGCCGGTCACGCCCGCCTCCCTTTCGTTCGTGGAGGTCACGCAGGACACCGTCAAAGGGCGCATCGCGGTCCGCTGGAAGCGGGAGAACGGCGCGCTGACCTTCGACCTCACCGTGCCCGTCAACACGACGGCCAGGGTCACGCTCCCGGGCGCAGACCCCCACGCCTCCAAAAACAAGGGAGCGTCGCTCGTCGGCCGCGAGCAGGAGCGCGCCGTCTACGCCTGCGGCTCAGGCACCTATCATTTTGTGGTGCCGGCGACGAAGTGACCGCCCGGGTCCCTGACTCGTGCACCCAGGGCCTCTTTGCAGGAGCGATCTCCTTAGGACTCCGGGCGCACGCACGAATTATTTGAGACGCCGGGAGTCTCACGGGCAAGAGTCGCCTGCCCCCCCCCTCTAAACGGCGAAATCCGGCTACACAAAGGGGAGGGACGAGCTGCTCGTCCTACGGAGCCTTGGCGAAGTAGGATCTGCTCGCCCTCTCGTCTAAAGAAATCGTGCGTGCGCCCTTGGACGCCCGCCCGCGCAGCCGGCGGTTGACGGACGTTCAAAAAAACATTACAGTTTTAAACGAAATTACGGCTGTCATCACAAGGAGCATTCATGAAACCCTCAAAAATATCCGGTTTTACGCTTGTCGAAGTGATGATTGTCATTGCCATTCTCGCCATTCTCACCGCCATCGCTTGGCCCTATTTCAAGACCAACCGCGAAGAGGTGTTCCGCCGCACCTGCATGTCGAACATGTCGCGGATCGAACACGCCAAAGCGCAATACGCGATGACCTCCTCCAACCCCGACAAGGAACTGACGTGGGAGGATCTGAAAGACTACATCCGCCACAAGCCGGAGTGTCCGATGGGCGGGGTCTATGACGGCTGGCGGCTCACCACGCCGATCTGCTGCTCGCAGCACGACTGGAAGAGCGACCCCAAGCTCGCCGGCTTCATCCCCTGAGCACTAAAGCCGCGGATACAGCAAGATGTTGCGGTACTCCACAGACGTGTGGTCCCCCTGAAAATAGATCGGCCCCGGCTTGGCATCGTCTGCGTCCAAGGCTCCTCCCGTACAGCCCTCCAGCGGCTGATTGTCGATCACCAGCCGGCCGTTCAGCCGGACCGTCACATGCCGGTCGGCCAAGACGATGTCGAACTCCTGCCACTCCCCCGCCGGCTTGGCCGCGTTCTCGAGCGGCACGATGCGGCTGTAAACCCCGCCGATGCCGCCCCAGCTCGGCGGGCGCCCGAAAGCGTCGGTCACCTGCACCTCGTAGCGGCCGCGCAGATAGATGCCGCTGTTGCCGCCTTTCGGCAGCCGGACCTGCAGCGTCAGGCGGAAATCCTCGAACTCACGCTCCGTCCTCAGGTTGCCGAACTGCCGGGGATTCTCGCCCTCTTCAAGCGCGGGGCTGTTCACCAGCAGCCCGTCCCGCGCAGACCAGGCGTTGACCACCCCGGGGTGGGTCACGCGCCACCCGTCCAGCGAGGTCCCGTTGAACAGCGAGATCGGTTCGCCGAACCGGAGCGCCGCCAGATCGGGGCGCGGCGGCAGCGGCCGGCTCCGCTTTCCGGCCATGGTTTTGCGCGGCAGCGCCGTGCCGTCCTTCAGCACGCGGTCCACCGCGACCGTCATCGCGTCGCCGGCCACGGTGGCGCGCAGCGTATCGGTGCCCAGAGTCTCCCGGCGCATGCCTTTGGCGGTCATCAGCCAGCGCTCATACGGCCGGACCACCACCAGCGCCTCGCCCTCGAACGACGCCCGCTGCGCGCGGTCCACGCCGCCGATCTCCCACATCGAGGAAACGGCCGGCGCGCCGTTCGTCAGCGCGACCTTCATCCAGACCGCCCCGCCTTCCGGCGAGGTCAGGCACCAAGCCCCCTCAAACGGCGAAGTTGCACACACCCCGCACAACGCCCACGCCCCGAACACCGCCATCACGCCCCACTTCTGACTCATTCCGTCCCCCTTCTTCCCTGTTTTCATTTTCAGTCCATCCGGCCTTGATCCGCTACAGCTTCTGCAACTCCACAATCGCCCGGGCCAGCGCGTCGCGATGCGCCTCGATCGGCGCCGGGTCGCGCGTGAACGTCGTCAGCCCCGCCGACACCGCGGCGGGCACCTTCAGCAGCGCCTCCGCGTTGCTGCGCGCGCGGGGATCGAGCTTCGCCCCCTTTTGCTCCAGCAGCCGCTTCAGCACGGCGAAATACTCGTAATCTTCGACGCCGTCACGCAGCATCTCCAGGCGCACCGAGTCGACCGGCCCGTCCAGAACCGGCGCCGCGGGCTTGCCGTCCGCAGCGACGGGCGGCGGATAGAGGAAGCGCCCGTCGCCGTTGCCCCACGGCCGCTTCGTGCCCGGCGCGAGCTCGCCGTCGGACACCCAACACATGGGGTCGAGATAGGGATTCTGCGGGTTCGCCTTGTCGGGATACGCCGTGCCGCTGGTCCAGTAGACCGTCTCCCAGATCAAGATGCCGGTCACGCGCTCGGCCCACGTCTGCCACAGCCAGACCCGCAGCTCGGTTCCCGGATGGTCGATGAACTCGGTCGCATACGGGGCGGTCGGCCCGCAGCACACGTACCACCAGAACTGGTCGCCCGCCGCGCGCCGCTCGTCCAGCCCCTCGACATTCAGCGACGGGGTCAGCGGCACCCACAGGTTGGGACCGCCCGACAGCTCCTTCTCCACCTGCTCGGTGAGCATCCGGCGCAGGCCGGGCGCGTGCTTCTTGAGCTTGGCGAACCCGTTCATCACATAGGCGTAGTCTTTCGGGTCCGGCTCGTCGAACCAGTACACGTAGGCCTTGTCCAGCCAGCCCTTCTCGCGCAGATGGCTCTCGATGCCCTTCAGATATTTGCCCAGCAGGATGTCGTACTCCGGCGCGTCCTCCTTGAAGCCCAAGAACGTCGGCTCGCTGCGGCCTTGGAATGTACCGCCGCCCAGCCCCTCGACGTGCATGACGAACGAGTTGAAACAGAAATTCGTGAAGGCCCGCTCCATGGCCGCGTCCCAGGCCGTCCAATCGAATACCGGCACGGCCGCGTGGGCGTCGAGCGGCTCAAAGGCACCGCCCTCGACGAGCGGCTTTCCCGACTCCGCATCGGTGATCGAGAGCGCGTCCACCCACAGGCCGCCCATGGCCGTGCCCGGCTCCTGATAGCCGGCCGCGTAGAAGGTGAAACGGCACGCCGCCGCGCCGGCCGGAAACGCGTTGACCGCGCGCTCAAAGGACTGCCATTCGGTCTTCCCCTCCACGGGGATGTCGGTGTTGCACCCCGGCATCCAGCTGCCGTCCGCCTTCAGATAGCTGAGCGAGAGAAGAAACGCCTGCGGCCGGTCGGTCTTGTGTTTGAACGCGACCTTGAAGCCCTTCGACGGCAGCGCCACCGGATCGCGGTAGGCCGCCGCGCGGTTCTCGCGCTCACTCTCGTCGTTCACAAAGAGAGACCCGGCCCCTTCGGCCTTCTCTTTCGTGTCGATCACGCCGCCGCGCCAGGGATTCAGCCCCTTCCACTCGACGCGCCAGCCGTCCATGGGCGCCGGGTTGTAGGGCGAGATCCGGTGCGCGGCGAGACTGGCCAAGTACTTGTCGAGCACCTCGCGCCGCTGCGCCTCCTCCTTCACGCCGTGATAGCGCCAGACCGTGCCGGGGCTGAAGCCGAAAGAGGTCTCGCAGGTCATCGTGTCGGGCAACGTGAAGTCATAGACCTCCACGTTCAGCACCGTGGAAACTTTGACTCCTTCGGCCTCGACCGAGACGGTGCCGCGGTAGATCCCGGCCGGAACGTCGCGGGGCACCATCACGCGGATCCAGTAGGGCTGGTTCTCGCCGGCCGCCAGCGTGACCGGCCGGTCTTGCGGCAGCAGCGGGTCGGGCCACTCCGCCAGCGTCCCGGTGCGGTCGGTCTTTTTCGTCACCGGAACATAGCCGACGCGCAGCACCTCGACGTTCGCTCGCGGGATCTTGCTCGCGCCGCACGCCAGGTCCGACACCGTCACCGCCACGTTCGTCAGCAGAGCGTTCGGCGCCACCACCAGCTGCACGGCTTCGCCCTCGCTGCGCGCCAGCCGCAGCACCAGCGACTTGGCGATCTGGCGCGGCAGCCCGCGGTTTTTCGGGATCTTCCACCCCGAAGAGGCGCGCCACAGGTTCACCCGGGGGTTGTTGACGGGGATGAGCTCGCCATAGGCGTCGTCGTAGAACTCCGGGATCCGCACGGCGCTCTTCGCGGTAAACGCGTTGCTGAGCGCGACCGTCATCTCCCACAGCCCCACGCCCGGCACCTCATAGGGGATCTGCAGGTCATAGGTGCCCGAGGCCGGCACCGAGACGGCCACGACGTTGGTCCGGGCCGTCTCGCCGGGCTTGGCGAAGACCACGGACGCCTCGGCCGACCACTCCGCAGGGGCGGCGTTCTGAACGCGCAGCGCGATCTGATTGTCGCCTCCGGGGACGGACGCTCCCAGGCCGAGCACCTGCACCTGGAGTCGTCGCCCCTGGCTCCGGGTCTCGATGTAGCGCGTCGATCCCGTGAACCGGAGCGGCTCGCCGTCGACCGCGCCGCGGAAAGTGTAGCCGTTGATCTGCAGCGCGCACGGGGGTTTGGCGCCGCGCAGCCGGACATGCACGGCCTCGGCCGGGAAAAGCGCGGCGGGCAGCGCCAGGGTGACGCTCCCGGCATTGGTCAGCACCCCCAGGGGCTGCCACTCCTTCGCATCGGGGGACACCTCGGCCACCAGCCGGCCAGAGACGAAATAGCCGCTGCTCAGCTCCACCTCGCCCGAGAGCAACTTGCGCCCCGCCAGGGCGTGTCGATAGGTGACCATGCTCCGCTCGCTGAAGCACCACCGGTCCGTGTTGTACGCGGCCGTATGCCACAGCAGCGGACGGCTGTGGTTGCGGCACTCGCTCCCGAAGGGCGCGTCAAACACATAGCGGTCGCCGTCGAGCCGCTCGCCCTCGCCCAGCGCCAGCTCGCCCGACGCGGCGTGCACGGGCACCACCGGCACGAGGCGCACGTCGTCGAAAAAGGTTTTGCCTTTCAGCTGCCACTGCCCGAAGCGGACCGTTGCCGAGAGCTCGTCCTTGCGCAGCGGCGCCGCAAACACATGCTCGCACCGCGTCCACGCCTTGGCGGGAACGCCGATATCGACATTGGCGAACGAGGGGCCGCTCACCACGGTGCCTCCGCCGGCCTCTTCGCCCCGGACGCTGAACGACAGCCGATACACGTGATTCGGGAGAAACTCGACCGGGTCCGCCGTATGCCAGGCGTGATCCGCCTTGCCGTCGCCCTGGACCATGATGCACGCGCTGTCCGCGACGCCGGCGCCCTTGACCCACGCACCGTCCTCCTGAGGCGCGCGCCACGCCAGCGGGGCCTCCTCGCCCGCCTCAAAATCCGCATTCTTCAGCAGATTCGTCTGACTGCGCGCCACGCACGCGGCGAACGCGAACACCCAGGCCCCCCAGCGACCAATCATTCTCATGGGTTCCCCATTTCCTAAGTTAATGGGACCATATTACCAACGGTGGCCGGCCGAAAGCAAAGCAAGAATCGTCACGGCTGCGCCGGACGCGACGCGTTCGCATAGGCGTCCAGCAGCGCCTTGAGATTCACCCGGGTATAGGGCTCGTCGCAGGCCGGCGTCTTCTTCCCTGCATCCGCGAACCACATGTCCAAAGTCTCCGGCATGAAGACCGCGTTGTGGAGGTTCGAGCGCATCGCCACCGGCCGCTTGATGATGTCGATCATCACCTCGGGCGTAATCTTCCCGAAGTTCGCCTGCAAGCGCTCGGACAGAGCTTTCGCGCGCCCGCCCGCCGACATCAGCACGGTGTCCTGCGGCACGTTCGGCAGCCGCGGGTCCTGCTGCCCCGGCTGCAGCACCTGGAACGTCTCCGGCGTGGCATAGACGCCCACCATGTTGCGTTTGGCGTCGCTGATCACATAGTAATACTCGCAGGAGCGCGGCAGGCGGCGCATGATCTCGAGCGCCTGGTCGACCGTCTCGGCCTTCTCGGCCACCTCCCGCATCAGAAAGGTCATCGGCGTGCCGTCCCATTGGCCTTCACCGCGGCCGCCCATCTCGCCGATCGCGAGGCCGCGCTCGTTCATGGCGGTCACCGTCCCGAGAAAACCGGCGTATCCGACCGACATCCACGGGATTCCGCCTTCGGGGATGAACACCTGAAGAACCGTGTACTTCTGCAGGTTGATGTCGCGCATGTAGTCCAACACCCGCGCGTGCACGACGCGTCCGTCGGCGCTGGCCGCGTTGCGCACCGCCACGCCGCTGCAGTGGAACAGCTCAGGGAAAAAGTTGCCGCAGATCGCATCGCGCTCGGTGATGCCCGCAGCCGCCGCCATCGCGCGGCACTCGCGCAGGAAGCGCTCGGGCGTGTGGGGCGACGACCGGCGGTAGATCTCGTCGATGCGGTCGAAGAACCACTCGCCCTTCTGGACAGCCAGCCCCGCCCCGACCAGCGCCATCGTGCGCGGCATCACCTGCGGCACGAGGTCGGCGAGCAGCCGGCCGTGCGCGGCCCCCATCTGCTCGGGGGTCCCGGCGACGACCAGCACGCGCTTCTTGCCGATCATCCCCAGCGCGCCGTGGCCGGCAGGATCTTTCGCCACCCATTGCGGCTCCTGCGCCACCAGCGCGAGCCCCGTGAACACCGCCCATGCCAAGAGTACCGTCCGTTTCATTCCGCAGCCTCCACCCCGTATTCAAACACCGACGCAAACATCCGCAGCAAATCCGTTTCGCGCACCGCTTTCTGCGGCAAGTCCGACGGCGCTTCGAACAGCGAGTCGTCCGCGACCGCGTTCAGGCGCCAATGCGTGAACCGGACGCGGCCGGCGTTCTCTCCGAAAGTCCAGGACGCGCGCAGCGGCGTGGTGTCCTTCGCGAACACCAGCGTCAGCGCGCCGTGCGTCTTCTTATAGTCCACGCGGACTTCGACGGTGCGCTCGCCGTTGGTCCCCTGCACCTCGCCCAGCGTGTAGTACTGCTTCAGCGCTTCAGGCGAGAGCGAGGCTCCAGCCAGCGCGCCCACCCCGACGCGGTAGCGCATCAGGCGCTGCGGCGCAATCAGCTCCCCGGCCGTTCGGACGGAGCCCTCCCGCTCGGTCCCGCAGAACACGACCTTGCCGCCGCCGATCAGCCACGGCGCGTCGCCTTGCCCCAGTCCCGCCTTGCCGATCACGGGAAATTCGCCCGACAGCTTGAAGCGGCCCTGCCCCCCGCGCAGGTAATCGAAGACGGCGCGCTGCCGCTTGCCGTCAGCCACGACCTCCACCTCCGCGCCGACCATGTGCGCCGTGTTCGTCAGCGGCTGCCCGCCGGCAAACGAGGCGAGACCCGAGAGGAAGAGCCCGAGCAGCTCGGTGGCGCTCTTCTCGCCGTTGCCCTGGGGCGGCGTCCACGTCGCCGGGACGTCGGCACCGAAGAAGGCGACCACGTCCTTCATGATCTGCGGGAAGCCCGCCATGGCCGTGTAGTGGTCCATGCCCGGCAGCCAAGTCACGCGGTCGGCGAAACCGGCCGCCTCAGCCAGCCGTCGTCCGCACTCTGGCGGAATGACCTGGTCCTTTTCGGCGCACACCATGCGCAGGTTCCCGCTCTCGCCAAGCCTGCGCAGCGCGTCCTTCGCCGTGATCGGGTCCAGGCGGTCGATGCAGGCCCACACGCGCTCCTGCTCCGCCGGCGGCAGCCCCTGGATGAAGCTCCGCATGCGCCGCGTCTCGTGGGCCGAGAGGATCACCTTCTTGATGTCGCACCCGCCGAGGGTCAGAAACGCCTTGCGGATGCGCGGCTCGCGGCCGCAGACGCTGGCGGACTGGATCGCGCCCATGCTGATGCCGGTGATGCCCACGTGCAGCGGATTCACCTCGGGCATGGACTGGACAATGTCCACGGCCCGGCGCGCGTCCTCCAGCCCCTGCTCCAGGCCGCCCGTGAAGACGTTGGCGCCGCTCGCCAGCAGCTGTTTGCCGACCGTGCCGCCGCGCTCGCCGTAGTACGGCTGCTTGAAGAACAGCGCAACGATGCCGTTCTGGGCCAGGCGCGTGCACAGCATGCGCTCCAGATCGAAGTTGTCGTGGATGATGTGCAGGCACACCACGGCAGGAAAGGCGCGCTCGCGCGTCACGCCGATCGGCACATACAGCTCGGCCGGAACCGTGTTGTTCGACGCATGCGGCGAAACCACCGGCGACGGATAGCGGATGTCATAGACCGCATGCCGGTGGTTGCGCTCGCGGAACGACACGCTATAGTCGAACGCCTGACCGGTGTAGCTCTTGTCGGGCGGAACCGTCACTCGCTCCGTCACGTTCGACGCCGCCTGCCCGCAGGCGACCCCCGCGGCCAAGACCGCGACCCCGATGAATCCTCTCATCATATCCCCCCGCTCTGCGCGGCTTCTCCGCTTGCGTGTGCCGAGCGTTTGGCCGAAGCCTCCGCCTGGCGGTACTGGTCCCTGAAAAAGGCGGTCCACGCGCTCAGGTAGTCGAGGCGCGGGATGCGCGCATACTCGGTGACCGCGCTAGCCCACGTCAGCGGGCAAGGCCTTTCCGGCAGCGCCTCCAACAGGCGCATCGCCTCCGGATTCCGCTCCGGGCCGCCGTGCTCCAGAATCGCCTTCCAGGCGCGCTTCAGCTCGTCGCCGGAATCCATGCACATGGCCCGGATCAGATCGCGCTGCACGCCGAAATGCCGCCCGGTCCAGCGCGCCTCGTAATGGAACGACTCGCCCAGCCGGTAGGCGTCCACCTCCGGCAGCCACAGCGGATCGGCGAGATGCGCCCGGTGGCGCGCGGACGCCGCCTGCCACGCCGCCTCGCCGGAGGGATAGAAATCGCGGCGGATCGGCAGCCTGCGCAAGGCGAAGCGCCGCGGGCCGCCCGGCTCCCCGACCCGGTAGTTCCACAGCCGCTGCCCCTCTTCGCTCAGCACGTACTCGATGAAGCGCACGGCCAGCCCGCGGTGCGGGGCCCCGCGCAGCAGGCTCACGGGGTCCGCCGTGACGCTCGACCCGCCCACCGGTGTCACGTAAGCCATCACGGGGGGGTGCCCAGGCCGCGCCGTCAGCTCGGACTGCAGCCGCCCCAGGAAATCGATCGCGACGCCGACCGCCGCCGCGCCGGAGCCGACATCCGCAGGCACTTTGCCGGCGGAGTCCGTGAAGTAGCGCGCATTCGCGCCGATTCTGCGCACGAGGTTCAAGCCGTCGACCCAGCCGCGCTCGATGCCGGTCTGGTACGCCGCCGGCACGTCGGCGGGCCACGCCTCGCTCCCGCCGCCGGCCGCAGCGATCGCCGCCTCAAAGCCGCGGACCTGCGCGGCGGTGTAGCCCGCATCGGCCACGGCCTTGGCACAGCGCTCGTGGATGATCATCTCAAAGGCTTTGGCCACGCTCGCGCTCTTGGTGGGATCGGCGAGCCCCACCTGGCCGAAATAGCGGGCGTCAGCCAGATCCGACCAGGCTGCGGGCGGCGCGGCCACGCCGAGATCGCGCAGCCGGTCCACATTGTAGCAGAGGCCGAACGCGCTCAGCACGGTGCCGTAGAAGGCCTGGCCGCGCCAGATCTCGCCGTTCATCTCGCGCGGGATCAGCACCCGGCCGGCGTCGTCCGTGAAAAGCCCGGCCGGCGGATCGGCCTCGCCCCACGCCGGCACGGTCAGGCCCAGCTTTTCGGCCCGGCTGTGGTCGAAACAGCCGCCGCCGAAAAACAGGTCCATGCCGCAGGAGACCTTCGCGGGATCGTCCACGCCGAACACGTCTTGCCTGCTCGGCCCCAGCCCGTTCTTGCCGGCGCCGAAGGTGCGCTTGGCCGCGGCCTCGTATTCGGAGGCGAGATAGCGCATGATCTCGGTCGTGCCGCCGAGCACACGCCAATCGATGCGCACAGGCTGCCCGTACCGCTCCCGGTGCCAGCGCGAGAACCCCTCGCCGAACTCCTGGCGGATCGCCTCGTTGTGGGGCGTCACCACGATCAGCTCGGGGTCGCCCTCGCGCCAGTCGCCGACCGCCGCTTCACGCCGGAAGATGAACGGCAGCGCCACAATCAGCGCCGCCGCCAAAAGAATGAGACATGCCTTCATCTGATGAAAGATTGTACACGGCGCAGCCTGTTTGCGTTACACAATTTTATCAGGAAACCGTTGCGCGACGAATTGACCTTGGCTATCCTTTCATCATGACAACCTTGAACAAAACATATCTGGCTCCCCGGCTCGGAAGAATGGAGCAGCTGGCCTCGATCCGGCGGCTCGTGTCGGACGATGGCAAAGGGCGCGGCATGCGCGTGCTGGAGGTCAACAACGGCAGCGGGCTTGCGTTCACCGTCCACCCGGACCGCGGCATGGACATCGGGGCCGCCTCGTTCAAGGGCACGCCGCTGGCGTGGCTCTCGCGCAATCTGGAGGTCGCGCCGCACTTCTACGATTCGTCCGACTTCGAGTGGCTCCGCACCTGGGGCGGCGGGCTGCTCACCGGCTGCGGCTTCGCGAATGTCGGCGGACCCAACACGGCCGGCGGCGAGCGCCACGGGCTGCACGGCCGGCTCAGCCATATCCCGGCCGAAGCGGTCAACACCGACGCCGCGTGGTCGGAGGACGGGGCCTACGAGCTCAGCGTCTGCGGCACCGTGCGCCACGGCAAAGTGTTCGGCGAGAACCTCGTCCTGACGCGGCGCATCACCACCCGGCTCGGCGAGAACGCCATCACCGTGCGCGACCGCGTCGAGAACCACGGCTTCGCCGATGCCCCGTTCATGCTGCTCTACCACGTGAACCTGGGGTGGCCGCTCGTCGACGAGGGCGCCACGCTCGAGGCGCCGAAGCACAAGGTCACCCCGCAGACCGAGCACGCCGCCGCGGGCCTCGCCGACTGGACGAAAATCACCGCGCCGGTCCCGGGCTTTGCCGAGCAGGTGTTTTACCACGCGCTGCCCAAGAACCGCCAGGGGCTGGCCTCCATGCGCCTGGCCAACCGCAAATTGGGGCTCGCGTTCACCGTCAGCTACCGCGTCGCGGAGCTGCCCTATCTCATCCAGTGGAAGATGATGGGGCAAGGCGAATACGTGGTGGGGCTCGAGCCGGCCAACTGTTTCCCGGAGGGCCAAGCGCGTATCGCCGAACAGAATCTCCTGCGGCGCGTGCCGGCCGGCGGGACGGTCGAGACGTGGCTCAAACTCTCCGTCGAAGCCCTCGGCTGACCGGCCTTGCGGCCGAGCCCTTTTGACCGCACAAAGACAACCGTGTATACTTGTCGCCATGTTCCTGCCCTGCACATCTGCGGAGATCGAGCGGCTCGGCTGGGAGGCGCCCGATGTGATCCTGGTCTCGGGCGACGCCTATATTGACTCGCCGTTCTCAGGCATCGCCGTGATCGGACGCGTCCTGACTGCGGCCGGCTTCCGGGTCGCCGTCATCCCGCAGCCGGACGTCTCCTCGCCGGACGACATCCGCCGGCTCGGACAGCCCCGCCTGTTCTGGGGCGTCTCCAGCGGCTGCGTGGACTCCATGGTCGCGAACTACACGGCCACGGGCAAGAAACGTCATCAGGACGACTTCACACCCGGCGGCGAAAACACGGCCAGGCCGGACCGCGCGGTCATCGCCTACTGCAACCTGATCCGCGCGGCGTTCAAACCGTGCAAGCCCATCGTCATCGGCGGCATCGAGGCCAGTCTGCGCCGCATCGCCCACTACGATTTCTGGTCGGACACCGTGCGGCGGCCCGTCCTGTTCGACGCCAAGGCCGACATCCTCGTCTACGGCATGGCCGAGCGGACCATCACGGCGCTGGCCCACGCCCTGCAAGACGGCCGCGAGTGGCGCGGCCTGCGCGGCCTCTGCTACGCCCTGCCAGCCACCTCGGAGGCCCTGCCGCAAGGAGCCTCCCGCCTCCCGGACTACGACACCGTCTCCGCCAACACCGACGCCGGCCGCAGCGCCTTTCTGACGATGTTCCGGACGTTCGCGGACAATCAGGAGCCCCGCACCGCCAAGCCGCTGCTGCAAAAGATCGACACGCGCTGCCTGGTGCACAACCCTCCCGGGCTGCCGCTCTCGCCGGCCGAGCTCGACGCCGTCTATGCCTTGCCCTTCATGCTCGACGCCCACCCCTGCCATGCGGCGAAGGGCAAAATCAGGGCCCTCGACACCATCCGTTTCTCGATCACGACCCACCGCGGCTGTTACGGCGAGTGCAACTTCTGCGCGATCGCCATGCACCAGGGGCGGCGCGTCGTGAGCCGCAGCGAAGCCGCGATCCTCGAAGAGGCCCGCCACATGACGCGCCACCCGAAGTTCACGGGCATCATCCAAGACGTCGGCGGCCCCACGGCCAACATGTTCGGCTTCGAGTGCGAGCGGAAAATCAAACAGGGCGCCTGCCCGGACAAGCGCTGCCTCTATCCGGCCTGCTGCCCCTCGCTCGCCCCCGACCACAGCCCGCAGCTGGAGCTGCTCAAGAAGCTGCGCCACCTGCCCGGCGTGCGCAAAGTCTTCCTGGCCTCAGGCATCCGTCCGGATCTGATCGCCGCCGACACGCGCCATGGGCCGCACTATGTGGACGAGGTCGTGGCCCACCATGTTTCAGGCCAGCTCAAACTGGCGCCCGAGCACTCGGAGAAGCGGGTCCTGGACGCCATGGGCAAGCCCGGCATCGACTCGCTCCTGAGCTTCAAGGAGCGCTTCGACGCGGCCAACAAGAAGCTGGGGCTCAAGCAGTTTCTCACCTACTACTTCATCGCGGCCCACCCGGAGTGCGACGACGGCGACATGTGCGCGCTGCGCCGTTTCGCGACCCAGCACCTGCACCTCTCGCCGGAGCAGGTGCAGATCTTCACGCCGACGCCCTCGACTTGGTCGACCGCGATCTACTACACGGGCCTCAACCCGTTCGCCCAACGGCCCGCCATCGTGACGCGCGGGCTGCGGGCCAAACAGGACCAGAAGGACATCCTCGTCCCGCCCGCGCGAAGCGTCTGAGCGCCGCCCAAAAAATCGGGGGCGTCCGCAGACGCCCCCGTCGCTCGGCCCGCCACAGGCCACGGCCCGTTACAAAACCGCCACGGTCTTCACCGTCCGGATCACCACGGGACCGAAAAGGCCCGACGGCAACGGCTGGTCGTCCTTGTACCAGTGGCGCCAAGTCGTGAAGGTGATGCGGCCCGTCGGGCTCGGCTTGCCTTCGAGCAGCCACTGCGGCCAGGCCTTGAGATGCTTGCCGTCCCACTCGCAGTCCTCCGGCAGCTGCTCGTCGCCGATCAGCCGGTTCGGCCACAAATTCGTGACCTTCACCTCAAGCCGGTTCTGGCCGCTCTTGAGCGCCTCCGTCACATCCAGGCGATACGGCGGCTTCCAGAGCAGAGCCAGCGGCTTGCCGTTGAGCTGCGCCTCGGCGAAATTCTTGAGATCGCCGAAATCGAGGACATAGCGCTCGCCCTTCTGGCGCCGGGCCTCCCACGCGAAAGTCGTGACATACGTGGCGGTCCCCGAGAAGTACTTCACGCCGGGGTCCGGGTGCTCGGTCCAGGAGACCAGCGCGTCGAGCCTGACGGCTTCAGGCGCGCCCCGTCTGGGCGGGAAGCGCAGCTCCCACGGCCCGCCGACCGCAACCGGCTGCGGCACCTCGGCCACCGTTTCCTGGAGCGTCCGGCCGGACGCGGTCGTGACCTCAAACGCGCCGGCTTGCCACGCCTGGATTTCGAGGCCGCCCTCCGGCTTCGCCGCGAGCTCAAAGGCCGGCGGCGGCGTCGCTTGGTCCTCTGTCTCGGGAAGGACCAGCATCTGGTTCTCGGGAACGCGGGCTTCCCGGCGCTGGCCCTTGTAGGTGTAGGCGACGCGCAGCTCCTTCACGACCATGTTGGCCGGATCATGCCCGGCCAACGCGTTGTCGGCCGGCACCGCCAGCGTCCCCTCCTTGACGAGCGACGCCAGCTTGGCGGTCACGTCGACGGTCTGGTTCACCGGCGCCGGCGCTTGGGCGATCAGCCCGTACACCGCCTTGACCACCTCCGCCCCCTCAGGCAGCTCCACGCTCTTGTGCTCCTCGACCCGCACGCTCTTGGCCTCGCCGCCCACGCGATAGTCGATCTTGAGCTCTTTCTCGGTCATCGGCGCCGGATCGCCCGCAAGCTCGTTGCCCGCGCGAATGCGGCGGGAGCCCGCCTTGACCGAGCGCCGCACCAGTTCGGTCACGTCGACGCAGTCGGGGTCGGCCGCCTCGGCGAACGCGCCGTACTCGGCCTTCTGGATCGTCAACTCCGCCGCCGGCTTCCGCGCCGCCGCCGTTCCCGTATGGCGGACCGCCACCGCATGGTCGCCCGCGACCGCTTTGCGGAAGACGACGAAGACCGATCCCGCGGGATCAAAGCGCAGCGGCAGCGAGGTCACCCCGTCCTTCTCGACAAACACCGGAGCCGTCTCCCTCACGCCCGTATCGGGGTGCCACAGCTCCGGCACCTTCCCGCTCACGCGGAACGTGCAGGTCTCTTCGGCGCCGACCGTCTTCGGGCTCGCCACGAAGTAGACCTCCGCGCCGTCGATCACGCGGTGAATGTAGTTCAACCGCGCTTCGCGGTTGGCGCAGGCGAAGTCCGGCTTCACGCCCATGGAGGCGAGCACTTCGGCGGGCGGCTTGTCCACAATCCCCTGGCTCCAGAGCTCGTCCGCGAGCCGCTTCACCGCCGCGTCGCACGCCGGATAATCCTGCAAGCCGGGCGCCCGCTCGGGCTTCGCGCCGATCACCGTCGCGCCAGCCTTGACCAGCTTCGCGACGGTTTCCAGCACGGCCGGCGACAGGGTTTTTCCGGCCGGCAACACGAGCAGGCGGTAGCGCATGCCCGACGGCAGCACGATGCGGCCGCCCTGAACGCTCATCAGACTCAGCGCGGCCGTATCGCAGCCGTCGTAGTCGTAGCCCTGCGGCAGGCCTCCGCCGCGCAGGCTGTTCGGCGCATCTTCGCCGCAGTAGAAGCAGACATCGGCCACAAACGTTCCCTCCTGCAAGAGGTGTTGGCAGCGGGCCTGATACTTCAGCCAGTCCCGGCTCTGCTCCCACCACGTCACCGTGCGCTCGAAGTGCGTGCCCCACTGACCCATGGTCATGCCCGGCACGCGCTCCGGCTCGGTCCACGGCTGATGCGCGTAGCGGTGGTAGATGACGCGGTTGACGCCGCCGCAGTAGACCGCGTCGCCCTGGGCCTTGATCGAATAGGGATCCTTCAGCCACTTGCCCGCCTCGGGCGAAGCGGTGAACGCCTCCGCGCCGACAAATTTCTTGCCGTACACGTGGGCCACGGAGGCCGGCAGCTTCGAGTTGCCGATGCTGACGCTCGAGCCGCTGCCCGGCCAGAACTCGCCCATGGGGATGTCGCAGAAGCTGCCGTACTGCAGATCGTCGGAGGGACAGTTGCCGTAAGGCTCCACCGAATACAGGAGCCCGGCCTTGTGAGCCATCGCCTTGAACTGGCCCGAGTAGTTCTCCGCGAAGAGATCGGCGACCGTCCGGCGGAAGTCCCACAGGAACCGCTCCGTCACTTCGGGGCTGTCCACCACGCGCCCCGAGAAGACCGGCAGGAAGCGCGCGAGCGCGTAGCCGCGGCGCTTGAGGAACGCGTCCTCAAAGCCCGGCGTCCAGTTCTGCGTCCCGACCTCGTAGCTGTCGATCAGCACGTTGTTCAGCCCCGTATCCCCGCGGCCGGCCAGCGGACCCAGCGCCGCAAGGATCTTGCCCATGTGGCCGTCCCAGTGGGCCTGCGCGGCCTCCTTGCTGAGCTTGTCGCACTCGAGGCCGGTGCCTTCGGCGGGCGCCGGGTGGTTGCTGCGGCCGTTGGCCGTGTAGCCCACGCGCAGGATTGTCCACGCCCCTTCGGGAACCTGCCACGCCAGCTGTCCATCCGCGCCCAGGCGGACGGTCAGGTCCACGAGCTGCTCGCCCTGCACGACCTCCTCGGGCCGGACCGTCACCGCGGCCTCCGGCTTCACGTCGCTGCGGTCCAAAAACACCTTGCCGGCCAGATTCTCAATCCCAACCTTCGCGGAGAGCTCCACCTCCGCGACCGAGAGCTGCTTCATCTTGTTGCTGGCACCGGTGAAGAGCACGCGGTAGACCTTGGCCGTGACCGGCGCAAACGCGAAGGTGCGCAGCTCGCTGCCGCGCGGCATGCTGAAACTCTCCACCGTCCGGAAGGCGCGTCCGTCGTCCGACACCTCGATCTTGCCGGAGCACCCCTGCATGCCGGGCCCGGGCAGCACGCTCAGCATCCGCGCCGCGTACGGCTGCGCGAACTCGAACTGGATGAAAGACGGGGCCTTCGGCTTCGGCAGATCCAACCGCAGCGTGGTCCCGCGGTCGCCGTCCGCAACCTTGGCGGCATCCTGCTTCGCCGCGCTGCACGTCACCTGGGGCGCGAGGCTGCGCATCGCGACGCGCTCGCCCGCCGGGGTCCGGAACGCCAGCACCGCGATGTCGCGGTAGTAGCCCAGCTTGGCGGGAGGCTGGGCGAGTTTGCCGCCGAATGCCGCGGGGCCTTGCACCTGCGTCTCGCTGGTGACCACCACCTTCATGCCGTTCTCGGGGGTGTTCCAGGGCCCGCCGCTGCTCGACCATCCCGCGCAATTGTGGATGCAGAGCTCAAGCCCCAGCCGCTTGGCCTCCTTGGCCGCGTGCCGCACCAGCTCAATCCACTCCGGACTGTTGAAGGAGACCGGGCCGTGCGGGATGTTTTCGCCCGCATTGAAAATCTGGGCGCCGCCGATGCCCACGCGCGCCATGGCCTCCAAGTCCGCCGTGATGCCGGCCTGGGTGACGTTGCCGTTCATCCAGTGCCACCACGTGTGCGGCCGGGCCGCATCGGGCGGCTGAACAAAGCCCTTTTCCAGCGCGTCGCCCGGCGCGCCTGATGCGAGGCCCGCCGCCAAAATCCATCCCGCAACCCCGATCCCTTTCAGTCCGACATGCATAAGCGTCACCCTTTAGCGGTTGATCGAATCCGTCCCCAGACACAAACAGGTTAAAAGTTTTGCGCGAACCTGCCCGCAAAGCAAGCCCGAAAGACCGCGGCCGCAAAGGGCGGGGGCGGTTCAATCGAGTTGAACACGCTTCGGACATGCGCATGTTCCCGCTTGCGGGAGAGGCCTGTTTTTGCGTATAGTGTGCCACCATGTTCTGCTATATAGAAACTCCGGCGGGGCCGGCGGGCAGGGCGTGTTGACACGGAAAAACGGGACGGGAAGGAGTCGGCATGATATTCGGGATCCAAGACCCCTGGGTGGCTGCGGCCTATCTGCTTTCGATCGCCGCATCGCTCTTGTGCGTGGTTTACGGCGTCGTGAACTGGAACAAGGGCGACGAGCCGGTGAAGCCGGAAGACGTGAAGTGGGCCAAAGAAGAGAAGGAAGAAATCGAATCCGCGCTCTGAGCGCGCGTCAATTCCCCAAGGAGTCTTGAAACATGGATCTGTTCACCCTGACCGTCCTCTTGGTCTACCTGCTGGCCATCGGCTATCTCGGCTACCAAGGTTACGTCCAAACCAAAACCGCCTCGGATTACCTCGTGGCGGGACGCAACGCGAACCCCGTCGTCATGGCGCTCTCATACGGGGCGACCTTCATCAGCACTTCCGCCATCGTCGGCTTCGGCGGCGCCGCCGCCAACCTGGGCATGGGCATGGTCTGGCTCACCTTCCTCACCATCGCCGTGGGCGTCTTCACCGCCTTCGTGGTCATGGGCAATCCCACGCGCCGCATGGGCCACCACCTCGACGCCCACACCTTCCCCGAGCTGATGGGCAAGCGCTTCAACAGCCGCTTCATCCACGTGATGTGCGCCCTCATCATCTTCTGCTTCATGCCGCTCTACGCCATGGCGGTGATCATCGGCGGCGCCGAGTTCATCAGCCCCGTCTTCCACATCTCCTATGACGCCGCGCTCTACCTGTTTGCCGCCATTGTCGCGGCCTACGTGATCGCGGGCGGCATCAAGAGCGTGATGCTGACGGACGCCCTGCAGGGGGCCATCATGCTGGTCGGCATGATGGCGCTGTTCTTCATCACCTACATGAAGCTCGGAGGCTTCACCGCCGCGCACCAGACGCTGACCGACCTGGCCCCCATGGTCCCCAAGCCGCTCGCGGCGATGGGCCACCAGGGCTGGACCTCCATGCCGCTCTTCGGCTGGGCCGCCCCGGGCTCCTCCGCGGCCGACGCCTCCAAATACAACCTCTGGTGGACCATGGTCTCGACGCTCGTCATGGGCGTCGGCATCGGCGTGCTCGCGCAGCCGCAGCTCATCGTCCGGTTCATGACGGTAAAGTCGAAGCAGTCGCTCAACCGCGGCGTCGCGGCCGGCGGCATCTTCATCTTCTTCATGACCGGCGTGGCCTTCGTGGTCGGCTCGCTCTCGAACGCCTATTTCGCCAAGCACGAGGCGCTTCCCTGCCACATCATCGAGGAGAGCGCCCTGCTCGACCCCGGCGCCGACGGCACCGGCGTGCTGACGCTCGTCCCCTCCGACGCCGCGCCCGAGGTCAAAGCCCGCGCCAAGGCGTTCGTCGCCTACACGCTGCCCGGCGAGAGCGCTGACGCCGCGCCGAGCTACATGCTCAAAACTCCGGCGATGAAGATCGAGCGCGGCACCGAAGGCCGGCCCGACGTGCTCCGCCCCGGCATGATCGCCATCGCCCGCACCGTCACGCTCGGCACCACGATGAAGGGCAACAGCGACACGATCATCCCGCGCTACGTCAGCAGCGCCATGCCCAAGTGGTTCGGCGTCCTCTTCCTGATGACGCTCCTTTCGGCCGCGATGAGCACCCTGTCGAGCCAGTTCCACACCATGGGCACCGCCATCGGCCGCGACATCTTCGAGACGCTCGGCATGGCCCACTCCGGCCGCTCCGTGCTGATCACGCGCTGCGGCATTGTGGTGGGCATCATCACGGCCATCATCCTCGGCAAGCTGGTCCGCGGCAACATCATCGCCGTGGCCACCGCGGTCTTCTTCGGCATCTGCGCCGCCTCGTTCCTGCCCTCTTTCCTGGCGGGGCTCTTCTGGCGGCGGATGACCGGCAAAGCGGCCGTGTGCTCGATCCTGGCCGGCTTCCTGACCAGCGCCTTCTGGGCGGTCTGCATCAACGCCAAGACGGCGACCGGCCTGGGCCTCTGCCAGGCGCTCTTCGGCAAGGCCACCCTGCTCTCGGCGGCCTTCAGCCCCACATGGGCGGTGGTCGACCCGATCCTGGTGGCGCTGCCGATCTCCGCCTTGACGGCCCTCGCGGTCAGCCTGCTCACAAAGCCGATGGATCCGGCGCACGTCGCCTACGTGTTCGGCGGGCCCCAGCCGAAGGCGTGAGCGGAGCGGCTGTGACGTCCTTCCGGACGCACGAAGGCGCGGCCCGAACGGCCGCGCCTTTCTTTTGCTCAGGACAAGCCGCCGCGGCTCACTTGCGGGCGGCCGCGACGATGGCTTTGAGCTGACGCAGCTGCGCCGCGTCGAACGTCCCGACCGGGCCGGCTTGGGGATCATGGTTCGGCCCGAGATCGAGCGTCACGCAGCCGCCCTTGGCCGTCACCGCCGCGACCCACGCGGCCCACTGTTCATCCGCATAGCGCGTATCGCGCTTGCCCCACGTCTTGCCCAGATAGGTCAGCACCTGCCACTGCGAGCCCTCCAGCCAGCGGCCTTCGCACGCATACGTGAACGGCTCGTTCAGCTCGCCGGCCGTGTAGTCCTCGGCGACGGTCCACCGCTTCAGACTGACGCCCGGGTTGAACGTGACCACCGAGGCCGGGTTGCCGCGTTTGGCCGCCGCCGCGTAGAGCTTCGCGATCTCGTCGTTGAAGCCGACCCACGCGTAGCCGCCGTCGAACCACCAGCCGGAGACCGACTCGCCGTAACGGTCGGACCACTCGCCGATCACCTGCGCCCACTTCTGGGCAAAGGCGAGATCGATCTTGCGGTCTTTGTTGAGCGGCTCGACCGGCACGCCGAAGGCCCGGATCGCCTCCACGTCGCGGTTGGGCGTCTGGCACGGCAGGTAGAGCATCAGGCGGATGCCGTGCGGCTTGAGCGCCGCGGCCAGCTCCAGCGGCAGATCGCGACGCGCGCAGCGCGAATGCGGGGTCACCCCGGCGATCCGCTCATACGTCGCGTTCGGCGCATTCATGGCGCCTGAGTTCTGCCCCAGCGTGAACACAAAATAGCGCACGCCCGAATCCGCCAGCTGCCGGGCGACCGCAGCCACGTCGAAGGCCTCCACCGAAGCGAGGCTGTTCGTCCCCGGCAAGAAATGCATGAAGGCGCCGACCTTCGCCTCCGGCATCCAATCGGTCGCCGGGTTCCGCTCTCCGGCCAAAACCGCCGCCGCCACGGCCACCCCGCACAAAATCGACCCCAACGTCCGTGTCTCCATCATCGCCCCCCTATTTCATCAGGATCAAGGTGCCGTTCGGCACAAAGGCCAGGCGCACCGTGTTGCCCTCAACAACCAGCTTCGTGAGATACCCCGCCGGACGGTCACCCGTGACCGTCCACTGCGCCAGGTTCGAGCCGTTCTCAAGCGCGCTGAAGCTGAACAGGACCAGATCGCTGAAGGGCCTCGTCTGCCCGTGCAGATCGAGCTGGACCGTACCGCCTCCCTGCAGCGTGAGCGTGCCGCTCGCCGCCACGGAGTCGCTGGCCACCCCTCCGTAGTCCGCCTCGTAGCGCACCCCCGCGCCGACCACGATGTTGCTCACGCTCAACGTCCCGACCGCACCCGCGCCGTCGCCCGGAGCCAGGACCTCGGTCACCACCAGCGTGCCGTTCGAGACCGCCCCGCCGCCCGTGAGCGCCTGCGCGGTGACCGTCTCCCCGCCCAAGTCGGCCCACGCGCCACCGCGGATGCCGATCGCCTGCGCCACCGCTTGGCCCGTCCGCCTCACCCCCGGCACCGCACGTCCCATCCACTTGGCCGCCAGATAGTCGTAGACCCGCTGCCGTTCCTCAGCCGTCAGCAGACGGTCGTAGGCGATCACCTCGCCCAGCCGGTGACCGCCGGAGCGCGAGGCCAGATTGCCGTCCGGGACCTCCTGATTCGACGCGCTGCGCGACCGGTCGAACCCGTGTCCCTGGAAGTGCGTCGACGCCGAGGCATGCACCTCGACGAGCTGGTAGCCGCCGTTGAACCCGGTCGCCTTGGGGTTGACGATCACCCCGTCCTGCCGCGTCACGCCGTAGGTGTGGACGTTGGCGTTATCGACATAGCCGCCCTCGAACATCGGGGTCGTGGACACGCCCCAGCCGCCCGTATTGTTGCGGTGGAACTGCCGATGGCCGTTGTCCGCGATCTTGTCGCCCAGCAGAAAACCGCCGCCGCCCTGACTGCCGAAGACCATGAAGATCGAGCGCACATTCTCGACATGCTGCTCGAGCTCCAGAAAACGCTGCGACCCGAACGCGCCGAAGTCCAGCACCGGCAGCCCGTTGAGGGCGTTCTGCAGATACAGCGGCCCCTTGTAGCTCGACGAGACGTCCCAGCGCCGGGCCACGTTGCTGCCGACCAGCGAGTAGGCCGACGTCACCGAGCCGTCACCGGCGAACAGCAGCGTCTCCGCCCGTGAGGGGTCGATATGGTAGATCCGCCCGCTGGTCACAGGCACCTCCGTGTACAGGGTGCCGCCGACCGCCAGTCCGCCTTCGGCCACCTCCACGCTCCCCGTCACCGTGGTCAGCCCGCAGACCGTCAGGGTGCCGGGGCCGGATTTGACAAACGCCGGTCCCGCATCGATGCCCCCCGCCAGCAGTCCGGCGTCGTCCACGTCCAGCGAGCCGCCCGCCGTGGTCGCCACCGCCGTGGTCACCGGCACCGCGCCCGCGTAGCCGCCCGGCACACGCCCGAACCATTTGCTGGAGAGATACGCCTCCACATCGCGCACCTCCTGCGGCGAGAGCGCCCGCGTAAAGATCAGCACCTCCGCCAGACGCTGCCCGCCGGAGCGCTCCGGGAAGGTGCGGTCACCCGCGAACATCGAGGCCCGCGTGTCGCCCGTGGTCACCAGCGAGATCAGGTCGAACCCGCCGCCCAGCGGCGTCATCTCGCCATTGACCGCCACGCCGTTCAGGCGCGTGACGCCGCCGCGCACGTTGCCGGACGCGTTGCTGCGCCAGAGCCGCCCCAGCGTCGCGTCGAACGGATCGCCGCGGTGAAAATGCGCATAGTCGTCGCTGGTGCCGTAGCGCGGATCGCAGCCCAGCAGGAAGCCGCCGCCGCCCTGCGAGCCGACCACCCAGAACACCGTGCGCACCGTGCTGACCAGATTCGACCACAGCATGAACCGTCCGCTGCCATAGGCGCCGAAATCCAGCACCGGCTTGCCGTTCAGCGCGCCTGACGCCAGCACCGGACGCGCCGCATCGTTCGTGGCCCACGCATAAAAAGGCCGCCCGTCCGCGTCGTTCGCGCGCGTCACATACACGGTCCCGCCCGACTCTGCCGTCACCAGAGAGCCGGCGGCCGACGCATCCATGCGGAAGGCCAGCCCGCCCGGCAGCGCCGCCTCGGTCGGCACGGGACGCTCGCCCCCGAAACGCAGCCGCCCGTCTTCAACGCTGACCGCCCCGGACAGATTGCGCGTGTCGCCCAACACCAGCGTGCCTTCGCCGGACTTGACCAGATTGCCCGTGCCCGACACGTCCGGCACCGCCACCGCGCCCGCGCCCGTCACGGCCAGGGCCACCCGGTTCGTCGCCTGCACCTCCAAGCCGGACAGGCCGTCGCGCACGTTCCCGTCGAGCATGTATCCCGGCGCGGGCTGGTTGAGCCACTTCTTCATCAGGTACGCCTCGACCTCCCTGCGCTCGCTGTAGCTCAGGCGGTTCGTGTAAATGATGATCTCCGCCAGCGTGCTGCCGCCCGTGCGCCAGGTCAGATTCGCGGCGGACCACCGGTCCACCGCAAAGGCCGAGGCCGTCGGCGTGCCCGAGGCGTCGGCCGCCACCGTGCTGAAGACCGTCGGCGTTTCGGGCAGCACGAACTTCTCGCCGTTGTCCACCACCCGTCCGTTGACGAAAGCCGGAGCCGTGCGGAAGACGCTGTGCGCGCCGCTGTACCAGATCGTGCCGTCGATGCCGCGGTGGAAGTGCGGCGTGCCGCCGTAAACCGGCGGATTGCCGCAGTCGCCGATGAGGAACGCGGCCAGGTTGTCCACGAGGCTGCCGTACACCGCGAACACCGTGCGGATATTGGTGTTGGTGTGGTTCCAGAGCAGGCACTTGCCGGAATAGAGCGCGCCGCAGTCCACCACGGGCAGGCCGTTCAGGCTGTTCGCGCGGAAGTCGGGCGCGTACGCCGCAGGCGCAGGCGCGGGCGGCGCCGACGCCGCGCGGCCGTTCTGGGCGTAGTTCACGTCGCGCCACTCCAGCACGCGCCCGGCCGCGTCGGTGATCACCGTCCCGGCCGCACTCGCATCCACATGGAAGAACGCGTTCGAGACCGGATTGTGCGCGGGGACCGGCACGCCCGCCGCCGACGGCAGCTCAACCGTGCCGTCGCGCAGCACGAGCTGCACACCGGACAGGGCGTTGTTCTTGAGCACCGCCGTGCCGCCGCCGCCCAGCTCCACGCGCTTGCTCCCGGCGACCGCGTCCACCGTCAGCCGCGTGCCCGCCGTCACCTGGAGGTTGACGGGCGCGCTGGTCTTGGCCACCACCTGGTGCATCTCGGAGCTGCCGGGCGCCGCGCGGAGCGTGCGGCCGAACCACTTTTTCGCCAGATAGGCCTGGGTCTGCAAACGCTCCGTCTCGGACAGCACGCGCGTGTAGAGCAGCACCTCGCAGAGCCGCTGCCCGCCCGCGCGGTTGCGGTCGGCGACACGGTCAAAGCAGAACGCGTTCGCCCGGCCCGCAGCGCTCAGCATCACTTCGACCAACTGGTAGTTCCCGCCGAAACCGTCGGCCGTCGGCGACAGCCGCTGGCCGTCGATATAGAGCGTCGCGCCGTAGAACCCGGCACAGGACACCGACGCCTGCGCCAGCGGATGGGACACCGACGTGCCTTGCGCCCCGTCAGGCCCGCCGCGATGAAAATCGTAGATGCCCGTGAACCCGCCGGTGTCGTACGAGCCCAACAGAAAGCCGCCCTTCTCCTGCGACCCCAGCACCAGGAAGACCGCGCGGATATCGACGACCGGCGAAGCCCAGCCCAACGAGCCGCCCTCACGGCCGAACGCGCCGAAATCGACGGCCGGCAGTTTGTTCAGCGCCTCGGTCCGCAGGGTTGGCGGGTTCATCCCCTCAACCACCGTCGCGGTATTCGAGCCGTTCACGTCGCGCCACGCGGTGACGGTTCCGCCCGCGCCCAGAGTCAGCGTCGACGCCGCGGAGGCGTCCATATGCAGCGCCGGATTCGCGGCCGGCGCGGGCTCGCCGAACAGGGGGTTGTCCACCAGCAGCGTGCCCGCCTCGAGGCGCACCGAGCTGTTCATGCCCGAAAGGTCGCGGACCTTGAGCGTGCCGCTGCCCGTCTTGAGCAGGTTGTCTCCGCCCTCCAGCCGGCCGACCTCCACCGTCAGCGGCTGCGAACCGGTGTTGTTGACCTGCAGCTCCGCCGCAACGCCGATGCCGTTGTTGTCGGTGTTCACCGTGCCGAGGCGCGTCCGGGACGCCGGGAAGTAGGCCGCAAAAGCCAACGCCGCAGCGCCGTCCGCCGTCGCCTCCGCGTTCAGCTCGAAGACAGTCGGGCTGACGATCCGGCTCACAAACGCGCCCGCCGGGACCCCGCCGCCCGTCACGCGCTGGCCCGCCGCCAGCGCAGAGGTGTTGGTGCTCGACGCCGCAGAGACCGTGCGGCTTCCGCTTGCCAGCGTCCACACGGACGTGCTCGCCGGCTTGCCGGCCGCGGCGTTGAGCGCCACGCTGCCGGAGGTCAGGTAGAGCGACCCCGCGGTGAAGAAATCCTCGATCACCGGAGCGTCCGCCACGGACGCCTCGGCCAACTCCGGCGAGGAGACGAGCCAGCCGGTCAACGCGTCGACCTGCCCCGTCGACGTCATGGAACGGTAAAACTGCACCGTGCCGCCGCCCCCGCTGGCGGGCTCTTTCTGAAAGCCGTTCGTCGCCACGAACGGCACATAGAAGCGCTGCGTGCCTTTGGCCATCGAGAGCCGCCGGAGCGGCCCGTCGAGGATCACGGGCCCGCCGTTGGTGAAGGCCCAGTTGTTGTTGCCCACCCCGGAGCGGAACTCCATGCGCCCGACCTTCACGCCCTCAGCCGGCACCGTCACCACGCGGTCGGCGGTGCTGTTCGTGAAATACGCCCGGGAACCCGACCCGCTGGCCACCACGCCGTCCGTCCAGTTGGCCGTGTTTGTCCATGCGCCGTTCGCGTCCACCGCCCACTGGCCGTCCGCGCCGCGCGCCGACACGATCCCCAGCAACGCCAATCCCATCACCGTAACACCTGTCCTGATCATGATTCGTCTCTCTTTCTTCAAGCACCGGCCAACCGGCCACACGCCCATCGCACCCGCCGAGAGCCCGGCCGTCTAAAAAACGCAAAGCTCCACCTATAAGGAAAAGTATTATGCGGAATACGCCTCGGGAGTCAACCCCCGATTTCCCCGTTTTCCGCCCCGCGGTCCCGGCAAAAAGCGGGAGCGCTCAGCCGCGCCGGTAAATCGCGCCGCTGACGAAGTCGGCCCACGCGGTCTCGAACCACAGGTCCTCCTGCGGGACGGGGCGACAGGGCACCCAGCGCTGGCTCAGGCGGCCGCCGGCGCAGACGCGCGTCTCCTGGACCCGGCTGCGGAAAGCCGGATTCTCGGGCACGGCCGCGCCGCCGTCCAGCACCAGCGCCGAGCCGCGGCTCCCCACGCCCGAGCGCAGGGCAAACGCCTGCGCCGCCAAATAGACCTCGTGCGCGAAGCAGAGCTGACGGTTCTCGAACGCGCGCGCCAGGTCCGCGGGCCCGTCGGCGCGGCAGCCCTCTGCGGAGAGCCGCCGGTTCTGGTTGCGGGCCTCGCGCAGCGCGCGCGCCACCTCATCCCGCTCCCGCACGTGCGCGCCGGCGCGGCTCATGCGCTGGCGGAACTCCGCCCGGCACGACTGCCACGTCCACCGCGAGACCGCGCAGCGCGCGGCGAAGCGCCGGTTCTCTTCCCTGGCCGCCGAAAGCGCAGCCTCGAACTCGCCGTCCGAAAGCGTCTCCCCGGCGTAAGCCGCCGCGATGAACTCCGCGGCGCGCGTGGCGCCGACCTGCCCGGCATTGAGCGCGGCGCCGCCCGGACGCCCCACGCCGTGAGAGCCGTTCACCTCGCCGACCGGGAAGAGGTGCCGGACGTTGACGGACTCCCACCAGAGGTTGCCCGCCAGGCCGCCGTTGTTGTGCTGCGCGCAGACCGCGATCTCCAGGGGCTCGCGCGCGAGGTCGATGCCGTGCTCAAGGTACAGCGCATACGCGCCAGGGTTCATGTGCCGGAGGCGCGCCAGCGGCGAGCGCTGAGTCGCGCCGGAGCGCTCCAGATAGGTGCGCGCCTCGTCGGAGAGCGCCGCGAGGCTGAAGCCGCCGCCGTTCCGCCTGAAGTCGAGGAACACGCGGCGCCCCAGCGCCACGCGCTCGCGGTGGACCAGCAGGTCGATGCGTGACGAGCCAGCGGCGGCCCTGCGCACGTCGAACGGCCACTGGTACCCCTTGAGGAACAGGGCGTCGTACGCCTCGGCCGGCGAGCCGAGCGCGTCCAGCAGAAACTCGCGCTCCTCGGAGCGCCCGTCCGCCGCCGTTGAGATCACGCGCGGCACCACCTGCATGTAGGAGCCCGACACGTTCCAACGATGCCGGATCGAAGCGAGCCCGAACTGCGACTCAGGCAGGCTCTGCGCGCAGGCGCCGGCCCGCAGCGCGACGCCGATCGCCCCGAGCTGGACCGCGGGATACACGCTGTCGGCATAGAGCCCGCCGAAGCCGCCGGTCGCGAACACCACGTTTTCGGCGCGGAAGGCGTGCCACGCGCCGGCCGCGTCCACCGCCAGCGCCCCGCAGGCCCGGCGCCGGCTCCCGGCGCCGCACACCAGCAGGTCCGTCACCGACAGGCGCTCGCGGACCGGAATGTTGAGCCGCCGCACCTCGCGGATCAGGGCGAGGCACATGTCGCGCGAGGTGTAGGGGCCGGTCGACGTCGCGCGGCGCGCGGGGTCGTGGTCGGTCTTGTAGCCCGGAAATTGGCCGAAGGCGTCCTGCGGGAACGGGACGCCCAGCGAGACGAGGTTGCAGAACGCGCGGGCCGACCCCGCGGCCTCGGCCAGCGCCAGGTCGCCGTGCATGCCGCCCGCCGCCGACAGCGCCGCGGCCAGGTCGGCCACCGAGTCGGGCGCCGCGCCGCACAGCCCGAGCTTGTAGTAGGTCTGCTTGTCGGAGCCGGTATTGATCGAGGTGCCCTTGCGCAGCCCTTCGGTGACGATCAGAGCCGGGATTCCCCGGCGGTGCAGCTGCACCGCGGCGCTGAGCCCCGCGGCGCCGGAGCCGATCACCAGCGTGTGCACGCGCGTGGTCCGCGCGCGCGTCGCGTACGCCTTCGGAGCCGTGTGACTTCCGCGCATGGGCACCTCCGGGTTAGAGCCGACGCACACTCAGCCCGCCGTCGACGCAGAGCACCTGTCCCGTCGAATAAGGCAAGTCGCCTCGCGCCAGCATGGCCACGGCCCGGCCCACGTCCTCCGGCTCGCCCCAGCGCTTCTGGATCAGCAGGTCGCTCTCCGCGATCTTGGCGTCATACTTCGCCTTGACCTGCGCCGTCATGTCGCTGTGGATGATCCCGGGGCGCACCTCGTAGACGGGGATGCCGAACTCGCCCAGCCGGCTCGCGAAGAGGCGGGTCATCATCGTGACCCCCGCCTTGGAGACGCAGTATTCGCCGCGGTTGACTGAAGCCGTGTCGGCCGAGACCGAGCCGATGTTCACGATGCAGCCGGCGAACGCGGGGTCCGCCTGCCGCTGCGCGATCATCCAGCGGGCGGCCGCCTGCGTCAGGAAGTAGGGCCCCTGCAGGTTGATGCGCAGGACGCGCTCGAAGCTCGCTTCGGTCGCCTCCAGCAGGTCGGCCCGGACTTCGGGCGCGACGCCCGCGTTGTTCACGACCAAGTGCAGGGCGCCGAAGCAGGCACGGACCCGCTCCATCAGCGCCGCCCGGTCCTCCGCGCGGGAAATGTCCGCGCGGAGGAC
>Ga0209066_10000774_pt1 | contig 45567 bp, 43 predicted proteins | sample All_14_2_FD_187198 | JGI IMG/M metagenome (GOLD analysis project Ga0209066, IMG submission 187198) | Freshwater microbial communities in response to fracking from Pennsylvania, USA - Allegheny Zone_MetaG_DW_15 (SPAdes) (version 2) ... | reverse complement strand
TGTGTTACTTTGTGTTTGCATGGGTTATTCCTCCTTTCTATTAAGTTTTGATCACTTTAAAAGTAAGAATATTGCAGAGTAACCTATGCTTCTTCCCTAGATAACAAACATACAAACTTTAGCCTTTGCTATCTGGAATGCACCACTATCTCTATAGCGCCGTTGCCATATTGTGCGAAAGGTGCTTTGCGGAGCTCGATGTTTTCGTAATCCTTTAGCCTGTTGATGATAGCAGATTTTAGTGTGCCGTTGCCTATCCCATGAATGAAGATTATCCTGTTGTAATTGTAGGCTATGGCACTATCCAGCATGGTGCTGAAATACTCCAGTTGGTATAGCAGGATCTCACTCTGTGGCATTGAAGGGTAGTCGCTTCTCAGGGCTGAAATATGGAGGTCAACTTCTGCTTCCCTGGGGCCTGTACGATGCCTGTCGATCAGAGCATTGGGTGCAATAGCATCTACCTTCTGCTTTGCTGCAGGGTCTGGTTCCGTCTTATCGGTAATACCTGCAGGTGTCATTCGCTGGGAAGCGATATCGCCCAGGTTGAGTATAATTGCTTTACCACCGGTAAGCCTGAACTCCTGGTAGCTTGTTTCTTTGTAAAACCTTGAAGGCTTTAACCTGAAATGGGCATGCATCGGATGAAGCAGTTCATTCATCTCTTCACCATGGAACAGAACCTGTACAATACCATTGGACCACGACTCAATATCTTCCCGGGTGATAGTTTCAACATGTATTCTTGAATAGGCGGGTACCACATCATAGCTTACACCTGCAAATACACCATTTTCCTCCTCGAGCATAAATGAATAGATGGCTTCATAAGGAGTATTGTTAACCAGTAAAATGCTCAGGTTGCCTGTAATGAGCCACTTCTGGTCTTCAGGCTCCCATAACAGGTAAATTCCTTCGGTAATGCCGGCTCCCGACTGGCGGAACAGTGGTGCAACCGGATCATTTTCTTCAGTTACCGGCCTTGCTTCATTCTTTTCTGCTTTAGGTTCAACAGTTTTCTGCTCGGCATTCTGCTGCTCGGGCAGCTTTATGTTCACATTCACTGAACGGTCGAAAAACCGGTCGGCCATACCTGCAGGGTCAATCTTTACAAGGTCGCTTACCATCACTGGCACTTCAAATCCCTCTTCTATAGCCACATGCACCATTGATGTGCTGATGAGCTTAGTTACAATTCCACCGCCTTTTTCATTTAAAAACCTGACTTTATCGCCTATCTTAAGTTCCATTATATGAGTTCTTTCTATTCTTAGTTTAAAGGAGTGCAAAAGTACGTCAGGTTTTGTTAATTTAGCTGTTAATTGTTATTAATTGTGATGTTACGACTTCCCCTGCTGATATTGCTACTATGTTTTGTGTTGGTTTCTTGCGGAGATAAAGAGCCACCTGCACCCGTTTGGTCGGCAACTCCTTATGAAATAAAGATACCGCGTTATTTCCCTACAGAACTAAATATTCCCGACGATAACCCGATGACAGTGGAAGGCATAGCATTGGGGAGATACCTGTTTTATGACGGCCGGTTATCCGGACGCACACACCCTGATTCTTTAATGACCTGTGCCAACTGCCATGTTCAGGCTTATAACTTCAGGCCTGAATTGAATAATCCGGATTTCCCCGGCGGTATGCCTGTTGGTATTACAGGAGTTAGGACTCTTCATGCCGCCCTGCCATTGGTTAACCTGGTATTCAACCCCTCAGGCTATTCCTGGAACGGCAGTGTTCACCCGTCGTATACTACCCATGGAAGAGGTAACCTTGAAGACATAGTAATTGAAACAATCATCCATCCTGCAGAACTGGCTGGTGATACAGCAACAACCGTTGCACTGATACAAAGCATACCCGGATACCCTGAATTGTTCTATAAGGCCTTTGGTTCTGAAAAAGTAACTGCTGATCGTATTGCGAGAGCTATTGCCCAGTTTGTGCGCACATTTATCTCAGCAGATTCAAGGTTCGATAAATATATGAGGGGTGAACTGCAACTTTCTACCGATGAACTGGCAGGATTTATCCTGTTTACCACTGAAGAAGGAGGCGACTGCTTTCATTGCCATGGCAGCAGCGGTAACCCGTTGTTTACAACAAATCTCTTTTACAATAACGGGAAAGATACTGTATTTAATACCGGTGATGACCGCTACGTGATAACCGGCAAACAAGTTGATATTGGAGCTTATAAAGCAACCACCTTGAGGAACATTGCTACCGGTGGACCTTATATGCACGACGGACGTTTTAAGACCCTGGATGAGGTGATAGACTTTTATTCACACAAGGTGAAAATGTCAGATTACATAAGCCCCCTGATGCATCATGTGGACAATGGAGGGATACAACTTACTCCTGTTGAAAAGAGCCAGCTTAAGGCATTCCTGAATTCACTTACTGATGAGAGTTTCCTTACCAACCCTGCCTTCGGGCCTCCTGATGCTTTTCCTGACGGAAAGAAGTAACCTACAACTTTGAGAGTTGTTGCTTAATCCAGTCACCTGCCCTTTCTAATTCACCCTCAACAAGCGGGCCTTCACGGTCACTGACAAGAAAACCTTCTGACCCGATTATTACAGCTCCTTTTCTGCCTAACTTCTTCGTGATAGGAGCTGTGGCATATCCACCGCGGCTTACCAGCCATCTGAGGAATTTACTATCGATGCTTTTAAGGTCAAGCCGGGTATCAAAGGCAATAACCTTCCTGCCTTTAACTGAATGACTGTCGATCTTATCAAGGAATTCCAGCATAACCTTGCTGGCATTAAAAGCCTGGGTGGGTGCCCCAATAACCAGCGGACCACCTTTCTTAAGGTCATCAGCAGTAACTTCACCAACCCGTTTGCTTTCAACTTCATGGCCTCCTGACCTGATAGTATCTTCAATCTTTTTTGCAATTATGGCAGTGTTGCCAAACAGTGAGTCATAAATAAGCAGTATCATAGTGTTTAAGCTAAACCAACAAACAACCGGTATGTATTCAACAATGTAAATGTATGAATTATCTTTTACCAATCATGGTTATTAGCTCAAGATCAAAAGTAAAGCCCAGGTATCCGTTTATCTTCCATGCTTTATTAGTCGGAATAGCAGTGCCGGCGGTAAGAACATCGCCAACATTAAAGCCATCCTTCAATACTTCATATTCAGCAATATTGGCACCAACATTGAAATGAACCACATCAAACAGCTTGATATTAGGGCCCAGGTAGAAGTTTTTGAAGAGGTTATTACCGCCAAAGCCAAGGAAGAAGCCAACATCGTAGGTAAGGGAGGCCCCCGGTTTGCTGAGGTCCTTCACCATGAAAGTAGCTCCGGTTACATAATCGAATTCAACGTTGCTTGAATTACGGTTATTGATTACATAAACCGAAGGATTATTAACGTCCTTTGGCGCAAGGATAAAATCAGGAGTGCGGTAGTTCTTTATGGCAAAGCCCTGTACCACTCTCATCTTTTTCTTTTTGTTGGTGACAGAAGTATACCTTGATTCGCATTCTTTTACTTTAAGTTCACTGTACTTCAACTGCTCACCGGTTTTAATAAGTTGTTTCTCTGACTGAAGCAGAGCAAGCTGAAGGGTGTCGATACGCTTAAATGCCTGCTCTTTATCCCATATTATCCGCTGCATCTCAACATTGCGCTGGTTAATATCCTTCTCCCTGTCATCAATGCTCTTCTGAAGCAGACTTATCTCTCTTTCCTTGCCTTCCAGTTTAGTATCGCGGGAAGAGATTTGTCCTTCAAGCTTCACTTTATCAAGAATGTTGCTGTTTAGTGCATCCTTATATAGCTGTTCTTTTTCGTTGAATATTATTTCCTTTTCCTTCTGAAGCCTGATTTGCTCCTCAAGGTTCTTGTTTTTAGTATCAAGTTGAAAGGTGAGGTCTTTTACCTGTGCCTGGTTAAGTTCAAGGAGCCTGGCCATTTGTCTGAGGCTGTCGCGCAACTGCATAATAACAGTGTCATTGTAAGTTTGCGCGCTCACAGTATGACTTAAAGTAAGGAAGAAAAGAATGAGTGAAGCGTACTTTGGAACCCGGTGTTTCATGGTTTAACTGGTTGTCAATGGTATATTAAGCTAATAAAAAAGCCCCGCAAAATTACGAGGCTTTCTCTATACAAATAACATTAGCAGGTATTACAACGCAGGTTTTATGTTTAAATTATACAATACAAACGACCAAACGTCAGCAGCTTCTTCAATAAGCTTTGATATGGGCTTTCCGGCTCCATGGCCTGCCTTGGTTTCTATCCTGATAAGCGCAGGGTTATTGCACGACTGCATTTCCTGCAGTGTAGCTGCAAATTTGAATGAGTGTGCAGGCACAACCCTGTCGTCATGGTCGGCAGTGGTGATTAGGGTAGGGGGATAGCATGTCCCTTTTCTCAGGTTGTGCAAAGGTGAATAACCGAGCAGATATTTGAATTCCTCTTCATTATCACTTGATCCGTAATCCTCTGTCCATGCCCAGCCAATAGTGAATTTATGGAAGCGGAGCATATCCATCACTCCAACAGCAGGAAGTGCAACACCAAACAGTTCAGGACGTTGGGTCATACAGGCACCTACAAGCAGTCCGCCGTTTGATCCTCCGGCAATGGCTATTTTCTTAGGCGATGTATAGTTTTCTTTTATCAGGTATTCAGCGGCAGCAATAAAATCGTCAAACACATTCTGTTTCCTGAGCTTTGTTCCTGCATCATGCCATTCTTCACCATATTCTCCACCTCCCCTCAGGTTAGCCATGGCAAAGATTCCCCCGTTCTCAAGGAACACAAGCCGGCTGGCACTGAAGGAAGGAGTGAGGCTTACATTGAATCCGCCATACCCGTAAAGGTACACAGGATTAGTACCATCCAACTTAAGGTCGGAGCGGTATACCAGGAACATAGGGATCTTGGTGCCATCCTTGCTGGTATAGAACACTTGTTTTGAAATATAACTGTCAGCATCAAAGTCTAACTCTGATTCAAAGAGTACTTCTGATTTGTTGGTGTTAATGTGGTACCTGTATATGGTGGATGGGAATGTGAAGGAGGTAAAAGAATAAAATGCCACAGGATCATCTTTCTTACTGTTGAACCCTGCCAGTGTGCCAATGCCGGGGAGAGCAATTTCATTCAGCAATTTTCCGGTGAGGTCAGTTACATAGGCATGGCTGGTTGCATCCTTCATATAAACAGTCACAAACTTACCACCGGTAACATGCACTTCCTGCAGTACTTCCTGTTTTTCATGTATTATAACTTTCCAGTTTTCAGGCTGCGGTTTATCGAGCGAAACAGCTACCACTTTATTCCTTGGCGCCCCATCGTTGGTCATAATATAGAAGGTATTTCCCTCGTTGTGTACTACATTGTATTCATACTTAAAGCCGTCGGCAATTTTTATGTAATCGGTTTCTTTTACAAGATCTTTGATATATAGTGAATTACCGCTGGTAGATTGAGATTCTGAGAGTATAAGATAGTTCTCATCCTCGGTTACAGTAGCTCCGTAATTCCTCAATGGGAATTCACGGCTGCTGTAAATAAGAATATCGTTCGACTGAGGCTGTCCCAATTTATGGTAGTATACTTTATGGAACTCATTACGTGAAGAAAGTTCTTTTCCACCGGTCGGTTTATCATACCTGCTATAGTAAAAGCCATCACCTCTCCATGAAATACCCGAGAATTTCACCCACTCAATCTTATCCTCGAGTTTTTTGCCGGTGGCTGTTTCCATTACCTGTATTTCATTCCAGTCAGAACCTGCCGTGGCAACAGCATAAGCAAAGTATTTACCGTCCTTTGATACTGAGTAACTGCCGAGTGCCACTGTCCCGTCGGGCGAAAGTTTATTAGGATCGAGGAAAACCCTTGGTGTGCCTTTAAGTGAATCCTGTATATACAGCACACTCTGGTTCTGGATACCATCATTTTTAAAGAAGAAATAATGGTTCACCTCTTTGAAAGGAACACCATACCTGGGATAATTCCACAACTGGGTGAGACGTTTGTGTATGCTTTCGCGGAAGGGTATCTGTGATAAGTAATCTTCAGTCACTTTATTCTGGGCTTCAACCCACTTAGCGGTTTCTTCTGATTTGTCGTCTTCAAGCCACCGGTAAGGATCTGCCACTGTGGTGCCGAAGTAACCGTCGGTAACGTTGGTTTTTCTTGATTCAGGATACTTGATCTCCTGTGTAATTCCTTGTCCTGTAATTACTAGTCCTGTTAAAGCCATTAAAAATCCCCGTTTCATAATTATGCTACTTGTTTATTCTCCAAAATTAGAAAATTGGAGGTTTTATTTTACTTATTTTGCACCATCAAAAAACAATAAACCGTATGAGAAAGATCACCGTAACACGCTATAATCTCCTTGGTGCCATTGATGAAGAAAACGAAGGTGTGATTATAAACGAGATATTCTACAATGATAACGGACAAGAATATGAAAGGTTCCATTATGATAACGAAGGTGAGCTTGAGGAACACATTGTCAACAAGATTGAAAACGGGCTAATTGTTGAGGAAGTAGTTGAAATTCAGGGTGAAGAGTCGGAAAGGACTGTAAGGACTTTTGATGATAAAGGCAGGGTACTTACTGAAACAAGGACTTACCTCGAAGGTGGAACCGATGTTACATCGTATGAGTATGATGGTGAAAACCTTGTATTAAAGCATGTGGTTGACACCGATGGTGATGAGGGGGAAAAGGAAGAGAGGCAGTTTGAGAATGGAAAACTTGTTAAGGAGGTGAAGTACAACTTGTTTGGCAATCCTGAAAGTGAAAGAGAGTATGAATACCACGAAGGAGGCAGTGTGTCGGAAATAACCGAAACAACCTATCGTGACGGACTGCCCGAAAGGACAGTTTCATTTTATGATGAACAAGGGCATCTGACTTTGGAGAAAAAGTATGATATCAAGGACAGGCTTGTTGCCCGCACTACTGTTATCTATAACGAAAACGGCAAAGCTGTATCCTTTGAAGAAGAAAACCCCAGGGGGAAGAAAGTAACTACCTTAGGATATGATGAGCAGGGTAATAACATTACCCAGGAAGAAACAGATGAGAAAGGCAACAGGATCAGTTACGTTGAGAGAACATACAGTGAAGAAGGCGAACTCACGTCTGCAGAGATTATCATGGAACCTTCGATGTATCAATCCGGACAACACTATAAACTGGTGTACACCTACGAAAAGGAATAGTTCTATTTTGCTTTCCTGAACCGAAGTTTATTTTCAGCAGTCATTTTCTCACATGCATACTGGTAGATGAGCCTTGGTGCTGTGTCTTTATATTTGAGGAGGTATTCTTCTGTTTTCTCTGGAAATAATTTCCATGCTTCCCTAAGGAACCATCCGTATCCCTGGTGCACTTCCCTCTCAGTATCACTGATAAGGGGATCGGTAATTAGCAACAGGTCTTCCAGGGGCACCTCTTTCAGTAACTTGATGAATGTTACCGGCACACACCTTCGCTGGAATTTATATGGCGAAGTAATCCACGGGATGAAATCCTCTTTTGTTACTACTTTCTTTTTCAGGAACATTGGCAACATAAACATTCCAAGGTAATCTGCATGAGCCCAGTTCTCTATACCAGTACTGAAGAGATCACCAACCCTGTTGAATACTGTTTTATCGAACTCTTTAGATAAAATGGTGAGCATAGCAAGTACAAAGGATGTTTCTTCATATTTACCGCTCTGCATAAGCATAGGTGCAGTGTCAAATATCAGGTCGAACGACAGGTTACCCTGTTTTTTCAGTTCTTCCTTCTTGGCGTCCATCAGTTGTTGTGACACTCCCCAGGCATTATAGTTGCCGCCTTTAAAGTACCTTGAGTACTTTTTTACCAGTTCGCCATCGGCATTATCCATACAATATTGCCTTATTTCCCGGTACAATGAATCAGCAGTTGTCTTCATGGATTTCTCAGATATATCATGTAAATATACGTAATGAATATGTAATGACTTGGCGAGCGTGCCTGATTATCTTTACTGATTCAAAAATAATAGAAACTAACTATAATAAGCCATGAAAACTACCGGAATAGTTATTTTAATTGTTGGTATACTTCTCACCATATTTACTTCCTTCTCATTTTTCAGGGAGAAAGAAATTCTTGATGTGGGCGGACTTGAAGTGAATGCCAATGAAAAAGAAACCGTTAACTGGTCGCCTATCGTTGGTATAGTACTTATCGTTGTCGGAGGTGTTGTACTCTGGCAGAGCAGCAGAAAGTGAGGCCCATTATGACAGATACAGATGATGAAATCAGGCGGCGTGATGAAGAGTTACCCGGCTACCCTTCGAACCCTTCTTCGGAAGATATATTTAAACGATATGATAATGAAGAAAGCGCTGACCCGGAGAATCCCTATGAAGAGAAATCTTCTCTTGAACGAGGTGCTGATGAGTTTACCGATGATCTTGCCATAGGAGAACTCGATGTACCCGGTGCAGAACTTGATGACTCAATGGAAAGCATTGGTAATGAAGATGAGGAGAATAATTATTATTCACTGGGAAGCGATGACAACGACTCCCTGTCGGACGATTCACTAAGGTAACCGGCATTAAAACTTTTATAAAGGATAATTATGAAAAAGGTACTTATTGCGCTTGACTACGATCCCAGTGCCCAGCTTATAGCTGAAACAGGCTACGAACTTGCAAAGGCGCTTGGAGCACAGGTAATATTATTGCATGTGGTATCAAATGAAGTATATTATTCTACCAGGGCATATACCCCTATCATGGGTTTTGCAGGCTTTACTCCTGCAGAACATGTGGAGGGCGAAATGGTAGATCATCTTAAGGATGCTGCAACTTCTTATCTTGAAAAAACACGCAAGCATCTTAAAGATGAAGGCATTGAAATTATGGTAAAGGAAGGTGATTTTGGTGATATGATACTTGAAACAGCCGAGCTTACCAACGCCGGGATGATAGTACTTGGTTCTGCCAGTAAGAACTGGCTTGAAAAAATGGTAATGGGAAGTGTTGCAGAACAGGTGCTTAAGAGTGCAAGAGTCCCTCTGTTGATAATCCCGGTAGGAAAAGAAGAGAAGGATTCTTAAACTTCCTTTCTGGGCCTTCCAGGTTTATTCTTCTTTTTTACTTTACTGCCCTTTGTTTTTTTCTCGACTGATGGTTTTTCATAAAGAGCATTAGCGTCAGTATCAGTTAATATGGTAATAAACTTACCGTCGCGATAGACCATTCCTTTCATAAAGCAAGCATTTTGGAAGCACGGGCACAAAAATATATAAATTCCTGAATAAGGCAAATTTTAAATAAATTAACGTTAAGGATATATTTAAGTTACCTTAAAGTTACATCTGAGTTAACCTTATGGTCTGTTTAAGGTAACTTTTGACGTAGCTTTGATTTGAATGTGACTCTGATCTGACTAAGCAGTGGCGTTGGTGATTGAATATTTCCTTAGCATGTCAATCAACTGCTCTTTTTTAACAGGCTTGCTCAGGTAATCATTACAGCCTGCAGCCAGTGCCTTCTCCCTGTCATCAGAAAAAGCAAAGGCAGTGAGGGCAATTACCGGAGTGCCTGTATCGGTTTCTCGTATTTCTCTAACAGCCTGGTAGCCATCCATTACCGGCATCTTAATATCCATAAGTACCAGCGAAATTGAACTGCTTGTTTTAAACAGGTCAACAGCTTCCCGCCCGTTATAGGCTCTCAGCAACTTTATTTTATAAGGTGCCAGTAGTCTGTTGATATAGATATAACTTATCTCATCGTCTTCAGCAATAAGGATGGTTTTATCATGAAGGGATGCCGTAAGATCAGGGAATATTCCGGGTGATGCAGGTTCTTTGTTTGTTGTTATGGTTCTTGGCACTTTAAAGGTGAAAGTAGTACCCTCGCCTACCTTTGAGTCAACTGTAATACTGCCACCCATCATTTCAACGTAAGCTTTAGCAATGGAGAGTCCAAGTCCTGTTCCCTCATAATCCCTTGATATTGAGACGTCAGCCTGCACAAACCTGTCGAATATACTGTTTAGCCTTCCTGCAGGTATTCCTTTACCGGTATCCCTGACAACAAACTCAATTTCATTTTTATGAAGGTATGCACCAAAGGTTATACTGCCTTTCCTGGTAAACTTCAGGGCATTTTTAATCAGGTTTATCAGTACCGATGAAAGTTTGTGGGCGTCAGTACTGATAGTCCTTGACTCCGGAGGCAAAAGTACAACTGAGAAGTTCAGTGCTTTTTTATCGGCTTCCCGTTTAAAGAAATTATACTGTTCCTGAAGAAGTTCATTTATGTCGACCGGTGCATTGTTGAGGATACTCTGGCCGGCCTCAATCTTTGAAATATCGATTATATCATTAATGGTACTAAGCAATCTCTCGCCACTAAGCTTAACGATACTCACATATTCATCAATCTGGTCGCCTGTAAGTCCGGGTTGTTGCAATAAATCCATAAATCCAAGGATGCCATTCATGGGAGTCCTGATTTCATGGCTCATATTGGCGAGGAAGGCTGTTTTAAGGTGATCGCTTTCTTCGGCTTTTATTTTGGCTGTAATCAGTTCAGAAAGCATCTTCTTTTGTTCGGAGATGTCTTCATAAACAAGGATATAGTGTCTGATTATTCCTTCATCGTCGAAAATGGGTGAAATAGCAGCCTTAGCCCAGTAAACACTTCCATCTTTCTTCCTATCCTCAAATTCACCTTTCCACATGTCACCAGACCTGATAATGCTCCAGATTCTTTTTTGCAATACTGTATTCCCATTACCTGAGATCAGGATCTTTGAAATACTGCCAACGATCTGTTCTTTCTCATATCCGGTTATTATTGTCATCCTTGAATTGGCAAATTCCACAAAACCTTCAGGGTTGGTAATAAGGATTCCCACCGGACTTTGCTCAATGGATTGGATCAACAGCCTGATCTGCAACCTTGCTTTCTTTTGTTCAGTAACGTCATGAATAATAGAATGAAGGTAAGGCTTCCCTTTGATCACTATTTTACTGCTGAAAACTTCTACTTCGCGAAGTGTGCCATCACTGCATCTATGTGTAAACTCAAAGTGTATCTTTCTTTGATCAAGAGCACTGCTGATATCTCCCTTAAGTTTATCAGGATTTGAAGTGTTAATATTGGAAAGATGCATTCCAATGAGTTGCTCCGATGGATAGCCGTAAAAATTAACTGCTGCCTGGTTAGCATCTGCAATAGTACCAGTCTCAGGATCTATAAGCAGTTTAACAGCTGAATGTTCTTCAAACAGATTCCTGAATTTCTGTTCACTTTCCTGCAAAGCTTCAGCAGCCAGCTGGATCTGTGTAATGTCATGGGCCAGTACATGACGTGCAGGCCTTTTATTGAACGTAACAAGGTGTGATTTGATATTTACATAAATGAGGTCACCGTTTTTCTTACGGTGCCTCCAGATGCCGGCATCATTGTAAGAATTAAATGTATTAGAAATGTCGGTTAGAAGCAGTTCTATGTCTTCTTCAGGCCTAATATCCCTGATGGTCATTTGCAGGAATTCTTCCCTTGAGTATCCGTAATGAACAGTGGCCGATTCATTCACTTCAAGGATGGCCAGGGTATCAAGGTCGTAAATCCACATAGGCTGCGGACTGTCGGCAAACATACGATAGTACTTTTCTTCACTTTCAATAAGGGCAGCCTCGCGTTTCTTTTCCTCAGTCTGGTCCCTGAATATAATTACAACCCCAATCGTATTGCCTGCTTCATCACGGATATCAGTAGCTGTGTGGCTTATAGGGACTTCCAGCCCCTGGCGGGAGAGCAATATAGATTGCTTTACCGGAAATACTTTGAAAAGTTCTTTATTGATAGCTTCTGATTCTTTCCAGCCGGTAAGTTCTTGTGCCTTCTTGTTCATCAGGGTTATTAAACCAGCTGTATCGGTAATAATTACTGCATCGCCGATGCTGTATAATGTGGTTTTAAACTCCTGTTGAGACTTCCATAACGAACGGTATATATTCCGCTGCTTGAGTGAGAATCGCAATGATACGAAGGTTGCAACTGTAATAATGATCATTGCAACCAGCAACAATGTGAGTAGTGCCTGACGGTTAAAGTGCCTGTAAATATCTGACCTTGCAACATCCGACATAAAAATCCATGGTGTATCAGGAATTTGGTCGTAAAAGGCGAGTACTTCCCTGTTGCGGTAATCCCTGCCATTTAAAATATTGGATGATGATCGTTTATTGGGTTTTACCAAATCGTTCAGGACAACTTTTTTACCCGGAACTATAGAAGATGAATTGTCATAGTTTGACTTTTCAATCAAAACAACGCTATCACCAAGTGAAGCCATAAGAAATGTTTCGTATTCTACCTGGGCCGGTGTGTAAAAAAGCATCGGGAACAGCGTCATACTTGGATCTATCCTGAATACTATATCAATGGTATCTGTTCCATTGTTAAACAGATAACTGATAAGGTCGATATGCACCCTGCCTGAATCAGTAAGAAAGAAACCTGATGACTTTAACCTTCCAAAAGTAATAGGGTAAACAATAGTACCCCTGTATTTCATTGATTTTCTTTGTGCAGGGAATAATATATTATTTCCTGACTTGAGAAACACATCTTCATAGCCATGCTCAGAAACCAGGCCTTGCAAAAGGTTACGGATATTTGCTGTATCGGGACCTTCAGGGTTATTTATATAATTCCTGATTGATTTGCTGAAACTTTCGCTGCCCGAAATTACCTCTGCATCATGCAGTTCATCCTTGTACCATTCGGTAGCCTGCTGCATTTTCAACCTGGAAACAGATTGTATCTCCTGCACCTTCTCAGCTCTTTCTGATTTTGCCTGATTGATATATATGATGTAGCCGATTAAAAAGGAAATCAGCACAAGGGCAATCAATCCCAGTATGAAGAGATATTTTGAACGTTTGCTTTTTTGAGTCATAATCAGCGCTTCCCGGTAAACACTTAGCAAATATATTAAATCAAGTGTCAAATATGGCATAGAATTTTTTATATTTGTATTTGTCTGTGAGAAACATCCAAAGTTAAGTCCCATGAGGTTTAGTCTCCTCATATTGCTTTTCCTCGTAACTTTTTCATCGCATGCCCAGAAAAGGTTGTTTGGCCATATTATCTGCCAATTACCTGACAATGCTGATAGTGCAGCACTAAAGGAAAATTTCCTTGAGGAAATGGAAAAAGGGGTGATCATAATGGCTGATTACCTTAACAGCCGGCAACAACTGGAAGCTCTCTTTTCCGATAAACATGAAATACCTGATTCGATAAAGCCGGATGTTTACATGGCCCTTAAGCATTTCCCTGAACTGCACACTACTAAGATTGTAGTTAAATCAGGAAGGATACATGGGACAATGAATGCAAGGCCATCGCTAACTAATATTTTCAGGAAAAGGGCCGACAGAAAGTATCTTCTTATTATAAATAACAACAAGGGAAGAAGCAAAGGGCTGAACATAAACGATATATCCTTTAATGCAAGAATAGGGTGGTTTGGACACGAGTTTGCGCATTTCAGCACCTACCAGCAAATGAATAGTTTTGAAATAATATGGTTTGGGATAAAGTATGGAATTTCAAATAAGTTTGTCAGGAAAGTAGAACGGTATACAAATAAAGTAGCGGCCGAAAGAGGACTTATTTTTCAGATATTCCAAGGGGAGCAGTACATACTGATGTTTAATTCACTTATGGACAATTATCGGAAGAGAACAGTATACAGGTCATTATCGTACCAGGAATATATCTGCCTTTGGAATACCATTAAGGAAAAAAATAAAATAGTACCTTAAAAGGATATGGAGGCCATCTTCGCAGATGGCCTCCAAGGGACATAAAGCATAGTAAAAGGGAGGGACTAGGGGAGTATCAGCGTGATTGGTTCAAGCTGTAATGTTTGACCGTTAACAACCTGAACATCAATCAGCGATTGACTACCATAGGGCAGCGTGTCGAGTAAAGATTTGAACTCGACCATATAAGTTCCTGCAGGGATACCACTGATTTTGTAATAACCCAATGAATCAGGTAATGCCATTAAAGTATCCTGGTCGTTGTAAACACTTACCTGTGGGAGTGCTTCGGCAGGATAAACATAACCTTCAACCGAACCACTGGATGTTTCTGCATACATCCGTATTACAGGTTTAAGCATATATTTTCCGTTACCGGTAACATGTATTGACTGGGCTGCATCAAAGTCAAGCCAGAATGTGTATGTATAGCCCCCTTCAATCACTTCATGAACATTAAGTTTAAGTCCGGAAGTTGATCCTGAAGGAACAGTCAGGGGATATGATACACTGTCGACAACAACGTAGTTGTTATCACCTAATATCAGGCGTACCTGCGACAATGTTCCTGCGGGGAATTCACATGTTCCCAGGAGTGTATCCATTCCATTGCTCAGCTCGAGCAGGTTATAAACTCCGGGGTTTGCTACAGGAACTTCAATCCATCCTTCTGTTTCACTGTGCAACTGTACTTGCTGAACATCAACAAATACGGCATCGTAAACAGCCGGGGCGTCGGTGAGCATGATGTGTATAGTGGCTTTTTCATTATTATTATTGTTGCCGTTATCATCCTGATTCTTGTCGCAAGCGGTAAATGTAAATGATGTGAGAACTGCAAGGGTGGCAAGTGCCACAAGTTTTAATTTCTTCATGGTAGATTAATTTTTCTTAAAGGGTATCAATTACTGTTCCCTGCACAGCTTTTTACTGGATTGTTTACATTCATTCATTCAAAGTGACTGAATATAAGAACTTTGCGACTTTGGGAATTTTATCAAGAATAAAATGTGAGAGGTAATTGGGTGTTAGATTGTGGTGTAAAATCCACAGTTTTGTATCCACAACTGTGTAACAGAGGACACAACTGCTATTTTATCAGTGATTTCTTTTTCCAGATGCCCGTTTTATAATAAATATAGGAGAGCGTAGTTCCCATAAACCATGCAATAGGGATAGCCCACCATATTCCATGGACGCCCCAATACTTTGAGAGAATAGCGGCAAGAGGTATTCGTATTATCCATAGTGAAAACAGGGTAATAAACATGGGTATGAGTGTATCCCCCGCACCACGCATTACGCCTCCTACTACAAACATGGTTGAAAAGATGATATAGAAACTTCCAACAATGGTGAGGTATTCAGCGCCGATATCAATAACTGCCTTATCGCTGACAAATAATCCCATCAGCTCATGCCTGAAAATTATAATCAACAGGGAAGTAATAACGGCGGTCCATATTGACATATTGAGTGTTGCCTTTAGTCCGAGTTTTATTCTGTCCATTTTGCGGGCTCCAATATTCTGTCCCACGTATGTGGAAAGTGCAGCACCGAAGTTCATGGCAGGGAGTCCTGCCATACCATCAATCCTTCCGGCAACGCTGTAAGCAGCAATCACGTTTGTGCCATAGTCGTTTACTATCCTCAACAGTGCAATCATACCGAGCGACACAAAGGTTTGCTGGAATCCTGTAGGTAAGCCAATTTTAACACTGTCCCTGAAGATCTGCTTATCCCAGTCAAGTTTCCTCCATGAAAGATTGATAAGCGGATGAGTCCTGTTGAGGTATATCACAGTGGTAAGAAACGCCCCTGCCTGTGCTATTACGGTGGCTAATGCAGCACCGGTTATACCCCATTTGAAGACAACAATAAACAACAGGTCAAGCAATATATTGGCAACAGTGGATATGATGAGAAAATATAAGGGTGTTTTGCTGTCACCAAGTCCCCTGAGTATTGCACTGGTTCCATTAAATCCGAAGAAAAATATCGAACCCGTTAAATACCAGTTCATGTAAAGCGTAGCCTGGGGAATAAGTTCTTCCGGTAATTTGATTAATCTGAAGATCGGGCCGCTGAAAATAATACCCAGTATGGTAATAAGTATGGATGCAAAGAAGAGGAAAATATAAAGAGTGTCAATTGTCTTCCTTACCTTGTCTTCATCCCTGGCCCCAAAGAATTGAGAGATAATAATGGTACTTCCGGATGCAATGCCAATGATAAATGATATGAGCAGGAAGATAAGGGGGAAACTGGCACCTACGGCTGCCAGTGCTTCTTTGCCAAGGAATTTACCAACTATAATGCTGTCTGTTACATTGTAAACCTGCTGAAAGACATTTCCTATCAGCATAGGTGTTGCAAAGCGAAAGATGAGTTTTCCCGGTTTCCCTTCCGTTAGATCATGCATCAGGTATTCCTTTTTCCTTTTTCTGTTTAACGAGCTCCTTGGTGGATAACAGCCCACAGGCTGCTTCTATATCCTGTCCTCTTGAAGCCCTTATTGTTGTTGTAATACCTTTTGTATTAAGTGCGGCCTGGAAATCAAGTATCGTGTCTTCGTCGCTTCCCTCGAGCGGAGTGCCCGGAATAGTATGGAACCTGATAAGGTTCATCCTGCAATTAACTTTATTGAGCAGCCTTGCCAGCTCATTAACATGACGCCTTGTGTCATTAATACCTTTAAACATGATATACTCAAACGATACACGGCGGTACTTACCAATGTCGTACTGGGTTATTGTGTCAACCACATCCTTAACCGGATATACATTCTGTATAGGCATAAGCTTACGCCGTTCTTCATCAAACGGGCTGTGGAGGCTGACTGCCAGGTTACATTTACTTTGTTCGAGGAAAATCTTCATGGCTGGTATAATGCCGATGGTGCTGACAGTTACCTTCCTCACGCTGATGGCAAAACCATACTCGGCAGTCAGGATGGCTGTACTGCGCATAACCGCCTCAAGATTATCAAAAGGTTCACCCATGCCCATGTAAACAATGTTGGTCATCAGTTTCCTTTCAGGTATACTCCTGAGCTGGTTAAGTATCTCACCTGCATCAAGCTGTCCCTGGAAGCCCTGCTTTCCGGTCATGCAGAATAAACACCCCATCTTACAGCCAACCTGCGACGACACACATAATGTATGCCGGTCGCCGTCGGGAATATAAGCAGCCTCTATAAACTTTGCCTTACCAGCATTAAACAGGTATTTCTTGGTGCCATCAAGCGATTCCTTAACGGATTGTGGAGGGAAAGCTCCTAAATCATATTTTTCATTAAGAATGGCTCTTGCCTTTTTTGAAATATTGGTCATTTCATCAAAAGATTCCACTGCAGTCTTATACAGCCAGTAAGCCAGTTGGTTACCGGTGTATGACGGAAGTCCTAAATCAAGAGACAACTGTGTTAGTTCGTCCCTTGTTTTTCCTAACAGGGTTTCTTTCTCAGTGAGCATAATCAAAAGTAAATTTCGGAGACTATATTATCAAAAGGTATGCCTTTTTCTATGAGTATATCACGAGCATCGACAACCATTTCAGCACTGCCGCAAAGATAATACTTTTCGTTGGTAGGAAGGTCCGACCGTTCCCTCAGGTATTGGGTTATACGTCCGTTATAAATTTCCGGGCTTTGTTCCCTTGAGCAGCAACGGATGTAGTTATCTTTTAACTCATTTTCAAATAATTCGTGGAAGTAGAAGCTTTGCAGGTTCCTGCCGCCATGGATAACTTTCTTATTCTTGTAAAGTCCTGTCCTGAACATTGAAACAAAAGGGGCAATACCTGTGCCTGAAGCAATCCACCAGCCCGGTTCACCTGACCCGGTGAAAGAACCAAAAGGCTCACTCACCCAAAGGGTGTCGGCAGTGTTTAATTGTGCCATCCATGGTGTGAGCTTTCCATCAGGGTTAATATTATAAAGGATATCAACTTCATCATCCAGTTCACCGCTGGCAATTGAATACAGCCTGGCTTCATCGTTTTCATGCCCTCCGATACCAATTACCTGACCCGCGGTAAAGTCCCAGGGCCTTTGAAATGACAATACAAATACAGAAGGTGCAATCTCACGTTGCCTTATTACCTTCACCCTGGTTAATTTAAGTTTAGTCTTCATTCATACTTGATTTGGTGCCTCAATTTAAGAATTTCTCATAAACATTGCAGACAAGTATTTGTTTGGAACTAAAGTCGCAAGTAATTACTATATTCGCTGCATGGATCCTCAAAAAACCCTACATTCAGATGCGTTGGCGGCCAATCTGGAAGAAACGCGTACTGATAAGATCAATATACCTCCAAGGCATCAATCATTTACTGATGTCTCAAAATCTTATTATTCTATACATAATCGTGCAATCGATTGCATTAAGGAATTTAATCACCCTTATTCCAATAGCGGATATGTAATTGGACAGCTTAGAAGTATTTCACTGGGCGACTTCTGGTTTTATGAGAAGCAGGAAGATCTTTTTGTATGGGATGTTATTCTTGAGCTTTATGAAGGTCTGGTAAGCAGGTCCCTGACAGAAGTTCAGGAAGAGGATGTTGTACATTCACTTCTTGAACTGTTTGAAAAACTGGCAGCCTCGCCCCGCCGTTCTGAAGAACTGGTGATGAAGGTGATGTCATTGCTTGAACTTGCCACCGAACGTCAAAGAATAGCCATAATACATAATTCCGGCTTTCTCCTTAAACTGTTCAGTTCAATCGAATGGACACCTGATACACAAAGCCGGGCAATGAACATTGCGAAAAGGGTGCTCACAGAAAATATAGTATACTGGAGAGATACCACTAATGTTGAGCAATGGCTCTCCGAGAGAAGTAAACTGTTCAGCGGCCCCAGCAGGGAGAAGTTTTCCTCTATCGGAAGTAAATACTTCGATGGCATCGTGGAGCAGGTCAATCAATCACAGTCATGGGATGAACTGCTGAGAATTCCTTCCTTCAGTGATATTTCATTCCATGTAAGGCAGTTGCATCACTCCTTCAGCCGCTTTCATGAAAAATTCTATTACCTCCTTTACCTGCTTCACCTCGACGGGATGCAAAACCAGAAGGAGATACTCATGCGCGACTTCAACAGCCTGCTCAGGAATATCAAGAATGAACTTACAAGTGACGAGGTCTTCGGTTTCCTCGATAATATCTTTAAGCTCTTCAACGACCTGAAAGCTACCAATGCAGGTACAATTCTCGACAGTATACTGATACTTGGGAAGGAAATATTCAGGACAGAAAACCAAAACCATATATCTCATTTCGAAAAACTGGTCATCAGGTATGGTTTTATTGGCCCGGGGATTGTTTATGTGAGCGACGACTGGCAATTGAAAGTAAACGAATACCATATTAAGAATATCCGTGTCTGGATGGAGCTTATTGAGTATTCACCCACTGCTTTCCGCGACCTGTTATCGGCATTGATAGTAAACCTCAGGCTTGGTGGAGTGTTTGTATCAGATACTGATCTCTTCCAAAGGGATGTAACCGCTTTGCTTAATTCCGACATCTATCCTATATTCAAGCAGATTAAGCAGCTTGCCAGGATATTCCCTGTATATTTTAACGAGATAGGTGCTGAAGGTGAATTGCGTGAAGTAACCACTGCCATGGATGAGCTGTCACACCGTAACGACCGGCTTATCCATTTTCTCCGTAAACAGGTACATACTGAAAGCAACAACACACATATAGACCTAACCCGCAATATCATCCACTATTGGTATGATGGCAATACAAGCAAGCTCTTCAAATTGCTGCCTGAAGATGTGAAACTTTCCATGTCGCCGGAGTCAAGGTGGTTTGCACCTATCAACCAACTGATACAGGAACTTTGCTCAGTTTATAACTATATGCCTGATGCCCTGATGGAGGTACCATCTGACAGGCTGAAGAAAGAAATAAATGCACTACAGGCCGACAATAACCTCGATAAGCAAAGACTGTACTACATCTTCAGGTTACTTGAACTGCTCAAGGAAAAGTACTCATTCAATACTGTGAACCTCGGTAACCTGATGAGGAAGTTTAACTTCTTTACCCCGCCGGATATTGATATGTTCCTTTCAATGCTTGACAGGGCAAATACCGACAGGGCACTCCGACAGGTGTATATCTTCATGCGTAAGTTAAATAAGGTGATCATAGATCCCGTGAGGACTGAAGGGTGGGAAGATATCTACCATAAACGGCACATAGCAATAGGCATACCGAGTATGTACGGCAAATACCGCGAGCCTAAATTTGAGGCATTGGGCTTGTCGTTCAGGCTTGAAAAAGTAGCTGCCCACCTTATGGAGCAGCTCATAAGCAGTATCAACCTCGACTACCTGACAGCCAAAACCCTCAGGCGTATACATGTAGTGTTTGAACTTTTCAGGCAGGGGCTTGAACTTGACGGAATAAGCGACCAGGGCTTTAACTCGAACCTTAAGATGTTCAGGTACAGCCTTAACTCTGCGAGCTTCTCTGTTGGCCAGTATATTAACATCCTTCAGTTTATGCTCTCCAGTGTTCGTGAGATCATAAGCAAATACTTCCTGCGTGTATACGACAGGCAACTTAAGATAATTATTCCCCAGATATTCCCTGAGGATGTCAAGAATGATGGAATTACTGCCAAGCAGTTCATGATGAGGAAATCTGAGCAGTTCTACAGGGAAATGCTAACATCAGCCTTCCTTGTTCAATCTCTCGATAATTTCCTTGTAAAGATACTCGGCACCTTCCGGCAGATGGTGGATAGCTACTCAGAAGAGACACTCCACAGTATCATGTCGTATAATACTGACCTTGTGGTGTCGCCACTCTACAGGGAAACCCCGGAGATGGATAACCAGATATTCCTTGGCTCAAAGGCCTACTTCCTGAAGAAGCTGCTGCTACTTGGTTTTCCAATACCTCCCGGATTTGTATTTACCACAGAGGTGTTCAGGCGAAGGGATGCTATTCTGCAGAATCCTTTCATGGAGAAGGAATTTGAACTGATGATAAAGAGGCATATCTCGAGCCTTGAAAAAATTACAGGACAGCAGTTCGGTAATCCGAATAACCCGTTGCTCCTGTCTGTAAGGTCTGGCACGGCTATTTCAATGCCTGGTGCAATGAACACCTACCTTAATGTAGGGCTTAACGACCAGATTGTGGAAGCACTGAGTAAGCAGGATAACTTCGGGTGGACATCATGGGACTGCTACCGAAGATTCCTTCAAAGTTGGGGAATGGCCTTTGGTATTGAACGTGATGAGTTCGACCAGATAATGATCGACTTCAAGACTGCCTACAATGTAAACCAGAAGATCGACTTTAAGCCTGAGCAGATGCGCGAAATGGCTTTTGCTTACAAGGATGTGCTGCTGAAGCATAATATACACTTTAAGGATGAACCTTATGAGCAGCTTAAACAGGTAATATTTAATGTTTTCCAGTCGTGGTACAGCGAACGTGCCAGGGTTTACCGTGATTACCTGCAGATTGCCGACCAGTGGGGTACTGCCGTGATAGTTCAAAAGATGGTGTTGGGTAACCTGCACCGCACATCAGGCACCGGCGTGTTGTTTACTCATGCACCGGATATTGAAAAGCCCGGTATACACCTGTATGGTGATTTCACTTTATGCAGCCAGGGAGAAGATATTGTGGCAGGTCTTGTTAACCCGTTACCTCTTACTGAACGCCAGAGAAAGAAGATGGGCGGAAAGAATGCCTCGCTGCAATCAGGCTTCCCGGGGATCTACAAAAAACTGCAGCAAATAACCGAAGCCATTACTGAAGAACATGGCTTCAGTCACCAGGAAATAGAATTCACCTTTGAAAGTGAAAACCCTTCTGACCTTTATATACTCCAGACTCGCGACCAGGATATCCGCAAGCCTGACCTCAGTTATGTGTTTGATGTTAAATCGTCGGAACTGAAGCTCCTTGGCAGGGGTATAGGATTAGGCAGGGGTGTACTCAACGGTATACTGGCTTTTGATATGGAGGACCTGAAGAAATTCAAGGACCTGCCCGACAACAAGATACTTGTAAGGCCTGATACAGTGCCCGATGATATAGGGATGATATTCGAGTGCAACGGACTTATCACAGCCAGGGGAGGGGCAACTTCACATGCTGCCGTAACTGCAGTAAGGCTTGAGAAAACATGTGTGGTTAACTGTACTCATCTTATTGTAAATGAAAAAGAGAAAACCTGCACTATTAACGGTAATACATTAAAGCCGGGCGATAAAATAGCTATTGATGGTAATCTCGGCAATATTTATCTTGGCAACTACCAGGTAAGGCTGGCAGAAATAGCATAGAATGAAAGTAAAACTCAATAATAATCACATTTTAAAGACATGGAACGATTACATGGCAAGAACCTGCTTGGTATAAACGGCGCAGGAAGAATTGGTAAGTTAACTATCTGGAATCACCTGCTGAATAAGAACTTTGGAGGTTTGGTGGTAAATGTAGGACGTGGTGTCGGTAAAAACCTTGATGCACTCCTTCATAACATCACCAATGATTCAACTTACGGATCACTTTCAAATTTCCTTTACGGACACTCAGGTAAAAAGTGTGAGATTAAGATACTTGACAGTGCCCAGAATCTCTGTGAAATTAATGGTATGCCGGTAAAGTTCCTCATGAATCAGCGTAATCCTAAAGATATTAACTGGGCGGAGAACCAGGTTAGACTGGTGGTTGATTGTACAGGTGCTTTCCTTGATCCCACTGTTCCTGCTGATAATGCCAAAGGCAGCCTGCGCGGACATCTTGAGGCTGGTGCCGATAAAGTGATTGCCAGTGCTCCTTTTAAGATTAAGGACTCCACCCAGAAGATGCCTGCTGATGCTACTATGATGGTTTACGGCATTAACCACCTTGACTTTGACGCCAGGAAACATCATATACTTTCTGCTGCAAGTTGCACAACCACAGGCTTATCACACATGATGCTGCCCCTACTCGAAAGACCGGAAACATCAAACATCCTAACTGCCAGCATGTCCACAATCCATGCCTCAACCAGCACCCAGAGTATCCTTGATGCAGTCCCGTCAACCGGCACCTCTGACCTCAGGAAAAGCAGGTCGGTGTTTAATAATATTATCATTACCTCAACCGGTGCTGCCAAGGCATTGGAGAAGATAATCCCTGAAGTTCAGAGAATAGGCTTTATGGCCGACTCAGTGCGTATTCCTATCAACACCGCCAGTCTTATTATCCTCAATATCACATTCCAGTCGCCCCTGAATGATATCGGTGAACCTGTAATTACCCGTGAGTACCTTAACCAGATTTATAAAGAAACATCCGAAGGCCCGGGAGCAGGAATGCTTGAGTTTAGTGAAGAGCAGAATGTATCGGCTGATATGATAGGCCGCAAGGCTGCCGTGGTAATTGAAGGTGTTGAAACCCATACCCGCACAGGCTTCATGGCTGTAAATCCTAACTTACTGCAAAACTTCGGTATCCAGATAACCCAGGATATTATGATCCCCGTTTGCCATGCCAAGATTTTTGGATGGTACGACAATGAATTCGGGAGCTATGTAAATATGCTTGGAAAGCTCACTGAATACATAGATAAAAAAATGTAATGTGGTAATTATGTAAAAGATAGCTTGTTTCATCTAGAACCTTGAAGAAGGAAGTGTGTTAGGATATTATTAACTCTTTACTCACAAAATCTAAAAGGTAAATGAAAAAGCTAAACACTATCCTTTTTGCCCTGCTGGTATCAGTTGGCGCAATTCTTTCTTCATGTCAGAAAGAAGAAGTTCTTAACCAGAAGACATCTACTCCAGGCGACCTTAAGGTTGTTACGATTAACTGTGAGGAATGCCTCGATGATTGGGCTGAAAGCCAGGTAACTTATGGCCCGGGCTACTTTACTCCACAAGGCTCAAACGTTCCTCCGCCTACAAACATCTATCTTGATGTACAACAGGATGCTACTACCATCTACTACCGCTTGTACAGGTTGAATAACGAAACTTTCGTACACTTAAGCATCAATGGTAACGTGGTAATGACCTATGGTGCCACTCCGGTTACAGAATATTCATGGAGTGCTCCTTTACCTGCTGACTGGGAAGCTTGTGATGTGATAACCACAAACCTGATCGTTGGCGGCCTTAATATTCATAATGCTCATTTCAATGCATGTATTGAATACAGCCTCAGGGAACTCTGCGGTGAGTGGCAGTGCAGTGGCTCAGAAACAGCATGGGCAAATGGTCCGAGATACACCCAGAGGGGTAATTGGGCAACTTACACTCCTTATGTTGCAAACTCAACGGTAACTATCTATGCCGGACAGAACATCAATGTAGGTACAGTGCAGATGTCGGCTGTAGTGAATAACGAGGTTACTTTAACAATCGAATTAACCGGTGGCTGGCATTTCCAGGATGTTAATGAATCATTGAAGATTCAGGATTATGCGGTTGCACCGTCAGGTAATCCTGCTCCAGGCCAGTTTGCATGGAAGTACAATGCAACAGGTGATAGCTGGACAGTAACTGTCCCTGCAAATAATTTCTATGGTATCCATCTCGATCTTACGCATTGTGTGTGGGTAACCGAATGATAACTTTAGTTAATGTGTAAAGTAAAGGACTGCCTTCTGGTAGTCCTTTCTTTTTAAATTTGGTGAACAATACTACTAAATGAAAGAGCTGATATCACTCTTCCTTAAACTTGGCGTTATTGGCTTTGGCGGGCCTGCAGCGCATATTGCCATGATGAGGCAGGAGGTGGTAATCAGGAAAAAGTGGATGACTGATGAAGAGTTCCTTCATTTAATAGCTGTCACAAACCTTATCCCCGGTCCTAATTCAACGGAGATGTCTATTATTATAGGCAAGAAGCAAAGGGGATTAAAAGGACTGTTATTCTCAGGACTGGCTTTTATTGTACCGGCTGTTATTATCACTTACATCCTGTCAGTGCTTTATGTGCGATATGGTTCGCTTCCTTCCGTGCAACCTTTCCTTCTTGGTATTAAACCGGCCATCATAGCCATTATAATTTCTGCTGTACTGCCACTTGCTAAAAGTTCATTTAAATCACCAGTGCTAATCATTATCGGTATCACTGCCTTTATACTGTCACTCCTTGGTGTTCATGAAATCCTCATCATGGCCGGTGGAGGACTTTTAATGATCATGTTACATTTTGCCGGTAAGAACAATATACTACTGTCATTGGCTGTACTACCATTGAGCAAGTTGTTCTTTATTTTCTTTAAGATAGGTGCCATTCTTTATGGCAGTGGTTATGTGCTGTTCGCTTTCCTGGAAACAGAGTTTGTTGATACTAACCTCATAACTTCACAACAACTGGCAGATGCTATAGCTGTAGGACAAATGACTCCAGGCCCCTTGTTTTCATCAGTTACTTTTATAGGATATATTCTCAATGGCTGGCAGGGCGCTGTTGTGGCTACATCAGGTGTTTTCCTTCCGGCATTCCTCTTTATTGCCCTGCTTGACCGGTTATTCACCAGGTTCAGTACTTCTGATGTTTTCAGGACTTTCCTCAATGGAGTAATTGCCGCTTCGGTGGCACTTATTGCTTCAACCGGAATAACCTTGGGCATTAATGCAATTACAAACTGGCAGACTGCACTTATCTTTATCATTGCATTGGCGGTCACCTTTTATTTTAAATCAGTTAATAGCGCTTTTATTGTTGTTGGTGGTGCTTTCGCCGGCTATTTGTTATATTTGGTGTAATGAAAAATACAGCCCCTGTTAAAGTTATAAAAGAAGAGCTGTCAACCCTTACAAACAAAGAGTTGATTGCCGTAATCCAGTCCCTTATCCGCTTCAAAAAAGAGAATAAGGAACTGGTAACATACCTGCTTTTTGATTCAAGGGATGAGATTGAATATATAAGGAGCATTAAGGAGGAAATGGAAGCTGAACTTGAAATAGTAAACCGTTTTAATGCCCGTAACTTTATAAAGCTTATCCGAAGGGTACTCCGCAATACGAAGAAGTATATAAAGTACTCAGGGAAACCGGAGACAGAAGTGCAGTTGCTGATTCACTTTTGCACGATCCTTAGAAGTAAAGACCTCCCGTTTTTCAGGTTCAAAGCACTGAGTGTTTTATGGGACCGAACCATCCTGAATATCTCAAAATCTATTGCAGACCTGCACGAAGACCTGCAATATGATTATACACAAGAGCTTAAAGCGCTGATTGAAAAATAGTTCAGGGAAAAGACTATTTTTGCGCTTTAAAATTAACCTATGAAACGATCATTACTTCTCATCATTATCATCTTTACTGTCATTATTGTTAAAGCCCAGAATATCCAACTGCATTACGATCTTGGCAAAGACCGTCAATACCTTACCTCTACTGTTGAAATGTTTAAGCCCGATTCATTGGGTAGCACTTTCTTTTTCGTGGATATGGATTATGGAGCAGGGGATATTAAAGGTGTCAGCCTTGCTTACTGGGAAATAGCAAGGGCTTTGAAGTTCTGGAAAGGGGCTTTTGCTGCACATCTTGAATACAACGGTGGCTTCCTGCAATACAAGGTTGATAACAATAGTTTTGCTGCCCAGATTGACAATGCATATCTCGCCGGAGTTGAATACAACTATAACAATGCCGATTTCTCAAAAGGCTTAACCCTGATGGTCCTTTACAAAAACATCCAGGGCAAGCACGATGCTTCTTTCCAGCTTACCGGTGTGTGGTATATGAACTTCCTCAACAACAGGCTAAGCTTCAATGGCTTTGCTGATTTCTGGAGAGAAGACTTCGTTTTCATTGAGAATGGAACAGAGTCAAAGACAAAGTATGTGTTCATGACTGAGCCTCAAATCTGGTATAACTTCAACAACCATCTCTCAGCCGGCTCTGAGATTGAACTAAGCAATAATTTCTCAGGGGTTAAAGGCTTTCAGGTTAATCCAACCCTCGGGGTAAAGTGGACGTTTTAATTATTTGAGATTTGAGATTCGAGATTTGAAAACGTTATTCGAGATTTGAGATTTGGGTCTATGGATTTAATCTCGAATCTCGAATTCCGAATCTCAAATATCCATAAGTTCCTGCAGATAATGTGACTTTAAATTGAATTCCTTCTTCAGTTCATTGATGGTGTTTATCACTTTCGGATCAGGGAAGCTGTGGTATTCCGGGTTAAGTTTCTTCTTTACGGCAGAAATCAGCAGGTTCTTGGGGGTGTGCTCTGTGGCTATAAATTCAGCAACATTAGTGCGGTAACCATAGGCTTCAAGCATCAATGCCCTTATGGTATCAGTAAGTATCTCCGCCTGCCGCTCGGCCAGTATGCCGTATTGAGTGATCTCGGCCAGTACACCTTTGGTGTCAAGTGCTTTCCTTACCTGCTTGTGGCAGCATGGTGAGCACACAATAACGGTTGCACCGGCTTTTATACCCCTGTAAATAGCTTCATCTGTAGCTGTGTCACAGGCATGTAGTGCAATGAGTATATCGGTTTCAGGCAAGGCAGTCTTTTCAATTGTACCCTGTACAAAGCCCAGTCCTGTAAAACCTGCGCCGGCTGCTATTCTATTACATGAATCTACCAGCTCTTTACGCAGTTCAATGCCGGTCATACTCACCTCCTTTTTAAGTTTTGAAGTGAGGTAATCATATATGGCGAAAGTGAGGTAGCCTTTACCTGATCCCATATCAGCCACGTTTATCTTTTCAGGAAGGACAACATCTTTCAGTATGCCGTCAACGATCTCCACATACTTATTGATCTGCCGGTACTTATCCTGCATATCAGGTTTAACCTTGCCATCGTTGGCAACAAGTCCCAATGCCTGCAACCAGGAAGAATTGCCTGTGTCAATAATTCGTTGTTTCGCTTTATCATGTTGCAGGTCAGGGGCAGTTGTTGAACTTGCCGGTTTCCTTAAAATACTTGCATTGCCTTTTTTACTGATCAGGAACTGGTAGTCGTAAACAGTGGTCGAAAGAAAACCCTGAAGGAAGTTCTCTGAGAGCAGTTTCCCAATCTCATTTACTGCTTCAGGTATATCATAATTCTTTGTAATATCACGGGTTTTATGGCGGTAGACAAACGACAGCATCAACTGCTCCCTTATGATAACGGGCTTCACATAAACATTGTTAAGGTCGGATGCCTGTGCCCGTTTATTGCTCATGGACAGCTTGATGAAGGTGCCGGCTGCAATGTGACCTTCAAGCAGGCCGGTAAATTCCATGAGTTTGCTGTTATTATCCTTCTCTTTTATGTCTGTCATTTCTCTTCTTTTTTAATAGTCAGCCAGAGTGTGTTTGACTTCACTGCTCCTGACCATGATGCATCAAACGGGATTGCCGTTATCTTATATCTTCCTTCCCCCAGTACAAACTTACCCAATGGCAGATTTGCTGATCCGCGGGCATTCTGCAGCATATCCCTCGCCTCTGTATAATTCTTACCGGGTTCTATAACAAGGTCTTTTTTCCCTTCTTCGTATTTTGTGTAGTCGGGAATAAAGGTTACACTTCCCCGGCGGCTGTCGTTATACAATTCATAACGTACAACAGTCAGGATGAAGTTTGGTATTTTGCTCTCCTTAAAAATGCTGATTGTTTTTGCCGTTGAATCATTGTTGACCAGCTGATAAGTTACTACAAGAGGTTCTCCCGGCTTTACAGTTCTTTTGGGCAATGTTATCCTTACTTCCCATTGCAGCTTTTCAATTGCATAATTCACCTGCGAAAGTAACTTCCCTGCTTCAGCAATGCCCTGATAAGACGGATATCCTTTCGTAATTCTTTGAAGGGCATTACGGGCAATTGTTAAGTTGCCGGCTCTCTCATCAAATGTGGAATTCTTAGTAAAGTAAAGGTTTGCCTGCCTGTAAAGCATTTCAGGGATTAGCTCAGAGGCCGGGTATTTGCCAATGAGGGCTGAATATTCAGTAATCACTTTGTCAAGCATCTTCTGGTCGCCACTGTTGATGATCTCCTGTTCCATGTGTTTTAACATCAGGAGCTCTGCATCATCACTAAACCTGCTTTGCGGAAACTGGTTCTTCAGTCTGCGGAGGTAACTGAATGGCATGTTCATATTGATGCCATACCTGCCCTTTGGGCCGGCTATTGTGAACAGGTCGTAATAAGTTTTACCCTTTAACCATAGAGCTTCATCCTCCGACACCTGCTTCTTCTCCAGGCTGTTAAGGAAAGCATCGGCTTCTTCAACTTTGGCAGCAATCTTAGCATGTTCTTCATCAAGGGTCCGGGTGTATTGCGATACAAGCATGGCATCAGCATTTAATGCATCAGCCAGCCGGCCTTCATGTATGGCTATGGTAAACAGGTGCTTATAGTATCCGGCCTTAACAGCTAAGTCATCCACTGTATCATTAACAAATCCGCTCATGAGCATTGCCTCATTATAGTTATTGGGCAGCAGCAATGCCAGCGATTCTTTTAGTTCAATCAGTTTCCTGACAACCCTGTCGTTTGTATTTTCTCCGAACTTCTGCCTGATGTTTATATACTCCTGCCACGACGACCGGTAGTCGCCCTTAAAATTTGAAATCAAATCAGATACACTGGAAAAGAAAGGTGTTTCTTCAAGTAAAAGCACCTTAACATTAGTTCCCCTGCTGAGCAGAGCCTTACTGTCGAATGTTTTCTTATTGTCGTTCCCTTCAATTATAACCAAATTACCTTCAATCTTAAGTGTATTATAACCACGGAATTCTTCTCCTGTAATCCTGTATGCGTCCAGCGTGTTCCTGCTGAATACCAGCAACCCTTCCTTGTTCAGCATCCATATCAGTGAATCCTGTCCGGCAGCCTGAAAATCCCTGAAATCATAACCGACTTTCACCACTTCAAATCTGCTGTCTTTCTTACTGAACCGGAGGATACCCTCTTTCAGATCATATGGAAACCAGATATACTGGCTGTCATCAATCATGTTATCCAGTGAATTGAGCTTTGTAGTTGTGGAGGTAGTTTTGTCAGGTGAGCTGATAGTCATTGTGCCGTCAGGCGAAAGGTCAACTGTGAAATCGCCTGAATTCCTGAAGTAGGTGATACCCGGTTTATCGCCCATTGGCGTATTAAGGTCGTATTCTTTCAATAACCTTATGCCTGACTGAGGGGGTGGTGTGGTTTTTTCAACCGTCTTTGGTGCATTACAACTGCTTATGAACAGCACAATCATAAACAGCCAACCCACGAGCATCAGCCTGAGCCAACAGGTTACTTCATTATAAAACTTCATTTTATTCAGCTGCAATGTTATATGCTCCTCTTACAAGTACGGATCCGTAGTCATTTTTCCCGGCGATTTCTAGATAATCACCATACCTGCGGCCGGTTACTACAGGAGTTTTGCTAAAGTAGTAATTATCCTTATCCTGTTTCGCAAGTTTCAAAAGGGAATAATGATTATCTGACTTTAGTAAAGCATCAACAGGTAAACAAAGCACAGAATCAACCCCGGTTACTATTTCAGCATTGGTATAGGCATTGGTAATCAACGAATATTTATTGAGGTTAACAGGTTTGGCGTAGCATTCTATGGCTTTTAATTCAATGTCAACAGTTGTCCCGACAGAGGTAAGCACAGCCAAACAACTTGAGGTGTCGCCCTCAACAGGATAGAACAGCACTTTTTGACCTGCCTTTAGTTTGTTGATGTCCTTCGGGAAAACAGCCAGTTTAATAAGGAATTGTCCGGTATCAATAATTTCCATCAGTTTATCACCTTCCTGCACATAATGGCCCAGCACCATATCAATGTCTGAAACCATTCCATTAATAGGTGATCTTATTATTCCGGAAGATGATATTTTGCCATTTTCCACCTCTGCAGCATTAATGCCGGCCTGCGACAATTTAAGTGCTAAGGCATTGTAGTTTACCAGGGCACTCTTATACTCACTTTCAGTTAATTGATATTCTTTTTTACTGCCAATGTTTTCCTTGTAAAGCAGAAGTACCCTGTCATACTCATCTTGTAACCTTATTTTTTGCAATGAGGCAGCCACAAAATCTTTCTGCAGGTCGATTAATCCATTACCCGATAGTTCAAACAAGGCTTCACCCTTTATAATACGCTGGCCGGGTGTGACAAAAACTTTGCTGACCATTCCGGACAGTGGTATGCTTATTTCAGCTGTTCCATTGGGTGAAGTCACAATCGTTGCATTACAGCTGACCTTACTGGTGAAAGGCATTTTGTGCAGGGTTCCCAACTCCATTTTCTCTGATGCAAACTGGCCAGATGTAATAACTGTGAAATTTTCCGGCTCTTCGGCTACTTCAACACTGCTTTTGCAGGAGGCAGCAAGTACTGCTATTATTAATAAATACGATATCTTCATTTTTCTTCCGTTCTGTTATTATTATATCACTGATTGAAGAGGTCATCAGAGGCCGTTCTTACAATTTTTAACGGGAAATATTTTACGATCCTGGTTGTATTAAACAACTCAAACAATATTGGGAGTGCTATCATGGTCAGCATTGTTGACGTGATAAGTCCTCCTATTACAACTGTTGCTAAAGGCCTTTGCACCTCAGCGCCTGCACCGGTTGATATGGCCATAGGTAGGAAACCCATGGCAGCCGCAGCAGCGGTAAGCAGTACCGGCCTCAGCCTGTCTTTTGTCCCTTTAAGAATCAGCTCTCGCATGCTCATGTTACCCGAATGCTGGAGTTCCTTTAAGTGTTCAACAAGCACAATCCCGTTTAACACAGCAATTCCAAACAGGGCAATAAAACCAACACCCGCCGATACACTGAAAGGCATACCCCTTATCCAAAGGAATAATACTCCTCCAACAGTTGCGAGCGGAATTGCAGTGAAGATCATCAGCGCATCTTTAAACTTGCCGAATGCAAAGTGGAGGAAGATAAAGATCAGCAGTAAAGCTACAGGCACTGCCAGCATAAGCCTCTCAGTTGCATTTGAGAGGTTCTCGAACTGTCCGCCATACTCAATGTAGGTGCCCGACTCAAGGGTAAGGTTGTCGTTGACTCTTTTCTGTATATCTTCAATTACCGACTGCAGGTCGCGGTTTCGAACATTTACACTCACAACAACCCGCCTGTGTGTATTTTCCCTTGATATTTTGGCCGGCCCTTCAGTATAGGATATTTCGGCAAGTTCAGATAAAGGAACCTGCTGGCCGTTGACTATGGGTACCTGAAGTTGCCGGATATCCGAAATATCTTCTCTTTCATTTTTTGGCAGCCGCACAACCATATCAAACCGTTTCTCTCCTTCGAACACCACCCCTGAAAACTCACCTCCGAAAGCTGCAGAAACATATTTATTAAGGTCGCCGGTGCTTACTCCGTACTGAGCTATCTTATCACGGTTATAAGCAATCTTTATCTGCGGCAGTCCTGCAGTTTTTTCAATTATGATGTCTGCAGCACCCGGAACATCCTCTATAAGGCTTTTTATCTCAAAGGCTTTTTTGTTTATGTAATCGAGGTCATCACCGAATACCTTGATAGCAATATCCGACCTTACACCGGTAATCAGTTCATTGAAGCGCATTTCAATGGGCTGTGTAAATTCATAGTCTATGCCGGGAATTACCGATAATTTATCAGCAAACTTTTCAGCCAGTTCCTCTTTATCTTCTGCTTTAACCCATGTTTTCTTAGGATTAAGTTTAATGATCATGTCGATTTCCTCCATCGACATAGGATCTGTAGGTACTTCTGCCGCACCAATGCGGCTTACTATCTGGCCAACCTCATCAGGAAATTCCTTCATAAGGATATTCTCCATTTTGGTGGTAAGTTCCACTGTCTTTGATAATGAAGTGCCGGTTTTAAGTACAGGTTGTATTACAAAGTCGCCTTCGTCAAGGGTTGGCACAAATTCACCTCCCATACTTGAAAAGAGATAACCCGTAAGAAGCAACGAAAAAAGTGCCATGCTGAGCACTATTCTCTTATGGTTCATGGCCCATTTGATTGAAGGCTCATAGGAGCTGTGGGCAAAGCCCATAAACTTATCAGAAATGTTTTTCTTCTTCTTTTCTTTACCGGGGCGCAGGAAAAGCGAAGATGCCACTGGCAGCCAGGTAAGCCCGAAAATCATAGCTCCAAGTATGGCAAAAGAAAATGATAAAGCCATTGGCCTGAACATCTTTCCTTCAACACCACTAAGCGATAGGATTGGTATGAAGACTATAAGAATGATTACTTGTCCGAAGATGGCAGAGTTCATCATCTTTGAAGCCCCTTTTATTGATATCCTGTCCATAAGGGTCATTTTGCTGCCACCACTCAGGGCATTTATTTCATCTTTCTGCAACGTAATTTTAATGGCAATAAACTCCACAATGATCACAGCCCCGTCGATGATGATACCAAAGTCAAGTGCACCAAGGCTCATAAGGTTAGCATCAATTCCAAAGATGAACATCATTGAAATAGTAAAAAGCAGTGCCAGCGGAATCATGGATGCTATTACAAGAGCTGACCTGAGATTGCCCAGCAGGAGAATTACTGTAAGCATTACAATGATTGCACCGAGTATAAGGTTTTCTGCCACTGTAAAGCTTGTTTTGCCAATGAGTTCACTTCGTTCGAGAATAGGATTAATAAATACTCCTTCAGGCAGGTTTTCCTGTATTTCGGCTACCCTCGACTTAACCTCATTGATCACCACTTTTGAATTGGCATTCTTGAGCATCATGATCTGCCCGAGCACGGTTTCGCCTTTACCATTGGCAGTTATGGCACCAAAACGGTTGGCATGGCCATGATGCACAGTGGCTACATCCTTCACCAGTATTGGGGCACCTCCCTTATTCTCAATCACTATGTTTTCAATATCCTCAATTGATTTCACCTGGCCATCGCCCCTGATGAAATAACTCTGGTTGGCTTTCTCAATATAAGAACCTCCTGAGATACTGTTATTGGATTCAACCGCGTTGAAAACATCCATCAGTGTAATGTTCATGCTCCTGAGGCGGGAAGGCGATATTGCTATTTCATATTGTTTAAGATAACCACCCCAGCTGTTGATCTCCACAACACCGTTAATTCCGGATAGACGCCGTTTAACAACCCAGTCCTGTATTGTCCGGAGGTCCATCGGACTATAACGGCCCTCATACCCGGGTTTGACATCAAGTATGTATTGGTATATCTCTCCAAGGCCGGTAGTAATGGGCCCCATTTCAGGTTCACCAAACCCTTCAGGTATCTTTGCTGATGCACTTTTTATCTTTTCAGCGATCAGTTGCCTAGGCAGATAGGTGCCCAGGCTTTCATCAAACACAACAGTAACAACAGAGATACCAAACTTTGAAACCGACCTGATTTCTTTTACACCTGGCAGATTAGCCATCTCCATCTCTACCGGCGCAGTAATGAATTGCTCTATTTCCTGGGTAGAAAGATTACCAGAAGTAGTAATTACCTGGACCTGGTTATTGGTAATATCGGGCACTGCACCAACAGGAATATTAAGCACTGCATAAATGCCAAAGGCAGCAACAGTAAATGTAAATAATATAATTATCAGCTTATTGCGAACGCTGAAATTGATGATTCTTTCGAGCATCTGATGGTTTGTTGTCGTACCGTAAATATAAGGAAATTTCTACAGTGAATCATTATATGAGTTAAGTATGTAGTTGGTCTACGGTTGGTCTACGGTTAGTCTACGGTTGGTCTACGGTTGGTCTACGGTAATGGTAGACAAACAGTAGTGCAACACTAGGTAAAATGTAATGGAAAAGTGGATCAATCCCGGTCAGGTGCCGGAAAGTGAATAACCCGGAGGTTATGTTAAGTTAAAGATTTCTAACCGTGAATGTTAATCTGTTCGAGTGCCGGAATGTCGATGAGGATGATGTTCTTCTCGTCGAGTTTAATGAGATTGTCCCTCTCAAAGGATTTAAGGAGTTTTACAGTGCTTTCAACCGATAAGCCGGCAAAATCTGCAATGTCCCTTCTGCTCAGGTAAGTGAATACATCACCGGATACTTCTTCGTTATAAAGGTAGAGTAACGCCCCTGCCAGTCTTCCGTTCATCTGCTTATTCATCAGGTCGCTGATTGACCCATATAACCTGGTGTTCTGCTCGCAGTATCTCTTAATGATGTTGTAACCAAAATTTCCGTTACTCTTTACCAGGTTGGTTATGGCTTCTTTTTCTATCAGGCAGGCAGTTGTGTCAGTAAGTGCTACTACTGAATAATCATACCGGTTTTTATTAAAGGCAACTGACAAGCCAACAAACTCTCCGCCTTTAAGCAGCTGAAGATTCAGGTTCCTGCCTGCTTCACCTTCAACATAAAGCTTTGCAAGTCCTTCAATGATAAATAATACACTCGATGCAAAAGTGCCCTGCTTTGTGAGGTTCTCTCCTTTATGGAACACCACTTTGGTTTTACTGGCACTAACTAAATTGAGTTCTTCGGGCAGAAGGCTCCGGAAGCACGGAGCATCAAGGTTATCAAGCGAACAGTCGTCAGGTATCAGGTATGTCTTCATCAGCCGGCAGGGTTACTTTACTTTACAAAAATATCATTAACCGGAACTAGTTCAATAAAATAGTTAAGCAACCTCAACTTTTAACATGGTATCGCCGGGGGCGTTTTCCTTGTCTGGCCTGTAAAGCAGTGGTAATTTTGCATTATAAATTAATTCACTATGAAACACAAGGTTGATACGTCATGGAAAGGCAATATGCAGTTTGAGACTGTTGTTAACGGCCACGCCATTATGATGGATGCGAAGGAAGAATCAGGCGGGCTGGATGCAGGTCCGCGCCCCAAAGAACTTATGTTAAGCGCTCTTGCCGGATGTACAGGCATGGATGTAGTGTCAATCTTAAAGAAGATGAGAATCACTCCCTTGTCATTCAATGTGTTCGTGGAAGCTGAGGTTACTGAAGAACATCCGAGGCACTATACTTCCATGCATATTATCTATGAATTTGAAGGTGAGAACCTCGATGAGGAAAAATTAAGGAAGGCCATTGAGCTTTCGCAGGAAAGATATTGCGGTGTGTCGGCAGTGTATAAGAAGGCAATGCCGGTGACATACAGTATTAAAATTAAATCACTGGCTGATTTTACACCCTCAGTTAATTAATAATCAGAAACAATAAAAATTAAAAACAATATGCTTTACACAAATCTTCACCACTTAATGACAGCTGCTGATCACCAGAAGCTGATTAATGAAAATGAAAACGTAATGGTCTGCTGCGGCAGGATGGGCCCGATGTGTATTCCGGTATACGGAATAATGGAAGAGCTCCAGGATGAGTACAAACATGTTAAGTTCGCCGATATGGAATTTGATAATCCTGAATCGTATGTTATCCGCAATGTGCCTGAAGTAAGAGGGTTTATGGGTATTCCTTTTACCATGTACTACAAGAATGGCAGGCTCGTAAAGGCAACTTCTAGTATCCAGAGCATGGGCCAGGTAAGGTCGATTCTCGACAGGGAGTTTGCAGCAGCACAGGTAGGTTAATAAAAAGAGTATACAATTAGTTTAGAAATAATGTTTAGTGACAATCATTTTGACGCTATAGTTATCGGAGGTGGACCTGCCGGAATGACGGCAGGTATCTACCTTTCCAGGGCACGGTTAAGAACACTTATCATAAGCGATGGAGTTATGGGCGGCCAGATGGTTTTAACCCATGAAATTGCAAATTATCCGGGAGTTGAAAGCATCTCCGGTTATCAACTCTCCACTATCATGAAAAATCAGGCAAAGAAGTTCGGATGTGTTATCAAGTCAAACACGTTGGTTCATGATTTGCATCTTAATGATTCAGTCAAGCGTGTGGAACTTACCGACGGGTCAGTCTATACTGCAGAAACGGTGATACTCACACCCGGTGGCAGGTCAAGGACTTTGAATGTTCCGGGTGAGGCTGAACTGAAAGGAAGAGGGATCTCTTACTGTGCCACCTGTGACGGCGATTTCTTTACTGACAAAGAGATCTTTGTAGTCGGCGGAGGAAACTCTGCACTGGAAGAAGCAGTTTCACTAACAAAATATGCATCCAAAGTGACCATTGTGCATCAGTTTGATCACTTCCAGGCTTTTCAACATGCAGTAGATGAAGCAATAGAGAATCCGAAGATCAACTTTATGATGGAGTCAGCCATTGTAAACTTCATTGGTGATGAAAAGCTTGAAAGTGTAGATGTTAAAGACCTTAAAACTGGAAACATTACACGGTACAAAACCGATGGCACGTTTATTTTCATTGGTTATGTGCCTAATACAGAGTTTTTAAAAGACAAGGTTACCATGAATAAATACAATGAAATCATTGTAAACAGCGATATGGAAACCAACATACCGGGAGTATTTGCTGCCGGGGACTCTATAGTTAAAAGATTCAGGCAGGTTACAACTGCCGTAGGTGATGCCACAGTAGCAGCGTTGGCAGCTTCAGACTACCTCCACAGAAGATTAAAAGAAAAAATCGCCTGACTTTGTGGAGCTGGCGGGAAGCTCGCTGTTTGTAATTACTCTATCTGTTTATCAATACATTATGTTTGTCTGATCTATTTGAAGACGTACGGATAGACCAGTTTATGTCTGTAAATTCCGTTCCTTGATTTGAATTGTCCTTAGTTTGATGAAAGCCTCCATTAACCTGTCATGGTACTCGGTTTCAGCTTCACCTTTTTCATTAATGAGCACTATTCTAAGTAAGTCATTAGTTGAAGATATTTGTTTTAATTTGGCACAGCTTTCCCGTGACGTAAGAAAATACGCCAGAATCAGCATGGCATTCATGTTATTGATGGGAACACGAAGGGTTAATTTCTCGCTGGAATATAATATCTCTTTTAGAGTGATTTCTACAGTTGATCGATCACGATCAAAAAATAACCTATCCTTATTATTAGTCTTATTGACTAAACCAAAGGACCGGAATAACTCATAGATTATTTCCATAGAAATTAGTTTGTTCAGATTACTTGACTCTTGTAGCTGACCCTTAACTTATGCCACTTTTCCGTCTTCGGTTCCCACTTTTCGCCCCAGTTCTTGATTTAGTCTGGCAATTTCTTTTTCTTTTTCATCTAGTAGTTCTTTTAGTAGTTCGAGTTTTGCATCTTTTTTATGACATTCCCGGCATGTTTTCCTCCCATTCTCTTCCTCACCAAAAAAGTAAGAAACTGATACATTAAATACGTCACATAGGCGCTCAAGATACTCGACCTTCATAGTCTGCTTCTCCATCATTGTATTGAAGCCGACGTCCGACATCCCGATTTCGCGAGCAAGTTTCCTTGCGGAAAAATTTCTTTGCACCATAAGCAACCGTATCTTACTGTAATCCATGTGAATAGTGCTTAAGTTGGGGAAATAGTGCTATAATAGTTTAAAAAAATGCGAGATAAATATTGCATTTTGCGATTTTGATATTATATTTGTCGTGTAAAAATTATACTAAAAATATAAATAAAGCAAGACAAAAATGAATTATATGGTGAAAATGAGCTTTTTAGACTATTATACCCTAGCTGGAAATATACAGTCTGAACTCAGGGAGAAAGTAATGCAGGCACTAGATATATCTTATGGTACATTCTTTAACAAGCTCAGAAACGACAGTTGGACTCAAGTTGAGCGTGAGAGATTGCATCAGGTGTATACTAACCATGTAAATGATCTTTTAAAAGGCATCACATGCTAGAGATATACTGGAACCAGGCTTTTTCAATGCTCATGGTTGAAGATCTTGAGTTGTCGATCGTTAAACGACTGGATGAATTAGAGATTAAGCAACTCCAGAAGATTGATGCCGCAGTTGCTAATAGTAGACCGGGTATATACAGAGCTTTATGTGATTCATATGGTTATGGGCCTCAGTTTGCTTATCATAGAGTATATAATTTCTCAGCATGTAACTTCAGCACTCAGGATGGTCGGCCAGATATAAATGAAGATATTCTGATCACTGAAAAAGTGCCATGCCCATGCAGGCACCGGTGTGACCTTGGCTATTGCAAATACGACAGTGACCTTTCAAATCGTGAAATTCAGGTAGTGAAATTATTTGCCCAGGGATTTGATGAACAGTCAATCGCTGATCAGCTATTCATCTCAAAGGCAACGGTTCATAACCATATTACAAGCATTTACAGCAAACTTGGACTTTCAGGAACCCAACATCCTGACAGGCTTTTGATTACATACGTACACAATAACAAACTTTTATAAACCAGCGTCCCCACGCCAAAACAACAAAATCATGAAACCAATCATTTTTAATCCGCACCTGGTGCGAAGCATTGTAGAGGAAGATAAACCTCCTTTACTGACAATCTCAAAAACCAACTTTGTATTCAATAGAAAGGCAACAAAAATTCTTTCATTAAAAAAAGGTGATGGAATACAGCTATGCATTGATGGAATTAAAGTATCCCTGCAACATGCTTCGGCTTCTGAAGGCTTTGTAATAAGTAATGTAAATCAAAGAGGATGTGCTAATATTACCTTCCCTGGTGCTTTAACAGCACTGAAACAACATGTTAAGGTTACATCTAAAAACATCAGATTCGAAATCGGTGAATTTAGAGATGGCCACTGGCCACTCCTTCAAGTCACAGATGATGTTGCTGCGACCAGTTCAAAGTTTAGAAACCTGGACAACTAGAAATATGAAACGGAAGGCTTTTAAAATAAGCTATTCGTTCATCGTGAACGGTGACGAATATCCCAGGGAAATAGTTCTTGTTGATATAAACGAAGAAGCTGCAGTTCAACAACTAAAAAGTATGGTTGGTAAAGCTGACCAGACTGCTGAAGTGATTATTTCAGGAACTAGTTTAGTCACAAACTACCCTTAATATTATTATTTCAAGTACCACATTTAGCTGGTTTAATTCCATCCGGTCTTACCGGTGTATTGCTACACATTTACCTAATAACTTGCTTATGATACAGATTAGTTCAATCCCACTTACAGAAAGTTTAATCGAATCAATTGAAGTCCACATTTTAGTCTTGCGGCTTCAAAGAACTATTGAGCAGGATAGTGGTAAGCAGGAACTCTTATCCGAAAGGATTAGTATTCAGGAAAAATTGCTTCAGGATTTCAAACATGCTTTAAATAGAATGAAAGATGATAAGGGATAATAAACCTAAGCCATCCACAGGCCGGCTAATCTGGAAGAAAACTACGGGAGAGGTAATTGTCATCAAAGAAGGGCCATGGGGACTGCTGAATTCAATTAAGGAGCAGCTAAAACTTGATCCTACCTATTCAGGAGGAAAACTAAAATTAACATACTAACCTATTGCAGCCTGTTAAATAATGAGATATATAGATCAGGAAAAAATCTACGATGCAACTGATCAAGGACTCACAATCTTTGAACATTACTTTCCAGGGATTGACCTGAAGAGTCCAAAGACTTTTTTTAAGGTTCGTGATGGTGAGAAAACGGCCAGTGCCAGGGTCGCCTGGTACCAAGGCTATTGGCGAATTACGGATTTTGGCCAGCAAGATACAATCAATGGCATGAAGGCAATTGATTTTGTCGTCTGGAGAGAAGCTCTTCCTTATTATGATGCTTTGCTATTTATTGAACAGTGTATAATAAACCGGCAGGTTGATGGTAAAGACTTTGTAAAAAGCAAATGGACAGCCGATTATGAAAAGAGGGAAGTTGGACCGTCTGATAAAAAAGGCGAATACAATTTTACATTCAAGGAACATCCGACAAAGGATGATTTGGCGGCGATTGGCCGATATGTGACTGAGGACATCCTGGATAAATACAACTGCAAATGCGTTGAAAAATATGAGTTTTGCGGTAAGTCCTCAACAGAAAACAAGGACATTGTCCACATCTTCAAAGCCAACAAGGATTATCCGATTTTCGTCTTTGATTATGGCGATTTTAAGAAGCTGTATAAACCACATGAGCAAAATAAGAAGTATAGGTTTCAGTATATAGGCAAGAAACCGGCCGATTATATTTATGGCCTTAAACAACTTGAAAAGGAGAAATCTGAATTCACTGATGATGATGAAGAGGGTGGCGTTATTACCCCTGAAGATAAACCTGAAGCAAAAGTTGTTGATCTTTTCAGATGCTCCGGTGAATCCGATGCATTGAACCTGGCTGCCCTTGGTTTCCACGTTTACTGGCTTAATTCTGAATCTGCAGATTTCGATTTTAAGACATTTAAGAAACTGGATGATCTGTGTGAGAACCATTATCAAGTAATGGATCTTGACACGACCGGTCAGGAACAGGCAATGAAGAATGCGATGAAGCACATCAGCCTGTTCACCATTGAACTTCCTAAATGGCTGAAAACAAAGCGTGATTTCCGAGGTAATCCGTGTAAGGACCTGAAAGATTTTCTAAACCTATCCGGAGAGGACAGGGACCAGACGAGGTATGATTTCCTGATCCTGAAGAGAGCAGCTCGCCGGGTTAAGTTCTGGAATAAGAATAAGGATAAAAATGGGGGCTACAACTATTCCATCAATATGGAATACTTCTTCTTTTTTCTCAGGGCAAATGGCTTCTATCAAATGGAATCAATTTACCACAAGAAAGCCGGTTACTGCTATGCACGTATCACCGGTAAAATTGTAGAGCTGATTCATCCAGATGACATAAAGCGAATTATCAAGAGATTTACTAAGGACTGGATAAAGTCAAAGAAATTGATGGATGCCATTGAGATCCTGAACAAAATCAACACTTCAAACCAACTTACCGAAGCGAACATAGAGAGCATAGACATGATTGACCTATGCTTTAAGAATCACTCAAGGGATACTGAATTTATCCATTTTAAGAATGGTTCACTACGTGTGAAACATGATAAAATTGAAAAGGTCCATCATTCTGAAGTGCCAAACCATATACTTGGCCAGCTAACCATCAACAATAAAAAGATTGCTCACTTAATTGACAATATCGACATTAGAGCAATAGAAAAACCTGCAGTTGAAGTTGAAGCTTCCCTGGTGTATTCGCAGCTACTTGAAAAACTTAAAAATGCGACTTCTGATGATGAACGTGAGTTCCTGAATCATGAAATTGCTCAGTTGCCTGACACTGATAAGTACACGCTGAAGATAAACGACAGTGATTTCATTTTTGTGAAATTCATAAGAGATCTGGCAAGGTTGCATTGGAGAAAAGAAAGTGAGCAAAAAATTGAGTTAACAGACCAGGAAAGAAAAGAAGAAGCTTTATCCTTCATTAATTTAATGTTTGTCCTGGGTTATCATTGTGCGCAATATAAAGACCCTGGTAAGCCATGGTTAACATTCCTTCAGGATAGTCGTATTGGTGAGATTGGAACTGCCTCCGGACGCTCAGGAAAAAGTGTTTTAAGCAAAGCGCCAACCTACGTGAGAGCATCTTTTTACAAGGGTGGCCGCATGCTTAACGACAAAAATCAGTATCAATTTTTCTATGACGGGCTCACAGAATTTCATGATTACATTGAAATAGATGACCTTCATGAATTTGCCGACTTTGGATTCTTCTATACTCAAGTCACTGGCAAGCGTGAAGTAAATCCCAAGAACTACACAGCATTCGTACTGGATTATGAAGATTCAGGTAAGATGCTAATCAGCTCAAATTATCAGCTACAAAATGTCGACAGCTCTACAATCGGCAGGCTCTTAAATGCTCAGGTCAGTGACTATTACCATGAAAAAACAAAGTACAATGACTATAAAGAAACGAGATCTCCTCTTACAAAATATGGTCGACGAATGTATGACGACTTCACAGATGAAGAGTGGGTGAAGTTTTACAATTTCATTGCATACTGTATACAACTGCAAATGCGCTTCCATAAGATTCAACCACCTATGGGCAACATTGAAAAGCAGCAGTTACGCCGTGCAATGGCCCAAGGGTTGGGTAAAGATGAAGAATTCTTCCGTTGGGCCAACGATTACTTTATTAACAAGCCTGCCGGTTATAACAGTGAATTCTCAGTTGAAGATTATGGTTATTTCAACACCCTCATTTTTAAGGAGAAACCTTTTGACGCCTTCCTGGAGAAGCTAACACAAAAGCAAAGGCATGATTACAAGCCGGGCAAGTTTAAAAAGCATCTTGAGGCCTGGTGCGAATATCATGGCTATGAGTTCAATCCGGAGTCAGTGTGCACTGATACTGCAAACAGGAGAATTCTGAAGACCATTGATGGCAAAACCCGTGAATTGATTTACATCAGTACTGCAAAAAGTAATCGACCGCCGGCTGCTGAAATTCAATATGTAAACAGTGATGAACCATTACCATTTTAATTATGTACCTAACTGACCATAAAAAAGTTGAAAAACAGAAAGCTACATTGCCTGTAGGCTATGGCCTGGTAACTTCAGGTGCTATCCAGGAAGGTGATATCAGGTGGAACTGTTTGGATGATTGCTGGAACCTGAAGGATGTTACCCATTCGCCTAAGCATGATATCATAATTGGCGACCCTGTAAAGAATTTTCATGGGGTGTGCCGACATCTGGAACTGATCCTTGAAGCTCCAGTAAAGGTTGACAATGAAAACCCTCTTTACAAACCACAATTTATAACTCTACCATGAACAGCCGGGACATTGACAGGATTGTGTCAAAAAACTTTGGTATTTCTACAAAACTCATCCATTCCAGTAGTCATGAAGATAAAATCGTAATGGCACGAGCTGCAGCCATCTCACTTTGCAGAAAATACCTTGGGTATCCGTTCACCAGGTTAAGTAAAATCTATCATAAGCGCTCGCACAATACATCAAGAGATGCAGTGAGAAACGTGGAAAACCTGATTGCCACAAACAAGGCATTTGCCCATCGTTATGGCATTGCTTGTGCTCAGGTGGAATATGCTATGGATGAGTGGAAGACCAGGAAACAGAGGTACAATCTACATTATAGGCTGAGGCAAAAAAATATTCCTGTAGAGCCGAAAAATCAAACTATATCGATCAGTCCTGACCAGGAGAAGTTGATCCTCAATTCCCGTCAGCTTAAGAAGCTCCTTAAACAGCATAATTACTCAATCCAATACTCAATTGTATGAAACCTGACAGACCTTATAAAGATTCCAACACCGGTGTGACCATCTATCCGGAATTGCCGACAAATATGAGAGTCGCCGTGATGAGTGACTTTGTTGATGAGCGCGGAGTAGAACTTGTCGATGTGCCATTTCTGGCAAAGAGTTTTCATTATGATCATTATGAACTTCATAAAAGCAAGGCCGGAACGGCAGACAAATGGAAAATTTGGCTTGAAGAAAAACACCTTTTCGTAAAATAAATGAGCTATGCAAGCATTCTTCAACATCATTGATCAGTTACCGGCAGAGATAAGTTTGCTGATTATTATAGCTATAGGGATAATTTTTATACTCAGCTGTAAGTATCTGCCATCATTACCCCCACCACCAATTAAACGTAAAAATAATTCTAAATAATAACCGGGTCAGGAGGCCGGTAAAGAATGGAATCAAAAATAATATTTCAGAAAGTAATTGTGCTTAAAAACTGAAATAAGCTAAATAAGGACAATTGGAAGAATGTAGTTGTAATATCAAACAGGCCATGCACAAATGTAAAAGGAGTGCCTGTGATTGACCAGACAATCAGCCAGGAGGGAGCCTACTATGAAAAGTATCACCTAAAACTTGAATCAAAAGGTTACATTTTCAGGGAGATCAACCATGACATGGCAATAAATGGCCATCATCCTTCCTATAGAAGTGCCATTATGGGAGCACTTTGCTTTTCACATTTCTCAGTTTATTTGGAATCTCAATCATAAAAGGCCATGGAGGAACTACTTAAAAAGCAGTTTAGAGCAATACTCTTTGAGGATATGATAACTGTTGATCATCCATCCGACCGGTTGGATATATTTACAGCTAAACTTAAGATTATCAAAGAACTTAAAATCGGCCTTTATTCCTGGATTGAAACGCCTGAGAATGCTCTTAACTATTATGAGGTCTGTGGTATTCTGATCCTATTTGGGATAAATCCACCATCTTACAATGATCTAATAAATTAGGGAGGGAAGCCTATATAAAGAAGTTTCTTTTGACAATGGTGGAAAGCCTGTGCAGTGATGTACAGGCTTTTTTGTAATTTTACATAGCAAAAAAAAATCTAAGTATCATGGATAAAACTATTACAGTAAAGGTTGAAGCTTCCACCTTTAAGGAAGATTTTAAAGAACTTGAATTTCCTCAAGTAAAGAAGTATTTAGATGAAGAGTACCATATTGTTGGGATACATCAAGTAGTTTTTGGTGCAAATAACTACTGTTCCTGCATAACTTTTCATTTAAGAAAATAACAGTATAAGTTAAAAACGAAGTAGCCTGTGCAGCAATGTACGGGCTTTTTTAATTTAATAATGGCTGTTACCAGTAGAATCCTGATATAACCAGTTCATGACAAAATAGTGAAAACAGGCGGCCGGTTATTTTAGCCCTCAAGGATTAATAGCAGACACCTGGGAGATAGATGCCGGCTGATTGAACACCTTATATAATAAGCCCTATTCTACGGGTAGCAGGCTGCATTATACTGTACACATGCAGGTATGCAATAATTTAAGCAAATTGCATTTGTCGCCAAACCACCCCCCACCCCCTAAGTTATATTTTTTTTGTAATTTGTAATTTTAATAGATAATTATCGGGGAAAGAGTAACTTACGAGATTACAAAAAAATTACAAACTT
>Ga0209066_10000773_pt1 | contig 45592 bp, 41 predicted proteins | sample All_14_2_FD_187198 | JGI IMG/M metagenome (GOLD analysis project Ga0209066, IMG submission 187198) | Freshwater microbial communities in response to fracking from Pennsylvania, USA - Allegheny Zone_MetaG_DW_15 (SPAdes) (version 2) ... | reverse complement strand
GCATCATCCGCTGCGCGACCGGGCGATTCCCGCTGCCCGTCACGGCGCGGTCGAAGCGCTGCTCGACGATTACGGCCGACTGGCCGGCGAGACGAGAAAAGCCCTGCGCGGGATCGCCGACATCGAGCGCATCGCCGGCCGCATCGCGCTGCGTAACGCCCGCCCGCGCGACCTCGCCAGCCTGCGCGAATCGTTGGCCCGTCTGCCGGAACTGCGGGCGCCGCTGGCCGGCAGCGCGTCCGACCTGCTGACGCAATCGTTCACCGAACTGGACACACCGGCGGAAGCCCTCGACCTGCTGGCCCGCGCCATTGCCGCCGAGCCGGGTGCGCAGGTGCGCGACGGCGGCGTCATCGCGCCGGGGTTCGATGCCGATCTCGATGAGCTGCGTTCGCTCAACGACAACTGCGGCGCCTTCCTGGTCGACATGGAAGTGCGCGAGCGCGAGCGCACCGGCATCGGCAGCCTCAAGGTCGAGTTCAACAAGGTGCATGGCTTCTACATCGAGGTCACGCACGCCCACGTCGACAAGATTCCCGACGACTACCGCCGCCGGCAGACGCTGAAGAACGCCGAACGCTACATCACGCCGGAACTGAAGGCTTTCGAAGATAAGGCGCTGTCGGCGCAGGAACGTTCGCTGGCGCGCGAGAAGCTGCTCTACGAGGGCATTCTCGACGCGCTGCTGCCGGTCGTGCCGACGCTGCAAACCATCGCCCGCGCCGTCGCCCAGCTTGATCTGCTCGCCGGTTTCGCCGAGTCGGCCCTGAAGCGCAACTGGTGCAAGCCGGAATTTGCCTTGGAAACCCAGTTGACCGTGGAAGGCGGCCGTCATCCGGTGGTCGAGAACGAACTGGCGCAAAGCGCCGAGACTTTCATCGCCAACGACTGCCTGTTGGCCGAAAGCCGCCGCCTGCTACTGATCACCGGCCCGAACATGGGCGGTAAATCGACCTACATGCGCCAAGTCGCGCTGATCGCCCTGCTCGCCCACATCGGCAGCTTCGTGCCCGCCGACCGCTGCGTGCTCGGCCCGCTCGACCGCATCTTCACCCGCATCGGCGCTTCTGACGATCTGGCGTCCGGGCGCTCGACCTTCATGGTCGAGATGACCGAAGCCGCCGCCATCCTGCACCACGCGACGAACCAGAGCCTGGTGCTGATGGACGAGATCGGGCGCGGCACCTCAACGTTCGACGGCATGGCATTGGCGTTCGCCATCCTGCGCCACCTGATCGACAAGAACCGCAGCCTGACGCTGTTCGCCACGCATTATTTCGAGCTGACCCGGCTGTCGCACGAATACAGCGAACTGGCCAACGTGCATCTCGGCGCCATCGAGCATAACGACCGCATCGTCTTCATGCACGCCGTCGAGGAAGGCCCGGCCAACCAGAGTTACGGGATTCAGGTCGCGGCGCTGGCGGGAATACCCGCCGCCGTCGTGCGGGCCGCGCGCAAGCAGTTGCGCGAATTCGAGCAGCGCGCCGTCGCCGACCCGTTGCAGCCTGACCTGTTCGCGCAGGCCCCGGAACCGGAAATCATCGAGCCGGAACCACATCCCGTCGTCGAACACCTGGCCGCCATCGACCCGGACAGCCTGACGCCGCGCGAGGCGCTCGATGCCCTGTACGCGCTGAAAGGCCTGCTCAAGTGAAGCGCTGGCGCAATCCTGCGGTCGACCTGCGTTTTTGCCTGAAAACCGCGTTGACCGCAGCATGCCTCGTTTTCGTATTGCCGGCGGCTGCCGAAACCTGGCGCTTCGGCCTGATCGGCGACGTGCCCTACTCGGATCGCGAACGCGCCGAACTGCCGAAAATGCTCGACGCCATCGCCGACAGCAATGTCGATTTCGTTGCCCACATCGGCGATATCAAGCATGGCGCCGATCGCTGCGACGATGCGGTATTCGCAGACCGTTACCAGCTTTTCGAAAGCAGCCGGGTGCCTTTCGTCTTCCTGCCAGGCGACAACGAATGGACGGATTGCACGCGCCTGAACAACGGTTCCTACGATCCGCAGGAACGCCTGAACAAATTGCGCAGCCTGTTCTGGCGGGACAATTTCTCGCTCGGTCAGCGCAAGCTGGCACTGGAACGCCAGTCAGACGCCTATCCCGAACATTCGCGCTTTCGCCTCGGACCGGTGCTGTTCGTCACCTTCAACCTGCCTGGTGGCAACAACAACTGGGGCATGACGAGCGAGCCACGGCCGGAGTTCCTCGCCCGCAATCCGATGGTACTGGCCTGGCTGAAGGACAGTTTCGCGCTGGCCCGGCGGGAAAAACTGCGCGGCATCGTGCTGATGTTCCAGGCCAACCCGGGTTTCATCCATCAGGCGCAGGGATTTCCGCACAGCGGCTACCGGGATTTCCTGACCACGCTGCGTCATGAAACGCTGCACTTTGCCGGCCAGGTGGCCGCCGTTCATGGCGACACCCACATCAGCCGCATCGACCACCCGCTGCGCGACGCCAAGGGCCAGCGGATCGCCAATTTCACCCGGGTCGAAACCTTCGGTTACCCGCTGATGGGGTGGACGCGCGGCATCATCGACAGCGATGCGCCGACGCTGTTCCGCTTCGAAACCAGCGCCTGGCCGCCGGCCGGACGCTGATTTCCTGTGGCTGCTGCCTTAGTGGCAGCCTTCCTCGTCGTCTTCCGGATTGTGCACGTGGCCGTGTTCGAGTTCGTCGGCACTGGCCGGGCGGATTGCCGTCACGGTGCAGGTGAACACCAGCGCGCTGCCGGCCAGCGGATGATTGCCGTCGAGCACGACCTTGTCGCCTTCGATGTTGGTCACGCGGTAGATGATGAAATCATCGTCGCCGCCCTCTTCCGGACCGCCCTCGAACTGCATGCCGACCTGGAGCTCCTTGGGGAAATCCTTGCGCGGCTCGACCTGGACCAGCTCCGGATCGTATTCGCCAAAGGCTTCGTCCGGCTGCAGCTTGACCTGCACGGATTCGCCGATGCCCTTGCCCTGCAGGGCTTCCTCGATCTTCGGAAAGATGTCGTCGTAACCGCCGTGCAGATAAATGAGCGGATCGCGCCCTTCATCCACGACTTCGCCGTCGGGGTCGGTCACATGGTAGTCGAGCGTGATGACTGTGTTCTTGGCAACCTGCAGGTTCATGAATTGAGTTCCTTCACGAGGCCCAGCACTTCCTGTGCATGGCCCTTGTAATTGACGTTGTAAAGCGCATGGCGGATGACGCCGCTGCGATCGATGACGAAGGTTGAACGGACGATGCCGAACTTCTGCTGTCCATCCACCTCCCTGGCCTGCCAGACGCCGTACTGGCGGCAGACCTCGCCTTCGGCGTCGGACAGCAAACCGATGCCGATGCCTTCCTTGTCCCGGAAATCCTGGTGTTTCAGACAGTCTTCCCGGTTGATGCCAAGCAGGATGCAACCCTGCTTGCTGAAATCCCCCTCGTGATCGGCAAAGTCGGTGACTTCGCGGGTGCAGCACGGGGTGCCGTCCTTGGGATAGAAAAGCAGGACGACGTGTTTGTCGTTGAGACAATGCGCCAGATCGACAGTCTCCATATCGGCATCCGGCAATACAAACAATGGGGCCTTATCGCCATTCTTGAGCAGCATGATGTTCTCCTTGAGCGCTCGGGGCGGGACTGCTGAGAACGATTCTAGCTGACGAAAATGGTGATGACTACTGCGGTCGACAGGTATTTACGGGCGTTTTTCGACGGGCTGCTCGGGGATCTGGACGAAGGTTTCATCCTGCTTCACCATGCCCAGTTCGAAGCGCGCGCGCTCCTCGATGGCGTCGTAGCCCAGCTTCAGGTCGCGGACTTCGGCATCGAGGCCCGCGTTCCTGATTTCCAGCTTGCGTGTTTCTTCCTTCTGGTACTTCAACTGGCGGTCGTACTCCCATACCTTCAGCCATCCTCCCTTGCCCAGCCACAACGGGTACTGGAGGAGGACGATCAAGGCGAGGAAGCCGACCGTCAGCCAGCGCATTCAGCGATCAGCGCAGGTTGTAGAAGGTTTCGCGACCGGGGTAGGAGGCGGTATCGCCGAGATCTTCCTCGATGCGCAGCAACTGGTTGTACTTGGCGATGCGGTCCGAGCGCGACAGCGAACCGGTCTTGATCTGGCCGGCATTGAGGCCGACGGCGATGTCGGCGATGGTGCTGTCTTCGGTTTCACCGGAGCGATGCGAAATCACTGCGGTGTAGCCGGCGCGCTTGGCCATTTCGATGGCGGCAAAGGTTTCCGACAGCGTGCCGATCTGGTTGATCTTGATCAGGATCGAGTTGCCGATGCCCTTCTGGATGCCTTCCTTGAAGATGCGGGTGTTGGTGACGAAAACGTCGTCGCCGACGATCTGCACCTTGTCGCCGAGGCGGTCGGTGAGCAACTTCCAGCCGTCCCAGTCGGCTTCCGACATGCCGTCTTCGATCGAGACGATCGGGAACTGGTCGGCCAGGTTGGCCAGGTAGTCGGTGAACTGGGCCGAGGTCAGCTCCAGGCCTTCACCGGCCAGCTTGTACTTGCCGTCCTTGTAGAACTCGGAAGCGGCGCAGTCGAGCGCCAGCAGCACGTCCTGGCCCGGCACGTAACCGGCAGCCTCGATTGCCTGCATGATCAGTTGCAGCGCTTCGGCATGGCTGCCGAGGTTCGGGGCAAAACCGCCTTCGTCGCCGACGGCGGTCGAGTGACCGGCCTTGTCCAGCAGCTTCTTCAGCGCGTGAAAGATTTCGGCGCCACAACGCAGGGCTTCGCGGAAGGTGTTGGCACCGACCGGCATCACCATGAATTCCTGGATGTCCAGGCTGTTGTTGGCGTGCTCGCCACCATTGATGATGTTCATCATCGGCACCGGCATCTGCATCGGGCTCATGCCGCCGAAGTAGCGGTACAGCGGCAGACCGGATTCTTCGGCAGCAGCCTTGGCGACAGCCATCGAGACGGCCAGGATGGCGTTGGCGCCGAGACGCGACTTGTTGTCGGTACCGTCGAGTTCGATCATGGTCTGATCGATGAAAGCCTGTTCCTGGGCGTCGAGACCAATGATCGCCTCGGAGATTTCGGTATTGATGTTCTCGACGGCCTGCATCACACCCTTGCCGAGGTAACGGCTCTTGTCGCCGTCACGCAGCTCGATGGCTTCGCGCGAACCGGTGGAGGCACCGGACGGCACAGCCGCACGGCCCATGACACCGGACTCCAGCAGCACGTCGGCTTCGACCGTGGGATTGCCGCGGGAATCCAGGATTTCGCGGGCAACGACATCAACGATAGAACTCATGTCTCTTCCTTATAATCAAAAGGTTGAAATGGATTTTTAAAGCAGATTATTAAAACTTCAATTCTTCAAAACCAGCGGCTTTTGCCGCGCGGTCGAGCGCCACCAGCGTCGCCAGCAGGCTTTCCATGCGATCCAGCGGCCAGGAATTCGGGCCGTCGGAGAAGGCCTTTTCCGGGCAGGGATGGGTTTCCATGAACAGGCCGGAAATGCCCACCGCCACCGCCGCCCGCGCCAGCACCGGAACGAATTCGCGCTGCCCGCCGGAAACCGTGCCCTGCCCGCCCGGCAACTGCACCGAGTGGGTGGCATCGAAAACCACCGGGCAACCGGTCTCGCGCATGATCGCCAGCGAGCGCATGTCGGAAACGAGGTTGTTGTAGCCGAAGCTGGCGCCGCGTTCGCAGACCATGATGTTGTCGGCGCCGCCATTGACTTCACGCGCCTTGTCGACAACGTTCTTCATGTCGCCCGGCGCCAAGAACTGGCCCTTCTTGATGTTCACCGGCTTGCCGCAGGACGCCACGGCATGGATGAAATCGGTCTGCCGGCACAGGAAGGCCGGCGTCTGCAGCACGTCGACGACGCTGGCGACCTGCGCTACGTCGTTGCCGTCATGGACATCGGTCAGCACCGGCACACCGACCTGGGCGCGCACGCTGTCGAGAATCTTCAGGCCGCCGTCGAGGCCGGGGCCGCGCACCGACTTGCCGGAGCTGCGGTTGGCCTTGTCGTAGGACGCCTTGAAAATGTAATGAATGCCGAGTCGACCGCAGACTTCCTTCATGTGCGCGGCAACATCGACGCACAACTGTTCGGATTCTGCGGTACACGGGCCGGCGATGAGGAAAAAAGGCTGGTCAAGACCAGCCTCGAAACCGCAGAGTTTCATCAGTTCTTGCCCTGCTTGCTGGCCAGCGCAGCCTTCACATACGACGTGAACAGCGGGTGGCCCTGACGCGGGTTGGAGGTGAATTCCGGATGGAACTGGCAACCGACGAACCACGGATGGACGTCGGCCGGCAGTTCGACCATCTCGCACAGATCGGTACCCGGTGCCCGGCCGGCGACGACAAGGCCCTTTTCTTCCAGCTGGGCCAGCAGCGTGTTGTTCACTTCGTAGCGATGACGGTGACGCTCGGTGATTTCCGGCGCACCGTAGATCTGGCGGGCCAGCGAACCTTCCTTCAACTGGCAGACCTGGGCGCCGAGGCGCATGGTGCCACCGATGTCGGAATCCTCGCTGCGCTTCTCGATCTTGCCGGAAGCATCCAGCCACTCGGTGATCAGGCCGATCACCGGGTACGGCGTGTCGGCGGCGAATTCGGTCGAGTGCGCGGCGGTCATGCCGGCAACGTCACGGGCGAACTCGACGACGGCGAGCTGCATGCCGAGGCAGATGCCAAGGTACGGCACCCTGTTTTCGCGGGCATAACGGATCGCGGCAATCTTGCCTTCCGTGCCACGCCGGCCGAAACCGCCCGGCACCAGGATGGCGTCGAGGTCTTCGAGGACGCCGGTACCGTTCTTCTCGATATCTTCCGAGTCGAGATAGACGATGTTCACTTCGCTGCGCGTATGGATGCCGGCATGCTTGATGGCTTCGATCAGCGACTTGTAGGACTCGGTCAGATCGACATACTTGCCGACGAAGGCGATCTTCACCTGGTGCAGCGGATGCTCCAAGGCGACGATCAGGTTCTCCCAGACGGTCAGGTCGGCGGCCTTGGCCAGGATGCCGAGCTTGTGGCAGACGATCTCGTCGAGCATCTGTTCGTGCAGCATGCCCGGGATCTTGTAGATCGAATCGGCGTCCAGGCACTCGATGACGGCTTCCGGCATGACGTTGCAGAACAGCGCGATCTTGCGCCGTTCCTCGACCGGAATCGAGCGGTCGGCACGGCACAGCAGGATGTCCGGCTGGATGCCGATCTGGCGCAGTTCCTTGACCGAGTGCTGGGTCGGCTTGGTCTTCAGTTCGCCGGCGGTCGGGATGTAGGGCAGCAGCGTCAGGTGCATGTAGCAGACGTTGTTGCGGCCTTCCTCGATGCCCATCTGGCGGATCGCTTCCAGGAAAGGCAGCGATTCGATGTCGCCGACCGTGCCACCAACCTCGACGATGGCCACGTCGGCACCTTCGGCGCCAGCCTTGACCTTGTCCTTGATCTCGTCGGTGATGTGCGGAATGACCTGCACGGTCTTGCCGAGATACTCGCCGCGCCGCTCTTTCTTTAGCACGGTGTCGTAGATCTGGCCGGTCGTGAAGTTGTTGCGCTTGGTCATGCGGGCGCTGGTGAAACGCTCGTAATGTCCCAGATCGAGATCGGTCTCGGCGCCATCCTCGGTGACGAAGACCTCTCCGTGCTGGAAGGGACTCATCGTGCCGGGGTCGACGTTGATGTAGGGGTCAAGCTTGAGGTGGGTAACCTTGATGCCGCGGGATTCCAGAATGGCCCCCAGCGACGCGGCGGCGATGCCTTTGCCCAGAGAGGACACGACACCACCTGTAACGAAAACGTATTTGGTCATGGAAAGACAGGCTGCGGGAAAGCAGAATGATAGCCGAAAACATGCCGGAAGCGAAAGCCATCCGCCGCGCGCCCGACTCTCCGTTAAAATGATCGGCTACTGAAACACACCGGAAAATCGCTCATGTCCCAATTCTCTTTTGACGTCTCCATCGAAGAATTCGAAGCCAAGGTCCTGCAGGCATCGCTCCAGGTGCCGGTGGTGGTCGATTTCTGGGCGCCGTGGTGCGAGCCCTGCAAGGTACTCAAGCCGATGCTGGAAAAACTGGCCGAGGAATACAAGGGCCGTTTCCTGCTGGCCAAGGTCAATTCCGACGAAAACCCGGAACTCGCCGGCCATTTCGGCGTGCGCAGCATTCCGTCGGTGAAGGTGGTGTTCCAGGGACAACTGGTCGACGAGTTCAACGGCGCGCTGCCGGAAGGACAGGTCCGCGAATTCCTCGAGCGCATCGCCCTGCCCGCCGGCGAAGATGAAGGCGGCAACCTGCGCGAGGAAGCCGCAGCGCTGATCGGCGAAGGCAAGCTGGAGGAAGCGCTGGCCAAGCTGGTTGAAGCCAGTCAGGCTAATCCGCAGGACCAGGCAGTGCAGCTCGATGCCATCGATGTGCTGATGTTGCTTGGTCGCAACGACGAAGCCGCGCAGTTGCTGGCCGGCGAATACAAGGACGAACCGGATCGCGCCACCGCCCTGCGCGCCCGCCTGGCGCTGGCCCAGGGCGCGGCCGACTGCGAACCGCTGGAAGAAAAGCTCGCCGCCAATCCGGACGACCACGCCACCCGCCTCGAACTGGCCCGCGCCTACGCCGCGCAAAGCCGTTTCCGCGAAGCCCTCGAAGCCGCGCTGGAAGTCGTCCGGCGCGACCGCTTCTTCGACGAAGGCGCCGGCCGCAAGGCATTGCTGCAACTGTTCGAAGCACTGGCTGGCGATCAGTACGACGACCTCGTCCGCGAATTCCGCCGCAAGCTGTCCGCTGCACTGAACTGATCCTCCGGGCGTCGGGCGTGCGCCTTTTCTACACCGACATCTTCGTCCTGCCGCTGCCGCCGGGCCATCGTTTTCCGATGGAAAAATATGCCCGGCTGCGCCAGGCGCTGCTCGCCAGCGGCGATTTTTCGGCCAGCGATTTCCATCTGCCGCCGGCCGCCAGCGACGAAGAATTGCTGCGCGCCCACGACGCCGACTACCTCCATCGTGTCTGTTGCGGTCAACTCGACGAAACGGCACAAAAAGCCATCGGTTTCCCGTGGACCGCAGCAATGGTCGAACGCTCGCGGCGCTCTGCCGGAGCGACCATCAGCGCCTGCCGGGCGGCCTTCACCGACGGCGTCGCCGCCAATCTCGCCGGTGGCACGCACCATGCGTTCCGCGATCATGGCGAAGGCTTCTGCGTGTTCAACGACGCTGCCGTCGCCGCCCGGGCGATGCAGGCCGAAGGCCGCGCCGGACGCGTGCTGATCGTCGACTGCGACGTACACCAGGGCAACGGCACTGCCGCCATCCTCCGCGGCGACGACAGCATCTTCACCTTCTCCATCCACGGCGCCCGCAACTATCCCTTCACCAAGGAAGAAAGCGATCTCGACATCGAACTGCCGGACGGCTGCACCGACGACGCCTACCTGCTGCAACTGGCGCACGGCCTGGATACCGCCTTCGACCTCGCCCGACCGGAACTCGTCATCTACCTGGCCGGTGCCGATCCTTATCACGACGACCGCCTGGGGCGCCTCGGGCTGAGTTTTGCCGGCCTGCGCGAGCGCGACCGGCAGGTGCTTGGCCGCTGCCGGGCAAGCGGCGTGCCGGTGGCCCTGGCCATGGCCGGCGGCTATGCGCGCAACATCGACGACACCGTCGCCATCCATGGCGCAACCATCGCCCTCGCCCGCGCCATGTGGCGCTAGAATGGGGCGATGCCGAACACGCCCCCTTACCACCTTCACCACCTTCATCTCAGTCCGTCGCTGCGCCGCATCGAGGCGCGCCACGCCGGGCAGCCGCTGATGCAGCGCGCCGGCCTGGCAGCCGCCGATTTCGCCTGCGAACTGGTCAGCGAACTCAACCGGCCAGTACTGGTGCTGGCCGGCCCCGGCAACAACGGTGGCGATGCCTTCGAAGCGGCACGCCTGCTGCGCGAGCGCTTCTTCGACGTGACCGTCGTCTTTGCCGACGACGCCGGCAAGCTGCCCGCGGATGCGGCGGCTGCCCACGCCCGTTTCACCGCCGCCGGCGGCAGCACCCGCTGCGACATTCCAGCAGATGCGCACTGGGGGCTGATCATCGACGGCTTGTTCGGCATCGGCCTGACCCGCCCGCCGACCGGGCATCACGCCGACTGGATCGGCGCCGCCAACCGGCTGGCGCAGCGCGACAACTGCCCGCTGCTGGCCCTCGACTGCCCGTCCGGACTGAACGCCGATACCGGCAACCGCCCCGGTCCCTGCATCGAAGCGACGCACACGATCACCTTCATTTCCGGCAAACCCGGCCTGTTGACCGCAGAAGGCCCCGACCACTGCGGCCGGATCCGCGTCGCATCGCTGGATCTCGCAAGCGACCCGGCAATACCGGCCGACGGCCATGTCGTTTCGCGCGGCGATTTCTCGGCCTGGCTGCAACCGCGCCGGCACAACTCGCACAAGGGCAGTTTCGGCAGTACCGGCATTCTCGGCGGCGCGCCGTCGATGACCGGTGCCGCGCTGCTGGCCGGCCGCGCCGCGCTCAAGCTCGGTGCCGGCCGCGTCTATCTCGGGCTGCTCGACCCGGCCGGCCCAAGTGTCGATGCCAACCAACCCGAACTGATGCTGCGCCCGATCGCCACGCTGTTCGACGCCGGCCTGCAGGCGCTCGCCTGTGGTCCCGGCCTGGGCCAGTCGGATGAAGCCGTGCGCCACCTCGAACAGGCGCTGGCGTCAGCGCTGCCGCTGGTGCTCGATGCCGATGCCTTGAACATTCTTGCGGTCGACGGGCGTCTGGCCGGCATTTTGTCCAGCCGCTCCGCGCCGGCCGTGCTCACGCCTCACCCGGCTGAAGCCGCGCGCCTGCTCGGCAGTACGGTGGCCGCTGTGCAGGCGGACCGCATCGCCGCCGCCGGCGCACTGGCCCGCCGCTACGCCTGTCCGGTGGCGCTGAAGGGTTGCGGCACGGTGATTGCTGCGGTCGACGGCCGCTGGTGGATCAATACCACCGGCAATCCGGGCATGGCGACGGCCGGCATGGGCGACGTATTGAGCGGCTTCGCCGCCACCCTGCTGGCCCAGCAATGGCCGGCCGAAGCGGCGTTGCTCGCCGCCGTCCACCTGCACGGCGCTGCCGCCGACCGCCTGGTCGCCAGCGGCATCGGTCCGGCCGGCCTGACCGCCGGCGAAGTCATCGACGCCGCCCGGCTACTGTTCAACGAATGGGCGGGTACGGGTAAAGGATGTTGAGTGCCGCGCTCTGGCCGTTCGGCTGAACGATGCGCACATGCTCGCGACGCAGCTCGCGGGCGTTCTTGACGCCGCAGGCGTGGGCGATCATTTCCACTTCCTTGTTCAGGTTGCGCGTGTAATGGGCGACGCGTTCGGCCTTGTCCTCGACGACCAGGCCGCGCTGCAGCTTGGGATTGTGCGTCGTGATGCCGGTCGGGCAGGTGTTCTGGTGGCAACGCAGCGACTGGATGCAGCCGAGCGCAAACATGTAGCCGCGCGCCGAATTGACCAGGTCCGCGCCGCAGGCCAGCGCCCAGGCCACCTTGGCCGGCGTCAGCAGCTTGCCCGAGGCAATCACCTTGATGCGCTCGCGCAGCCCGTTTTCGATCAATGCATCGATGACGCGCGGCAACGATTCGTTGATCGACAACGCCATGTGATCGGCCAGCGCCGGCGGTGCCGCGCCGGAACCGCCCTCGCCGCCGTCGATCGTCAGGAAATCCGGGGCGCTCCACTGGCCGCGCCGATGCACCGCGTCGGCCAGTTCGTGCATGAACTGCCAGCCGCCGATCGCCGTCTTGATGCCGACCGGCTTGCCGGTGACTTCGCGGACATGGATCACCATGTCGAGCAACTCTTCCATGTTGCTGGTTTCCGGGTGGCGGTTCGGCGACAGCGAATCCTGGCCCATCGGAATGCCGCGAATGACGGAGATTTCCGCAGTCACCTTGGCCGCCGGCAGAACGCCGCCCTTGCCCGGCTTGGCGCCTTGCGACAGCTTGATCTCGAAGGCGCGCACATGTTCCGGTGCCGCCAGTTCCTGCAGCCGCAGATCGCTCAGCTTGCCGTGCTCGTCGCGCACGCCGTACTTGGCCGTGCCGATCTGGAAAATCACGTCGCACTTGCCTTCCAGGTGATGCGGACTGAGCCCGCCCTCGCCGGTATCCATGTAGCAGCCCGCCAGCGCCGCACCATGCGACAGCGCCCGCACCGCCGGCTTCGAGATCGCGCCGAAACTCATGCCGCTGATGTTGATCAGCGAACGCGCGGCAAAAGGCTTGTCGCACCAGCCATCACCGATGAGCACCGGTGGTGACGGCTGATGTTCGCCTTCAAGCACCGGAAAGGCGGCATTGACGAAGACCAGCGCGCCGGATTGCGACAGGTCGTAGGTCGAACCGAAGCCGATCATGCCGGCTTCGTTCTTGGCCAGACGATAGACCCAGGCGCGCGTCGCCCGGTTGAAGGGCATTTCCTCGCGATCGCCCAGGAAAAAGTACTGGCGGAAGTATTCACCCAGATTTTCGAAAAAGAAGCGCAGATGCCCGACGATGGGAAAATTGCGCAATACCGTGTGCCGCTTCTGCGTGATGTCGCGCAGGTACCAGAAGACCAGCAGCAGCCCGATGGCCATTGCCACCAGCACCCCCAGGCTGACATGAAAAACCCCGACAAGCTCGGACATCCCCATCCCCCAGACGGTACAATTCGGGCCCTAGCATGCCGACTGAACACTGATATGTCCATCGAATTCGCCTACCCGCTCGCCGCAGAAATCACCCGCAACGTCGACGCCGCCCTGACCGAGGATATCGGCCCCGGCGACCTGACTGCCTCGCTGGTGCCCGGCGAACGCCAGGTCCGGGCCACGGTCATTTCCCGCGAGCCGGGCGTGCTTTGCGGTACGGCCTGGTTCGACGCATGCGTGCACCGCCTCGACCCAGCGGCCATCGTCACCTGGCAGGCTGCCGACGGCGACCGCATCGCCGCCGACCAGTTGCTGTGCACCATCGACGGCAACGGCCGCGCGCTGCTGACCGCCGAACGCAGTGCACTGAATTTCCTGCAACTGCTGTCGGCCGTCGCCAGCAAGGTGCGCATCTACGCCGATGCGATTGCCGGCACCGGGGCGCAGGTGGTCGATACGCGCAAGACCCTGCCCGGCCTGCGCATCGCGCAGAAATACGCAGTGCGCGCCGGCGGCGGCGGCAATCACCGGCTGGCACTGTGGGATGCGATCCTGATCAAGGAAAACCATATCCACGCCGCCGGTGGCATCGCCCAAGCCATGGCGGCCGCGCAAAAGGTTGCCAGTACGGCGGCAGACCGCTGCCAGTTCATCCAGGTCGAGGTGGAAAGCCTAGCCGAGTTGCGTCAGGCACTGGACGCCGGCGCGAAAATGATCCTGCTCGACAACTTCACACCCGAGCTGATGCGCCAGGCCGTCGCCATCAATACCGGCCGGGCCGTACTCGAAGCGTCCGGCAACGTCAGTCTGGAAACCATTCGCGGCATTGCCGAAACCGGCGTCGATCGCATCTCGGTCGGCGCGCTGACCAAGGACGTCAAGGCGCTCGACCTGTCGATGCGCTTCATCGGCTGACCGGCCGGCCGGCATGGAACATCTACCCGCCGGCCTCGACAAGCTGACCCGTGTCTACGTGCGCCTGTTGCACGTACTGTTCGCGCTTTCGCCGAGCGTCGCCATCTGGTATCTGGCGCAATACCAGGACCCGGCGCTACGCTACGAAAGTCACGACTTCCACGAAATCGCCATCGGCGTAGCCATCCTGGCCAGTCTTTTCGTTACCTGGATCACCTGGCGCTGCTACCGCGATGCCGGCGACCCGATGCTGCGCTGGCTGACCCTGGGATTTCTCGGCTTCGCCATCGTTTACGCCCCGCACGGCCTGTTCACCGGCATGGTCCATGCGCACCCGATGCTGTTCCTGCTGTACGGGCCGGCATCGCGCCTGATCCTCAATGCCTGCCTGCTGCTTGCCGTGCTGCAGCACGGCCGTCCTGCCGACAATCCCGAAAAACGGAGATCGAAGCATTTCTGGCTGGGCTGGCTGGCGATCTTTCTCGTCATCAACGTGGCCGTCGGCCTGCTCGCCCTGTCACCGATCGCCGACCGGCCCGAACTCCGGCTGGGCCTGGAATGGACCGCCTTCCTCCTGGCATTGGCCGGCTTGCTGCGGATGCGGCGGCACGGCACCGACCTGCCCCTGCTGGCGATCTATTCGCTGTCGCTGGCGATGTTTGCCCAGTCATCACTGGGCTTCATCATCGCCGGCGCGTGGAATCATCAATGGTGGCTGGCGCACGCAATCAGCGCCTCCGGCTTCCTGCTGCTCAGCTACGGCGTCATCCGCGCCTTTCAGACCACGCGCTCGTTTTCTACGGTCTACAGTCAGGAAGTCATCATGCGTCAGCTCGAAAATGCCAACGAGCAGCTGACGCTGATGGCGACTACCGATTCGCTGACCGGCGTCGCCAACCGGCGTCATTTCCTCGACCGCGCGGGGAAAGAACTGGCCCGCTGCCAGCGCTCGGAAACACCGCTCTGTCTGGTGCTGCTCGATATCGATCATTTCAAGCTGGTCAACGACAACCACGGACACCAGGCCGGCGATGCCGTGCTGCGTCAACTGGCCCGCAGCATCGACGACATGCTGCGCGGCTCCGACGTTTTCGGCCGGCTGGGCGGCGAGGAATTCGCCATCCTGCTGCCCGACACCGGCATGACCGAGGCCATCGCCATTGCCGAACGCGTCCGCCGGCAAATTGCCGAGCGGGAAATGCGCCATGGCGATCTGTGCCTGCGCATCACCATCAGCCTTGGCATCGCGGATTTTCCGGCCGATGGCGAGCGTGTCGATGCGCTGTACGCCGAAGCCGACCGCCGGCTCTATGCCGCCAAGGAAGGCGGCCGCAACCGCGTCTCCCCGGCAGTCTGAGGTCCAAACTCAGGCGTGTTCGGCAACGAAGGCCTTGATTGCGGCCAGATCCGGGTCCATGACCACGACGTGTTGCGGCAGGTTCTCGATGCCCTGCAGGCTGGCCGGACGCACCGGCTCGGAGCCCAGCGCTTCGCGGATGGTTTCCTCGAACTTGGCCGGCTGGGCGGTTTCCAGCACGATCATCGTCTGCCCCGGCTGACGGTTTTCCAGCGCAACCTTGAGGCCATCGGCGGTATGCGTGTCGAGCATGACGTTGTAGCGGCCCTGGGCGAAACGGATGGTGTTGATGCGGTCGACATGCGTGCTGCGGCCGGAAATGAAACCGAATTTCGGCTTGTTTTTCCAGTAGACCGTAGTACTCAGGTCGAAGGCCTCGCCCTTGTCGACCTTGGACCACAATTCGCGGATGATCACCGGATCGCGGTCGACCAGGTCGAAGACGAAGCGTTCGAAGTTGGACGCCTTGGAAATGTCCATCGACGGGCTGGAGGTGACACTGGTTTCGACCGAGGTGCGCGGGCGATAGACGCCGGTGCGGAAGAATTCGTCGAGCACGTCGTTCTCGTTGGTGGCCAGCACCAGATGCTTGATCGGCAGCCCCATCATGCGCGCGATGTGACCGGCGCAGATGTTGCCGAAATTGCCCGACGGCACGGTGAAGGACACTTCTTCGTCGTTGCTGGTAGTGGCCAGGAAATAGCCCTGGAAGTAATAGACGATCTGCGCCGCGACCCGGGCCCAGTTGATCGAATTGACGGCGCCGATCTTGTACTGCTTCTTGAACGCGGCGTCGTTGGAAACCGCCTTGACGATGTCCTGGGCGTCGTCGAACATGCCGCGCACGGCGATGTTGAAGATGTTGGCATCGGTCAGCGAGTACATCTGGGCGCGCTGGAAAGCGCTCATCTTGCCGTCCGGCGACAGCATGAAGACCTTGACGTTGTGCTTGCCGCGCATCGCGTATTCAGCGGCAGAACCGGTATCGCCGGAAGTGGCGCCAAGGATGTTGATCGACTCGCCGCGCTTGTCGAGCACGTACTCGAACAGGTTGCCGAGCAGCTGCATCGCCATGTCCTTGAAGGCCAGCGTCGGGCCGTTCGACAGTTCTTGCGTGTACAGCCCGTCTTCCAGCTTCGTCAGCGGCGTGATCTGCGCCGCGTCGCCGCCGTTGCGCAGATGACAGTAGACATCGGCGGTGTAGGTCCGGGCGACCAGCGACTTCAAATCGTCAGCCGGGATGTCGGTGATGAACCTGGCCAGGATTTCGTAGGCCAGATCGGCGTAGGACAGCTGGCGCCAGGCGTCGAGGTCGGCGCGGGTGACTTGCGGATAGCTCTCCGGCAGGTAGAGTCCACCGTCCGGGGCCAGACCGCCGAGGAGGATGTCGCAGAAAGCCTGGGGTGCGGACTGGCCGCGGGTCGAGATGTAGCGCATGGCGAAAACCTGGAAAGCGGGAAAACCGCGATTTTACCGCGTCGACCGTGAGATTCGCATCGCCCGCAGCAGACTTGACGCAAAGATCAGCATCCCGGCCAGCAGAAATGCCGCGCCGGGCGTGCCCTGATCAGCGATGAAAGCGACGCCGGCGGCAAGAAACGCCAGCGCCCGCCATGATCCCCCGGCAACCAGTTGCCGCCGCATCGCGTCGCGTTCCGGCGTACGGGCACCGGGCCAGCGCCAGACCGGCAGCAGTTGGCTCAAGGCACCGGTGACCAGCGGCAACAGGAAGGCGGCAGCCCATGCCGACAAGGTCGGCCGGGCCGGAATCAGGCCAGCCGCGTGCAACGTACCGGCCAGCAGGCACAGCGACCAGCCGGTCACGGCGGCGAGCAGCGCGCAGGCGGCACCGTCAGCGAGCAGCGGGCGCGGGCCGAAACGCCGCAGCCATTGCGCCACCAGGCCAAGCGCCAGCACCAGCAGGATCGCCGCCCCGGCGACCGAAACCGGCCAGTAAAAGGCCGCGCCGGCCGCCAGCAGGACGACCGCCAGGAACATCGACCAGAAACGCCGCTTCAGCCAGCCGGCAGCTTCCGGATCGGCCTGTCCGAGCGCTGTCGGCAACAGCACCGGCAAGGTGCCGAACGCCGCCAGCCCGACCAGGCCCAGCGTATTCAAATGCAGGTGCAGGCGCCGCCAGGCTACCCATTCGGCCGGCAGCACCGCCGTCGCCAGGATGGTCAACAACGCCAGCATCAACAAGGCCAGCGCCCCGGCATACCAGCGCCAACCGGGATGCGGCTTGCCCAGCGTGGCGCTGGCCCGGCGCACGATCCAGCGCAGCAAAATTGCCGCCAGAACGAAGTCGACCGCAGCAGCAGCGTACACGACGTGGTAAGGCAGCCAGCCCTGCAGGCCGAGGACTGCGGTCAACCCGGCAAACTGGGCAAAAAACGGCAGCCGTCGGATGGCTGCGGAAGGGTCACCGGTACGCGTCAGTACCGGCACGAAATGCGTCATTGCCGCCAGGATCAACGGCACGATGCCCACGGCAAACGCCAGATGGGCAACCGCCGCCGGCGTCCCGGCCCCGGCCAGCGCCAGCAAGGCGGCGGCCAGCAGGGCAAGGAGCGTCAGCGCGGCGGTGCTCAGCACCTCAACCGACGACCGTGAAGTCGATGACGATGGCGCCCGGCTCGCGCTGGACGTACTGGATATCCACCTTGTCGCCGTAGCGTTGCTGCATCTGGCCAAGCAGTGGCAGCGGATCGTGATCGTTGCAGAAGCGCATCGTTTCGCCCGGCATCAGCGACTCCAGGGCACCAAAAATGGCGGCATGGCGAAAACGCTTGGCAACACCGCGGGCATCGAAGGGGTACAGGGCCTCGGCGGTGGGACGGTCACAGGCATGGATGGCATGATTCATGGGGATTTCCTTGTAAAAAGCTGCCGCGAGCAGCAAGAGCCCTGATTTTGCCGAGCCTGGCCATGCGTTTCCTTGATCTGCATCGCCCTGAACGACAAAGGGGGCCGCAGCCCCCTTCTCCATGCGCAGACCGTCAGATTTACTGCAACTCTTCCAGACGAATGCGCTTGACCTTGCCCTTTTGCGCGGCCAGCGCTTCGATGCTGGCAACCGCGGCCAGGGCGGCGCTTTCCTTGCAGACATGCGTCAGGATGATGATGTCGGTCTCGCCCTCGCCCTCTTCCGGCTCGCGCTGCAGCATGGCATCGATGGAAATGCCCTGGTCGGCCAGGATACGGGTGATGTCGGCGAGCACGCCGGCCTTGTCCTCGACGCGCAGGCGCAGGTAGTTGCCGGTCTCGATCTCGCTCATCGGCAGAATCGGCAGGTTGGACATGGCATCCGGCTGGAACGCCAGGTGCGGCACGCGGTGCGCGGCATCGGCGGTGGCCAGGCGGGTGACGTCGACGAGGTCGGCGATCACTGCGGAAGCTGTCGGTTCGGCACCGGCACCCTTGCCGTAGTACAGCGTGATGCCGACTGCATCGCCCTTGACCATGACGGCGTTCATCGCGCCTTCGACGTTGGCCAGCAGGCGCTTGGCCGGGATCAGCGTCGGATGGACGCGCAGTTCGACACCGTTGTCGCGGCGCTTGGCAATGCCGAGCAGCTTGATGCGGTAGCCGAGTTGTTCGGCGTACTTGATATCGGAGGCTTCGAGCTGGGTAATGCCTTCGACGTAGGCCTTGTCGAACTGCACCGGAATGCCGTAGGCGATCGAAGCGATCAGCGTTGCCTTGTGTGCCGCGTCAACACCTTCGATATCGAAGGTCGGATCGGCTTCGGCGTAGCCCAGGCGTTGCGCTTCAGCCAGGACGTCGGCGAACGGCAGGCCCTTGTCGCGCATTTCGGACAGGATGAAGTTGGTCGTGCCGTTGATGATGCCGGCGGCCCACTCGATGCGGTTGGCGGTCAGGCCTTCGCGCAGCGCCTTGATGATCGGGATGCCACCGGCGACGGCGGCTTCGAAGGCAACCATGACGCCCTGCTGCTGCGCGGCGGTGAAGATTTCGGTGCCGTGCACGGCGAGCAGCGCCTTGTTGGCAGTGACCACGTGCTTGCCGCTGGCGATGGCCTGCATCACCAGTTCCTTGGCCACACCATAGCCGCCGATCAGCTCGACGATGATGTCGATTTCCGGATCATTGACCAGCGCGAAGGCGTCATCGGTGACGCGGGCTGCACCACCAGTGATCTGGCGTGCCAGTTCCACATTCTTGTCAGCGACAGCCGTGATGCAGATCGGACGACCGGCACGACGGGTGATTTCTTCCGCATTGCGCTTGAGAACGGTCCAGGTGCCACCGCCGACGGTGCCGATGCCGATGAGGCCAACATTGATGGGTTTCATGTTCAGTCTTTGTTGATGAGATGGTTGGTGTTGTGACGTTTGCGATAGTTTTCGAGGAAGCGGGCAACGCGGCCGATGGCTTCCTTGAGGTCGTCCTCGTGCGGCAGGAAAACCAGCCGGAAATGATCCGGATGCGGCCAGTTGAAGCCCGTCCCCTGAACCAGCAGCACTTTTTCTTCCTGCAGCAGTTCGGCGATGAAGGCCTGGTCGTTCTTGATCGGATAAATTTCCGGATCCAGCCGCGGGAACATGTACAGCGCCGCTTTCGGCTTGACGCAGCTGACGCCGGGAATGGCATTGATCAGTTCATGGGCGATGTCGCGCTGGCGACGCAGGCGACCGCCGTCGGTGACCAGGTCATCGATGCTCTGGTAACCGCCGAGCGCCGTCTGGATGCCGTGCTGGCCCGGCGCGTTGGCGCACAGGCGCATCGACGCCAGCATGTCGAGCCCTTCGATGTAATCCTTGGCGTGGCGCTTGTCGCCGGAAACCACCATCCAGCCGGCGCGATAGCCGCAGGAACGATAGTTCTTCGACAGGCCGTTGAAGGTGATGGTCAGCACGTCCTCGGACAGCGCGGCAATCGACGTGTGCGTCACACCGTCGTAAAGCACCTTGTCGTACACCTCGTCGGCATAGATGATCAGGTGATGCTGACGCGCGATATCGATGATTTCGTGCAGCAGGTCATCCGGATACAGCGCGCCGGTCGGATTGTTCGGATTGATGATGACGATGGCGCGCGTGTTCTTGTTGATCTTGCTGCGGATGTCGTTCAGATCCGGCAACCAGCCCTTGGCCTCGTCGCACAGGTAATGCACCGGCTTGCCACCGGACAGGCTGATCGCCGCCGTCCACAGCGGATAATCCGGCGCCGGCACCAGCACTTCGTCACCGGCGTCGAGCAGCGCGTTCATCGCCATGACGATCAGCTCGGAAACACCGTTGCCGACATAGATGTCTTCCAGCGTGACACCCCTGATGTGCTTCTGCTGGGTGTAATGCATGATCGCCTTGCGCGCCGCGAAGATGCCTTTCGAATCCGTGTAACCAGCCGCGTTCGGCAGGTTGCGGATGATGTCCTGCTGGATTTCTTCGGGCGAATCGAAGCCGAACGCGGCCAGGTTGCCGATGTTCAGCTTGATGATCTTGTGGCCCTCTTCCTCCATCTGCTTGGCCATCTGCAGTACGGGACCGCGGATGTCGTAACAGACGTTGGCGAGCTTGGCTGACTTCTTGACGTGCTTCATGTGAATGTCCAGATTGGCTGGGTTTGGGCCAAAGGTATAATCCTACTTTATCGTCTGGTGCACCGCAAAGTGAAACTCCATACATCGAACACTGCCGGCCTCAACCTGTTCACCGCCTACGGCGATGACTATGTTGCGGTCAACCATGAAAAACACGAAAAAAACCTCATCGTGCTGCCGGAAAAGCTGGTTTCCGACTGGTCGACCGCAAACATTGAAACGCTGAGCGAAACCGACATGCAGACCTTGCTGGCGCTGGGGGTCGAAGTGGTCCTGCTCGGTACCGGCAAGCGCCTGCGCTTCCCTGCCGCGACGCTGACGCGCCCGTTTGCGCCGGCCGGCATCGGCCTGGAGATCATGGACCTGCAGGCCGCCTGCCGGACCTACAACATCCTTGCCTCCGAAGGACGCAAGGTCGCTGCCGCGTTGCTCTTCGACTGAACGCAAGCCGGCGCAACACCACACAGCGCGCTCATCGGGAAGCTTCGAACAGGGACTTGAAGCCGGCCGAAAAGCTTTCCAGGTCATCAAAACCGACGGGGCGACCAAACAGGTAGCCCTGCGCCGCATCGCATCCAACCTCGCGCAATATTTCCAGTTGCGCCAGATTTTCCACACCTTCGGCAATGACCCGGACACCCAGCCGCTTGCCAAAGGCGACCAAGGCAGCGACCAGCGACCGCATCTGGGTATTGAGCACAATCTCGGCAACGAAGGAACGGTCAATCTTGATCGAGTTCATCGGCAATTGACTGAGCAAACCGAACGAACAGTAACCCGCGCCAAAGTCATCAAGGGAAAACTTGCAGCCGGATTCAGCCAGCGCCAGCACCGTTTTCACTGCCCGTTCGTTTCCGGTCAACGCCGATTCGGTACATTCGAAGGTGATTCGCTCGGTCGGCACGCCGGCCTCCAGCAAAATGGCCAGCAAGTGCTGCACGGCGTCCGGCGCCATCAACTGGCGCGCCGAAAGGTCGACAACCAGCCCGAGTTCGCCGCTGATTTGCGTCAATTCAGTGGCCGCCTGCACCAGTGCCTTGCGTCCCAGCTCCGGCATGATGCCTATCTCTTCGGCAATTTCCAGAAAACGCCCGGCATCGAGCAAACCGAATTCGGGATGCTGAAAGCGCAACAATGCTTCGACATGCTCGACCTTGCCGGTCTGCAGGGAAATCTCCGGCAGATAGCGGATTGCATAGCGCCAGTTCGCCAGTCCGTCACGTAGCGCCTGCTCCATATCGAGTCGCCCGCGAAAATTCGGTGCCGATTTCTGGCGATAGAAGCGAAAACGACTCCGCCCCTCTGACTTGGCTTCATACAAAGCCATATCGGCAGCTGCCAGCAAGTCCTCCGGCTGCTCCGCGTCATCCGGGTAAATGGCAACACCGATACTGGCATCGACCTGAATATTCGATGCCCCCAGCGGAACGCTCAGGGAAATTTGACTCAGCAGTTTTTGACAGATGCTGCCAAGCTCTTCCGGATCGTCATTTTGCTCGATGATCAGGACAAATTCATCGCCACCGCGCCGACTGACGGTATCAGTCACTCGCACCGAATGCAGCATACGCGCTGCCGCAACCCGCAGCACTTCGTCTCCCGCGGCGTGCCCCCAGTTATCGTTCACCTGCTTGAAGTGATCAAGATCGACATACAGAATTGCCAGCTTGTATCGATAACGATGCGCCCTTGCAATCGAACGTTGCAGCCGGTCATGAAACAGTACCCGATTGGCTACCCCGGTCAGGCTGTCGATATGAGCCAGTCTCCGGACACGTTCTTCTTCCCGCTTCCTGTCGGTGATGTCGGAAATCAGTCCGACATACCGCCTGGGCAAACCAAATTGACCATCAACGGCAGCAATGGAAAGCCATTGCTCATAGAGCGATCCATCCTTGCGCCGGTTGGTGAGCTCTCCCGACCAACGACCGTGCGTCAGCAGGCTATCCCAGATCAGGCGATAGAAATCAGGCGCATGCAAACCCGATGAAAGGATGCTGGTCCGCATCCCGACGACTTCGTTGGGTCGATAACCGGTAAGTAATGAAAAAGCGGGGTTGACCGCAAGGATCCTGGCTTTTTCATCGGTGATGATGATGCCCTCGTTCACCACCTCAAAAACCAGGCTGGCCATCTTGAGGTCCAGGACTCGCTGGCGATCACGCAGGCAACGCCGGAACCGATCAAGCAGCAAAAACTCGTCAATCGGTTTGACGATGTGGGCATCAATCCCCTCGCTGATGATCCGGTGCAGATAATCCGGCTCGGTCGCAACGGACATGACCATGATTGTGGCATCAGGATCGAGAGCCCGTATCTGCTTGCACAGATCCAGGCCATCGCCATCACGCAGCCGGTATTCAATCAGGACAATATCTGGTTGATGCCGACTCCAGTTTGCCATCCCCGATTCAACATCCGTCGCCCAGAGAATCTCGGCAACATCCCCGGAAAGCGCCCCCTGCAGCACATTCCGTGTCGTTTGATCGCTATCGACAACCAGCGCGCGCACCCGCTCGAGCTGATTCAAAACCCGGGACATTGCAGCTTCAGCGCCCAGCATTACCGGCAAAGGATGCAATCGCCCGATGGGTAAAAGCCAAGCATGGGAGAGAAAAGTGACAGGATTTGAGCAAGGGATGACCAATACCATATGCATTGAAAAAACCGGCGCACTCTACTCTCTGTCACTCAGGAATCCAATACAACCAAAGTCATAAGCCGGCCGGATTTGCCGCCTGCCAACGCCATGTATCCGAGCACATTTCCTCGATCCCCCTGGTCGCACGCCATCCCAGCACAGCCTCAGCCAGCGCCGGATCCGCATAACAACTGGCGATATCCCCCGGACGTCGGTCAACCAGCCGGTAAGGCACGGAACGGCCGCTCGCCGTTTCAAAGGCCCGGACCATGTCGAGTACGCTGTAACCTTGCCCGGTCCCCAGATTTACCGTCAGCATCCCGCCCGAGCGCGCCAGCGCATCCAGTGCAGCCAGGTGACCCAGTGCCAGATCGACGACATGAATGTAATCGCGTACCCCGGTACCATCGGGCGTCGGATAGTCGCTGCCAAAGACTGACAATTCACTGCGTTGGCCAACCGCCACCTGTGAGACAAAGGGCATCAGGTTGTTCGGTATGCCGTTCGGACTTTCCCCGATCAGTCCGCTGGCGTGCGCACCAACCGGGTTGAAGTAACGCAGGATGGCAATCCGCCATTCCGGATCGGCCACCAGCAGATCGCGAAGGATGTCCTCGATCATCAGTTTCGTGCGCCCGTAAGGATTGGTCGCACACAAGGGAAAATCCTCGCGGATGGGCACAGTGTGTGGATCGCCATAAACCGTTGCCGACGAACTGAAAACCAGTTGCCTGACACCGGCCTCAGTCATGGCATGCAGCAGATTCAACGTACCGGCGACGTTGTTTTCATAATAGGCAAGCGGTTTCACGACCGACTCACCGACCGCTTTCAGGCCGGCAAAGTGCACCACCGATTCAATATCGTGATCCCGGAATACGGCCTGCACTGCCCCCAGGTCACGAATGTCCGCCTGGACGAAAGCCGGTTGGCGCCCGGCAATCGTTTCGATACGATCCAGCACTTTCAGGCTGCTGTTGCACAAATTATCCAGAATCAGCACCGTCTCACCACGGCCAAGCAACTCGACCACGGTATGCGAACCGATATACCCCGTACCACCGGTTACCAGAATCATCTGCACGCCTCTAAAAAAAACGGGTTTTCTGCGGTCGACCGCAGAAAACAACAAAAAATCAGTCCTTACCTGCGAACGCTCGCGATGTCTCAGACCTATGCCAATCCAGCCATTTCAACAACATTCCGAACAACTGCTCGGGATGGATCGGTTTGCCAAGATGCTCATTCATCCCGGCCTCGATACATGCCCTGCGATCATCCTCGTAGGCATTGGCAGTCATCGCCAGAATCGGGGTATCCATGTTCAGCGACGCCGCCCGAATGGCCCGGGTGGCATCAATGCCGTTGAGATTCGGCATCTGCATGTCCATCAGGATCACTGCGTAGCTGTTGTTCCTGGCCATCGTCACAGCCTCTGCGCCATCACTGGCAAGGTCGACCACCAGACCGACATCTTCAAGCAGGCAACACGAAACCTCGCTATTGATCGGCTCGTCCTCGACCAGCAGAATGCGACTACCAGAAAATTCCCGGTGCAGACGCAGTTCAGGAATCTCATGATCAGGCAGCGGAAACAAGCCGGCGGAGGATGACGACGAGGCCTTGCCAAAACGCACATCAAAACCAAAAACGCTGCCTTCCCCAAGCTTGCTTTCGACACTGATTTCCCCACCCATCAACATGACCAGGCGTTGACTGATGGCCAATCCGAGTCCTGTGCCACCATATTTTCTTGTCGTTGAGCTATCCGCCTGTTCAAAAGCAGCAAACAGCCGTGCCTGATCTTCGGGACGAATACCTATACCGCTATCCACAACCTCAAAGCGCAAGTGCAGATCGACCTCGGTCTCTCCAAGAGCATAAACATTTACAGCCACTGAACCACGCTCGGTGAACTTGACAGCATTGCCGACCAGATTGATCAAGACCTGACCGAGACGCAGAGGGTCGCCCAATAGCAGAACTTCGGCCGGCTCCGGTAGCGGTGCAATGCGAAAGGCAATCCCTTTCTCTGCTGCCTTGTGAGCCACCACGCCCTCCAGGTTATCCAGCACATCCCGCAATCTGAAGTTCGTTTTTTCCATCACCATTCGCTGCGCCTCGATCTTTGAAATATCGAGGATGTCGTTGATCAGCTCGAGCAAATGCCGGGACGACTGCTTGGCTTTCGCCAATTGCTCGCGCCCCTTGGGATCGGTCATTTTCCGCCAGACCAGATCGATCATTCCCATGATGCCGTTCATCGGCGTCCGCAGTTCGTGGCTCATGTTGGCCAGGAAGGCACTCTTGGCCCGGCTGGCCTCCTCGGCAGCATCCTTGGCCTGGGCCAGTTGCACGGTCCGTTCAGCGACGAGGGCTTCCAGGTTGTCGCGATGCGATTGCAGTTCGCCCTGAATCCGCTTGAGTTCGGTGACATCCGTAATACCGCCGATCAAGCCGGCAATGCTGCCATCCGCATGCTGAAAGCTGGCCTTGTGGAAAATCACATGGCGAATTTCACCATGGCTCTGAATCACCCAGTCGTAGGTCTGGTTGCCCGGATGCTCGAACAACTCGACATCCTTTTCGTGGTAGCGGCGGGCAATTTCCGGCGGCGCCATCTCGAATACCGACTTGCCGATGATTTCGTCACGCGACTTGCCCAGCAAGGCCTCGAAGGCCTGATTGCAACCCAGGTAGCGACCCGCGGTGTCCTTGTAAAAGAAAGGCACCGGCGTACTTTCGATCAGTGTATTGAGAAACAACGCCTGATTGCGGATCTGCCACCAGTAACGTCGCAGCATCCAGGCAGCAAAAACGGTGGCAGCGAAGAAAACCAGCAACAGGATGATGGTGTTGCGGATTTCACGCTGCCAATCGGCAAGAAAATCCGCCGGCGCCATGGCCACGGTCAGGACAAACGGTGTGTGCTGAATCTGGCGATAGGCATTGAAGCGCACGATGCCATCAAGCTCCGACTGGAATGTGCCGCTACCCACACCGGATGCCAGCAATGCCTTGAAACCGTCGGGAATGTCCTTGTAGCCAGGCTGACCGACCTCACCTTCGATCGCCGGATAGCGGGTGAGCAAAGCCTGGTTACGGTGATGGATTGCTGCGACGCCGTGTGCCCCCAATTTCAGCGGCGACAACTGGCGGGTGAAATAATCAAGGGTTACGGCAGCGGTCACCACACCGGCAAACGAGCCGTCAGGCTTGCGATAGGAGCGGGTGAAGGCAACGACCCATATTTTCGAAACCCGTCCGAGAATCGGCTCCGCAACAATCAATTGCTGTCCGGGATGCGCCTGATGTTCAGCGAAAAACGGCCGATCCGCGAGAGAAACCGGAGCTGCCCGGTCAACACCCCGTCCCCAGATCAGCTCCCCCCGCTGATTGCTGACGCGAAAAGCGTCGACCGCAGGATGGCGCTCCAGATGCAATTTGAGGAGACGCTCGATCACTTCGTCGCTGAGCACCGCATCTGCGGACAGGGACTCCAGGACATCGACAATGCTGAGCAAACCGAGATCGATGCGTTTCACGGAATCGGCAACATTGAGTTCAAGCAAAGCCGCTAGATTGCCCGCATTGCCACGGACCTGATCAATGCTGCGCTCCCGGCTGGCCAGCAGGCTCTGGACACCGACGGTGATCATCACGACATTGAGCACCAGCACGCCAATGACCAGCCAGCTCTGGAACCTTGAACCGAGCCGGAACGACGCGGCATGGCCGGAAGATGGAGAAGTAGCGTCTGGCGACATCGTGAAGACCGGAATATCAGGCAATTTGAACGAGATGCCGGATTATGGCATTTCCAATGGCATTCATGCTTGCCTCACCGCGACAAACCAAGCGCCTTCAGGTCTTTCAGGATACCGTCGGCCAGGTAACGATAGCCCTCGGCATTCGGATGAATCCTGTCTGCACAAAGCTCAGGCCGGCCAAGCACATCAGAAAACACCTCGCCGATCACCGGCACCCCCTCCTCTTTACCCAAGGCTTCATAAACAGGGGAGTCCGTGGGGCGTCCTGACATCACCGTCAGCAGGGACAACTCCGGAACACCGACCAGTACGACCTGAGCACCGGCAGCCTTCGCCGCTCTTATCAGTTCCCGGACATCCTCCTTGACCTGCCCAGGCGGACGCCGTCGCAGAAAATCGTTCCCGCCGATTTCAATGATGACCAATGCCGGCCGGTGTTCATCCAGCAATCCCTGTATCCGCGACTTGCCCGCCTGCGCGGTATCGCCTGGCACGCCGGCGTTGATCACCTGCCATCCAGTCTGTGCGGCAAGCAAGGCAGGCCAGTCCTCTCCCGCAGCAGCCCCGGTACCGTAAGTCACACTGTCGCCAAAGGCCAGCACACGCTGCCCGGCTGGAACAGCTGCCAGTTTTTCCTCGCTGCCGCCACAGGCGGCAAGCGCAACAACAAAACACAGAATTCCAAAGAAGCTACGATGTCTCATGATTCAGGCAATCCATATTGATGGGAAGGGGGCGCTTCCCCCCGGAGGCTGACAGACAATGTATTTCACTGACGGAAAAAAGGACAGGCTGCGCAATCAGGCGCGCGGATGCTTGCTGGCCTTGCTGACCAGTCTCACCCCGGCGGCATTTGCCGCTTGCGCCGAACTGCCGCCCTCTTCCACCAGCGTTGTCCGCCTGGAAAGCCAGCCGACCAGGAACTTCGATTACAGCTACAAGACCCTTCGCAACCTGAGCGAGGACCACACCCGGCGCGATATCGAAGTCCTCGGTTTGACCCGTGGCCTGGCCGTTGCCCGTTTTGAAGTCAAGGGAACGGTGGCAAGAACTCCCGATGAGCGGCAGGAATGCGCCAGCTTTTCACTGCGGCTCGAATATGGCTTTAGTCCACTGACCGTCTACGTGAGCAGGGAGTTTCCCCCCGGCAGCTGTGCACACGACGAGATCTACCGCCATGAATTGAGGCACGTCGACACCTACCGGGAGCACGCGAGAAAAATCGAAGCAGAAATCACCGAAGCACTGAAACGCCGGTTCGAACGCGCTAGCCCCTGGCGCAACAGCGCGGGCGATAGCAGCACAAAACTGCAGAACGAGATAGACGAACGATGGATTCCCTACATCACCCGACTGCTCAACAAGGTCAATGTCGAACATCGAGCGATCGACAGCGCTGAAGAGTACGCACGCGTCGCAGCAAGTTGTAACGGGGAAATCAGGGAACGGATTTCGGGCAAGCGCTGAGCAGCAGGAACAGGTTCAACCGACAGGGTAGCCTGGCGCGCCCGGAGGGACTCGAACCCCCGACCTATTGCTTAGAAGGCAATTGCTCTATCCAGTTGAGCTACGGGCGCAGGAGATGCCACGAAAGTGCCACGAGAAAGGAAATGGTCGGGGCGGTGGGATTCGAACTCACGACCCTCTGCTCCCAAAGCAGATGCGCTACCAGACTGCGCTACGCCCCGACGAAGGTGCGCATTGTATCAGTGCCGACCGCGCTGCACCAGTCATCTTGCGCAATTCGACAAATTTCTCCGCCGCTTACATTGCGCTGCAACAAGGCTTTTCCTTGCCTGACGCACGGCTTTCTGATATTTAATCGGTTTTTTGGTCACTGGAAGCGCTCACAAAATGGCAGAAGAATTGCTTCACAAACATTTCGTACCTTACGAGCCAAAGGCTGGTGAGGAATACATGAGCAACAAGCAACTCGCGCATTTCCGCAAGATCCTGGAAACGCTGAAGAAGGAACTGAGCGAAGACATCGACCGCACGGTACACACCATGCAGGACGAAGCGACAGTTTTTGCCGACCCCAACGACCGTGCCAGCCAGGAAACCGACATCGCAATCGAACTGCGCAACCGCGACCGCGAGCGCAAGCTGATCAAGAAGATCGAGGAAACGCTGACGCGCATCAACGATGGCGACTACGGCTTCTGCGACAAATGTGGCGTTGAAATCGGAATCAAGCGCCTGGAAGCGCGCCCGACGGCAACGCTGTGCATCGACTGCAAGACGCTCGATGAAATGAAGGAAAGACAGATGGCGAAATAATTCGTCATTTGCCGGAATCCTGCGGTCAACTGCCGGCAGGAATGAAAAAAGGGCACCTTGCGGTGCCCTTTGCTTTTGGCGTGACAGCGATTACTGCTGTTCTTGCTGGACCGGAGCGGCAGCGGTGCCCTCTTCGGCGGCAACAGCCTTCATCGACAGTTTGACGCGGCCGCGGTCGTCGGTTTCGAGAACCTTGACGCGCACAACCTGGCCTTCCTTGACGTAGTCCTCGACCTTGTTGACACGCTCCTGGGCGATCTGCGAGATATGCAGCAGACCATCCTTGCCCGGCAGCACGGAAACAATCGCACCGAAATCAAGAATCTTCAGCACGGTACCTTCGTAGATCTTGCCGATCTCGACTTCCGCCGTGATCGCATCGATGCGCGAACGGGCGGCAGCAGCAGCTTCGCCGCTGGTCGCAGCGATGGTGATCGTGCCGTCGTCCTGGATGTCGATCGTGGTACCGGTTTCTTCGGTCAGCGCACGGATGACGGCACCGCCCTTGCCGATCACGTCACGGATCTTTTCCGGATTGATCTTGAAGGTGTACAGACGCGGGGCGTAAGCCGACATCTCTTCACGCGGGCCGGCAGCAGCTTCCTGCATCAGGTTCAGGATGTGCAGACGGGCTTCCTGGGCTTGCGCCAGTGCCACCTGCATGATTTCCTTGGTGATGCCCTGGATCTTGATGTCCATCTGCAGCGCGGTGATACCGGCGGTCGTGCCGGCCACCTTGAAGTCCATGTCGCCGAGGTGATCTTCGTCGCCAAGGATGTCGGTGAGCACGGCGAAGCGGTTGCCGTCCTTGATCAGGCCCATGGCGATGCCGGCAACGTGTGCCTTCAGCGGCACGCCGGCGTCGAGCAGCGCCAGACAGCCGCCGCAAACGGAAGCCATCGACGAGGAACCGTTGGATTCGGTGATTTCCGAAACCAGGCGCATCGAGTACGAGAAGTCTTCCGGCTTCGGCAGCACCGCCAGCAGCGCGCGCTTGGCCAGACGGCCGTGACCGACTTCGCGACGCTTCGGCGTACCGACGCGACCGCATTCGCCGGTGGCGTACGGGGGCATGTTGTAGTGCAGCATGAAGCGGTCGCGGTATTCACCGGCCAGCGCATCGATGATCTGCTCGTCGCGGTTGGTACCGAGCGTGGCAACAGCCAGCGCCTGGGTTTCGCCACGGGTGAACAGGGCCGAACCGTGGGTGCGCGGCAGGACGCCGGAACGCATGGTGATCGGACGCACGGTACGCGTGTTGCGGCCGTCGATACGCGGCGCGCCACTCAGAATGCGGCCACGCACGATGGCGGCTTCGATTTCATGGAACAGGTTGCCGACGGTATTCTCGTCCGGCGCACCTTCACCCTGACACAGGGCGGCGATGGCTTCGGCACGGATTTCCTTGACGGCCTGGCTGCGCGTCTGCTTGACGGTGATGTTGTAGGCTTCTTCGAGCTTGGCAGCGACCAGATCCTTCAGCTTGGCGACCAGGGCTTCATCCTGGGCCGGCGCTTGCCAGTCCCATTCCGGCTTGCCGGCTTCTTCGACCAGTTCGTTGATGGCGTTGATCGCCTTCTGCATTTCGGTATGACCGAACACGACGGCGCCGAGCATGACATCTTCCGGCAGTTGGTCGGCTTCGGATTCAACCATCAGCACGGCAGCTTCGGTACCGGCAACGACGAGGTCGAGCTGGCTGGTCTTGAGCTGGCTCAGGGTCGGGCACAGGACATACTGGCCGTCGATGTAGCCGACGCGGGCGGCGCCGATCGGGCCGTTGAACGGCACGCCGGAGATGGCCAGGGCGGCGGAGGCGCCGATCAGGGCCGGAATGTCGGAATCGACTTCCGGATTCAGCGACATCACCGTGGCGATGACCTGGACTTCATTGTAGAAACCATCCGGGAACAGCGGGCGGATCGGGCGATCGATCAGGCGGCAGGTCAGCGTTTCCTTTTCGGAAGGACGGCCTTCGCGCTTGAAGAAGCCACCGGGGATACGGCCGGCAGCGTAAACTTTTTCCTGGTAATCAACGGTCAGCGGGAAGAAGTCCTGGCCCGGCTTGGCATTCTTGGCCGCAACGACGGTAACCAGAACAACGGTTTCTTCCATGGAAACGAGGACGGCACCGCCAGCCTGGCGGGCGATTTCGCCGGTCTCGATGGTGACCTGATGGTCGCCATAGGCGAAGGTTTTTTTCACGACATTAAACATATCTTCCTTTCACTCTCATCACAATTAACAACAATAACAATAGCTTGCATGACAACAAAGAACAACGGTACGACTGAAAAACAAAAAAGCGGCCGGGAAGAATCCGGGCCGCTTTTCGTGGCTGCTGCCGCGCTTACTTACGCAGGCCGAGCTTGGTGATCAGGGTGCGGTAACGCTCGACGTTCTTGCCCTTCAGGTAGTCCAGCAGCTTGCGACGCTGGGACACGAGGTGCAACAGACCACGACGGGAGTGGTGATCCTTGACGTGTTCCTTGAAGTGCGGCATCAGATCATTGATGCGGGCGGTCAGCAAGGCAACCTGGACTTCCGGGGAGCCGGTATCGCCCTTGGACTGTGCGTATTCGGCAACGATGCTTGCCTTCTGTTCGGTAGTAACGGACATTTCAAAACCCTCTTTCGTTAAAACGACGCAGCCCCGGTTTGATAGAGCGAACGCCAATTGAAAAATTTTCCCGACGACATCGGAAAGCGGCGGATTGTATCAGTTTACAGCGCCAGCTGCACCAGTCTTTTCGGCCACAGACGCCCACCAGACCCCGGCTCGCCAACACCGATCAGGACGTCATCTGCATAGACCCGGATCTTGCCGGCAAAACCGGTCGGCAGATCGACAGGATTGCCATGGCGGAAACGCTGCTCCGCCTCGCCGGCGACATCCAGACGCGGCAGACTCTGCAACAGTGCATCGACCGGCCGCAGACAGGCCGTACGGGCACCCTCCTCGATCGCGTCGATCTGCGCCAGCGTCAGGGCTCCATCAAGCACCAGATCGCCGACCCGGGTCCGCCGCAACGCGGTCAGGTGCGCCCCGCAACCCAGCGCAGCCCCGATATCGGCGGCCAGCACCCGGATATAGGTACCCTTGCTGCAACTGACGGAAATACGCAGGCAGTCGCCAGCAAATTCGAGCAGTTCGATCGAATGAATGGTCACCGGTCGTGCCTCGCGCTCGACAACGATGCCCTGGCGCGCCAGTTCGTAGAGCGGACGGCCATCGCGCTTGAGTGCCGAGTGCATCGGCGGCACCTGCAGGATGTTTCCGGTCAACGCCTGCAAAACGGGAAAAATGTCGCTTTCACGGACGTTGACCGCAGCAGTGGCAATCACCGCGCCTTCAGCATCGCCGGAATCGGTGACAACCCCCAGCTTGAGTTCGGCCTCGTAGGTCTTGTCGGCATCGAGCAGATCGGCGGAGAACTTCGTCGCCTCGCCGAAGCACAGCGGCAGCAGGCCGGTCGCCAGCGGATCGAGGGTACCGGTATGGCCGCCCTTCGCCGCCGAGAACAGGCGACGCGCCTTTTGCAGCGCGTCGTTGGAACTCATGCCCAGGGATTTGTCGAGCAGCAGCACACCATCAACCTGCTTCCAGGTTTTCTTGACCCTCGGCTCCATCGGCGCCTCAGTCTTCCGGCGTCTGGTCGCTGATGGCGTTGGCCTGCTGGATCAGCGCCGTCATGCTCGCGCCGTATTCGAGCGAACTGTCATAGATGAAATGCAGTTCCGGCAAGGTGTGAATGTGGATGCGCCGCCCCAGTTCGCGCCGCAGGAAACCCGCAGAGCGCTTCAGCCCCTGCTCGATCTCGGGCAGGTGCTCGGAATTGAGCGTCGTGAAGTACACCTTGGCGTGCGCGTAATCCGGCGTCAGCTCGACCGCAGTCAGACTGATCATGCCAACGCGCGGATCCTTGAGCTCCGTACGGATCAGGTCGGCCAGATCGCGGCGTACCTGCTCCGCGACCCGGTCTCCCCGTTGAAAGCCTCGTGTCTGCTGCTTCTTCATTACAGCGAACGTGCCACTTCCTGGATTTCGTACACTTCGAGCTGATCGCCTTCCTGGATGTCATTGTTGCCACGCAGCGACAGACCGCACTCGAAATTGGAACGCACTTCCTTGACGTCGTCCTTGAAGCGCTTGAGCGAATCGAGCTCGCCATCCCACTGTACGACGTTGTTGCGCAGCAGACGGACACGCGAATTGCGCTTGATGAAGCCTTCCAGCACATAACAGCCGGCAATATTACCCACCTTCGAAACGGTGATGACCTGGCGAATCTCGACCATGCCGGTAATCTGCTCACGCTTCTCCGGCGCCAACATGCCGGTCAGGGCTGCCTTGACCTCGTCGACTGCGTCGTAAATCACGTTGTAGTAACGGATGTCGACACCGAAGCTCTCGGCCAACTTGCGCGAACCGGCATCGGCACGGATGTTGAAGCCGATGATGACGGCACCCGAGGCTTGCGCCAGGTTGACGTCGGATTCGCTGATCGCGCCGACCGCGCCGTGAATGATCTGGACACGGACTTCCTCGTTGGACAGCTTGGCCAGCGTCTGCACCAGGGCTTCCTGCGAACCTTGCACGTCGGCCTTGACGATCAGCGGCAGGGTCTTGACTGCGCCCTCTTCCATCTGCTGGAACATGTTTTCCAGCTTGGCCGCCTGCTGCTTGGCCAGCTTGACGTCGCGGAACTTGCCCTGACGGAACAAGGCGATTTCCCGTGCCTTCTTTTCGTCAGCCAGCACAATGGCTTCTTCGCCAGCTGCCGGCACATCCGACAAACCGAGGATTTCCACCGGGATCGACGGACCTGCCTCGTTGATCGGCTTGCCGTTTTCGTCGAGCATCGCCCGGACACGACCAAAGACCTGGCCGGCCAGCACGATGTCGCCACGTTTCAGGGTGCCGGTCTGGACCAGCATCGTTGCCACCGCACCACGCCCCTTGTCGAGACGCGCTTCGATGATCAGCCCCTTGGCCGGTGCATCCTTCTGCGCCGTCAGTTCCAGCACTTCAGCCTGCAACAGCACCTGCTCGAGCAACTCGTCGATGCCGGTACCCTTCTTGGCCGAAACACCAACGAAAGGTGAATCGCCGCCGTACTCTTCCGGAATGACGCCTTCGGCAACCAGTTCCTGCTTGACGCGGTCCAGGTTGGCATCCGGCTTGTCGATCTTGTTCACCGCGACCACCAGCGGCACACCGGCCGCCTTGGCGTGGTGGATCGCTTCCTTGGTCTGCGGCATCACGCCGTCGTCAGCCGCCACCACCAGGATGACGATGTCGGTTGCCTTGGCACCACGGGCACGCATGGCGGTAAACGCTTCGTGACCCGGTGTGTCGAGGAAGGTGATCATGCCGCGTTCGGTTTCGACGTGGTAGGCACCGATGTGCTGGGTAATGCCGCCGGCTTCGCCGGAAGCCACCTTGGCACGACGGATGTAGTCGAGCAGCGAGGTCTTGCCGTGGTCGACGTGACCCATGACGGTCACCACCGGCGCACGGTGCTCAAGCGGCACATCCTTGTGCTCTGCAGTATCCTCAAGGAAGGCGTCCGGATCATCCAGCTTGGCGGCAAATGCCTTGTGGCCCATTTCCTCGACGACGATCATCGCCGTTTCCTGGTCGAGCACCTGGTTGATGGTGACCATCGAACCCATCTTCATCATGACCTTGATGATTTCGATGGCTTTCACTGCCATCTTGTGCGCCAGGTCAGAGACGGAAATGGTTTCCGGAATATGCACTTCGCGGCTGACCGGCTCGGTCGGCGCCTGGAAGCTGCCCTGTCCGTCATCGGACTTGTGCGACTTCTTGTGACCGTGACGATTGTCCTTCCAGCCACTGCCGCTGTCGGCGCCACGGGTCTTGATACCACCCTTTTTCTTGCCATCGTCGGAAGCACGACCGCCCTTGTCGCCCTTCTTGGCGGCACCCGGTGCATCGGGCTTCTTGTGCAGGGTACCCTTCTCACCCTCGCTGGCACGTGCCTGCGTCGCCGCCTGCTGCTTGGCCTCTTCGGCAAGCTTGGCTGCCGCGGCAGCCGCTTCTGCCTGCTGGCGCATCTGCGAAAGACGGGCTTCGCGCGCCTGCTTTTCCTTGAGCTCGCGCTCCTGGATTTCACGCAGACGATTGGAACGACGAGCCTCTTCCTCGCGGTTCTTGAGTTCCTTTTCACCGATGATCGATGCCCGGTCCAGCGTACGGCGGACAGGCGCGGGCGCGGGCGCGCTGGCCTCGACGGCTTCCGCTGCGGCCTCGACAACCGGCTCGGGTTCGGGTTCCGGCACGATTTCCGGCTCCGGCTCGGGTTCCGGCGCAATTTCGACCACCGGCTCCGGCACTTCCTCGATCACCGGCTCGGGAGCGACATCGGCGACAGCCTCGGCCTGAGTATCCAGCACCTGATCGATCACCTCGGACTCGTCGTGCTCATCGTCGGCTGCATCCGGCAGATGCTCTGCAACATCGCGCTTGACCAGCACGCGCTTCTTGCGCACTTCGACCTGGACGGTACGGGCACGACCATGCGAATCGGTCGCCTTGATTTCCGAAGTCTGCTTGCGCATCAGGGTGATCTTGGTCTTGGGATGATCCTCACCGTGCGAACGGCGTAGGTAATCAAGCAGACTGGTCTTGTCCTGATCGGACAGGGTATCGTTACCGCCAGACTTGCCGACACCGGCACGGCCCAATTGCTCGAGCAGTGCCTCGACCGGCATTTTCAGTTCAACGGCAAATTGTGAAACAGTTGTTGCGGACATACTTCCTACCTCCTGCTCACTCGAACCAGTGAGCTCGTGCCTTGAGAATGATTTCCTTGGCACGCTCTTCGTCAATGCCGGTCATTTCCGTCAGTTCATCAACCGCCAGTTCGGCGAGATCATCGCGCGTCTTGACATCGTGTTCGGCCAGTTTGGCGGCCAGTTCCTTGGTCATCCCCTCAAGACCAATCAGGTCTTCGGACACACTCTCAAGTTTTTCCTCGGTGGCAATGGCTTCCGTCAGCAACACATTACGGGCGCGATTGCGCAATTCGTTGACGATACCCTCGTCCAGACCTTCGATTTCCAGCATTTCGGCGAGCGGTACGTAAGCAACTTCTTCCAGCGTCGAGAAACCTTCCTCGATCAGCAGATCGGCGAGTTCCTCGTCGATATCCAGCTTTTCCATGAAGGTGACGCGGGTTACTGCGTATTCGGCCTCGGAACGCTTGGCCGATTCGTCCTGGGTCATCAGGTTGATGGTCCAGCCGGTCAGCTCGGAAGCCAGACGAACGTTCTGGCCGCTACGGCCGATGGCGATCGCCAGGTTGTCTTCGTCAACCACGACATCCATCGCGTGCTTTTCTTCATCGACGACAATCGAGGTGACTTCAGCCGGCGACAGCGCACCGATGACGAACTGGGCGGGATCGGCAGACCACAGCACGATATCGATGTTCTCGCCGCCGATTTCGTTACGCACGGCGGTGACACGCGAACCGCGCAGGCCGACGCAGGTACCGATAGGATCGATACGCGGATCATTGGATTTGACGGCAATCTTGGCACGCATGCCAGGATCGCGGGCACAGGCCTTCAACTCCATCAGGCCATCTTCGATTTCCGGCACTTCGAGCTCGAACAGCTTGATGACGAATTCCGGCGCAGTGCGCGACAGGATGATCTGCGGACCACGGGCACCGCGATCGATACGCAGCAGATAGGCACGGACCCGGTCGCCGACGCGCAGGTTTTCCTCGGGATCATCTGGTCGCGCGGCAGCAGCGCTTCGATCTTGCCGGCTTCGATCACGGCATTGCCACGTTCCATACGCTTGATCGTACCGAAAACGACATGTTCCTTGCGGTCGAGGAAGTCAGCCAGGATCTGCTCACGCTCGGCGTCGCGGATTTTCTGCAGGATGACCTGCTTGGCAGCCTGGGCACCGATACGGCCGAAATCGATCGGCTCCAGCGGCTCTTCCAGGTAATCGCCTGGCTCGATGTCCGGATCGTCCTTCTGGGCTTCCGGCAACGGAATCTGGAGGTATTCGTTGACGTATTCGTTCTCCGGCACGACCAGCCAGCGGCGGAAGGTATCGTAATTTCCGGTGGCACGATCGATGACGACACGCACTTCGGCTTCGTCGTGGATACGCTTCTTGGTCGCGGATGCGAGCGCCAGCTCAAGGGCACCGAACACGATTTCCTTGGCGACGTTCTTTTCGCGGGCCAATGCATCGACCAGCAGCAACAGTTCACGGCTCATGGGCTAAAACCTCCAGGTACTTCAGTCGAATTTCGGCACCAGACGTGCCTTTTCGATATTGTTGAATTCGAGTTCCGTGTCTTCCTTTTCCAGGCGAAGACCAACCTTGCCGTCCTTGCAGCCGAGCAGATGCCCCTGGAAGTTGCGGCGATTATTGTGCGGGATGCGCAGCTTGATCTGGATTTCCTGACCGGCGAAACGCTCGAAGTCGGCTTCCTTCTTCACAACACGGTCCATGCCGGGCGAAGAAATCTCAAGCCGGTCAAAATCGATGTTCTCGACCTCGAAAACGCGCGTCAGCTGGTTGGAAACCTTGGCGCAGTCGTCCACATCGACACCACGCTCCTTTTCCGGGGCATCGATGAAGACACGAATGGTCCTGCCGCGCGGCGACATTTCGACATCAACGAGTTCATAACCGAGGCCGGTCACCGTCGTTTCAAGCAGCGAATTCAAATCCATAGGCACAAATAAAAAATGGGCGAAACGCCCACCTCAGAAAAATAAGATGCCTGCCGAAACGGCAGGAGGAACAAACCCGTGAATTATAACGAGTTTATTCCTCCCTAACAATCGCTTCACAGGCTACGGCGCGCTTTTTCCCGCCTCGGCCAGGGCTTCCTGGGCCTTATCGGACTTCGCCAGCTCGCGCATCAGGACCTTGACCTCGTTTTCGTTCAGTTCCTGGCAACGACCACGCTTGAGTTGCGGCGGCAGCGCAAACGGCCCGTAGCGGACACGGATCAGACGGCTGACCGTGCAACCAACCGCTTCGAACATGCGCCGCACTTCGCGGTTGCGCCCTTCGAACAGACTGACGCGGTACCACTTGTTGGCCCCCTCACCGCCGGCATCGACCAGACTGGAGAAGCTGGCCGGTCCGTCTTCGAGCTGGACCCCTTCGAGCAACTGCTGCTGCGCTTCCAGGGTCAGTTCGCCGAGCACGCGCACGGCGTACTCGCGTACCAGTTCGGAACTCGGATGCATCAGCTTGTTGGCCAGTTCGCCCGAGGTGGTGAACAGCAACAGACCGGAGGTATTGAAATCGAGGCGACCGACGTTGATCCAGCGGCCGCCGCGCATGCGCGGCAGCGCCGCGAACACCGACGGACGGCCATCCGGATCATCGCGCGAGACGATCTCGCCTTCCGGCTTGTGATAGATCAGCACGCGCGGCGGACGCGAACTGCTGCCGGTGAAGCGGATGTTGATCAGACGACCGCCGATCTTGACCTTGTCGGTCGGAATCACCGACTGGCCGATGGTGGCGACAACGCCATTGACGCTGACCTTGCCGGCGGCAATCCATTCCTCCATCTCCCGGCGCGAGCCGACACCGGCCTGGGCCAGCGCCTTCTGCAGGCGTTCCGGCTTGGCTTCGATCAGTGGCTTGCCGTTACGGCCGATCGTGCCGCGATTGGCACGGCCGGTCTGCGGCACGCCCTGACGCCGCCGCGGTGCCGGCTTGTCGACGGCTTCGTCGGCAACCGGCGGCGCCTCGTCCTTGGTGCGCGCGACGAATTCGCGGGCTGGTGCCTTGTTGCGGTCAACACCCCGGCGCGGGCGATTTTCGGGACCGCTTTCAGCCTTGTTTTCCGCGGCGCGGAATGGCGTACGTTTATTGGTTTTCATGGTTCAGCTCCAGTGTCTGGCTGATTTGTTCAAGCGGCGGCAGTTCGCTGACGCTGCGCAGGCCCAGATCATCGAGAAATTGTTTCGTCGTGGCAAACAGTGCCGGACGACCTGGCGTATCGCGGTGACCGACCACATCGATCCAGCCACGCTCTTCCAGGGTTTTGACTACATTGGTATTGACCGCGACGCCGCGGATTTCCTCGATATCACCGCGCGTCACTGGTTGACGGTAGGCGATGATGGCGAGGGTTTCCAGCACTGCCCGCGAATATTTCGGCGGCCGTTCGGGATTCAGGCGTTCGAGATAAGGCAGATACTCGGCCCGCGTCCGGAAACGCCAACCCGATGCCAGCTGGATCAGTTCGACCGGCCGCTCCGCCCACTCGGCACGCAACTGGTCGAGCAGCTTGCGCAGGGTATCCGAAGAAAGGTCCTCGTCGAACATTTTCTTCATGTCGTGCGTCGTCATCGGCTCGCGCGTGGCGAGCAACGCCGCCTCAAGGATTTTCTTGACCTGACTCGGTTCCATCATCCTCTTCCATGACCGGTTCGGGCTCGCCGTCGCGCAGATTGACGTAGATCGGCGCAAAGGCTTCCGTCTGCGTGATGCGGATCAGCTTCTCGCGCCCGAGTTCGAGCATCGCGATGAAATGCACGACCAGCCCGGGCGGCCCCATCGCCGGATCGAACAGCGTCTCGAACTGGACGAAACCGCCCTTCTCCTGCAGATGGCGAAGGATGATGCCCATGTGCTCGCGCACCGACAACTCCTCGCGACTGATCTTGTGGTTGCGCTTCAGTACGGCCTGGCGCACCACGTTCATCCAGGCCTCCTTGAGATCATCGACCGATACTTCCGGCAGACGCACGTGCAGCGACTTCTCGACCAGCGTCTCGACCCAGAAGAACTCACGCTCGGCCTGCGGCAGCGCGTTGAGATTCTGGCCGGCGATCTTCATCTGCTCGTATTCCATCAGCCGGCGCACCAGTTCGGCGCGCGGGTCCTCGGCTTCGTCGCCCTCGCCCAGCTTCGGTCGCGGCAGCAGCATGCGCGACTTGATCTCGATCAGCATCGCCGCCATCACCAGATATTCGGCAGCCAGTTCGAGATTGTTCGCCTCCATCTTGTCGATGTAGTCGAGGTACTGCCGGGTCAGCGGCGCCATCGGGATATCGAGGATATCGACGTTGGCCTTGCGGATCAGGTAGAGCAGCAGATCGAGCGGCCCTTCGAAGGCGTCGAGCATGATCGCCAGCGCATCCGGCGGGATGTACAGATCCTGCGGCAAAGCCGCCATCGGCTCGCCGTAGATGCGGGCAACCGGCGGGAAAAGTGCCGGTTGCGGCAGGTCGACCGCAATATTCATGCGCCGACCGCCGGACAGCGGAAGCGGAACGACGCAACGGACATCAGTGGTATTCCAGGCCCATCGACTCGCGTACGTCGCGCATCGTCTCGCGCGCCATTTCGCGTGCCTTCTCGCAACCGTCGGCGATGATGTTCTTGACCAGCGTCGGATCGTCGAGATAGACCTGAGCACGCTCGCGCATCGGCGCCTGCTCCTTCAGAATGCCCTCGATCACCGGCTGCTTGCACTCGATGCAGCCGATACCGGCAGTGCGGCAACCCTGCTGCGCCCATTCCCGGGTCGCGTCATCGGAATAGACCTGATGCAGCTGCCACACCGGGCAGCGCGCCGGATCGCCCGGATCGGTGCGACGCACGCGCTGGGTATCGGTCGGCATGCCCTTGATCTTCTTGGCCACCGACTCCTCGGATTCGCGCAGCGTGATCGTGTTGTTGTACGACTTCGACATCTTCTGCCCGTCGAGACCCGGCATCTTCGATTCCTCGGTCAGCAGGTAGCCCGGCTCGACCAGGATCATCTTGCCGGTGCCTTCAAGGAAACCGAACAGACGCTCACGGTCCTGCGTCGACAGGTGCTGGATGTCGTTGAGCATGGCTCGCGCCTGCTCGACGGCATCCTTGTCGCCATCCTGCTGGAAGCGCACGCGCAATTCCTCGTACAAACGGGCTTTCTTGCCGCCAAGCTTCTTCACCGCCTCACGCGCCTTGTCCTCGAAACCGGGTTCGCGGCCGTACATGTGGTTGAAGCGACGCGCCAGCTCGCGGGTGAATTCGACGTGCGGGATTTGGTCCTCGCCGACCGGCACCTTGTCGGCACGGTAGATCAGGATGTCGGCACTCATCAGCAGCGGATAGCCGAGGAAGCCGTAGGTCGACAGATCCTTGTTGGCGAGCTTTTCCTGCTGGTCCTTGTAGGTCGGCACACGCTCGAGCCAGCCGAGCGGCGTCATCATCGACATCAGCAGATGCAGTTCGGCATGCTCGGGCACCCGCGACTGGATGAACAGCGTCGCCTGGTTCGGATCGACACCAGCGGCCAGCCAGTCGATGACCATGTCCCAGGTCGATTTCTCGATGCTCTGCGGGTTGTCGTAATTGGTCGTCAGGGCGTGCCAGTCGGCGACGAAGAACAGGCAGGGATATTCATGCTGAAGCTGGACCCAGTTCTTCAGGACCCCGTGGTAATGACCAAGATGCAGCGCCCCGGTGGGACGCATGCCGGAAAGGACACGTTCTGCGTACATAGCGTTTTTTTAATAAAGACCGAAAATGGTTGTGATGATCTGCGCCGAAAACAGCACCAGCGGATTCAGGATGTCGCCGAGGATACCGGTGAACAGCAGGACCAGCAAAATCGGAAAGCCCCAGGGCTCGATGCGCGAGAACTGCCAGGCGAGACGGTGCGGCAGCAGGCTGACGGCGATGCGACCACCGTCGAGCGGCGGCAACGGCAACAGATTGAGGACCATCAGCACGCAATTGATGATGATGCCGTACTCGGCCATGCGCGCCAGCGGCACGCTGAAAAACTCCGGCACCGCCCAGGACAGTTTGAACATCAGCGCCCAGAAGCAGGCCATCAGCAAGTTGGCGGCTGGTCCGGCAGCGGCGACCCAGAGCATGTCGCGCTTGGGGTTGCGCAGCCGGGTGAAATCCACCGGCACCGGCTTGGCATAACCAAACAGGAAGCTGCCCGCCGAAAACAGCAGGATGGCGACCGGGATCACGATGGTACCGATCGGATCGATGTGGCGCAGCGGATTGAGACTGATGCGCCCCAGCTGCCAGGCGGTCGGATCACCGAAGTGGCGCGCTGCATACCCATGCGCCGCTTCGTGCAGCGTGATCGCGAAGATCACCGGCAAGGCGGCGATGGCAATCGTCTGGATCAGGGCGTTGATGTCGAGCATGTCATTCGAACCCGAACGGCGCCAGTGGCCCGCGCCCGGCGCGCACCAACTCCGGCGCCGGACCGGTCAGATCGATCACCGTCGTCGGTTCGATACCGCAAGTGCCGGCGTCGAGAATCAGTTCGATCTGATCTTCCAGGCGATCCTGGATTTCCCAGCCCTCGGTCAGCGGATTTTCGTCGCCCGGCAACTGCAGCGTCGTCGTCAACAACGGCTCTTTCAGTTCTTCGAGCAGGGCCAGCGCAATCGGATGATCCGGCACGCGCACACCGATCGTCTTGCGCTTCGGGTGCATGACACGGCGCGGCAACTCCTTGCTGCCTTCGAGAATGAAGGTGTAGCTGCCCGGCGTAGCTGCTTTCAGCAAGCGGTACTGGGCGTTATCGACGCGGGCGAAATGGGCGATTTCCGACAGGTCGCGGACCATCAGCGTCAGGTGGTGACGATCGTCCATCTGGCGGATCAGGCGGATGCGGTCAAGCGCTTCCTTGTCGCCGAGGTGGCAGCCAAGGGCGTAGCAGGAATCCGTCGGCAGCGCGACGATGGCGCCATTGCGGATGAATTCGGCAGCCTGCACAAGCAGGCGCGACTGGGGAGAATCCGGGTGAATATTGACGACGCGGGCCATGGTTCAATCGATGAGGCGCCAGACCGGTTTCAGGTCCTGGGGCAGTTGTGGCAGGCGACCGAGGTCAACATAGCTTTCCTCGGGGCCGTGAAAATCCGAGCCGCGCGACGCATGAAAGCCATAATGGCGCGCCAGCCGGGCAAAGTGCAGCACATGGTCGGGCGAATGGCTGCCGCTCGTCACCTCGATGGCTCGCCCGCCGAGATCCTTGAACTCATCGAGAAACTTGCGCATGTCACCACCGGACATCTTGTAACGACCGGGATGCGCGACGACAGCGACGCCGCCGGCCGCAGTGATCCACGCCACCGCCTCGGCCAGCCCGGCCCAGCGATGATCGACGTAACCGGGCTTGCCCGGCGTCAGGTAATGCTGGAACACGCCCGACATCTCGCGGGCGATGCCGATCGACACCAGGTAGCGGGCGAAATGGGCGCGTGAAATCAGGTTGGGATTGGTCACATACCCCATGGCGCCTTCGAAGACGCCGGGGATACCGATGGCAGCAAGCGCCTCGCCCATCCGCCTGGCGCGTTCGAGACGGCCGCTGCGCAGGGCTGCCAGGCCACCGGTCAGATCCGGGTGATGCTGGTCAAAACCAAGCCCGACGATATGGATCGGCAGATTGTTCCACTCGATCGATATTTCGACCCCGGAAACAAACCGCATGCCCGCCGCTTCGGCAGTTTCCCGGGCGATGTCAAGGCCGCCCAGATCATCGTGATCGGTCAGCGCCCACAGATCGACGCCATTGGCAGCCGCCCGCCGGGCAACCTCCGCTGGCGGCAGCAGGCCGTCGGATACGGAAGAATGGCAATGGAAATCGAAATTGGCGGGATTCACGGAAATCAGGACAAAAGCAAACGCGGAGTTTATCACGAAGGCAGGCGCCGGCCGGCAGGCTTGTGCAGCGCAGCATGTTGCTAGGACAACGATGTCCGGCTATAGTGCGATCCATTCCGTGGGAGAGAGCAGGAACACCTGCCGCCGAAGGCGCAAACCCACCCGAAAACGCTCAGGCAAAAGGACCGCGGAATCAGTAGCTTGACTGCTGAAACTCTGGAGAGTGATGAAGACTTTTGCGGTCGACATCCACCGATGGGGCAAATCTCTCAGGTATCGAGGACAGAGGGGTGAAACGCAAGATCCAATCTTTCGTTTCACCCCTTTTCCGTTTCTAGAACTGACGTTAAAAACCGTCTGTAAAGGATTGATATGCTGAAGAAAACAGTGCTCAACGCCGCCCATCGCGCGCTCAATGCCCGGATGGTCGATTTCGGCGGCTGGGACATGCCGGTCAACTACGGCTCGCAGATCGAGGAACACCACGCGGTGCGCAAGGACTCCGGCATGTTCGATGTCTCGCACATGTGCCCGGTCGATGTTGTCGGCGCCGATTGCCGGCCCTTCCTGTCCCGCCTGGTCGCCAACGACGTGGCCAAGCTGACAGTTTCCGGCAAGGCGCTCTACGCTGCCATGCTCAACGATGCCGGCGGCGTCATCGACGACCTGATCATCTACTTCCTCACCGACACGCGCTTCCGTATCGTCGTCAATGCCGGCACCGCCGACAAGGATCTGGCCTGGATGCAGGCCAAGATCGCCGAATGGAAGCTGGACGTGACCATCACCCAGCGCCGCGACGGTGCGAACAATCTCGGCATCATCGCCGTGCAGGGCCCGAACGCCCGCGCCCGGGTGTGGCAGGTGCTGCCGCAGGCCAAGGCGGCAATCGCCGATCTGAAGCCGTTCTTTGCCGCTGAAGTCGACCAGTATTTCATTGCCAGCACCGGTTATACCGGTGAAGACGGCTACGAAATCATGCTGCCGGCCGGCGAAGCCGAAGCCATGTGGAACGCGCTGAAGGATGCCGGCATCGCGCCCTGCGGCCTCGGTGCCCGCGATACGCTGCGCCTGGAAGCCGGCATGAACCTCTACGGCCAGGACATGGATGAAACCGTCTCGCCGCTTGATGCTGGTCTGGCCTGGACCGTCGCCATGAAGGACGAGCGCGATTTCGTCGGCAAAGCTGCGTTGACCGCAAACGGCCAGCAGAAGCAATTCCTCGGCCTCATCCTGCTCGACAAGGGCGTGCTGCGCGGACACCAACAAGTCATTACAAAACAAGGCAATGGAGAAATTACTTCAGGTAGTTTCTCACCAACGCTGCAGCAATCCATCGCCCTCGCCCGGCTGCCGCTCGGCGTCGCCATCGGCGACGAAGTCGAGGTCGACATCCGCGGCAAGCTGCTCAAGGCCAAGGTCGTCAAACCCGTATTCGCCCGCAACGGCAAAGCCGTCATCTAATTCAAATTCACCCAATCAGGAGAAAACCATGTCCAACGTCCCGTCCAACCTCAAGTACGCCGCCTCCCACGAATGGGTTCTGAAGAACGCCGATGGCACCGTCACCGTCGGCATTTCCGACCACGCGCAGGAAGCGCTGGGTGATCTGGTCTTCGTCGAGCTGCCGGAAGTCGGCGCGCATTACGACGCCGAGAAGGAAATCGCCGTTGTCGAGTCGGTCAAGGCCGCCGCTGATGTCTATGCGCCGATCGCCGGCACCGTCACCGAAGTG
>Ga0209066_10000772_pt1 | contig 45601 bp, 49 predicted proteins | sample All_14_2_FD_187198 | JGI IMG/M metagenome (GOLD analysis project Ga0209066, IMG submission 187198) | Freshwater microbial communities in response to fracking from Pennsylvania, USA - Allegheny Zone_MetaG_DW_15 (SPAdes) (version 2) ... | reverse complement strand
GAACAAGGCCGCCCCGAAGGGCGGCCTTGTTGACTCCCAACGTGCGACAACGGCTTGGGCTTACTTGTTCACCGCCGCCTCGACGGACGGTGTTTCTAATAAGCCTTCAATGGTGGAGGTCCTGGGACGTTATTCAAACCACCAACTCCCCGCATCTGTTGGGAAGTTGACACCTAGCGCGGGCCATGGCGCGCTCTCGGGCGGAGAAGCATTCACGAGACCTCGCGGGATTCCAAACAGGCGAGCGAAAGCTCGTCGCCTCTCTGAGGCAGACATTGACGCCATCTGTGCCGACTACATTGCGGGTCGCTCGACCTACGAGATCGCTGCGAGTTGGTCGATCTGGCGAGGTACGGTCTCCTCGTTGCTCAGGCGACGCGAGGTTGCCATGAGAGGCCCGAAACGATCGACCCCCACATCTTCGGTGCGGCCGCAGCATCACCAAATGAACCGTGGATTAATCTCGCCCTTCGCCCTGACCAAAGAGTGAACGCCAGAGACGTCCGATGAAGCTGCCCAAAGTTCGACGCTTGGCTTGGGCCGCGTGGTACGCGTGGAGCGCCCTCGTGTCGCGGTCGAGGACTGCTTGCATCTCGGCTTCAGTAAATGCTCGAGACCAGATGACCCGGTTGTCGCGGATCCAGTAGTGCGATTTGCATGGGAGCTGCCAGCGACCGATCGATGGTGACAGAGATACCAGGTCTCCGCGTTGAGTCAGTTGCCACTTGGCAGGTTTGAGCGGGGTGACTACTCGGGACCCGCAGCCGCATGCGCAGAGGTGCGACGCGGTCTTGAATCGCTTGGAGATATAGAGACGGCCCTCTCTGAGGGCTTCTGGAACGGCCTCAACGAACTCCGGGATGTAGGCGTCTTGTCTCATCCGATTGGATCTCCACCAACGATCTTGTTCTTTGCGACGACGAAGGTCGCGTTGAGTTCGCGCCGATCGTCGATGTAGTAGCCAAGAGACTTCTTCCACATCAACACAGCCATCGCTGCATTCATCATGTTGAGATCTGCCGTCTGAATGTTCCAGTCGTACTCGTCTGCGTTCACGTCGCTGTACGAGATGCGATGCGGGAGGTGGTCGTAGTGCTCCGGACCTCCCGCGGTCACTCGTAGCGTCCCGCGGAGTGCGTTCTCTTGTCGTTGGACGCCCATCGCGCTGTCGATGAACGCGATTCCCCAGTCCACAAGGTGTTCGATGACGACACGCTTCGTCGGTCCCGCGTCCATCGAAAGGAACACGAAGTCGAGTTCGCGAAGCTGCTCGATGTTCTCGGAATCGATTCTGACGGGGTGGGCGACGATGCCGCGTCGGATTGGGTCGTATTGCGCGGCGAAGTGTTCAACCTTGTAGGGCGTCTCTCGCAGCTGGTCGAGCGAAGCAGCGCCGGGCGCGCGGAACGCGTTATGGGCGTAGAGAACGTCGTCGTCGAACAGATGGATTTCAGCGATCGGGGTCTTGGCGATGAGGTCGAGGATGTAGGAGCCGGTGCCGCCGAGACCGATAATGGCGACCTTGCCCACCCTCAACTTCCCGCTGACGGCACTTAGCCCTGCACGGCTTGTTGCTGCGTCGTGATATCGGAAGACCGACTCGTCTTCGGACGTCTCGCGGGCGGGAAAGTTGAGGTGTGTGATTGTCGGGTCGACTGCGCGCGCGTAGATCCCGAGTACGTTCACGTAGTTGGTGATCTTTTCGTAGTAGTTCGCCGGCATCTGACCGTGCAGCTTCCCGGAGAGCCGGCATGAAGTGACCAGTCCGTTACCGTAGTCGAGCCTGTCCTCGTCCGCGATGATCGAGATTTTCTGACCCTGATGGTCGCGCGGGACGTCGCCGACCACCCAGACCTCGTGTCGACCGGGCGCGATCGTGGTGTCACCGCTGACAGACAGGTCGGAAACCAGAACGCAATAATCGGCGGCACCTTCTGCGTTTACGTAAGGAATGTGGTGGACGAGAAGGTTCCCATCGCGAATCTCGACGTCGTAGCCGTCCTCGACAAGCTTCGCGAGATCGGGACTATGACCGACCAGTGTCATCGACGTCGAACTCGGTGTTCTGCTTGATCGTCACCGATCCGCCCGCGACGAGTTCGCCGTCCTTCGGCTTCTTCGCGTGTTCGAAACTGATCGCGTAGATCGTGCCCTCAACAGGCGGGTCGACGAACAGACGCACGACTTCGTCGTACGTGAGCACTTCGTGATCAACGGTCTTCTCGACGCCGTTGATGTAGATCTTGAAAGTCTTCTGGTGATCCTTTTTGGCCATTATGGCCTGCTCCTAATGTTGAGGTGGGTTAGTTCTCAAAGGGCTGCTGCGCGGTGAACCCCACAAACGCAAGATAGCGGTCGCCTCCGACATGGGCACTCGGTACCCAGCGTGAAACGGCGAGTTCATGCCGCCGGCGCGCCCCAGCGACCTCCATGACCGACCTAAGCGGCCGGCAATACATCAATCAGCCGGGCGAAGGCGCTCGGCACGAGCTTGTAGTAAGCCCAGGAACCCCTCTTCGAGCGAGTGAGGAAGCCGGCTTCGACCAGGATCTTGAGATGGTGGGAAACGGTCGGCTGGCTGAGCCCGACGGGGTCGGTGAGGTCGCAGACGCAGGCTTCTTCGCCTTCGGAGCCGGCGACGATTGAGATGAGCCGGAGGCGCGTCGGGTCGCTCAGCGCCTTGAACGTGCGAGCGAGCCCTTCGGCTTCGGCGGCACCGAGGGCGTCGCTGGTGAAGGGCGTGCAGCAGGCCGCGTCGGCGACGGGTTCGGCGAGGGCGGTGCTGGTCATGGATCCCGAGCGTACCGGACATTGACAAACTTCGATATGTTCCTCGACACTTGGTCATCGACGAACTTCGATATCCGTTTGGAGCTGCGATGACTCTCATCGACCTGACCCGCCCCGCGACTCGCGTCGCGCGGATCGACACTCTCCCGGTCGCGATCATCGGCGCCGGCCCGATCGGTCTCGCCGCGGCGGCGAACCTGGTCGAGCGGGGAATCCCGTTCGAGATCTTCGAGGCTGGCGACGCGGTGGGTGCGTCCGTGGCGCAGTGGGGTCACATCCACTTCTTCTCTCCCTGGAAGCACCTCGTCGACCCGGCGTCGCTTCGTCTGCTGGAAGCGACCGGCTGGCAGATGCCCGACGAGGAGGCGGCGCCGTCGGGGGCCGAGTTCCTCGAGCAGTACCTACGTCCATTGGCGGCGCTGCCGCAGATCGCGGCGTCGATCCGCACGGGCGTCGAGGTGTCCGCGGTCGCTCGCGAGGGGATGGACCGCACTCGCACCGCGGGACGCGCAGCGACCCCGTTCCTCATCCGCGTGACCGAGTCCGATGGTTCGGTTCAGGACGTGTCGGCACGTGCGGTGATCGACGCGTCCGGTACCTACCGCTCGCCGAACAGTCTTGCGTCGAACGGGCTCGAGCCGCTCGGCTTGGCCGAGGTCGCGGGCCACGTCACGCATGCCCTGCCCGATGTGCTCGGCGCGGAACGTGCGCGTTTCGCGGGCAAGCACTCCACGGTGGTCGGCGCCGGGCACTCGGCGGAGAACACGCTCATCAACCTCGCGAAGTTGGCGGAGCAGGAGCCCGGTACCGCGGTGACCTGGGTGATCCGCAACGCATCCTCGGTGCGCGTCTCCTCCTCGCCGGACGATGAACTCGCTCAGCGCGCCCAGCTCGGCTCGACGGTCGATCGGCTCGTGGATACGGGGGCGATCGAGAAGATCGATCGGTTCGAGATCGTGCGCCTCAATCGCGAGGGCGACCGGGTGCGGATCGTCGGTTCGCGTGCCGGGGAGCTCGTCGAGCACGAGACGGATTTGGTGGTGAACGCGACCGGGTTCCGCCCGAACCTCGGGATGCTGCGCGAGATCCGGCTGGAACTGGATGAGGTGGTGGAGGCGCCGAGGCGTCTCGCGCCGCTGATCGATCCGAACATCCACTCCTGCGGGACGGTGGAGCCGCACGGGTTCGCCGAGTTGAAGCAGCCCGAGGACGGGTTCTTCCTCGCCGGCATGAAGAGCTACGGTCGCGCGCCGACCTTCTTACTCGCCACCGGCTACGAGCAGGTCCGTTCGATCACCGCGTGGCTCGACGGCGACACCGTTGCTGCGTCCCAGGTCGAGCTGGTGCTCCCTGCGACCGGAGTGTGCTCGACCGCCATCGGCGACTCCACCTCGTGCTGCACCACGACTGCAGTCGCTGAAACTACAGTGGCCGAGACGGTGGAGCCGCAGTCGTCGTCCTGCTGCAGTTCGTGACCACAATCCGGGCGATGGAGCCGGCCGATTGGCCGGCAGTCGAGGCGATCTACCGTGCCGGGATCGCGACCGGACAGGCGACGTTCGAGTCCGAGCCGCCGTCGTGGGAGGCGTTCGACGCGGGCAAGGTCCGCGACGTGCGGCTCGTCGCGGTCGATGATGACGGGTCGGTCATCGGCTGGGTGGCTGCCTCACCCGTGTCAGCGCGGCCGGCGTATCGGGGGGTGATCGAGCACTCGATCTACATCTCCCCCGACTGGCGCGGCCACGGCATCGGCCGTGACTTGCTCGCCGCATTCCTCAAGCAGACCGCCGCGGCCGGCTACTGGACGGTGCAGTCGAGCATCTTCCGAGAGAACACCGCCAGCGCGCGTCTCCACGAGCGCGCCGGGTTCCGCACCGTCGGCCACCGGGACCGCATCGCGCTCATGGGTTACGGCCCTCACGAAGGCGAGTGGCGCGACACCGTCCTGATCGAGTGGCGACGACCTACCGACTGACCGGAACCGCGTGCTGCTCGAGCAGGACGAGCACGCGACGTTCTATGTCATCGCGGACCGATCGGACCCCTTCGATGTTCCACCCGGCCGGGTCGGGCAGCACCCAGTCCTCGTAACGCTTGCCGGGGAACACCGGGCAGGTGTCGCCGCAGCCCATCGTGATGACGACGTCGGCAGCGCGGACGATGTCGTCCGTCCACGGCTTCGGGTACTCGCCCGAGATGTCGATCCCCTTCTCGGCCATCGCTTCGATCGCGACCGGGTTGACCTCGGTGCCGGGGTTGGATCCGCCGGACCAGCCGATCGCCTGGTCGCCGGCGTAGTGCCGGAACCAGCCGAGCGCCATCTGCGACCGTCCCGCGTTGTGCACGCACAGGAACAGGACATTCGGCTTCTCATCCACTGCAAGGGCGGTGGTCTGCGGGGTGGGGTCGGTCATCGGGCGTTCCTTTCAGATGGCCGCGATGCGCGGCGCGAGGTTATCGATTCGGCGAGCGATCTCATCGAACGCGGCATCGAACGCCGCGTCAGTGCCAATCCACACTGGGTCGGGGATCGACCAGTGCAGCGCGTCGGCACGGAGTTCTTCGTGGGCGTTGTCGCAGACCGTCACCAGGTAGTCCCCCGCTCCGGCAACATCGGCCAGCAGTTGAGGACGGGCAGAGCCGAGGGTGAGCCCATGACGACGGGCGGCCGCGATCGCGCCCGGCTCGACCCGGTCGGCCGGATGAGTACCGCCCGACGCTGCGGGGATCGGGCTGGTCTGCGCCCAGAGGGCCGCGGCGAGCTGGGATCGCGCGGAATTGCCGGTGCAGACGAATACCACCCGCTGCGCCGCGACCGTCGTTCCTGCGTCGAGGTCGCTGAGCGTGGAACGGTGGAGGGTGACGTAGCTGCGGCGGCGGTCGCCTTCGGATCGGCCGCGACGGATCAGACCGGCGTTCTCCAGCACGTTGAGGTGATGGGCGAGCAGGTTCGAGGGCAGCCCGAGCCGGTGCTTCAGCTCCCCGGGCGACCAGTCCCCCAGATTCAGGAGGTCGACCATCTGCAGTCGCGTTGGATCGGCAAGGGCCGCATGCCGCGCCACCCGCTCGTCGAGATTTCGCTCATAGTTCATTGCCTCAATTTTAACTGATACATTTGCCGGAGGTCAAGATGGGCGGCGAGATGAGTACGAGTGCGTGGCGACGGTTGGTCGCGGAGTTCGTCGGGACCGGGCTGCTGGTCACCGTGGTCGTGGGTTCAGGGATCATGGCGGACCGCCTCTCCCCCGACGATGTCGGCCTGCAGCTGCTGGACAACAGCCTGGCCACGGCGCTCGGGCTGACGGTGCTCATCCTGGTCTTCGGACCGGTGTCAGGTGCTCACTTCAACCCGCTCGTGTCCGCTGTAGACGCCGTCATCGATCGAGGTCTCCGACCGGTCGAGTTCGGCGGCTACCTCGTCGCACAGATCATCGGCGGGATCGGCGGCGCACTGCTCGCGAACACGATGTTCGGCGTCGCTCCTGCCATCGCATCGACCGACCGGGCGGAGGTCGCGACGTTGCTCGGCGAGGTGGTCGCGAGCGCCGGGCTGCTGCTCGTCATCCTCGGCCTCTCCCGGACCGGGCGCATCGCGATCATTGCGCCCGCGGTCGGCGCCTACATCGGCTCCGCCTACTGGTTCACCTCATCCACCTCGTTCGCGAACCCCGCCGTCACGATTGGACGGATCTTCTCCGACACGTTCGCCGGCATCGCCCCGTCCTCGGCGCTCGCGTTCATCGTCGCGCAACTGGTCGGCGCCATCGTAGGCGGCGCGCTCGCGACCCTCCTCTTCCCGCGCACTCCATTGAGCAGATCGAGCTCGACGCCGCGCGCGCGGCCCCTTCTGTGCGTTCAGCGATCCGCTGCACCATCTCCCCCACCCTGACCTGGAGCCCCTCGACCTCCCGGCGGAATCGTTCGTTCCGCACCTGCGCCTGTCGCTCCAGCAGCGACCGGAGGACGACGACCGCAGGCACGGCGAGCAGATAGACCGGAAGGAATGCAGGCACCGTGAGTGCCGTCAATGTGACGGCACCCACGAGGGTGAAGGTGCAGGAGAGGAGCGTGGGAACGCTCTGCTGCAGCATGGTTTCGAGATTCTCGACGTCGCGAACGAGCTTCGTCTGCAGGAAACCCCGCACTCGACCGGCTGTGAAACCCTAGCGACAGCAGTTGCAAGCGCTCGGCGAGAGCGTTGCGAAGGTCGGCGCCCAGACGCCGTACCGCCCCGAAGAGGCGTGTGAAGAGCACGCGCATGGGATAGTTCTGGGCGAGCAGAACCGCTGCAACCAAGGCGAGAGTCAGCAGACTCGACACCGGACCGCCGGCCACGACGATGTCGACGACCGCGCCGGTGACGGCCCAGGAGCCGGAGCACCGAAGTCACGGGATGCTGCGGATCGACGAGTTCGGCGAGAGGCCGACTTAGCCGGTTCACGACTTCCACACTCGCAGAGAGACGGCACGGACCGTCAAGTGTGAACGGCCGGGCGGGTTGTTTGTTGCGCACCTCGGGACGACGGTTGCGCCGCCGGGCGTGCACTGGCGACCCAGAACGAGACGCAGCGCCGTTCCCTGAGGGAAACGAGCTAGCGGCAGCCTCCCCGCGAGCTTCAACCGGAACAGGTCTGCTTCTGCCCGCGAGCGCCCGACTCGTCAGAGCGCTCGCTGCTGCCGATCCAACCGCCGGGTTTTGCACTCCGACTCCGACGACCCCGGCCTGAAGTTCCTTTCGCCTCTTGGGTTGTCAATTCGGCCCAGACGGCGGGGTGAGACTTCTTGCCGCGCCTCGCAGCATGCCGCGAATCACGATCGGATGGACCATCTTTACTGGACGGAAGTACAGCTGACCGCGCCAACCCTTCAATTTGGCAACGGTGGTCACGCGGACCACGTCCGCAGCAACGTCGACGGCAACACCAGCGCAGAAGGACAGGTGGCGCTCATCGACGGCGATCAGCGCCTCGGTCCCCTCGACGCGATGCACCTGGAAATCCTCGGGTCGACCCCGCGAGACGCCCATGAGCGGAACCAGGAGCTCGCGAACGCGGAACATGGTTCGCACCCACCCAGGAGCAGCTGAGGGCGAAAAGATGGTCCTCGCCCAGACAACGGGATCTCGAGTCGCCCCAGCGGGGAGCGCGACCTCGGAGACATGAAGGAAGTCATGATCGGGCATCGCGGCGATCGCCAACGAATCCTGTTGAGCCGCGCTCAATAGCGGACCACTTTCCGTACACTGTGGTATGTACTATCCGTACGCTAGTGTAGGGAAATGCCGATCGTCAAGGTCAATCGCTCGGACTGGCTCGACGCGGCTCTCACTCTCCTGGCAGAACGGGGCTACAACCAGGTCACTGTCCAGGCCTTAGCCGTGCGACTGGGCGTCACCCGTGGCAGCTTCTACTGGCATTTCGCCGATCGATCGATGATGCTTCGTGAGGCGCTAGCGCATTGGGAGCAGCTCGGCACGGACACGCTCATCCGCGATGGACGCCGGGTCTCAGATGTCGAAACGCGATTCGGACAGATCGTACGTCGAGCCCTGACAGATGATCCCTTTCCTGGACTCGAGCCGGCCATACGAGCCGCATCGACCGAAGTGGGCGTGACGCCGGTCCTGGAGCGCGTCACACGACGACGCATTGAGTATCTCGAAGGCATCCTTCTCGACGCGGGGCTAACACCTCATGAGGCCCGTCAGCGGGCGACCACCGTCTACGCGACCTACGTGGGGTGGAGCGATCTCCGCCGCACCGTTCCCGACATCCTGACGGGTATCGATCTCGAGGACGTGATCTCCCAAGTCACGTCCTCCGCGCTCTCACCCCGCACACGCTAGGCCGACAGTCTGTCGAATTCCCCCGGAGCCTGTCCGCACGACCGTCGAAAGCGGGTTCGACGGTATGAACCTCGTTCACCGACATGGTTCCCCTCACATCCATCTTCGCCTGTTGTTCGGCCGTACCAGTAGCCGATGATCGAAGCGGTGTCAGCTTCGCGCTGGCTCGGACCCTTCTGATGGACGCTAATCGGCGACCGCGTCGCCGGTGAAGATCGCACCATTGACGACCGGTCCGGAGGTAGAGTGGTCCCTTATCGCGACCATGATCAAAGGATGCGCGCTACTGAATCGCCCTGAGTTTCGTTCCGTCCTTTCCTTTTGGAGGATGGATTCATGCCAGGACCGTATCCGGACGAGTTCCGTCAGCGCGCACTGCCGATGCTGAGCGAGGCTCGCGCCGATCATAAGACCGATCACGCCGCGATCAAGCACGTTGCCGCCAAGCTCGACGTCAACCTCGAGACGCTGCGATTGTGGAAGAAGCGCCTCGACATCGACGAGGGCCGTCAGCCGGGGACCTCGAGCGAGGCGCAGGCGGAGATCAAGCGGTTGAAGAAGCAGATCGCCGAGTTGGAGAAAGCGAATGAGATCCGGTCAGCGAGCGTGTTTTTCGCGACCGAGCTCGGCCGCCCCTCGTCGAGATGATCGCGTTCGTCGACAAGATGCGTGATCGTTTCGGGGTCGAGCACGTCTGCCGTGTGATGCGGCAGGCCGAGGTGGGCTTCCTCACCGCCCGCGGATACCGGGCCGCGAAAGCGCGTCCCGCATCAGCGCGGCAGCTGCGGGACGAGCTGTTGATCCCGGAGATCACCCGGCTGCATGCGGAGAACTACGGCGTCTACGGGGTCCGCAACATGCATGCGCTGCTGCGGCGGCAGGGCTGGTGATCGGTCGGGATCAGACCGGCCGGCTGATGCGGATCGCTGGTGCTCACGGGGTGAAACGGTCGAAGAAGGTCTTCACCACGAAGTCCGACCCGGCGAACGAGAAGCCGAGGGATCTCGTGCAGCGACGGTTCACCGCCGACACGCCCCGAAGGCTCTGGGTCGCGGACGTGACCTATCTCGCGACGTGGTCCGGGTTCGCTTACGTCGCGTTCGTCACCGATGTGTTCTCCCGCCGCATCGTCGTATGGAACGTCGCCTCGACGCTCAAAGCCGACATCCTGCCGCTCCAAGCGTTGAACATGGCGGCGTGGGCTGCGGACGGGAACCTCGACGGGCTCGTCCATCACGCTGACCACGGGTCGAACTACCTCGCCGTGGTCTACACGGATCGCATCGAAGAGCTCGGCGCGACGCCGTCGACCGGAACCGTCGGCGACAGTTTCGATAACGCGATGGCCGAGGCCGTCAACGGGCTCTACAAGACCGAATTGATCCGCCGCCGCGGCCCGTGACGCACGGTCGAGCAGGTCGAACTCGCGACTCTCGAATGCGTGTGGTGGTGGAACACTCAGCGCCTCCACGGAGAGCTCAACATGCACACTCCCGCCGAGATCGAAGCCGACTACTACGCTGGCCTCGACACACCCTTGGGAACACCTGTCTCCCAAGCCGCCCGATAGGAACGAAACTCAGGGCGATTCACCTGACGGGACTGGAACAGTCGGGATCGTGGTCGACGACTGTCTGATGGAGATGTCGCGGCCATCTGCGCGGGGTACCTCGAGAGACGTTCTACCTACCGACTTGCCGAGGAGTGGTCCGTCTGGCGAGGAACTGTCTCCGAGTGGCAGATCGCGGGCCAGAGTCTGTCGCGCCAGCTCGCCCGTCGCCCAGGTCTGCGCTTGTAACCAGGCCTTCGGGAAACCGCCGTTCCGCTCACCGGAACAGATACGTTGCGGAGGAACGAGGGTTGGGGCCATGATACCCATGCGTTGGGATATCCATTCGTTGGTGTCGAACGCCTCGAGGCGGAGAGGTCGACCCCTGCGACACCTGTGGGCGAGCGACACGAGCCGTAGGAAGTGTCGACGGTCCCGCAACCATCAGCATGACATTCCCGTGAGAGAGAACCGGTCAACGCGGACCGGAGAAAGCGATAAACACCAATGTCAGAGACTCGACCCCGCTACGAGATCGCTCATCTCGCACACGCCGAACTGTTCACGACCAACATGGACGGCTCGTTGTGGTTCTTCAAGACGCTCCTCGGCATGTACGAGACCGCACGTGAAGGCGACTCCGTCTACCTGCGCTGCTACGAGGACCCGTATCACCACAGCCTCAAGCTGACGGCCTCCGATCAGGGCGGCCTCGGTCGCCTCGGCTGGCGGACGACGTCGCGCGACGCCTTCGACCGCCGCGCCGCTGCGCTCGACAAGTCGGGTCTCGGCGCTGGCCGGACCAAGGGCGACATCGGCGTCGGCGAGACGTTCGCGTTCACCTCACCCGACGGTCACCCGATGGAGCTCGTCTGGGACGTCGAGAAGTACAAGGCCGACGACGCGTCGCGGTCGAAGATCCTCACCCGTGCATCGAAGCGCCCGCTGCAGGGCCTGCCGCCGCGCCGGTTGGACCACGTCAACATCATGGCGTCGGACGTCACCGAGCAGAAGGTGCTGCTCGAGCAGACCCTCGGATTCGAGACTCGCGAGCTGGTCGTGGACGGCAGCACCGAGATCGGCGCGTGGATGAGCGTGAACGCGCTCGGTCACGAGCTCGCGATCATGAAGGACCAGTCCGGGGCGAAGGGCCGTCTGCATCACCTCGCGTTCTGGTTCGGCATCCCGCAGCACAACACGGACTTCGCCGAGCTGTGCCGCGAGTACGACATCCGCATCGAGGCCGGCCCCGACGTCCACGGTGTTACTCAGGGAGCCTTCCTGTACGTGTTCGAACCCGGGGGAAACCGGATCGAGCTGTTCGGGAACTCCGGCATCCTGCAATTCGAGCCCGACTGGGAGACCCGTGTCTGGGATCTGCAGGAGTTCGCGACGGGTGCCGGTCTCGCCATAGGCGGGACCACCCTGCCGCCAGAGTTCCTGCTTTACGGCACGCCTGCCCTGCCCGAGCACGAGGGAATGGTCACGCCACTGGTGGGGTCCTACCAGGCCTGAGAAGCGCCTCGAGAACGAGGAAGCAGTCACAACCGAGTCGTGTTATCGGGACGGACCTGATGTTCAAGACGACGAGGCTGTCCGAAATTATAGAACTCGCTCCAATGATGGGCATCGACCCCCGATCCGCCGGGCTTGAACGAGCCAGCCGGATCGGGGGTCGCCGCGATGAGCACGCGTCGCTGTTCCTCACCGCTTACACCATTTCTTCGGCTGAGGCTGGTCCGTAGACCAAGCCGTCACCACCACGATGATCGCCCGGATCGTTCCACCCTGCCGACGTTCTCACCCTCACAGGCACCAGATACCGACTCCGCGGCCGAGGCATCGGCACCCTGAATCGAAAGCAAGCCGGATTCACTCGCCGCCGACACCCCAAGGGGTCGCGCCGATTGGGAGAGAGTTTCACTCACCGAACCCAACGGGTTGCGCCCGCGCCGCCGACACTGAAATGGTCCAGCTGACGTACCGACAAGACCTGCGGCCGAGTTCGAGGAGGAACAGTGGAGTTTGCCCAGCGCCGAGCCGAAGCGACCCGCCTTCTCGAGGCATATCGGACGACTGATCCGATCGAACCCCTGATCGACCGTCACCCGTCGATGACCCTCGATGATGCCTACTCCATCCAGTCCCTCCAGGTCGAGCATTGGCGCAAGTCAGGAGCTGCGATACGCGGTCACAAGGTGGGACTGACGAGTCGAGCGATGCAAAAGCAGATCGGCGTCGACCAGCCCGACTTCGGTGTGCTCCGTGATGACATGTTCTTCCCCGAGAGCACCGCCGTCGACACCGCGATGTTCCTTCAGCCTCGTGTCGAACCCGAAATCGCCTTCATCCTCAACCGCGAGCTGCACGGGCCGGGCGTCACGATCGCCGACGCAATCCGCGCGATCGCCTGGGTTGTTCCCGCGATCGAACTCATCGATTCACGCATCCGCGATTGGCGCATCGGGTTCTACGACACGGTCGCCGACAACGCCTCCAGTGGTGCCGTCGTCCTCGGTTCCAACGCGCGACGCCTCGACGGGCTGGACCTGCGAGCCATGGGCTGCATCCTCCTGCGCAACGGCCGGATCATCGCGACAGGGGCCGGGGCCGCCGTCCTGGGGTCTCCCCTGAACGCACTTATCTGGTTGGCGAACACGCTCGGTGAGCGCGGCGTCGCCATCGAATCGGGCGCGGTCGTGCTTCCCGGATCGATAACGAAGTCCGTTCCTGTCTCGCGGGGCGATGTGATATCGGCACGCTACTCGAGCCTCGGTCAGATCACAGTCCCGTTCGTTTGACCCTGGCCTAGAAACGCGCCAACCACCCATCCGCGTTGCGAATGCGGCACGACCCTCACCTCGCTAAGGAGACACCATGGCAGAGCGACTCACCGCAGCTATCGTCGGCCCGGGCAACATCGGCACTGACCTCATGTTCAAAGTGATGAGGCATTCACCGAACCTCGAGCTCACGCACATGATCGGCATCGATCCGAAGTCCGACGGGCTCGCCCGCGCAAGACGGTTGGGCATCGAAGCCAGCGACGGCGGGGTCGACTGGATGCTCAGCCAATCGACACTACCCGACATCGTGTTCGAAGCGACCAGCGCCAAGGCTCACCGAGTCAACGCCGAGCGCTACCGGGAAGCCGGCATCACCGTGATCGATCTCACGCCCGCCGCGATCGGCCCTTACGTGTGTCCGCCCGTCAACCTGCAGTTCGCTATGGACAGCCCCAATGTGAACATGATCACCTGCGGCGGGCAGGCCACCACTCCGATCGTGCACGCCGTCAGCCGAATCGTGCCCGTGTCCTACGCCGAGATCGTCGCATCGATCTCATCGAAGTCAGCTGGTCCCGGCACGCGAGCGAACCTCGACGAGTTCACGATGACGACTTCGCGGGCACTGTCCGTGGTGGGCGGGGCAGAGCGGGGAAAGTCGGTGATCATCCTCAACCCGGTCGATCCGCCGATGATCATGCGCAATACGGTGTTCTGTGCGATCCCGCCCGAAGCGGCAGAGCCCGGGGAACTCCAGGACCGAGTCGTGGAGTCGATCGAGCGGATGCTCGCGGCAGTGCAAGAGTATGTGCCCGGCTACCGGCTCAAGTCCGCTCCGCAGTTCGATGCACCCCGTGAGACCTGGAACGGGCTCGCGCGAGTGGCGGTGTTCTGCGAGGTGCGCGGACGAGGCGACTATCTGCCGGACTACGCGGGCAACCTCGATATCATCACGGCCGCCGCGGCACGTGTGGGCGACCTGATCGCCGCGGAACGCCTCACCAAGAAGGGACAAGAAGTATGACCGGCGAACTGCGTATCACCGACACCACACTGCGAGACGGCTCCCACGCCATGAGCCATCGCTTCACGACTCACCAGGTCGTCGAAACCGTCAGGGCCCTCGACGAGGCGGGGGTTTCGGTGATCGAGGTGGCCCACGGCGACGGTCTCGGCGGATCGACGTTCAATTACGGTTTCAGCCTCGAGCCCGAAATGAACCTGATCGCCGCAGCTGTCGACGTCGCCCAAAGCGCGCGGATCGCCGTCCTCATGCTCCCTGGGTTGGCAACCCTTGACGACCTTCGAGCTGCCCGTGGCGCCGGCGCTCAGGTCGCGCGGGTCGCCACGCATTGCAGCGAGGCCGACACATCGCTTCAGTATTTCGACGCGGCGCGGGACCTGGGGTTCGAGACCGTCGGTTTCCTGATGTTGAGCAACATGCTGTCCCCGGAGGACCTCGCAGCACAGGCCCGCGTCATGGTCGACGGGGGCTGCCAATGTGTCTACGTCGTCGACTCGGCGGGCGCGCTCGTGCTCGAGCAGGCCTCAGACCGGATCGCGGCGCTTGTAGCGGAAATCGGAGACGACGCCCAGGTCGGCTACCACGGTCACCAGAATCTGTCGATGGGGGTTGCCAACTCCCTCCTCGCCTACCGGGCTGGTGCACGGCAGATCGACGGCTCCCTCGGCGCATTGGGCGCCGGGGCGGGCAACTCCCCTACTGAAGTGCTCACCGCTGCGTTCGAGCAGATCGGCGTAGACACCGGCATCGATCTGGACCGCATCCTGCACGCCGCCGAAGACGTCGTGTTGCCGTACATGCGGCGGGTCCCCCGTATGGATCGCCCGTCGATCGTCCAGGGCTACGCCGGGGTCTACTCCAGCTTTCTGCTTCACGCCGAGACGGCGGCACAGCGATATGGCGTTCCAGCACACGAGATCTTGCGCGAAGTCGGACGACGCCGGTACGTCGGCGGCCAGGAAGACATGATCATCGAGATTGCCTTGGAGCTGAGCACCGGCGCGCCCGCGGTGAGTCATGCCGACTGAAGCCAGAATCGAGGGTGCTGCTCAGGCACTGCTGGCGTGCGAAGACGAGCGGCGCTCTCGCGATCCGCTCACCGCAGGCGAGTGGCCCGACCTCTCCGTTGCCGATGCGTATCGGATCCAGGATGCCACCGCGCGGATGCGGCAGGAACGCGGCGAGCGGCTGGTCGGGGTCAAGATGGGCTTGACAAGCCGAGCCAAGCAGGCGAGTATGCAGGTCGACGTGCCAGCGGTCGCGTGGGTGACCGACCGCATGCGCCTGAACGATGGGGAAGTTCCACCACAAGACAGGTACATCCACCCTCGCGCGGAACCTGAGTTGTTTTTCCACCTCGCTCAACCGCTCGTCGGACCCGGCCTCACACGCGTGGACGCCGCGGCTGCCGTCGACCTGGTCGCCGCCGGCGTCGACATCATCGACAGCCGCTACCACGACTTTCACTTCACCCTCGCCGACGTGGTGGCCGACAATGCCTCCTCAGCAGGTTTTGTTGTCGGGTCCGTCCTGCTCGACCCCTTCGACTTGGACCTTCAACTGGAGTCCGTCATTGTGGAGCAGGACGGCGTGGTCATCGATACGGCCACCGGTGCGGCAATCCTGGGGCACCCGCTTGACGCGGTGGCCGCCGCCGGAAACTTGCTCGGTGAGCGCGGGATCACTCTCGAAGCAGGGTCGTGGGTCCTGGCCGGCGCCATGACTGACGCGGTGCCGCTGGATCCAACCCGCACGCTGGGGTTCCACTTTGCGAACCTCGGAAGCATCTGGCTCCCGCAGGAGTCATGATGCCCGTCATTCAGGTGACCCTCACCATGGGACGCACGCCCGAGCAGCTCCGTGCTCTGGTGCGCGAGCTGACTGATGCCGCTATCAGAGCACTTGAAGCCCCCCGAGAAAGTGTGCGCGTCATCCTTTACGAAGTCCCGCCGACCCATTTCGCCGCCGGCGACGTGACCATCCAGGAGAGGGCGAGCCAGTGATCGAGCACTCTATCGGACACTTCATCAACGGCAAGGAGGTCCTGTCACGCTCGGGATCGCAATTCGACGACGTGAACCCGTGGACGCGCGAGCGGTGGGCTACGGTCGCGCTCGGCGACCGGGAGGATGTTGACGCGGCAATCACTGCTGCCCGTCGAGCGTTCGACGACGGTCCGTGGCCGAAGATGGCTGCCGGAGAGCGTTCGCGCATCATCTTACGACTTGCCGAGTTGATGGCCGAGCATCGCGACGAGCTCGCGCTCGCGGACGTCCGAGACGTGGGCAAGCCAATCGCACAGGCGCGCCACGACGTGGATCGCAGCATCCAGAACTTCACCTTCTTCGCCGACTATGCCAGAATCACGGCGGCCGAGACCTACCCAATGGACTCCGGCCACCACGCCTATTCTCGGTATGAGCCCGCTGGCGTGGTCGTGGCGATCGCACCTTGGAACTTCCCGCTCATGCTCGGAACGTGGAAGATCGCGCCGGCGCTCGCGTGGGGAAACACCGTCATCCTGAAGCCGGCCGAAGATTCACCGGCTTCCGCCACCCTGGTGGCCCGCTTCGCCAGCGAAGCGGGATTTCCCGACGGTGTCCTCAACGTTGTGCACGGCTTCGGCCCCGACTCGGTGGGTCAGTTCCTCACGGAGGATCCCCGCGTGGACAGGATCACGTTCACAGGAGAGTCGAGCACCGGTCGGACCATCGCTCGGGCGGCGTCGGCCCACCTCACCCCGGTTAGTCTTGAGTTGGGCGGCAAGGGCGCCAACATCGTCTTCGAGGACGCGGATCTTGACAACGCCGTCTCCTGGGCGGTGCAGGCAATCTTCCGCAACGCCGGGCAGGTCTGCCTCGCAGGTTCGCGACTGTTCGTGCAGCGCAACATCTACGGGGAGTTCTTGGCTCGTTTCCAGGGCGCGGCGGACGCCCTCCTGATTGGAGACCCGGAAGACGAGCGAACTGAATTCGCGTCACTGTCTTCACACGAACACTTCGCCAAGGTCGTGTCGTACCTGGACCTCGTCGACGAGTACGGTGGCACCGTCGTCACCGGCGGGGTGGGAGAGACAGGGCTTGTCGTGAAGCCGACGATCCTCACCGGACTCCGAGTGGACGCCCCGCACCACCGTGAAGAGATCTTCGGCCCTGTGGTGGTTGTGACGCCGTTCGAGACGGAGGACGAGGTGGTCGGCCTCGCGAACGACACCGTCTATGGACTTAACGCGATGGTCTTCACCGAGAACCTCTCGCGTGCCCACCGAGTCGGTGCGCGGTTGCGGGCGGGCACAGTGTGGGTGAACTGCTTTTTCATTCGCGACTTGAGGGCGCCGTTCGGGGGCGTCGGAGACTCCGGCATCGGCCGGGAAGGCGGCGCTTTCAGCCGTGAATTCTTCACCGAACCCAAAGCAGTCATCCTTCAGATCGACAGTTCCACTGACTAAAACCCGGTCCTTGTGGCCAAACCAGTCCACTCGCACAATAAAGCTGCAAGCGCTGGACGACGATGCCCAGAAGGAAGATGAATGACTTCGGCTACTACCTCACCGACTGTAACTGGGGAAAGGATCACCCTTGAAGGGGTGTCGAAGGCCTACCTCACCGCGAAGGGGCCGCTTCCGGTCCTGCGAGGCATCGATCTCGACATCGCTGCCGGCGAGTTCGTCTCGCTCGTCGGTCCCTCAGGCTGCGGAAAGTCGACCCTGCTGAAGATCATCGCAGGTCTCGTGGACTACGACACCGGGGCCGTGACCGTGGGTGGTCGCCCGCCGCTCGAGGGTCGGGACGACATCGGTTTCATGCTTCAGCAGTCCGTACTGATGCCGTGGCTCAATGTGCGAGGCAACGTCGAACTGCCATTCAATATCGCGCGTCGAAGCGGACCACAGGTGAACGAGCGAGTGACGCGCCTGCTCGATCTGGTGGGGCTGTCGCATGCGGCGACCATGAACTCGTGGGAACTCTCGGGCGGCATGCAGCAACGTGTCGCGCTCGCACGAGCGCTTGCCCTGGACCCCGGAGTGATGCTGATGGACGAGCCGTTCTCTGCGCTGGATGAGTTCAAGCGTGAGCACCTCAACATCGAGGTCGCTCAAATGGCGGACGACCTCGGCAAGACGACAGTACTCGTGACACACAGCGTGACCGAGGCTGTTCTGATGTCCGACCGGGTGATCGCTCTTGGTGTCAACCCGGGCCGGATCGTCGGCGATATCGCGGTCGACATGGAGCGGCCCCGACGCGCAGACATGGTGGGCAGCGAGCTCTTCCAGCAGATCAGCAACGACGTGCGCGCTGCCCTCGGCGAAGGCATGACAGGAGCTCAGCGATGACTGCTACCGACGCAACGACCTCGAAGCAGCCTGGAGCGGTCAAGACTCGGATTCCACTCAGGAAGCCGATGACGAGGCGGGCTTCCGTGCGAACGGCGCTGCCGGTGCTCGTCGCCCTCGCATTCACGGCGATCTGGGAACTGCTCAGCATTGGGGGCGTCCTCAACCCGGTTACGGTCCCATCGCCGTCGCAGATCGCGGTCGGATTCGGGACACTGGTTCAGCGCGGCTATTTCTGGGAGGCGACCTGGATAACTCTTCAGGAGACCTTGTTGGGCTTCGCAATCGGCGTCACCCTCGGGCTGCTGATCGGCGCACTCACCGGCACGCTGCCCACGTTCCGCGCTGCGATCTACCCGTTCGTGGTCGCGTTCCAAAACACCCCGCGCGTCGCGCTTGCACCGGTCTTCCTGACCTGGTTCGGCTTCGGACTTACCTCGAAGGTCGTCATGGCTGCGGTCATCTGCTTCTTCCCAGTGGTGATCAATACGGTCGCGGGCATCGCAGGAGTCGACGATAACGCCAAGACGCTGTTCCGCTCGATGGGGGCGACGAAGACACAGACGTTCTTCCGACTCACCCTGCCCGGAGCGTCCGCCATCGCCTTCGCCGGCGTGAAGACGGCACTCACCTTGGCCCTTCTCGGCGCGATCGTCGCCGAGTTCGTGGGGGCGTCCGAGGGACTGGGCGTTCTCATTAAGGAGCTGAATTTTCAGCTCGAGGTGGCGATGGGCTTCGCGGTCGTCATCTTCCTCGCCGTGATCGGGCTGGTCCTTTACGGACTAATCGAGCTCGTCGAGCGGCGAGTAATCACCTGGGCACGAGAATGAGCGTTTCAGCAAACGCATCTATCCCACGCTCGCAATCAATCCCTCACCACTAAGAAAACGGAGGAAGAAGTTGAATAAGTCACGCCTTGGGTTGGCGCTTATCGCGATGGTCGGATCATCTGCTCTCCTGGTCGGCTGCGCCGTTGCAGACGACAGTGAAGGTTCGGCATCCGGTTCGCTGCCTGTCGAGATCTTGTTGCCATTCCCGGAAGGGCTCCCCTTCACGCCGCTCATCGTGGCGCGTGAGCAGGGACTCTTCGACGATGCCGGCATCGACGTCACGGTGTCGGTCGCGGACGGGTCAGGCTACCTGTCCCAGCAGATCGTGGCAGGCAACGTCGATTTCGCGCTCATGGGTGCCGCAGATGCCGTCGTCTCCTACAGCAAACGAGACGACGTACGAGTGCTGTTCTGCAACCAGGTGAACAACGTGTACCGGATCGTGGCCAAGGCCGACTCCGGCATCACGGCTATGGAGGATCTCGAAGGGAAGTCGATCGGATACACCGAGCCCGGTGGCGGCGAGAGTCAGCTTGTGGCGGCCGCAATCGCCGAAGCGGGTCTGGTCGAGAACGAGACGATCACGCTCGTTCCGGTCGGTTCGGCTGGTCCGCAGTCGCTCACCGCGCTTCAGAATGACACGATCCAGGCGTATAGCTCCAGCTTCCCCGATGTCGCGGCACTCGCCGCGGAAGGCATCGAATGGGTCGATATCACTCCCGCCAAGTACTCCAACGTCCCCGGCGCGTGCATGGTGACCACGGAAGAGGTGCTCTCGACCGAGGATGGTCTGGAGGCGGCGAAGGCGCTCGCCACGGCGTGGGTCCAGGCGCAGTACTTCGCGATCGAGAACCCTGAAGAGGCGTTCGAGATCGTGTGCGCGGAAATCGAGTCGGCGTGCGAGAACAGAGTGGCCGCGGAAGCGCTTTACGCGGAGGCGATCAAGCTCATCTCGCCGCCCGATGGACAGCGCCCCGGCGAGCTCCTTGAGTCGAGTTGGAACACCGTGGTCGAGATCCTCGCGAGCTCGGACACGGTGCCCGCCGGATTCGACATCACTCCGTTGATCGGCGGCGACAACGTGGAAGCTGTCATCGCCGCCGCCTACGAAGGACACTAAGGCGTCCAGCGGGCGTATCTTGCGGCCGGGCAGGTCGCGAGATACGCCCGCCAAGCACGACAATGACCGACACCCGCACACCCGCGCAGCTCAGCGCTGAGATCGACCGTGCGCGACGCGAACGACGCCTGCTGATCTCGGGGGCCTTCCCTGAACTCGAGAGTCCCGCGGTGGCCACGGAGACTGCCCGATGCCTCGACCGGCTCCGGGACCCGGACAGCACGCAGCGTATCGGCTGGAAGCTCGGATACACATCCGAGGCCATGCGCCGACAGATGGGCGTGGAGGCGCCGAACGCCGCCCCGATCTACCGATCGTGGGCGCTTGCCTCGGGAGCAGATGTGGGAGACCTCGTTCACCCGCGGGTCGAGCCCGAGGTAATCGTGTCGTTCCTGGAGGACCTCGACCCGTCCCTGGCCGACGGAGACGCCGAAGTGGTGATCTCGCGGCTGGGCGAGCGAGTGCACGTCGCCCACTGTGCTCTGGAGATCGTCGACAGCGTCTGGCGGGACTATCGCTTCACGTGGGGAGAGAACACCGCGGACGGGTCTTCTGCGGCTCGAGTCGTGGTCGGCGACGCGCTTCCACCGGCATCCGAATGGAATGCGTTGGTGGTCACGATGCCGACCGCAGACTCTTCCGCCGCCTTGACCGGAACACCCGCAAGTGTCATGGGTCATCCGCTTCTCGCTGTTGCGTGGCTGCTCAGACATCTTCGAGGAAGAGGAGAGGTGGTGCGCGCCGGAGAGTGGGTGCTTACGGGAGGGATCACCGCCTCCGTCGCCTTGCCGGAGGGCTCCGTGCTCACAGTCCGCTTCGCCGGGGCTGAATGGTATGGTTTCGCCTCAGTCTGCAGAGGAGCCGCGACTTGAACGACGGAAGCCTCGACGACGATCTGCGCGCCTCTGACGATGCCGTCGATATCACGAGGGACAGGTCGACTGAGCATCGTTCGGGGATGCTTCCCCGGGCTCTCGACGTGCTGTCAGCATTCCGCCCGTCAGACCTGAGTCTCCCGCCGGCCGAGCTCGCCAAGCGTGCAGGACTCTCAAAGGCGACCGGGCACCGGATCATCCGCGACATGATCGAGCTCGGATTCCTCGAGCGAACAACCGGCGGAGTCCGGCTCGGCATGCGCATGTTCGAGATCGGTCAACTCGTCCCCCGTCAGCGCAACCTGCGCAGTGCGGCGCTGCCATACATGCACGACCTCCGTAAGGCGACGCAGGCGACCGTGCACCTGGCAGTCCTTGACAGAACGGACGTGCTCTATATCGACATCCTCGGCCAGGATGCCGATCTTCCCTCACGGATCGGCGGTAGGCTGCCGGCCCACGCGACCGGCGTCGGGAAGGCGATGCTCGCGTTCGCTCCAAGCTACGTGGTTGATGCCGTCTTGAGCGGACCGCTCGATCGGTACTCTCCGGCGACGATCACCAGCCGGGACGAGCTCGAGCAGGAACTCATGCGCGCCCGCAAATGGGGCATCGCGTACGACAGAGAAGAGAGTCTTGCAGGCATCGTTTGTGCTGCGGCTGCTCTGCTGAGCAAGGACGGCGCGCTGCTCGGCGGACTCTCCGTGACCAGCCGTGTCGGATCGATGAATCTGCAACAGGTAGGTCCGGCCGTTCACACCGCGGCGCTCGCACTCGGGCGAGCCCTGGATCAAGAGATGGGCTGGCCACGATCGCTTGCGCCCATCGTCTACTACGACGAGTTGACGCACGAACAACGGGCCGGACACCGACCCCACGAGGAAGAGAAGGACACGCGATGACGCAGACCATGGGTTCCAGCAGATTTGTGACAGTCGATGGACAGCAGACTTGGCTCGAGGAGGATGGAGCCGGTGAACCAGTGCTGCTTCTGCACGGGTCAGGGCCGGGTGTGAGCGCGGCCGCGAACTGGCGATTCACGATCCCTTCGCTCGCAGCCAGGGGGCTACGGGTAATCGCCCCGGATCAACTCGGGTTCGGCCGAACCGTGCCGCCCGATGACTACGAGTACTCCTTCGATCGCTGGGTTGCGCATGCGCTCGGCCTGCTCGACGAGCTCGGCTTGGAGTCCGTGGATCTGGTCGGCAACTCCTTCGGCGGAGCAGTCGCGCTACGGATCGCCGCGCGTTACCCGGAGAGAGTACGACGCCTGGTGCTGATGGGGTCGGTCGGCGTACCGTTCAGGCTCACCGATGGACTGGACCGAGCCTGGGGATACAACCCCTCCGTCGACGAAATGGCCGACCTGATGACCATCTTCGCCTATGACTCGAGTCCCTTCGGTCGCGACCTCGCGGAGCAACGCTACCTCGCCAGCATCCAGGATGGAGCTGATCGTCGGTTCGCCTCGATGTTCCCTGCGCCTCGTCAGCGATGGGTTGACGCGCTCTGCACTCCATTCTCCGAGATCGCTGAGGTACGCGCACGGACATTACTCGTGCACGGGTTGGATGACAGGGTGATCCCGATTGAGACGACGCTCACTCTCGCTCGTGTTCTTCCCGACGCCCGCGCCCACCTGTTCAGCAGGTGCGGCCATTGGACGCAGCTTGAACGCACCAAAGAGTTCAACGAACTGGTTGGTGCGTTCCTGTCGTCCACCGATTCGCAGCCTTGACGACCGTCGAACCAGGTTACGGGAATGAACGTCGACGAACCATCTCATCGCTGACACCCGAGATTGTGCGTACCCACAGAAGAACCCAAGTCGTGTGATCGGAGCCTGACCCGCTTTCCCGGACACCTTGAGTGAGGCGATGATCGTCTCGGAAGGAGTCCATGAGATGCCTGCTGCTCACCCGCCGGAGTTCCGGCGCAGGGCCCTCGATTTGGTTGCGCAGGGCAACCCGGTGGCCACGACTGCTCGGGATCTGGGGATCAGCGAGAGTTGTCTTCGGAATTGGATCAATCGCGATGCGATCGATTCCGGTCGCAAGCCCGGCGTCACGACCGACGAGCATCGAGAGCTTGTCGAGTTGCGTCGACGTAACCGCGTACTCGAGATGGAAATCGAGATCCTCAAGCGCGCGTCCGCGTACTTCGCCAGGGAGAATATGCTCCCAAAATAGGGTTCCGGTTGGTCCAGGAGCTCGCCGCTGATGGTGTTCCCGTCGCGGTGGCCTGCCGGTTCTTCGGGGTTTCGACCTCGGGCTACTACGAATGGGTCGCGCGTCCGCCGTCGTCGCGCACGATTGCCGACGAGGCGCTCACGACCACGATCCGGAAGGTTCATCGCGACTCGCGCGGCACCTATGGGGCACCGAGGGTTCTCGCTGAGTTGCGTCTCGGGCTCGGGGTCCATGTCGGGAAGAAGCGCGTCGCCCGGCTCATGCGCCTCGACGGACTGACCGGGGTGTCTCACCGACGCAAGCGACGCGGCTGGAAGCCGGACACTGCGACGCACGAGGACCTCGTCAAGCGGCAGTTCCGCGCAGACGAGCCGAACCGATTGTGGTTCTGTGACATCACCCAGCACCGCGCGAAAGACGGGTGGGTCTACTGCGCCGCCGTGATCGACGCGTACTCCCCCCGCGTCGTCGGGTGGTCGATCTCGGACCGAATCACGGCCGAGATCGTCGTCGACGCGCTCGAAATGGCCCGCTGGAGACGCCGACCCGCACCCGGAACGATTGTCCACGCGGACCGAGGAGCTCAATACACCTCCTGGCTCTTCGGCCACCGACTCCGGCAAGCCGGCCTGCTCGGCTCGATGGGCCGCGTCGCCTCCAGCGTCGATAACGCGCTCATCGAGTCGTTCTGGTCCACGATGCAACGCGAGCTGCTCGACCGCTCGAACTGGGCCTCCCGCGCGGAGCTGTCATCAGCGATGTTCGAGTGGATCGAGGGCTTCTACAACCCAACCCACCGGCACACCGCCCTCGGCAACCTCAGCCCCCTGGAGTTCGAGAGACTTCACACCCCCGCCGCAGAAGCGGCATGATCAACACAAACAACCCGTCCGGGAAAGCGGGTCAGGCTCCCTCTTTCACCGACGCGGCGATTGCAGGCCAGTGTTTCTTCGACGCGAACCGGAGGCTGTTGCGGGTCAGGTGCACGACGCAGGTTTGCACCTCCGCTTGCGGCCAGGTCGCCCGGATCGATTCCGGCAGCCCGCGGAGCCCGTCGCAGCAGACGATGATCGCGTCCTGGATGCCGCGGTTGCGGAGCTCGGTGAGCATGTTCATCCACTGCTTCGCCCCCTCCCCGCCGGTCGGGCCGACCCACATCCCGAGCACGTCCCGGTGGCCGTCGAGGTCGATCCCCAAGGCGACGTAGACGGGCCGGTTGCCGACCGTTCCGGAGCGGATCTTCAACATGATCGCGTCGATCAGGATCACCGGGTAGACGGCCTCAAGGGGCCGGTTCTGCCACTCCGTCATCTCTTCCACAATCCGGTCGGTCACTGTCGACACCAGATCCCGCGACACCTCCTCGCCATACATCTCGGCCAGATGGTTCGCGATATCGCCAGTCGTCATCCCCTTCGCATAGAGGGAGAGCACGTTCGCGTCGAAACCGTCCATCCGGCGCTGATGCTTCGCCACGATCTGCGGCTCGAACGTGCCAGCACGATCGCGGGGAACCTGGATCGTCACGTCCCCCACCTCGGTGCGCACCGTCTTCGGGCTCGACCCGTTCCGAACATTCACGGCACCGCGAGACGCCGGCGCGTTGCGTTCGAACCCGAGATGATCCGTCATCTCCGCCTCGAGCGCGGACTGCAACACCTGCCGCGTCAACCCAGTCAGCAACCCGTTCGGGCCCGTGAGCTCGACATAGCCGCCGCGCGCCTGCGCGACCAGCTGCTCGGCCAGAGCCGACAAATCGACCTCAGCCTCGAACACCTCACCCGTCGCAGGATTCACCTGCCGAAAACGCTGATGCTCGTTCGCCATGCGTGATCTTCCTCCCACCGCAGCCCCAGGCTGCGGACGTCACGCCGACGCTCAAACACAAAATCGCGGACAGACCCAACGCTGTCCGCGATGACGGCGAATCGCTTAGTGGCCATTACTCTGTTGAGAGGGAGCGCGACCGGCGACCTCCTTCGACGAACGGACACGCAAGTGGCGGAACTCCTCTATCGCATAGGCCGTTCCGCGTCGCGGCGTCCTCTGATCGTCATCCTCGGATGGCTCGTCACACTCGCTCTGGCGGTCGGCGGCCTTCTCGCATTCGGTGGCTCGTTGACCACGAGCTTGAGCATCCCGGGCACGGAGACGGAACGTGTGACCGGGCACCTAACGGAGGAGATTGGCGAGTTGGGCGGGGGGACGGGCACGGTCTTATTCCATAGCCAGAGCGGAGCGCCGTTCACGGGTGCACAGCGTCAGGAGATCAGTCAGCTGCTGGACGGTGTCGCTTCGATCGGCGGTGTCGCCGAGGTCGTAGATCCGTTCGAGGCGGAGGCCGAGCGTGTGGACCAGGAGCAAGAGCTCCAAGCTGGCGGTGAGCAGCTCGACGCCGCGCAACGGCAGCTCGACGATGGCGCTTTCCAGATCGAGACGGCACAGGCGCAGCTCGACACCCAACAGGCGCAGCTCGACGCGAGCATCGCGGCAGCACAGGCCGCGGGAACCTATGAGCTTGCCTCGGCGCAGTTCGAGACCCAACAGGCGGAACTCAATGCCAGCGCCGCTCAACTCGACATCCAACGTGGCGACCTCGAGGCCGTCAACGATGAGCTTGCGGACCAGCGCGCCCAGTTGGTGAACGGCCAGGTGCTTGTCGACGCGGCGGCCGAGATCCGCACTGTGACCGAAGATGGCGAGACCGCGATCGGGGTCGTCTTGTTCGAAGACGACCTGTTCTCCGTACCCAGTGCGGTGATGAACGCGGTCACCCAGAGGCTCGACGAAGCAGCCATCGACGGGGTAGGCGTCGACTACTACTCGGCGGGTATCGCCACCGCCGTGGAGGGCCTCGTCGGCACCGGTGAACTCGTGGGTGTCGGGCTGGCCCTGCTCGTGCTCATGCTCATGCTCCGCGCGCTACTGCCGGCGATGCTGCCAATCGTCTCATCCCTCATCGGAGTCGGTGTCGGAGTAACCGGTGCCCTCTCGTTCTCGGCAGTCGTCGACATGTCGTCTGCTACGCCGGTGCTCGGTATGATGCTCGGCCTCGCCGTGGGCATCGACTACGCTCTCTTCATCATCAACCGGCACCGCCAGCAACTGCTCGCCGGGATTGACCTGAGCGAGTCCATCCCCCTCGCGAACGGCACATCGGGCAACGCCGTCGTGTTCGCGGGCTCGACCATTCTGGTCGCCCTCCTGGCCCTGAACGTCACCGGCATCCCGTTCATCGGCGTCATGGGAACTGTCGCCGCAGGATGCGTGCTCATCGCCGTGATCATCGCCGTGACCATGACTCCGGCGCTCCTCGGTCTCGTCGGCCATCGCGTACTCCACCGGCGCGCTCGGGCACAGGTCGGGCACGATTCGTTCGCACACCCGGACCTGAAGCCCATGAGGACGTCGAGCGCACTCATCCGCGCCGCACTAGCGATCGTCTCTCTCATCGCCGTGGCAGTTCCGGCGCTCTCGATGCGGCTCGGTATGCCGGACGGATCATCCGAACCGGTTGACTCCACTCAGTATCGCGCCTTCACGGCCGCCGCCGACGCTTTCGGAGCCGGCCAGAACGGACCGCTGCTCGTCACGGCAGCGCTGCCCGTGTCGGTCGACGAGAATGACGTGATGGCGGTTCAAGCTGACATCGTGGAGCAGTTTCTCACCCTTGATGAGGTCGTCGCCGTCGCCCCGGTGGGCGTCTCGAAGGACCGCGACTTCCTCGCCTTCCAGGTCGTGCCGATCGACGGGCCATCCAGCGAGTCCACCGAGCAACTCGTGCACGATCTGCGCAACCTTTCGCCACTCGGTCAGATCGAACTCGGCGTTGCGGGCCAGGCTAGCGGGAACATCGACATCTCGGAGAAGCTCGCCGCTGTTCTGCCCGTGTACCTGACGCTGGTCGTCGGCCTGTCCTTCCTCATCCTCGTGCTCGTGTTCCGCTCAGTCATCGTCCCCCTGGTCGCGACGGCTGGATTCGTCCTGTCGCTCTTCGCTGCATTCGGGGCCGTCGTCGCGGTCTACCAGTGGGGCTGGCTAGGACCCGTGTTCGACGTGCACGACCCGGGTCCTGTGCTGAATTTCGCTCCCATCGTCCTCGTGGGCGTCCTATTCGGGTTGGCAATGGACTACCAGCTGTTCCTGGTCTCGGGGATGCGCGAAGCGTTCGTGCACGGGGCACCCGCCCGGATGGCGGTCGTCGTTGGCCTCCGGAATGCACGCGCGGTCGTCACCGCAGCCGCCATCATCATGGGCTCGGTCTTCGGAGGATTCGTCTTCTCGCACATCGCGCTGGTGCGGCCGATCGGTTTCGGTCTCGCCGCGGGCGTTCTGCTCGACGCGTTCGTCGTGCGACTGCTGCTGATCCCAGCGGTCATGTACCTGCTCGGCGAGAAGGCGTGGTGGCTGCCGAAATGGCTCGACCGTGTGCTTCCGAATGTCGACCTCGAAGGCGCAGCGCTCGAACGCAGCCATCCGGTGGGAGTCACCACGTCAGATACTGACCGACCCGCGCCGCAACTGAAGCCGCGGTTGGCAGGTTCCTCGAGGAGCCTTTGACACACGCCCCAGGGCTGCTCCCGCACGACGTCGATTCCCCAAGGATCTGTCGGTTGAGAGCGTCCTTCTGGCGTGAAGCGACATTTGCGGGCCTATGCGAGCTCTTGCTCTTTCCGATTCCTCTCAAGGACCGGCTGGAGCAGGTTGGCTGCGGCGGTCGATCTCCTCGCGGACTGCCGGTGCCACCCGGGTGCCCAGCAACTCGATAGCGTGCATGACCTCCAGGTGGTCGAGAGGTCCGACCGCAAGCTGCAGCATTGTTCGCTGATGGCCGAATACCTCGTGGTGGTTGAGGAGTTTCTCCACCACCTTTTCCGGCGAGCCGACCGCGTGCATGCTTCCCGGCGCATCCCGTGCGGCGAGCTGTTCGGGGGTGACCTTCGCGAAGCCCCGCTCAGCGGCAACGATGTTCAGCATCGCCGACTCGGCTCGGTAGTACGTGTCCGCGGCGTGCTGAGAGGTGTCGGCGACGAACCCGTGCAGCGTCACCGCGATCGGCTGCGCGGGCTGCTGGTAGCGGACAAGCGCTTCCCGGTACAAGTCGGCGAGTGGGGCGAACTGGGCGGCCAGCCCCCCGATCGTTCCGATCACCAGAGGCAGTCCAAGCTCAGCCGCGCGCACCACAGACTGGGGGCTTCCTCCAACCGCGACACGTACCGGAAGGACGTCCTGCACCGGCCGCGGAAGGATGAGTTCTTCATTGAGCGGGGCACGGAACCTCCCCTCCCAACTCACCCGATTCCCGGTGCGCAGTTGGAGAAGGAGCCGAATCTTCTCGTCGAACAGATCGTCATAGTTCTGCACTTCATGCCCGAACAGGCGGAACCCATCCAGAAAGGCACCGCGACCGGCCATGATCTCCGCGCGCCCGCTGGAGACCAGATCCAACGCAGTGAACTGCTCGAATACCCGAACCGGGTCGTCGGCGCTGAGCACCGTGACCGCGCTGGTCAGCCGGATCCTGTTGGTGCGCGCTGCACCCGCGGCCAGGATCACCGCCGGCGCGGGTCCTGCGAACGCCGGATGATGATGCTCTCCAATGCCGTACACATCAAGGCCGACCTGCTCAGCCAGCTCGATCTCCTCGACCAGCTCCGGGATCCGCCTCGCAGGGTGGCTCAGGTCACCAGGCACGACATCCGCGAAGTTGAAAGCTCCGATCTCCATGAGACTCCTCTGACCGCTCGAAGGTGGTCAACAACCGGCTACGCGACCAGGACATTCCGTCCCCGTTGACTATCAAATCATGCAGGAGGTTGGCACGTTGCCTGGTGACCCTACGACCCGCCCCAGGTTCGGAGTCGAGATCGATCCAGCCCCATGACATTTCGGCAGTGAGCGCCCTCACTTGCCTGCGGAACCTTCACGTACGTTACGCAGCCGGTCGCCGTCACCGTCGCGAACAGCCGCACGCATCACGACTCACCGCGACGGGTTTGCCTCACCTCGGTGATGCCGAGAGTCATCAACGAACGAAAACGGAGCGTCACCGTCCGGCTCCCGCCGGGTTTGCGTGAGGGGGAATCGCCCTGCGGGAGTCCGGCTCGTGCTCATCGGTCATCCAGCACCATGGGGTGCATTGACCCCTCCGGCACCCCGTCGTCCAGCACGTGCGCCGTGATCGCGGCGAGTTCGGTGACGATCGCGGGGTCGCGGGCTGCGCGGGCGAGGAGCAGCGCACCCTCGAGACCGGCGAGCGCCCAGCGGGCAAAGCGGATCGCGTCGGCGTCGTCGCATCCCGCGCCGCGGAGTCGGTCTGTGAGCGGTTCGACCCAGGAGTCGAAGGCGGCGGCCGAGGTGGTGGCGATCGGATCGGAGGTGCCGGCGAGCTCGAGGGCGACTGTCGCTACCGGGCAGCCGAGCGCGTAGTCCGAGTCGCGGAGGTCGGTCGCCTGCTTCGCGGCGATCGCTGTGACGAGCGCGCTCGCCGTCGGTGCGGTCTCGGCGAGGTGGTCGACGAGGGCGCGGACGCGTCCGCCGCTGTAGGCGAGGGCGTCGAGTGCGAGTTCCTCCTTGCCCCCGGGGAAGTGGTGGTAGAACGAGCCCTTCGGCGCTCCGCTCACCTCGAGGATCTCTTCGAGCCCGGTCGCCGCGTAGCCCTGACGGCGGAACAGGTCCGCGGCGGCGGCGATCGCGTCGTCGCGTGCGGTGGAGGTTCTCGGCACGATCGTCCTCGTTTCGGGTGTTGTTCTCGGTCGATCACCATACTAAGGTGAACGACATAGTATGGCGATCGCCATATCACGAGAGAAGAGAGCTCCCATGCCGATCATCACCGTTCAACTGCCTGCCGGTTCTCTGCAGCCCGAACAGAAGACCGAGCTCATCGCCCGCCTCACCGACGCCATCGTCGAGGTCGAGCAGGCCGAGTTCATCCGTCCCTTCGTCTACGTGGTCGTGAACGAGACGAGCCGCGACGGGTACGGTCTCGCCGGCACCCCCATCGACGTCACCCTCGCGAAGGCCGCCGGCCGATGAGCCTCGAGGGCCGCATCGCGCTGGTCACCGGCTCGACGTCGGGCATCGGGCGCGCGTCGGCGGAGGCGCTTGCGGCCCTCGGCGCCCAGGTCATCGTCACCGGCCGCGATGCGGCGAAGGCCGAGACCGTCGTCGCCGGGATCGCGGCCGCCGGCGGGACGGCCCGGGCGGTGATCGCGGACCTCGCCGACCCGGCCGGGGTCGCCGTCCTGGCCGCGCTCGAGGACGTCGACATCCTCGTCGGCAATGCGGGCTTCTACCGCTTCCTCCCGACCGCGCTGACCGACGAGGCCCTGTTCGACGCGTTCGTCGCGATCAACCTGCGTGCCCCGTTCCTGCTCGGCCGGGCGCTCATCCCGCGGATGGTCGAGCGCGGCGGCGGCGCGGTCGTGAACGTCTCGACCGTCGCGGCGCGGATCGGCACGACGACCTCCGCGGTCTACGGCGCCGTCAAGGCCGGCCTCGAGTCCCTCACCCGCGCCTGGGCCGCGGAGTACGGCCCGGTCGGCGTGCGCGTGAACGCCGTCGCGGTAGGCCCGACGCTCACCCCGGGCACCGAGCCCGCCGCGACGGCGCTCGAAGGACTGACCCGTGCCTTCCCGCTCGGCCGTCCGCTGCTCCCGGCCGAGGTCGCGGACGCGATCGCCTACCTCGCCGGAGCCGAGTACTTACACGGCGCGACGCTCGCGGTCGACGGCGGCGCGAGCGCGGTCGCGCCCTCGCCGAGGTAGCCGGGGGATTTGGAGAGGCAGATGGATCGGAACATGGTCTTGGTCACCGGGGTGACCGGGTTCGTCGGCGGCTATGTCGCCGAGGAGCTGCTCACCGCCGGCTACGACGTGCGCGGTGTCGCCCGCGATCCCGGGCGGGCGCAGGTCGAGCACCTGCACGAGGCCGCCCGACGGTCGGGCACACGATTCGACGTCGCGCCAGCGTCCCTGACCGAGGATGCCGGCTGGGATGCGGCGGTCGAGGGGGTGCACGCCGTCGCCCACGTCGCGTCCCCAGCGCCCAAGGCGCGACCGAAGGACGAGGACGAGGTGATCCGCCCCGCCGTCGACGGCACCCGCCGGGTGCTGCGCGCTGCCGCACGAGTCGGCGTGCGCCGCGTCGCGGTCACGTCGTCGATCGACGCGGTCCGCTCCGGGCACGACCTCCGCGACGGGCGGGTGCTCGACGAGGACACGTGGTCGATCGCTGAGCGCAGCGACCCGTATGCGAAGAGCAAGACGCTCGCCGAGCGCACCGCGTGGGAGCTGGCCGGAGAGCTCGACCTCGAACTGGTCACGCTGCTGCCCGGGCTCGTACTCGGGCAGGTCCGAGGCAGGGAGACGAACGTCTCCGTCGACCTGATCCGTCAACTCATGGCACGGGAGCTGCCTGCCCTGCCCCGCCTCGGATTCACGCTCGTGCACGTGCGCGACGTCGCGACCGCCCATCGGCTCGCCCTGGAGGTCGACGCCGCGGTCGGGAGACGGTTCATCCTCGCGACCGAGGCGATCTGGCTCGCCGACATCGCACGGGTCCTCGACGAGGAGTTCGGTCCGCGCGCCCACCGCATCCCCCGGCGGGAGTTGCCGAGCTGGGCGGTACGCCTCGGCGCCCGACTCAACCCGACGATGCGCGTCGCGCTGCCGCTGCTCGACACTCCGGCCGCGACCTCATCCGATCGCGCCAGGGCTGAACTCGGATGGACGTCCTACCCCGCGCGGCAGGCGATCGTCGATGCGGCGGAATCCCTTGTCGCCGCGGGCGTCGTCGCCCCTGCCCGCGGAAGCTGACCGGACTCGACCATGTTCGCCGCGAGGTGAGCGCGCGGATCTCGGCAGTCTCAGAGCTGAGAGCTGCGCGGCGCCTTCCTCGCGTGCCAGTCGGTGATCGATTCAGCGACGAGGTCGGGGTCGTCGCACATGGGGAAGTGCAGGCCGCCGGGGACGACGACCTGCTCGACGTCGGCGCCTGCGGCCTTCCAGCGCGGCTGGAAGCCCATCGGGTCGTTCTTCTCGCCGAAGACGGTGAGGATGGGGCGATCGGCGAGCGCTTGCCGGCCGGCATCGACGGGGGCGTAGTCGTGGTCCAGGGCGGAGGCCATGTTCTGGTGGAACGAGCGTCGGCCGCGCGGGCCGAAACCCTTCCGGTAGATCTTCCGATCCGTTGTCGTGAAATGCCGGCCGACACCGTACTTCGTCGCGGAGATCGCCGGGAGGAAATCGGTGGCGGCGTCGAACTCGCGGAATGCGCCGCTGCCGACGACGCGGAGCATCGTTGTGAATCCGGTGCCGCTGGGCTGCCAGCCGAAGCAGTTCACCGCCGCGAGCCCGGCGACGCGCTCCGGCCAGCGGGCGGCGGCGTCGAGCCCGGCGGGCCCGCCGAGGTCGTGGAGAACGAGCGTCACATCCTTGAGGTCGAGTCCGGTGACGAGCGCGTCGATGGTGTCGGCGGTTGGGGCGATACCGGCACCGGCGCCGGTATCGGACAGGCCCATCGCGGGCGGATCGAACGTGATGACCCGGAAGTGCGGTGCGAGCCGGGTGATGAGGTCGCGCCAGATGAAGCTCCAGGTGCCGGAGTGCACGAGGAGCAGGATGGGTCCGCTCCCGGTGTCGGTGTAGGCGATGCGTCCGCTCGGTATGGTGAGGGTGCGCACCTCCCAGGGCCAGGCGGTGCGGTCGAGCCAGTCGGGGCGGGTGATCGGGGTATCCATCGGATGTCTTCCTTCAGTGGTGGTTGTGGGAGGGTCGATGGATGAGACTGATGAGCCGATCCCGATGTGACATCGACGTGCGCGGTCACATTCCGGCGCGCTGGATCGTCGTATCGGCGTGAACGATTTCGACGCGCTCTGGGCCGCGCATCGCCGTATCGTGCGCGACATCGCGTACCGCATCCTGGGCTCCTTAGCGGACGCCGAGGACGTCGCACAGGACACGTATGTGAAACTCCTCGCCCAGGACCTGGGCGAACTGCGTGAGCCGCGGGCGTGGCTGGTCACGGTGGCTTCGCGACTGGCCGTCGACCGGTTGCGCTCGCACCAGCATTCCCGGCGTGAGTACGTCGGCGCGTGGCTGCCGGAGCCGCTCATCGCTTCCGACTCGCCGTCCCCGGAGGATCGCGTCACGCTCGATGACACGGTGCGGATGGCGCTCATGGTCACGCTGGAGCGGCTCAGCCCGGCGGAGCGCACCGCGTTCATCCTCCACGACGTCTTCGACTTCGACTTCGCGAAGATCGCCGAGATCCTCGGGAACACCTCGGATGCGAGCCGGCAACTCGCCAGCCGGGCTCGCCGGCACGTGCGTGAGGGCGGCACGAGGTTCGACACCGACCCGGCGGTCGCCCGGGCGCTCGCCGAGGGCTTCGCCCGCGCCTGCGCCGAGGGCGACCTCGACGGCCTCATCGCCGTCCTCGCCCCTCAGGTGCACGGCGACTTCGATTCCGGCGGTCTCATCCCCGGGGCGCCCGACGCGGAGCTCACGGGCGCGCGGCCGGTCGCCGCACAGCTTCTCGCGGGATTCGCCGGTCAGCGGCTCGACTATGCGGCTGTCGACGTCAACGGCGAACCGGGCGTCGTAGTGCGCCGCGGGGATCGCGTCGTGACCGTCATCGCCTTCGAGTACGGCGAAGACCGGATCGAGGCGGTCCTCGCCGTCGGCAACCCGGCGAAGCTGCGTCACCTCCAGCTCGACTGAGACCGCGAATCCGGTCGCCGAGCACGCGGGTGTCGCTATCGCGCATGCTCCAGCACGGCGGAGCGCACGTCGTCGATGACGGACGGCTCGGCGTCCAGCAGATGACCGGCTGCGGGCACCAGCCGGGCTCGGACGTCGGGGATCTCGGTCGCGAGTCGTTCGAACATCGCCCGGGTCACCAGGCGGTCCTCCGCCCCGTGCCAGACGTGCACGGGGCGGAGGATCTCGGCGAGCCCGAAGCCCCAGCTCGCCGCCGTCATCGCGAGCGCGCCGTCGACGATCTGCGCGTCGCTGCCGTGCCGGTACGCCTCCCGCAGGTCGCCGATGAGCGTGGCGCGCACCTCGGGGCGCTGCAGGATCTCCCGGTCGGGGGCCGACATGCCGGCCGCGAGGGCGTCCAGAAACCGCTGCGGGTCGCGGCGGAATGCCGTGGCGTTGCCCGCCATCGCGCGCCGGAACAAGCCGGGGGCGAATCGTTGCAGCCACAACCCGAACCGGTTGCCGAACGACATCCCGCGGGTCGCGCCGGGGAAGTCGGCCGGCGCCGGAGAGCCGAGGGTGACGGCGACCGTGACGCGATCCGGGAGCGCGGCCGCGCAGGCGAGCGCGTGCGGCCCGCCGCCGGAGACGCCGGCGACGGCGAAGTCGCCGATCCCGAGCAGGTCGGCGAGCTCCGCGACGTCTCCCGCCCAGTCGATCAACCGGCGATCCGGTTTCGCCGTCGACAGCCCGTAGCCGGGCCGCTCGGGGAGGATGAGGCGCACCCCGGGCATCCGGGCGAGCGGGTCGTCGGCGTCGACGCTCCATCGGGAACCCGGCGTGCCATGGAAGAAGAACAGCGGCGCGCCGCTCGCATCTCCGAGTTGCCGGTATCCCAGCCACCGTCCGTCGACGAGCTGCACCCGTTGCTCGGGCGCCTCGCGATCCTGATCCTCGGGCGTCATCGATTCCTCCGTCATCCGGCGCCGGGCGTGGTCGGTCGAAGCGCGTCGAGCAGCGAGGCGGCCGCCCGCCGCGTCGCAGCCTGATCGGTGCCGGTCTCGAACTCGGCGAGCTCGACGCCGACCAGGCCGACGGCGGCGAGCACCGTCGCCACGTCGCGGAGGTCCGCGAGCGAGAGTCCGCCCGGCACGCGGTAGTCGGTCGGCACGAGACCGGGCTCGAGCACGTCGCAGTCCAGATGGAGGTAGACCGGCCGGCCGGCGACGGCCGAGGTCAGCCGACCGCGCAGGTACGGGCCCGGCGGGACGAGGGCGATGACGCCGCGGTCGACGAGCGCCTGCTCGGCCGGGTCGAGGTCGCGGGTTCCGAGCAGGATCGCGTTCGCGGGGGCGAGGCCGGCACCGAGCCCGGAGTCCCAGAGGCCGAGCGGCCCGCTCAGCGCCATCCCGCCGAGATAGCCGGATCCGGTGCTCGCCGGGGTGTTGAGGTCCGCATGCGCATCAGCCCAGACGACGACCGCGTCCGGCCGGTGCCGCGCGACGATCGGCAGCGTCGCGAGCGCCGCAGCGCAACGCGGGATCACGGTCAGCGGGAACGTCCCGGCCGTGAACACCGCGTCGAGCTGCGCCGCGAGGGCGCGGAGCCCGGCCGCGGCGGCGTCGAGCTCGGTCGCCCAGTCGGCGTTCAGCGCCGGGGCCGGCGCCCCGACCACGAGCGGCCGGATGCCGGTCCGTGCGGCGAGCGCCTGAGCGAGCAGCCCTGCGCCGGCCATGCCGCGGTCGTTGTGGTCGCCGGCCCGGCCCGCGAAGTGGATGAGGCCGGCACTCATCTGGTGATCACCACGTCCGTGATCGCGCGCCGCGGGCTCGGCCTCGCCGAGCGGACCGGGTGGCCGATGCGGAAGGCGAGCAGCCCGCGGTCCGCCGGCACGCCGGTCGCGGCGGTCCAGTCGGCCGAGAACTCGTCCGCGACGCCGTCGGCCGCTGCCCGGTCGATGCGCTCGGTCACCGGGTTCATGTGCTGGAAGCCGAGCCCGAGGGCGGTGGCGTGCAGGTGCGCACGCTCGAGCAGGCGGCCGCCGGCGAACCGCTGCACCGGGTCGCCGACATCGCCGACGACGATGATCCCGTACGCGGCCGCGGTCCTCGTGCCGGTGTCCCGCATCGCGGCGAGCCAGAACGCGTCCCCGTCCTGTCGTGACGTCGCCGGCAGGATCTTGGCGAACGCGAGCGTGAGATCGTCGAGGCCCTGGCCGTCGAGCGTCAGGCCGTCGCGGTAGCGGTCGATGTCAGCGCGGTCGTTGCGGAACCAGGCGAAGGCCTCCTCCGAGGCGTATTCGTCGTCGACGATCGCCTGCACGGCGCGCATCATCACCTCGCTCACGGCATCCCGAGCCGCCGGATCGGCGATCGTGACCAGGCTCACCGGTTCGCCGCGTTCCGGGAGGGCCGCGAAGCTCGCGAGCACGTCGCTCCCGACCGGCTGCGTCGTGAACGGTCCCCGGTCGCTGTGCCGCAGCGGGATAGCGGCGGCGAGCGTCCGCGCGGCTGAGCTCGTCGGGAAACCCGACGACAGCGTCACCCGGGCGACCAGCGAGGAATCGCCCGGCACGGGGAACGCATGGACCGTCGCCTCGAGTCCCTGAGCCCGGGCGGCGATGACCATGTTCTCCGTCGCGCAGCCGAGCCCGGCGATGTGCTCGCGGTCGAGCGCATCGGTGAACGGCATCCGCCGGGCCTCGTCGGAGCGGATCTCGATCGCGTCACCCCGGACGGCGAAGCGCCACGGCTGGGTGTTGTGCGGGTTGGCGGCGAGCACGCCCGCAGCCACGACCTGGTCGACGCCGGTCATCGACGCCCAGTCGCGCCACAGCTCATAGGGGGTCCCCTGACCGGCGCTCCAGACGCCGTTCACGGCGCCGCGGACCGCGGCGCTAGCACCGCCCGCGACGACCACACCGCCCGCACCCAAGCCGATCCATTGCAGCAGCCGACGCCGGGTAATCCCCCGCCGCGGCCGCTCTTCATCCTCCTCGACACGTCCGTTCATCACCGACCCCGTCCCGCAGCGTCGAGCACCCGAAGACCCTGATGCGTGAGCATCGCGCGCAATACGGATGCACCGACGGCCCGCGACCAGTCGACGCCGTCCGGCTCGACGAGCTCGAGGAACGCCGCGGCGGACTCACTCGCGATCCACATCGCGACGATCACCTCACGAACGTCGACATGATCGCCGAGATCGTGGAGGAGTCCCCCGGCGATCAGGCCCCCGATCGCCGCCTCCAGCACCACGACCCGATCCTCGAAGTTGCTGCGGTAGGCGATCGCGAGCTCCGGGTCCGCATTCAGTAGCGAGAGCAGCTCCCGGGAGAAGAACATGAACCGGGCGCTGACTTCCGGCTGCCCCGCGAAGCCGTCGATGAGCGCGAGCAGCACCTCGCGAGGCTCTGGCGACGAAGGTGCAACTGGCGCCGCGGCCGTGCGCCACTGCTCGAAGAGAGCGCGGATGATGGCTTGCTTATGCGGAAACCAGTAGTAGAGGTTGCCGGGACTCACCCCGGCGGCCGACGCGATGTGGTTGGTTGAGACGGCGGCGGTTCCCTGCTCGTTGAACAACACCCGCGCCGCCTCCAGTATCTGAGGGCGGCGCGCGGTCGCCCGCCGTGGCGCTTTCCCAGTATGCAGGACTTCCACTCCGTTAGTGTAAATATTCTAACTATGCAACGCAACCGAGCAGAGGGATCGCTGCTCTCGCCGAACTCGACCGGGGTGAGCGTGGGCGCGGTGACCTCCTAGGACGGCTCTCCGTCGCGACCTCAGTCACCCGGTATCCCCTCAGAAACGGGAAACGTCGAACGCACAAGAGGAGCGGATAGAGGCTGCCTCGGCGCCTCTCAGTTCCGGCTCCCCCGAAGGGTCACAGCATGCTTGCATCGATCTCGGCGCACTGCCCGCCGAGGACTCGACCTGCTAGCTGTACTCGGTCAGCACGTTGGTGACACGCGGCTGATCGGGGGTCGTCCGTCGCAGGCGGTGTGGGGTCGAGCGTAGTTGTATTCGTCGAGCCAGGGTTCGAGGGCTTCGGTGCGGTCGGCATTCGAGAGGTATGGGTGCCGGTAGGCCCAGTTCTCTTGCAGGGTGCGGTTGAACCTTTCGGCTTTCCCGTTCTGCCAGGGCGAGTGCGGTCGGGTCAGGATGTGCTTCGCGTCGAGGTTGCGCAGGGTGTCTTGAAAGTCGCGGGAGCGGCGGTAGTTGAGCGCGTTGTCGGTCATGACTTCCCGGATTGCGATGCCGTGCTCGGCGAAGAACGCGGCAGCGTCGGCGAGGAACGCGGCGCAGGTCGGACCTTTCTCGTCCGGGAGAGCGCGGGCGAACCCGAGCCGGGAGTGGTCGTCGACCGCGACGTGGATGTAGTCGAAGCCCAGCCGTCGTCGGATGCCGCTGCGATGGTTGAGCTCGTTCGGTCCATCGAGCCGCCAGCCGCCGCCGTCGGGGATTCGGCCGAGCTTCTTCACGTCGATATGGATCAGATCCCCGGGTCGGTCGCGTTCATAGCGGTGCTGCGTGCGACGGGAGGCGCGGATTCGGATCCCGGTGACCGGGTCGAGCTCATGCAGAGCCGGCAACCCAGCGCGAGCGATGATCCGGGACGCCGTCGACGGGCTGACCCTGGCCCAGCGGGCCAACTCATCACGGCCAAGACGTTCGCGTTGCCGCATCTCCAGCAGATCAGCCACGACCTCGACCGGTACCGCCGACGGAGAACGTCGCGGACGCGAAGACCGATCGGCGAGACCCCGTGGCCCTTCGGCGCGGAACCGCGCGACCCAGCGGTGAGCGCACTGACGCGAGATCCCGAGCTCCTTGGCGACATGAGCAACCGGACGCCCCGACAAAACACGACGAACAAGAATCAACCGACCGGCCGGAGCCAGCCGCGCATTACGGTGAACCAAGAGAAGGCCTCCAGCCTCTAGGTGACGTTAGACACCACCCAGAATGGAGGCCTTCTCCCTGATCAGTCAGTCACCAACGTGCTGACCGAGTACAGCTAGCGCATATGGATGGACTGCGGCGACAGATAGGCGTGCAGGCCCTCGACGCCGTACTCGACACCGAGCCCCGAGTCCTTACGCCCGCCGAATGGAGCCTGATGGTTTGAGGCGAAGAAGTTGATCCCCACGGAACCACTGTCGACCTGACGGGCGACTGCGACGGCCTCGGCGTGATCCGCGCCGAAAACGATCCCTCCGAGACCGAACTGGGTGTTGTTAGCGAGATCAACGGCGTCGTGAACCTGGTCGTAGCGGAGGACGGTGATCACCGGACCGAAGATCTCTTCCCGCGCGATCGCCATGTCCGGCGTTACATCGGCGAATACGGTGGGCTTGACGTAAAAGCCGCGGCGAAACCCGCTCGGCACGTCTCCGCCTGTGGTGGCGCGGGCTCCGGCGTGGACGCCGGATCTGATGAACTCGATCACAGTGTCTCGCTGGGCTCGCGTCGCACTCGGTCCGAACACCGTGTCTCGGTCGAACGGGTCGCCCTGCTTGCCGGCGGCAATGGTCGAGGTGACCATGTCCACGACAGCGTCATACCGTGCGGCCGGGGCAAGGATGCGGGTCGAGATATAGCAGGTCTGACCTGTGTTGCGCATGCAGCTTCGGATCAGTACGTCGCTCATCGCCGTGAGGTCCGCGTCGGGTAACACGATGGCCGATGACTTTCCCCCGAGCTCCAGCGTCACGGGACGAAGCAGTTCGCCGCAGGCGGCCGCGATGCGCCGACCGACTTCGGTCGATCCGGTGAACGCAACTTTCGACACGAGCGGATGCCGAACCAGTAAGTCGCCAAGTGCACCGTTGCCTGTCACCACGTTGAGGACTCCGGGGGGGATACCAGCCGCAGCTGCGGACTCCGCGATGATCCGAATCGAGAGTGGAGTCGGCGATGCGGGCTTGATGACGACCGTGCACCCGGCCAGCAGCGCGGGTGCGACCTTAACCATGACGAGGTTGATGGGGAAGTTCCAGGGAGCGATGATGGCGCAGACGCCCAGAGGATCGTAGCTCACGAGCGTCTCCCCCGATCCATCCAAGAACGGACGTACATCGTGGCGTTCCAAGTGCGGGGCGAGGCTGGCGAAGTAGCGCAGAATCGAGCCCGCATTGTCAGCGGCGCGGGAAGTCTCGGCAACTGGGGAGCCGTTCTCGTGCGAGTTGATCGTCGAAAGCACGTCTGAACGGGACTCGATCTCGGTTGCCATCCGCAGCAGTGCCTCGGCTCGCTCACTCGGGGTCGTCGTCTTCCATCCGAGGAAGGCTCGGTGCGCCGCGAGGACCGCGGCATCGAGATCGGCGGCCGACGATGCCGGCACCGAACCCCACACCTCTTCAGTGGCGGGGTCGATCACTTCGATCCGTTCGATCGCGGCGCTGACCGCCCATCCACCGTCGATGAAGTTGTCATCGACGTGAGGGGAGATCTCGTGCCCCTGCTTCATCGGAGCACCCTGGTCTTGAGCAGCCGCTCGGCTCGATTCAATTCCGCCTCGGCCATATGCAGAGCACCTTCCGTCAGCAGCTCAGGAACGATTTCGGAACGGAGCCGATCGGCGTATGCGGCGGGCGTGAGGTTGAACCAGCTCGACGCGATCGCGATGCCTGTCGTTGTGAATCGCCATAGCCGGTCAGAGTCCCGCACCAGGCTGTCCTCGAGCGAATATGACACCGGACGGGTATCGTGACCATCGATGATGGCACAGACCCGCTCGATGAACTCTCGCTCGTAGCCCAGTTCCGGGAGCCGCTCCCTCGCGATGTCGCAACCATGGCGTTCGTGTTCGAAGCGGATGTCGGCCTTGCGCCAATCGCCTCGGAAACCCTCTGAGATGATCTTGGTCGAGTCGACTCGAGCCCAGCCGGTGTCGTGCAGCAGGATGGCGACACGAACGACCAGCCTATCGGCCGATGGGTAGGCATCGCACAGCCGCTCCGCGAAAGCGAAGGACAGAGGGAGGTGGATGTCATTCGACCTCGTCCTCGATTCAGGTTCGATAGCTCGCCATAGCGGATCGAGGTCGATCGAGGCGTCGGGCGACACGTGGATGGGCGAGGTATCGACGACGCTTTCGACGGGGACCACTGGAATCGTCTGCTCTTTCGTCATGCTTTCTCCGCGATCTCGATCGGTGGTGCGCAGATTAGTGTCTTCAAGACCACGCCATCGTCCGACGCGAGTTCGGGGTCGATGTGCAGATCCTTGGCGATCGCCTGTTTGATCGCGATGTGATCGAGTGGCCGGTTGACGCTGTCGCCTGCGATAAGCCGACCTCGGCGGTAGTACAGGACCGAGAACTTCTCGTCCTCCGGCGAACCGCGCATAACCGTGCGGTCGAAGCCTGTGGAGACGCCCGCGATCTGGAGTTTGAGATCGGCCTGATCTGACCAGAACCACGGGGTCGTGTAGTACTCTCTTGCGATCCCCAAAAGACTTGCCGCGGCTGTTCTCGCTTGCTCGACGGCATTCTGGACGCTTTCTAGACGCACCGGCGCCGTGACGCCGCGGCGATAGGGATTCGGCATGATGGCGCAGTCTCCCGCCGCCACCGTGGCTCCATCGGACGCGACCGCGTGACGATCAACCACGATCCCGTTGGCGACTTCAAGACCCAGTTGCTCGGCGAGATCGGTCCTCGGGATCACTCCCACGCCGATGAGAACGACGTCGGCTGCGATCTCGCTGCCGTCCTCAAGTCTGACCGCGGTGACGCGGCCACGATCTCCGACCAGTTCGGCGACGCGGGCGTCGAGGATGATGGTCGTGCCCCGTCGGCGGTGAGCCTCGAGGTAAAAGGCGCTCATCTCCTCGGCGACGACGCGCCCGACCAGTCGGGGCGCGGCCTCGAAAACCGTCACCGATTTCCCAAGCGTACGGGCGCCCGCGGCGACCTCGAGCCCGATGAATCCGCCGCCGATCACAGCGATCGACTCCGCATCCGCGATCAGGGATGCGAGCCTCATCGAGTCGTCAGCGTCGCGGAGGTAGCACACCCCGTCGAGCTCAGCGCCAGGAATCGGGATTCGCCGGGCCGACGCGCCGGTAGTCAGAGCAAGACGGCTGAACGGATATGCCGTGCCGTCGGCGGTCGTGGCAACCCCTCCTCGATCGTCGCGGGCGAGGGCGACCACCGAACTTCCGATGACGAGCCTGATGTCCTTCTCTCGCCACCAACCGTCGGATCGGAACAACAGCTCGGAGGAGTGCACCTCTCCTTTGAGAAAGGCCTTGGACAGCGGCGGTCGCTGGTAGGGCCGATGTGACTCCTCACCTATGAGGGTGATGGGTGCGGTGTCACCGAGTTCCCGAAGGGTCGTGACGAGTTGCACGCCCGCTTGGCTGGCGCCGATGACGAGAGTTCCGAGATCGTCCTTCGATGGCACCGTCACACCTGCGTTTCCGGGGTTTCAACCTGGTAAAGATGTTCGCCGTGCAGCTTGATCTGGCACGAGAGACGCGAGTTGAGGCGTCGCTCGACGGCTGTGCCGTCGAGCATGTCGTCTTCGAGTTCGCTCATCTCACCGGCCAACTCAACTGTGTCGTGGGCAACGAATACATGGCAGGTCGCGCACGAGAGGCTTCCGCCGCATTCGCCAACGATGCCTGTCACGCCGTTGCGAACGGCAGTTTCCATAATCGAGGCACCATCGGTGCCTTCAATGGTCGTGACGTCTCCATTAGCAGACGTGTACTCCACAGAGGGCATCCTGACGTTCCTTTTAGCTAGATGAATTGCCGGCCGCCATCGACAACGAGTGTCTGGCCGGTAATGAACGAACTCCCCGACGATGCGAGGAATACCGCAGCACCGACGATGTCGTCGGGTTGAGAAGCACGTCGAATCGAACCACGATCCACCCCGTAGGTCTCGGCGTCGGGAATGAGCCCATAGCTCGATTCGGTGAGGGTGAACCCTGGCGCGATCGCGTTGACAGTGATCGATCGCGCGCCGAGCTCTCTGGCCAGCACACGCGTTAGGGCGATGACGCCACCCTTTGAAGCAACGTAATGCGCCCAGTTTTCCGAACCGCTCATCACGGTCGCCGACGACAAGTTGATGATCCGAGCCCCGTCCGCCAGTACGGGCGAGAACGCTCGTGTGACCAGCCACGGTCCCTTGAGGTTGACGGCCATGGTGGCGTCCCACTCCACCTCGTCAATGTCCTCGAACCGAGAACGAGTGATGGTGGCATAGACCGCAGCGTTGTTGATCAGTACCTCCACCGAGCCACCCCCGAAGTCGGCGGCGGCTCGGGCGAGTTGCTCGGTTGACGCCCTGCTGGTGACATCCGTAACGACCGCGAGCGCCTCGGAGCCGGCATCTCGGATCAACGCAGCGGTCGCCTCGGCACCATCGGGGTCGAGATCGGCGACGACAACGCGATCCCCCACACCGCCGAACCCCACAGCGAACCGCCTGCCGAGGCCGCCCGCTGCCCCGGTGACGACGACGGTCCTGGGAGCCGGTTTCGAGGCGCTCACGCCATCAGTCCGCTTCGAGGACGGTGACGGTGCCGGTGTTGCCGTCGACGCGGATCAACTGCCCGGTGCGGATCCGGCTCGAGGCCGTTCCTGTTCCTGTAACGGCAGGCATCCCGTACTCGCGGCATACGATAGCGGCGTGGCTCATCATCCCGCCGATGTCGGTGACGGTGGCCTGAACCTTGCCGAAGATCGGACCCCAGCTCGGTGCGGTGACTGGCGCGACGAGGATCTCGCCCTGCTCCACGGAGCTCAGCTGATCTGCACTCGAGATGACCCGAGCTCGACCCTCAGCGATACCGCTCGACGCCGCCATGCCCTTGTAGGTGCCCTCGGGGACATCCGCTGCACCGAGCCAATTCTGGATCTGGTCATCTGTGATGCCCCAAAGCATCAGCGTGAAGGGTTCAGTAATGACCTCCGGAGGCGTATTCAGGGCCGGCTGCGGCCGCTCAGATTCGAGGGCTTCGATGATGGCCCGACGACGCTCGATCTCGGCGGGCCAATAATCGGGACCGATCGGCTCGGCGCCCACCGACCACCCGGTGATGTAGTCGAACAACGCCTCACGCACCTCCTCACGACGCAGGTAGAACATGTCGTCGTCGCCCTTCCAGAACCCTGCCGCCTTCAACGTGCGCGACAGCTGCCTGGCCTTGCGCCAGAACACACCCATCGTCCAGTGCTCGATGTAGAAGTTGTGGTTCTCGACGTACGGATAGACCGTGCGCGCAAGTCCGAGCTTGCCAGTGAACGACTCCAGCTGCTCGGCGTCCAGGAGCTCGGAGTACTCAGCGGTGATCCGGTCGCGCTCAGCCACTAGCTCCGCCACGTGGCGGTCGATGTCTTGCCCATCGCGCAGCCGCTCGATGTAACCCCCGATGAACTCGAGGGGAATCGCCTGGTCCTCCCTCCAGTAACGGTCGTGGGCATAGAACCCGTTGCCGGTCGTGAAGTTGAACCACGGATCCTGCGCTTCGTCCCAGCGCGCCATCCACGCGGCGCCACCCGGTGCGGCCGCGATCGCGGCGAGAGTGGCGGCGGGATCGCGAACGTCGGAAAAGAAGCGATCGAGGTCGTTCGCGACCGCGAGCTTGGCAAGCGCCTTGAGCTCGTCATCGGGACGGAACAACTCCATGTCGACCCCTTGGACCATCTTGGCGATCGCCTGATCCGAGATGCGGGGGAAGACCTGCTTGCAGAACATGAAGAGGTCGAGGTAGGCCACGTAGCCGAGGTTGAGGAACTCGAAATGGTACTGCCACGCTCGGTATGACAGCGCGATCAGGGAGTCGAACGCGGCGAGGAGGTCGGCATTGGGGCCCGTTCCCTTTCCGGCGAACACGTCCTCAATGGCCATCACCTCGGGGAGGAGCGAGAAGTCGAGCGCCTCCAACTCGTCGATCGTGCCGCGGAGTTTCACATGCCAGTTCTGGAGCAGCGACTCCCAATTGGCAAAATAGTGGCCAGCTCGCTCAAGGAACTGGGGCACGCGGGCCTCGATCTGTTCTTCGGGGACAGCGACGGGAGACATGAACACGTACCCGTTGTGGATCCTGAACTCGATGCCGTTGGCGGTGGGAATACGCAACTGTCGCGTATTGAACTGACCGAGGCACTTGACAGCGTACTCAAATCCGATCGTCTCGAACGGCTTCGTGACAGTGGGCCAATGCTGGCTGTCGCAGAACCAAAACTTGGCTTCCTCGATGTCTTTGCGGTTCTCCTGGAACACCAGGTTGTATGCATACAGGTCCTTCCAGCCTTCGGCACCCGCGGCAGGGGCCTGGTCGTAGGGACTCGGGAATGACTTCTTCGTCATCGGTTTTCCTGTCTTCTCGGTGGGGCGAAATGCGTTGGACGGTTTAGGTGCTGCTGTGAAGTTCGCGGTGCGATCCGTTGTCCGGAACTCACCGCCCTGACCTGCCCCCGGTTTCCCGGACACCTAACATCTGGCTGAGAGGGCCAGGGATGGGAGTCCGAGATGGCGAAGAAGGATGCGTATCCGCGGGAGTTCAAGGAGCGTGCGGTTGCGCTGTTCAAGG
>Ga0209066_10000771_pt1 | contig 45617 bp, 63 predicted proteins | sample All_14_2_FD_187198 | JGI IMG/M metagenome (GOLD analysis project Ga0209066, IMG submission 187198) | Freshwater microbial communities in response to fracking from Pennsylvania, USA - Allegheny Zone_MetaG_DW_15 (SPAdes) (version 2) ... | reverse complement strand
GAGCCGCGAGGCGTAATGTGCTGCATAATTCGCCGTTATGCAGTCCGTAAAATGTGAGTAGCGCCCTCGGACCGTTTATCGGTGGAAAGGGATACCGCTGCAATGCATTTATGACTAGCGAGAATCTATAGCACCACGTTACAGCCTCTAAGCTACTTACAGCGACACAGCGCACAATATGTATCTGTTTCAAGTAAGCGGTGGAAAGGTAAAGCCTTAACAGGTGGATACACTGTAGGCGGGTGATTTAACGCAAGGGAGAATGACGCACAAGTTACGATACAGCCTTGGCAAGGTATGACGTTGTGAGTGCAAGGCGCTAGTCAATGGCTATAGCATGAAGGATAGGCGATATACTACGCCCGGCCTCTAAGGTGCGCTTAACGGTTTATCTATGTTGCAACACGTCACAAGATAAGCGCAACGGCTCTACTATCCCTATCCTTCATGGTGTAGCTATTGGGTTAGCACGCCTTAACTTAACACAAGGAGTATTTACAATGGCAAAGGCAACATTTAATATCATCGAAGGCGCAAAAGCAATTGATACCGCTATCAAGAGCATTGCAACCCGTGGTAAAAGGCTGGAGCGCGATATTCACGTTGCAGCGGTTGCGTGCTTAGTGCACGCTGATAAGCACGGTGATGTTACACTTGCACAAAAGCTGGTGGATGCAATCCCTAGCCTCGCACGTAAAAACGCATTGCGGGACTGGTTCATTGCTCATGGCAAGTTTGACTATGATGCTACCAACAAAACGCTTGCCTTCAACAAGAAAGGCACCACGTTAGTTGAAGAGGCTATTGCAACGCCTTTCTGGGAGTTCAAGCAGGAAGCAGAGTACGTAGCACCTACCGACGAAGCAGTGCACAAGCGTATTGCTCAAGTGCTCAAGTTTGCTACTCAAGAGGGCAGCAAGGTGAGCAAAGGCACGATTGACAAGCTGCAATCGCTGGTAGCCTAACTGTATCCCGCCTTACGAGGCAGGCACTAGGGCATGTGTGCGGGTAGGGAAGACTACTCCGCTTGGCTCAGAGCGTGACTATAGCACGCCCGTACGGTGGAAGGCCGTTTCTTTTAATCTCATAGCGCGTAGGCTATCATGGACAACAAACAATACAGAAAACTCATGCAGCAACGCGGTGTATCCGTGCAAGCAGCAATCAAGATGGCCGTGCACTTGTGCCGCGTGGCTCAACACACAAGCAACCGCGAGATGCAAACGCATTACCGCGAGTTCATACGTACTATGTGGAGTAGCCGCAATAGTACTCGGATCATCGTAATCAACAACAAAGCGGGAGCATAGCCATGCGTACACAGCACTGGTTACTAATCGGGATTGTAGCACTATTGCTATGGGCCTGTAATGACGATGATGCACTGGCTAAATGCGAAGAGCGCATGAGCCGGGAAGTTTGCTTACACACTCTGTATCCGTAGGAGTATATCATGACACAACAGGAAGCACTAAAGCTATTGGATGAAGTGCAGGCCAAGCTACGAGAGCAGGCTCCGCACTATGACGATAGGTTGCTACAAAAGCAACGCGAGTTAATGAAGTTTATTTACGGCTAGGAGAGCTAACATGAAGATCAACGACACGTACACCATAGATACGGCTAATGCGGATGACGAATATCTGTATGTGGATGTGCAAGGGATGGGTAGCGTATGCATTAAGACAACTGCCGAGGGCATAGTCGTTGACATCTATCCGTTTCATGTATTTTCAGAACCCGTAGCAAGTACATACGCACACATATCCGACTTAGAAGGAGAGTAAAATGGAAGATAATCTAGTAGCAGCACTGGAGAACTTGCTGCGTAATGTTGATGAGGATTGCCCGCAAGAGTACCGCACAGAGCACCTGCGCGAAGCTATGCGGGAAGCCCAAGAGTTAATCGAGCAAGCGCAACGAGTAGGAGAGTAATATGAACACGCCAATGTATCCAAGGTTCAACGAGATGGTGCTAAAGGTGGTAAACCGGCTGATGCCGCAAGGCTTCGACGTAACCGATATTCCATCCGATTGTGATACGTTGGCGAAGGTGCGCCGTTGGCATCAAGCCACAGGCCGCATCATGGTGTGGACGGGAGAGTCAGATTGTACGATATTCGGTGCTCCGCATGTGAATCATGCGTTCAGAGCGTGGCACGACTATGTGCATGTCGTCTTTGGCCTCCCGTTCACGGCTCAGGGTGAGCACCTTGTAATGAAGATACAACAGCGCCACGTGTACAGCTTTGGCGCAGAGTTTACAGAGGCAGAGCGTGAATTGTTCTGCAAGTTATTAGAGTGCGAGATTGACGCACAAGTACAGTATTACGAAACTCATGGGGAGTTCGTAAAGGATCAACGCAAGTTCGCAGAAAGGTATATGGCAGCATGAAAGTTTTAATTCGCGGCTTTGAAGTATACGTACAGTTCTACTGCAAATGCCGCATTTGCGGCCTAGAGCTGGCAGAGGAGCGAGGACGTAGTATCACTGTGCGTGATGAGTACCTGTCACCGCGTGAGGTGGAACAGTATCTAAGTGCGCTTAGACCCTATAGTTTAGACATACCTGTTGGCTGGTCATCAAACGGCATGGACAACGCAGGACAGATACTTTGGTGCAACCAATGTACAGGAGCATAGTATGACACGTAAGTTTTATAGGGCAGTAGCAGAAGCACTGGTGCGTACCGATGCGAGCGACTTCACCATTGGCGAGCTTGCCGCTATACTTAACCTGCAAGCTAACTTCGAGTTAGCACGCTTCTATAAATACATTCACACGCTACGTAACACTGCGAGGGCAGCATGACACTAATTAACTGCGTACCTGTAGAGGAACTGCACTACAAGCACCTTGTAGCAGAGTACCGAGAGATACCGCGTGTATTTGCACTGGCGCGTATAACCAAGCGTGCACCTACGCAATACACCTTAGGGACAGGACATGTGCTTTTCTTTTACGACAAGCTAGGATGGTTGTATGCTCGCCAATGGCAGCTATACGACGAGATGAAACGCAGCGGCTACAACCCGACATACAATCCGGCATCTCTTTATAAACAGTACGGCCACAAGCATTGGCTGTGGAGTGAGTGGGAGCCGACACCAGAAGCACTAGCACTTAACCGACAACACATCAAGGAGAGATCGCCGTGGCTGACGTAAACAAAATAATCCTATACGAGATGGGAGAATTGTCTGAGGACGAGACGATTGAACTGTTTCAGGAGCTAATCGACAGTGGTGAGGCTTGGCATCTTCAAGGCCACTACGGACGCACCGCATACAACCTTATCGAACAAGGGCTATGCACACAACCTAAGTAAGGAGACGACAATGCTATTCGCAATGGGTACAGGTATACTAAGCGCATTCACTATCCTGATAGTTCTCTATCGGCTGGGCCTGCGTAAGTTCATGGGCTATCCGGCTGTGCTGGATGCCGCTGTAGTATTCTTGCTGGCATTTCTCCTGCATGGAACATTCGGAGGTATCACTGCCGCCATCACTGGTGGCCTGTTCTTCTCCCTTGCAATTACCGTGATACGAAAGTACTACGGCTATTCCCGCTACTCAATTCGCCAGAGACAGTGGGTCACTACGTACGGCGAGCTTTCACAACTAATCAATGGAGATAAGAAATGTTCATTCCCGAACTTAAAGTTATCAAAGCGGTGGCCGCTGTACATCGTGGGACTGTTTCTCTTGCTATCCGTACTCTAAACGTACGCAGCAAGCTGGCAGCTAAAGCCTACGAGAAAGGTGTACGCCTTGCAGAAGACCTCGAAGCACTGGCTAACAACACCCGTATTAAGGCAGAGAATACCCGCCTCAATGCCGCCGCTAAATTGAATAGCGATACTCGTGCACTTCTTGCTGCCGAGAACATCGTGCTCAATGCACGCGACGACCTGAACAAACTAATCAACGCATAAGGAGAAGCACCATGTCCCATCAACCAGAACGCATTCGCAACGTGAAGGCATTCCTGACCAGCTACATGAAGTCAAGCAGCGGACAGCGTGCTTTAACCCGCCAGCCTCGCTACGTCGAGGTAGACAATGAACTGATGAAAGGTCGAGTCATGACAGGATACAATACCATTGCTCATGCCTTCGACAAGCTTGTCCATGCGCAGCAAGGTTAAGTTACTCGCTGCCCTTGAGTCTAAGAACGGCAAAGCATGGATCGCACTGTACGAGAACAACGCATTCCGCGTTCCTGAGTACTACTGCACCATGCACAACAACGGTCAGCATCTAGGTAACGACATCCGGCAAGCTGCCGAGATGGTTATGCGCCTAGCTGCCGACATCAAACCACGGGTGTACAAGCTTGACTTGACACCAGACGTAATCAACCGCTTTTTATAGGAGCCGTTATGGCACGGACTATTCTTCAATACACGGCAATCATCTTTGCATTGCCTCTGCTCGTTACTGGTGCAATCCTTGCATTGGTTATTGGCTTCATCGGCATCGGCAAAGACCTGATGGACGATGTGATGACGCAACTGTTCAACTAAGGAGACTACCAATGAAAGAGATCGAAGAGATCAAGCGCGCAAATGGTTCATTCGTAATTTTTGCAGCCCAGCCTAATGAGCCGCATGCTGTCATGCAGTTCTTTGTAGAGCACAGCGTACCGTTCAAGGTATTGCTTGGCTCGTACAACGGTGAGCGTGAGACTGCGTACTGTGTTCCGCAAGAACACTTCGAGACCGTAATCCAAGCTGGCCTTGTTGCCGAGCAGGAGAGCGTACTCGTACTGGGCCACTTCAACTCATACGGACTGCGCAAAGCAGACATCCTGTTCTTAGATGGCCGCGAGGCTACTACTGAATCGGCTGGCTTCTTTGTCAACACGGACCGCGACTCTGCACTCAAGAGCAATGGCTGGACGTTCGACCCGATGGGCGATAAGTTCTTTGTCATCCGCACTGCTGCCGAGCTTGTATACGCTGGCTTGATGGATGCCGAGGATGAGTAATCCCGGATTCTACGTAGCCCACGAGGAACTCCCCGGAGGTAACAACGACCAAGGTACGGTCCACATTTCCTACGATGGAGACGATGACGTTCACTACGATAAGATTCAAGTGCACGGATTAGACCGCCATGCTATTGCATCGCGTATCGTTCTGGCATTGAACAACCCGCCTAAATGAAATACGTAGTACACTTCATTGACGGAGAAGAGCTTGAGGTTATTGCTGACCGCATGACATCTTACTCCGGCTATGAGTTCATAAACGATGTTAAAGACGGGCCGCCGGACGTATTAGTAATAATGCCGAAGCTGCATGTAAAATACATCGAGACAAGAGTGGAGGACTAATGCCGTACTTCCTAGTACATCTGATACTAGTATGCACAGCGCCTAACAAGTGCGTGCTCCAGCAAACGGTACTGGACTCCTACCGTACCCAAGAGGTATGCCGCGTAGTGCAGGACAAGCTTACTGCTAAACTGCCCGACGAGACATTCCGCTGCATGATTATCCAGAGCATATAATGCGCTGGCTAATGAATCTGTTCAAGCCACGTGTAGTCAACAACTACAATGACTACACTCCCGCATACATAATGCAACAGCATGAGGGTGCACTGTACATCATTACCAAACACGGTAAGATGTACAAGGTTTACACCAGCTTTGCTACAGGCGATACCGTATGCGAACACGTTTTAACTCTCAATTCATTCTAAGGAGACTACTATGAACCAAACCGCAACTGTCGATACCAGCCTCGCTGCGTATGAAGACATCAAGCCTAAAGCACCGGGCATCCGTGAGCGTGTGCTGCAATTCGTCACCGATCAAAACGGTATGGGCGTTAGCCGTACCCAGATTGCTGCCGCGTTGGACATCAACGAGATCACTGCTGGCTCTCGCCTGACTGAACTGCTCCAAGCAGGTAAGATCAAGCGCAAAGGCGAGACTGTACTGAGCACCAGCGGCAAGCCGGAGCACCTGTACGTACTCGGTGATGGCATTCCGCAAGTGAAAGCGCCGAAAGTCGGCGCTACCATGAGCAAGACCCGCTTCATCGAACTGCTCCGCGCATTCGGCGTTACCGCTGATGACGTTAGCAGCGCCTTCACTTGGATCGACCAGCCCGAAGGCATCGAGTTCTGGGCAGACGTAGAAGCACGGCTGTCACGCTAATGACAAACGCTCCCGCACGGGAGTACAAGGAGTATAGCGGAGAAGTAAAGGACAGCTTGTCTGAGTCTTTCTTCTCCGTTACTATCGGGTACTACCCTAACAATAGTGACCCGTCAATCGAAAGCTACGAACTCGAAGGAGACAACCTCTCGCGTGAGGAACTCGTAGAGCGATTCGGGCTTGACCAAGTACAACGCTTGGAGGAAGAGATTTATTTATGATGGACCTTACTAAAAAGCACAAACTAAATGAATACGAAGAAACCTACCTGCGGGTGTGTAACAACCTTGATAGCTTGCTGACGTATGTTCTTATTGACCACGATACGGGCTATACTGTAACGTATTCCGTTCCTACATACGGAGACGAGAATGCGAGGACAGTGCTAAAGTATCTAAAAAAGTGCATGAACGATAAGATGCTCAAGGATGGTTCAGACCCTCACGGAGTATATCCGGACTATTACTAATGAGACATCTGCAAGGAGACTGGCTAGAGATCGCTAAGAAACTGCCGCAAGGATCACGTATCCGCACGAAGTGTTCTGAACCGGGCTGTGGCAAGGACAACTCGCAGTTAATTAGTCATGACGAGAAGGGCTACAGAGCGTGGTGCTTCCGTTGCCGCATTCCGAAGTTCGAGGGCCACGGTTTACGTAGCATCGAACTTATCGAGCGACACAAAAAAGAACGGGCAATAAGACGTGAAGCATTGGTGGAGTTACCCGCCGACTACACGCTCGAAGTACCAGCCCGTGCAGCAATATGGTACTACAAGTACGGGATCAGCGCAGAACTGGCTGCATCGTACGGCATAGGCTACACGCCTGACTTAGATCGCGTGGTGCTCCCCGTCTATGAGGGAGACGAGCTTACTGCTATGCAGATGCGTGCAGTTGATCCGTGGAGAAAGCCTAAGTACTTAAACCCTGCGGGGCCGAAAGTATCTGGCGCTATCTTTGAATCTGCTCCGGCCACTGGCGTAACTGTAGTGGTCGAGGATATTCTCAGCGCAATTAAGATCGGCAAGGTGCATCACGCAACTTCCATCTTGGGTACGAACATGACCGATGCACGTGCTCTAAAGATTGCGAGTCACAATCACACTGCGTTAATCTGGCTGGATGGTGACAAAGCTGGGGTGAAAGGGACGATCCCCGCTGAACGTCAACTAGCCATGCTAGGTGTAAACGTACGTAGGATTAGGACGACTGATGATCCTAAGACCTATTCCCTTGAGGCTATAAGGAGCATCATACATGATTGATATTGTACTACTGCGAATCATGAAGTATCAGTCTGAGTTCAGGAAACTGATCCGGGCTATACCAACGACTTCGCTAGACCCGAAGACCAAAGCATTGCTAGATGACTTTGGTAAGTACTTCGACAAGTTCAAAGAGCACGAGAAGATCGACCTGCAAGTATTCCTGCCACGATTCAAGTCTTGGCATCCGGGTATGGATCAGGAAGTTCTTAATTCGTACATAGGCATCTTGCGCAACATACAGCCGGATGTAGACGATCAGACGAAGGTAGGCATCGTAGGAGACCTGTACGAAGCGGATGCAGCAATGCGTATCGCTAACGTGTGCGCTCAATACGAGTCAGGAGACTTAGACGCTCCGTTGCCGGACATGATCTCTTCCATCGTGGATGCGTACAAGATGAACATCGGTGCACGGTCCGCTAACTGGAACGACACCGACATCGGTTCCCTGTTGCAGGAAGACCTGACTAACGAGGGAGTCAAGTGGCGACTCAACTGCCTGAATGAATCAATGCGCCCTATGCGCGGCGGTGACTTCGGCATTATCGCAGGCCGACCCGATAAAGGTAAGACGACCTTCTTGTCTTCCGAGGTTACATTCATGGCTCCGCAACTTGCGGATGACCGTAACGTGATCTGGCTGAACAACGAGGGCATGTCTGGCCGTATCGTGAAGCGCCTGTACCAATCAGCACTTGGCGTATCCATCACGGAACTCGTCAAGCTGAATGAGCAGAAGAAGCTGCGCAAGATGTACGAAGAGAAAGTGGGGCGAGTAGATCGTATCCGCGTATTCGACATTCACGGAATGCACGTGGGCCAAGTAGAGGCCATCATCGAGCAATCAAATCCGGGAGTGATCCTGTACGACATGATCGACAACATCCGAGGCTTTGGCAACGAAGCACGGACCGACCTACAACTCGAAGAGATGTACAAGTGGGCGCGAGAGCGTTCCGTTAAGTACGATGCCATTGGCCTTGCTACATCCCAGATCAGTGCAGACGGTGACGGACTACAGTTCCCGACCCTGAGCATGCTTAAGGACAGCAAGACTGGCAAGCAAGGCGCTTGTGACTTCCAGCTTATGATTGGTGCTAGTAACCAAGCCGAGCTAGAGTACAGCCGCTTCCTTTCACTACCAAAGAACAAACTGCGCCGAGATGGTGCTCCGGGCGATCCTCACTGCGAGGTAAAGTTCGAGCCTACCAAGGCGCGATATGAGGACATTGGCTATGGCAGTTAATAACGCCGAGCATATTCGTATGCTCAACAAGAAGCACGCTAAGGTCAAAGTAAAGGCCCGTGCTAAGAAAGATAAAAAAGAAGACACTCGCCCCGTTGCGGCGGGTGACGTTGCTGCTCCAGATACACGCCGCCAAAGCCTCGCAGGCAAGCGATACGTGTTCACTACGGCGCAGAACAACACGTACGTTCACGAGGACTTCTACTACGCCTTGCTGAACTTCTGTGCCGACAAAGGTGCAGAGCTTATCGTGTCCACCATTGCGTACAACAAGTCTGGATTCCAGAACGGTACGAAGGAAGACGACAAGCTGTGGTACGATCCGCGTATCGTGCCGTACATTCGCAACGAGAGCTTGAAGGTTGCCGAGGGGCTTATCTTCTGCGGAGAGTTGGACATCCTGCCTACGGCTGTAACGCCGTTGTCTGGATTCGAGAACTACACGCAGGAGTCTAGCGGTATCGTTCCGCATACCAAGGTGCAGATGCAATCGCTTCCGCGCATGAAGGGTGCAGACCCACGTATACTTTACACGACTGGTGCGATTACATTGCGTAACTACATACAGCGTAAGGCAGGCCAGAAGGCAGAGTTCCATCATGTGTTTGGTGCACTGTACGTCGAGATCGACGAGCAGGGTGACTGGTTCGCCCGCCAACTCGTAGCCGATGGTGCTGGTGTATTCCATGACCTTGACAAGAGATACTCCAAGGATGACATCCATACCATGCCAGTCACGGCAATCACGTGGGGAGACATTCACGTTGAGAAGCTGGACGGGGAAGTGTTCTCCAGTGCATGGGGTACGGGTGACGATCCGGACGATAATACCATGCTGGTGGCGCTTAATCCTACATGGCAGTTCATTCACGATCTGACGGACTTCCGTGCACGTAATCACCACAACCTGAACGATCCGTTCTTCTTAGCCGACATGCACTACAAGGGGCAGGGCAACGTAGAGAAAGACCTTCATCGCTGTGGTGCGTTCTTAGCGCATATTACCAGATTCGGCAACCGTGCTGTAGTGGTGGACAGTAACCACGACCAAGCACTACAACGCTGGCTACGGGAAGCAGACATTCGCCAAGACCCAGAGAACGCAGAGTTCTTCCACCACGCCTCGATGATGATTCACCGTCACATCAAGGAAGGTAAAGAGTTCAACGTATTCCAGTGGGCCGTGACTGCGGATGGCACGATTCCAAGCAAGACGATCTTCCTGAAAGAGGATGATTCGTTCCTGCTGTACGGTATCGAACAGGCATTGCACGGGCATCGCGGCCCGAATGGTGCACGAGGCAATCACAAGTCGCTTCGTACTATTGGACGCAAGGTGAGCATTGGACACACGCATAGCGCAGGCATCATCGACGGTGTTTACGTAGCTGGTGTATCTGGCTCGCTGGACATGGACTACAACAAAGGCCCGTCGAGTTGGTCGCATAGTCACATCCTGACTTATGCGAATGGCAAGCGGGCAATCGTAACAATGAAACGAGGAAAGTGGAGAGCATGAGAGAGTATTATGTAGCCGAAGTGATTAAAAACAATGCTGGGCAGGACACATTCCAGCGCAAGGGTGATCTTTATAATCGCAAGTTTAATGACCAACAAGATGCAGAGGACGCTGCGATCATGGAAGCCAAAAAGTTTCGTGATCGCCAGTACGCGGTTATTCAAGTAATTTCCCGCGTAAAGAGTGAGCCGCTGTATCTTGTGCAGGTTGAGCGGAGCATCTAATGCCACGCGGTATTCCAAACAAGAAGCGCAAGACTAAAGCCGCACAAGGCAAAGGCATGAAGTACGATGCCGGGAAGCTGTTGTTCCGTCCACTCATGGGCGGATTGGCAGTAGCCCTTACCGCTGTTGCTGCTGTACTGTCATACGGTGCACAGAAATACAAGGTAGACTCATGGCAGACTGTACCGGAAGGGCGGGAACGCTACGAGGATGCCTACTATCGTCACCAGATGGCTCGCCAAATGGGCGAAGTGTACGATGACGAGAGCGGCTTGCCGCACATGGCGCACGAGTTGTGCAACCTGATGTTCATGTTCTGGTTCGACTTCAAGTCGGGCGTGTTCAGCAACATCACCAAGTTTAACCCACCACCCAAACGGTAACGTATGAAGAAAGTTCTTTGGCTCGACGTAGATGGCGTATTGCTAGACTACACCCGCAGCTTCCTAGCCTTCGCTAAGGACGCTATGAAAGACGACAGTAAGCACATCACATACGAAACCCTCTTAGACTACGACCTGACTAAGCTGTTTCCTACACAGGAAGACTGCTGGAGCAAGATGCGAGAGTTCGCATGCTCGTACCAGTTCGCTAACCTGCCTGTGCACACCGATGCCTTCTATCTGCATGCGCTAAAGAACGCTGGCTACGACCTACGCATTATCACGCAGCTAACCGCTCCGCCGCATGCACGAAAGAATCGCATTGCGAACCTGACAAATGTGTACGGTGGAATCTTTAGCGAGATCGTGTTCACCAATAGTGGAGAATGCAAGCTAAACTACCTCTGGGGACGCTGGTGTGGAGAGGCGGAAGAAGGAGACTACGCGGCGGATAGATACATTCTGGTAGAAGACAACCCTAACCTTCTTATCAAATCAGATGATCTGGAGTCTTACGGCTATGTGGAAGTAATAGGAGTTGAGCATCCCTATAACAAGGACGCGATCTCCGAAATAAGTCGCACAAAGCACGCGTCTTTCGTAGGCGTGTACCACAATCTTATTGACCGAGTAGTATAATGAATGACCCTGTTTACGTTCTAAGAGATCGGTATCTCAACGACCCTAACTTTCACGCTATGGCGGACCAACTGCTAAACTTCATGGTACATCAAAGAGTACAGCCGTATGAAGTAAGAGACGCGGCATTCATAGCAGAGCTAATGTATAGGGAGCGGTACGTCGATTCCCTAATCATGGTTATGGACAGGACGATATAATGGCACTTATCGTAAAGATATTCGTCAACAAACGACAGATCAAGGAGTACTATGCAGTACGAATTGAGGGCGGTACAAATCCTGACGATATGAACACTTACAAGATGGACACAGGAGACTACATCACGCATCGCTACGGAGATGGTGTAGAAGCACTGGCCGAGAAGATGATGCACATTGCAGCGGAGATAGAGAATGTCAAAAGAAACAATCATCCTAGCTAAGACGTTTAAGGCGTACGACAAGCTGACGTACCCACTACAGGCTACGGAGAAGTTGGACGGAGTACCCGTGAATATCTTCATCGACAAGGATAAAAAGATTCGCGCTGTATCCCGACAAGGCGAGGACGTACTGTCCATTGACCACATCCTTGAATACCTAGAGCCTGTGCTCACAGAGGGCGCTCACGTTGTGGGCGAACTGTATGTACATGGCATGGACTTCAAGGACATCTCTGGACTGGCTCGTCGCAAAGACTCCACGGAGGAGACCGCTGTACTTAACCTGTACATCTGGGACTTCTACTTCGAGGGAGACGAGGAGCTTGAGTACGTGCACCGCATGTGGAACGCAGACGAGTGGCTTGCTAAGACCTTGGAGATTCCCGATTGCCCTATCAAATGGATTCGTGGAGCCTACATAGAAGACGCAGAGCAACTGGAGACGCTTGTGGAAAAGTTCCGCAAAGATCATCCGCACTCCGAGGGCTTAGTCTTCCGTGCATTGCGTGGACCTAAAGCTATATGGCGTGCAGGCTGGCGTAGTCCCGGAGTTGTGAAGCTTAAGTGGACGGAGACACTGGACCTACCCATTGACTCGCTGGAGGAAGCCGTATCGAAAGATGGCGAGCCTCTTGGCATGGTGGGCAGGATCAATGTACGATACAAAGGAAAGGTAAGCGGAGTAGGTCCGGGTAAACTTTCACACAAGGATCGCATTGCCCTGTGGAATGATCGACACGATCAACCGGGCAAGATGATTGAAGTCGGCTATATGCCGGATGATTCCTACGAAGGGTTGAGAGAAGGAAGGTATTACCGTCACCGACCCGATAAGGATTAGTATGACTGACTCAGGATATGACTTTTATTTTGGAGGATGTGAATCTTATAAAATAATTCTATTTTGTTACAAGCCGGAGGCACAGTCTCCGCATGAATCGTCCGACGAAACAGACGACGAGAGGACACAATGAGTAAGTATTTAGTATTCGATAGAGAGACGGAGAATCACGAACACCGTAAGCGATTCTCTAGCCCGTTCTACGATAAGAACTGGACAGTAGCACTGGGATGGAAGAAGCAGGGCGACAAGCAATGCTCTGCTTTGTACTTCCCGACTAAAGAAGACGAGAAGCCCTTGCAGATCGACAAGGACGTAAGCATTCTCGTAGGCCACAACTTGAAGTTCGACTTGCTATTCGGCTGGGAAGACCCGGCGCTTAAAGCATTCTTCAAACGCGGTGGCCGAATCTGGTGTACACAGTACGCCGAGTATCTGCTGGAGGGCATGCATCCCGATAGCCACATGATTGCGATGGATCAGATTGCCGAGAAGTACGGTGGTCGTAAGAAGGTCGATGCAGTCAAGGCAATGTGGGAAGCTGGATTCTTAACCAGCCAGATCGACAAGGACATGCTCCTTGACTACTTAATCGGCACGAAGGAAGAGAAGCGCAACTCAGGCGACATCGGCAACACCGAGCTTATCTTCCTAGGCCAGATTAAACGCGCAATGAAACTGGGCATGATGACCATGATACAAGCCCGTATGGATGGATTGCTTGCGACCACGGAGATGGAGTTCAACGGACTCAAGATCGACGTGCCGGAAGCTGCTCGCCGTATGAAGATCATGGAGTCCGAGCTTGCGATCACCGAGAAGGAGCTAGAGAGCTATATCCCGGAATTGCCTGTCGGACTTACGTTCAACTGGAACAGCAACACACACAAGAGTTGCTTGATCTTCGGTGGAACGGTTAAGTACAAAAAGTCTGCGAGATACATCGACCCGAAGACGGGCAAGTATGCTCGCAAGAAAGCCACGGAAGAGTGGCCGCTGTTCGATGGAGAACCTGTTGATCCGAAGGAGGCCACTATTGACAAAGACTCCGGTTTGTACTTCATTGAAGACAACTGTGAGCAAGGAGGTGGCTACACTTGTGGCATGGAGATTAGCGGGTCCTGTGAATACTGTTCTTGTACCGGGCTTGATACTCGCTATCAGGATGTATTCACGTCCGGCAAGAAGAAGGGCGCTGGCCGCTTCAAGAAAGTTGACGTACCCGGCGAGTTCAAGACGAAGATTCAAGACTTCTTCTTCGAGTTCCCCGGCTATACAACTCCCGATCCAAAGTGGCAAGGTGCGTTGACTGATGGGCAAGGCGATTCGATCTACAGCACAAACGACGAGGTAATCACCGAGCTTGGCTCACGTGACATCCCGTTCCTTAAAGCTATGGCGAAACGCTCCGCCTTGGTCAAAGACCTTGGCACGTACTATGTGCGATACGACGACAAGAAGAAGGACTACAAGGGCATGCTTACTTGTGTGCTGCCCGGTACGCACATCGTGAACCACTCGCTGAACCACACGAACACAGTCACGTCTCGTCTGTCTTCCTCCAATCCTAACTTGCAGAACATTCCTCGCGGCGACACCAGCGAAGTGAAGAAGATGTTCATAAGCCGATTCGATGGCGGCAAGATGCTGGAGGTAGATTACTCTCAGCTAGAGGTTGTTGTGCAGGGCATGCTGTCAGGCGACAAGAACCTGTGCCAAGACTTACGCGACAAGGTTGACTTCCACTGCAAACGAGTATCCGCATGGAAGAAGGTTACGTACGACGAAGCGAAGAAGTGGTGTAAGGACGAGAAAGACCCTAAGTATCCTGAGTGGAAAGTGTACCGCACCAATGCGAAAGTGTTCTCGTTCCAACGAGCATACGGCGCTGGCGCGAACCTTATCTCACAGTACACAGGCATGCCGATTGACGATGTAAAGGACTTGATCGAAGCCGAGGAGATTATGTACCCCGGCGTTACGGAGTTCAATGACAGCGTTGAGAAGACTGTCAAGCGCAATGCCCAAGCCTTCAAGGACTGGGCTAGAGACGGGAAGGTGTATCGCCGGGGACACTGGCAAGCACCTACGGGTACGATGTACACCTTCCGCTCATACGATGCTCCAGACTATCTTCGGGAGAAGGGCGTAACCGACACCTTCATGCCCACGGAGATGAAGAACTACCCGGTGCAGGGTACAGGCGGGGAGATCGTACAGATCATCCTTGGCCGACTGTTCCGGCGATTCGTTGAGACAGACAACTACGGAGGTCTGGCTCTCATGTGTAACACAGTGCACGATTGCGTATGGTTCGACTTTATGCCGGACGTGCAAGAGGAACTGTGCCGTGACGTGAAAGAGATCATGGAGTCTGTGCCGGAAGTTCTTAAAGAGCTTTACGACATGGACGTAGATGTTCCCTTTCCCGTTGAGTTAGAGATTGGTGACAATCTCTATGATAAACAAGTCATTCATATTTAAGAGGACAAACAATGGCTAAAAAACCTGACTTTAAGGCTCTTGCGAATCGCGCTGCGAAACGCACGGACCAAACTCAGACCAAGACTGGTGGCGGTGACTTCCAACCTCCTGCTGCTGGTACTACGCTGGCGCGATTCGTTGATTACATCGAAGTGGGCTTGCAAAAGTCTCGCCCTTACAAGGGCAAAGAGAAGCCGCCTGCTTCCAAGGTGTACGTTACTTTCGAGTTACTCGGTAAGAACTACATTAAAGAGATCGAGCGTGATGGCAAGACCGTTACAATCGCAGAGCGTATTACTGTTCCGCTTACCCTCTCGCTGCACGAGAAGTCTTCCTTCAAGAAGCTCTTCAAGAAGATGTTGTATGGCCGAGAAGGTATCGAGCACATGGCTCAGATGCTTGGCGAGGGCTTCAAGGTAACGGTTGTTCACAACGAGTCTGGCGAAGGCGATAAAAAGAAAGTCTACGCCAACATTAGTGACGATGAGGGTACGTTCCTCGTAGACGGTCCGTTCAAGCGCGACGATCTGGAAGGCACGAGCGTTAAGCTCAAGGTTCCCGATTCGATTAGCGGTGAGCGCCTGTTCCTGTGGGACGAGCCGACCAAAGAAACGTGGGACTCGCTGTTCATTGATGGCGAGAAAGAAGTGAAAGACGAGAAAGGCAAAACCAAGACGGTCAGCAAGAACTGGATTCAGAATATGATTACCAGTGCGCTGAACTTCGAGGGTAGCCCGATCCAAGCCTTCCTAGAAGGTTCGTCGGACTTGGCCGAGAATCCAGAGGAACTCGAAGAGGAAGAAGAAGAACTAGAAGAGGAACTGGAAGAAACGGAAGAGGAAGAAGAGACTGAGGAAGAGGAAGTCGAGGAAGAAGTAGAGGAGGAAGAGGTTGAAGAAGAGGAAGAGGAGGAAGCTCCTGCTCCGAAGAAGGCTGTTAAAGCCGCACCGAAGCCCACTGCTAAAGAGCAACTTGCTGCCAAGAAAGCCGCTGCAAAAAAGCCTGTAGCTGCCGCAAAGACGGTGGCATCTGCTCCTGCGAAAACTACCTCGACTGCAAGCAGTGCGAAGAAGCCTGCTGCATCCCATTCTAAAGTCGCACCGACCAAGAAGAAAGTAGCTGCAACGGAAGACCCGCTAGTAGCACTGGGTCTGGCATAGTGACTCTCGCCATTCCACAAGAGTGGCAAGATGTTTTGAAGCAAGTTCAGGATGTGTTCCCCAGCGCAATAATCGCTGGCGGAGCACTCCGGGACTTGATGCACGGTAAGCCGATCAAGGACGTGGACATTTTCATCCCCGTTCATCTCGACTACTGCGGGAACTTAGATATTGTCTACGAAGCAATGTGGAACGCATTTGCAGGAGAGAACATTATCGTTGATCCCGATTCGCAATACGGCGTGCACAAACCAGAAGAAGCGGACCGTGATCTATACGCCATATTCAAGTTGGATCGTACATACAAATACGATCTGATCCTGTGTACACCCGAAGCTGCTAACATAACCACCTTCGATATAAACATCTGCCAGATCACATACGATGGTAAGATTACGCGATTCACTGGCGCTTATGCTTACGGGTTCCTTACCCGTACGCTCAAGGTGATGAACATTAATCGTACTGATCGCAACGAAGCACGAGTAGCACGACTGCTCGACAAGTACCCTAACTTCACAGTGGAGCAAAACAATGAACGATAAGTTTGGTATCGACCTCAGCAAGCTTAAGCATGCCGAGCCGACCAAGTTCCAAGTACTCCCGACTGTAAAAGGCCGCGTGGTACACATCGACGCAGACTTCCTAGCATACCAAGTGTCATACGATGATGAAAAGACGCTTGCAGAGATGAAGAGTAACTGTGACACGGCTGTCGAGAAGATGCGCCTCATGTCCGGCTCAGAGGAAGTACGGCTGCACCTTACTCCTAAAGGCTCCAACAAGGGTGGCCGCTACGATGTAGCACTACTCAAGGAGTATCAGGCTAACCGCAAGGATAAGCCCAAGCCCAAGTTCCTGCACTTGATGCGGGAATGGATGCACAAGGAGCGTGGTGCGATCCTGCACATGAACTGCGAGGCTGACGATGGCATGTCCATTGCACAGTACGCAGCGATTGCTGCTGGCACTCCACACCTCTCCGTTATTGCCAGTGCCGACAAAGACCTATGGATGGTCCCCGGCCTGCAACTTAACTGGGACACGGGCGAGTTGACGAACATCGAAGACAACTTCGGTTACATCATGCTGCACGAGTCCGAGAGCAAGTCTAAGACCAAGAAGATCAAAGGCCGTGGCTGGAAGTTCTTCTGGGCGCAGATGCTCACGGGAGATACTGCGGATAACATCCAAGGCATCCCTAAGATTTGCGACTTGCAGTACTGCCCGACAGGCAAGTTCAAAGCATGCGGTCCCGTACTTGCGTACGAGATTCTTGCACCGATCACCGACAATAAGACAGCGTTCCGCGTAGTGCGTGACCTGTACAAAGAGTACGGTGACAAGATTGGATTCGTGAACTACCGCACTGGTGAGCCAGTAAAGTATGGACACGCATTCCAGTCCGAAGCCCAACTGCTGTGGATGCGCCGCGAGGAGAGCGTGCACGATGCACTTAACTGGATGAAGGAGCACTGTCTATGATGCGTACTGGAAAACTAAAAGGCCAAACCAAAGTGCTGGTCCCGTATTACGATACGGAAGGCCAGCGCCACTTCCAGATGATTACCATTAACGGCGACATCTACGCTTCCAAGTTGTACGCAGGCATCAAGAAGTTTGTGCTCGACAACTACGGCGTAAAAGTGGACAAAGATTGGCTGCACAACGTGCCGCTGATCGTGAACTCCAACGACCCCGAAGTGCAGATTCCCGACGAGGAAAAGCAACAGATCGTTGATTCATTCCTTGAACGTATGGAGCTAAAAGACGATGAGGATCAAGACAGCGCAGATAGCGGAAGTCAAAGCGAAACTCCTCCTCAAGCAGGGGAGCCGTTGTGCACTGTGCCGGATCAATCTATCTAGGGCAGACTCGAAAGACATCTGCCTCGATCATTGCCACGTTACTGGTAATATCCGTGGTGTGCTGTGTAGGAATTGCAATGGCTGCGAGGGAAAAGTATTTAACCTTGCTCGTCGTGCAAAGCGTGATGGGACACCCAGATGGTGGATCGAGCGCCTTCTTGCCTATTGGCTGCAACACGAAGAAAACCCAACAGGCGTGTACCACCCGACACACCGCACAGTAGACGAAAAGCGCATTCTAAGAAACACACGAGCACGTAAACGAAGGGCTGCGAAAAAATGACAACTATCGAAGATCAAGTCGAGCTTGAAAAGAGAATGGTAGCACACGGCATTGCCCGTTACCGTTACTCTGTAGAAGCTGCCGACGATAACGAGCGTTCTGCCGATGCTAAGTATGCTCAGGTTCTCATGCGTGAGTTCCTGACTCCTGTAGCAGATGCGATAGAAGCTTACACAGAGACCAAGAGTCCCGGTGTAAAGGCCAAGTACAAAGGATTGCTTAGACAAGTCGATCCGATGAAGGCCGCGTACTTTGGTCTTCGTGCACTGTTCAATCACTTTACTCAAGAGTCTACGTTACACAAGCTCGCCAACAACATTGGCCTGACAATCGAGGACGAGTTGAAGTTCAGTAAGTTCCGTGCACAGCACGGTGATTACTACAGCGCAATCATACGGGACTTCTCCAAGAAGGGTACAAAGTCGTACCGCCACATGCACCGCGTTCTCACGCATAAAGCAAACGAGAAGCAAGTGCAGTGGTCCTCGTGGTCAGTGCAGGATCGTGTAGCCGTGGGAGTTAAAGTCATCGACCTTATCATACAGTCTACCGACCTCATTGCTAAGAAGACAAAGCACATCAGGGGCAAGACTATCGTGGAGATCATTCCCACTCCGGAAGCCCTTGACTGGGTGAAGCAGTACCACCAGTACGCCGAGCTACTGAACCCGGATCGCATTCCCTGTGTGATCCCGCCCGACGAGTGGACAAGCTTGACAGAAGGTGGATACTACACACCGCAGATGCGCCAGCGTACTCCGATGGTGAAGAGCCGGAGCGAGGAGCACCGAGCTATGTTCGATGGAGACATCTCCAACATTACCGATGCTCTGAACGCAATCCAGAATGTTCCTTGGCAAGTAAACAAGGAAGTATTCGATGTGTTCAAACAAGTGTGGGACCGCGCATTGCCCATTGGCCTGCCGCAGTCTGAGCCGTACATCATTCCTGAAAGTCCTGTGAAGGGCAAGAAGAAGGAGAGCTTTACCGAGCGCGAGAAGCAAGCCTTCGAGGAATGGAAAGCAGAGGCACGCATGGTGCACACACTGGAGCGAGACCGCGTGTCTAAGTGCTTCCAAGTGGTGCGCGTAATAAGACTAGCAACGGAGTTCAAAGACTATGAGAGATTTTGGTTCGTACATCAGTGCGACTTTAGAGGGCGCATCTACTCCACCGTATCAGGACTTAGCCCGCAAGGCCCTGACTTCGCTAAAGGACTCCTTGCGTTTGCAAGTGGGAGACCCCTCACCGAGCGAGGAGCTTATTGGCTATCTGTTCATGGAGCTAATTGCTACGGGGAAGACAAGCTTCCGTATGACGACAGACGAAAGTGGACAGAAGATAATGCTGAATATATCCGTCGAACCGCAGAAGACCCGCTAAGCAACACAGAGTTCTGGGGCGCTGCCGATAAGCCGTGGCAGTTCCTAGCGTTCTGTTTCGAGTACGCCCGGTACATGAAGGAAGGCCCGTCGATGATGAGCCAGCTTCCTATCGGGCTGGACGGTAGCTGCAACGGCTTGCAAAACTTCTCCGCCATGCTGCGCGATGAAGTGGGCGGACGTGCTACAAACCTTGTCCCGCAGGATCGCCCTTCGGACATCTATGCCGAGGTAGCTCGCGTGTGTACTGGCAAGCTTATGCAACTGGAAGGCGAGATGGCCGTAGAGTGGCAAAAGTTCGCCGTACAGCAGCAAGACGGTATGTTGCCCAGAGGTCTAGCCAAGCGTCCCGTTATGACGCTGCCTTATGGCTCCACCGTCCAGTCCTGTAGGGAATACATCTACAAGTACATGGTCGAGGAAGCTGGAGACTCTTTTCCCAAGGAGCTAAGGTTCCGCATGTCGGTGTTCCTGACCCCAGTATTGTGGGCCAGTATCGCTGAGGTAGTCGTGGCAGCAAGGCGCGCAATGGACTGGCTACAGAAATGTGCAGGCACTATCGCCAAAGGGAACAGCAGCATTGTCTGGTGGACTCCTCTTGGCTTCCCTGTAGTGCAGGACAGAAAGAAGGTGAAGCTAACGCGAGTTATGACCGAGCTTTCGGGTAGCTTCAAGATACAAGTCGGAGAGCAGATAGGTACGATGGACGTACTAAAAAACAGGCTGGGCATAGCCCCTAACTTCGTGCACAGCATGGATGCCTGCCACCTTATGCTTACCTGCACCAAAGCCGTAGAGTACGGCGTGACCGACTTTGCGTTCATTCACGACGACTACGGTACACATGCATGTGATACCGATACACTACACCAAGCAATACGCGAAGCTTTTGTCGAGCTATACGGCGATAGCGATCCGCTTATTGACTTCAAGATATTCAACGAGGATCATGCAGGAATAGTACTGCCTGACCCGCCACGTCACGGATTGCTAAAATTGGATGAAGTAATTGAATCTGATTACTTTTTTGGCTAATGCGGACACTATATAGTACCAACAAGCGAGGTACAATGAAGAAAAAGAAATTATACATCGTAGCCGTTCCTCCAGTAAGCCATGACTTTGCTCATGAGCTATCCCGTAGGTTCCCTCCGATGGAAGTGAAACCCGGCATATCGCAAGATGACTTGCAGTACAATGCCGGACAGAGAAGTGTGATCGACTTCGTGTTGAAGTCCGCTACAGGAACTACCGTCAGCGGCAACGCTGATGATCTGCGTCCTGATCCAAGAGGACAATCCCTTCTCGACAAGCTCCTAGGTGTCATACGATGATCGTTGATACTTGGGACTATCGTATATCCGATGTTGCTAAAGCTATTAGCACCTTTGTATCTGAGTCTATGTATCCTATAGTGTATAGTGAGTATAATACACTAAGTACTCTTCATAGTATGTTCAATGATATTGATACTGATATACTCGTAGATTATTCTGATGACGTGTTCAATGGCTTTGCTATTGTACAGCGTACTGACGAGTTTCATGACGAGTACTTTGGTTATCTCTCTAAGTTTTACATACTACCTGATCGTAGAAACGCAAGAGCAGCTTTCCGCCTAGCGAATGAAGTAGTTCAGTGGTTCGATCATAAAGAGTGCGTTGTATCCTTTGCTACAGCTACAGCCGGAATAGGAAGAGACGATGCATTCGTCAAACTACTATCCCGATTCGGATATGCGGTAAATCCAACTGGAATCCTAATAAGGAAACAAAATGGGTAAGTTCAAATCCGTAAGTAAAGTTGTAAGCGGTGTTCTTGGCATCCTTTCTCCAAAGGTTCCGTCCCCGAACATCCCGGAAGCACAACTGCCAGTTCCTCCTGCTCCTAACGCCGTTACTGATACGGGTGCTTCTGTAAGCATCGGTACAAGTGGTGACGTGAAGAACCAACGAGTAACGGGCCGTAGCACCGTACGCCGCAAGTCGAGTGGCACTGACATTCTGGGCGGCTTAGGACAAAGCGGCCTTAACATTTAAGGAGGCGCTATGTCCGACGATTACGCCGGAGGGATGTCATTCAGCCGACCCGCACAACAGAAAGGGTCGAAGCTGCATCAACGATGGCAGACTTTAGACAACAAGAAGACAGCGATGTACCGCCGCTGTGAGGACTACGCACTATGGACTCTTCCATACGTATTCCCGGTACTAGGTGTAAAAGACACTGAACAGCAAGGCCCGGTGGACTCCACTGGCGCTCGTGCCGTAAACAACCTGTCCAACAAGCTCGTCATGACCTTGTTCCAACCGTACAGCCCGTTCTTCCGATTGAACGTAGCCTCCAATGTAATCAACGACCTCAACTACGAGGCCGAAGAGAATCAGGACGAGGATGCAAAAGCTGTTCTGGACAACCTCGACAAGACTCTAGCGCAAGCCGAAAAGGATGCGATGAAGCTTCTCGACTATAATCGGTTCCGCACCGAGGCAACTATGATTGCAAAGGCTCTCGTGGTGACTGGCAACGCACTTGAATACAATCCCGAAGACGGACGTGTTCAGTCGTACGGTCTACGAGACTACTGTGTCGTACGCGACTTGTCTGGAACGGTTATCGAGATACTGACTCGTGACAAGAAAGCTTTCTCTACTTTCCCAGAGGCAGTCCAGAAACAGATTCGGGATGCAGGCAAAGGCAAGAAGTACAAGGACACATCTGACGTAACGATTTACACACAGATTTGCCTAAAAGAAGATGGCAAGTATCACATGAAGCAAGACGCGGATGACTTCCCGCTGGATTCTACGGCAACGTGGACCCCGGAAGAACTTCCGTACCTCGTGCTAACGTGGAACCTCGTACGTGGTGAAGACTACGGACGCGGACTGGTAGAAGACTATGCAGGTTCGTTCCATGCCCTGTTCGTTCTTAACAACGCACTGGTAAACATGGTGGGTATCGCCTCCGACATTAAGTTCCTTGTTGATCCTGCCTCCGTGCTGGACGTTAAGGCGTTGAACGATTCGGAATCAGGTACATACCACACAGGTAAAGAAGGCGACATCACTACGCCGCAGTTTAATAAACAGTTCGACATGCAGTTCGTAATGAGCGCCATTGAACGCTTCCAAGCACAGATTGGTCAAGCGTTCCTGTTAAACAGTTCCGTAGTTCGGGATGCCGAGCGAGTAACACAAGAAGAGATTCGATTCGTTGCTCAGGAACTAGAAGTGAGTCACGGCGGTATTTATTCCCGCTTTGCAGAAGAATGGCAACTGCGCCTAGCTGTACTGCTACTGCGCCGCCTTAACTTCAAGATCGGCGGAACAAACAAAACGATTTATCCTCAGATCATCACTGGCCTCGATTCGTTGAGCCGTGCTGGCGATCTGGATAATCTGCGTATGTTCATCTCCGATCTGCAAACGCTTGAAGCTGTACCCGAAGAGATTCGTGCAGTTATTGATCCGCTACGCTTTGCTGCGTATATTGGTGTTCGTCGTGGTGTAGACTACGAGAAGTTTACCAAATCGCAAGCACAGCTACAGGCCGAGCAACAAGCCGCTATGCAGCAACAACAGCAAGCCCTAGAGATGCAGGCCACGGCTAACATTTCAGAGGAAGCTGGTAAGCAAGCTGTACAACAAGAGTAATAAGAGGACAACATGACTCAAGAAACTGAGACTACTACTGATGGCAATGATAAGGGCTTACCTCCCGGCGTACCCGCTTCCGTAACGGATGGCGGCAATCGCGGAGACGGTGCTCCTCAAGCGCCTGTAGTGAACAACGCTCCTCCGGTCAAAGAACAGACCCCGGAAGAGAAAGCAACGGCTGCTGCGAAAGTAGCAGAGGCGGAAGCCGCCCAGTTGCAAACCGACAAAGACGCACAAGCTGCGCTGGATGCCAAGAAGGCCGAAGAGGAAGCCGCTGACGAAGCTGCTACCGAATACGTTGACTATGGTGATGCGAATGCGAATGCAGTTGTGGACATGCTCAAGGAAGCTAAGATTCCTGTTGCAGAAGCACACGCTTTGTTCAAAGAAGCTATCGAAACTGGCGACTTCTCGAAGATCGACGTATCGAAGCTGACTGAGAAACTTGGTCAGGCAAAAGCAACCCTCGTGCTTAACGGCGTACAGACGTATTACAATACTGTCACCGCCAACACAAAGAAAACGGTTGAAGCTGTCTACCAAGAAGTCGGTGGTGAAGCTAACTACAAAAAGGTACAAACGTGGGCGCGGCAGCAGGCTGCTAAAGACCCGGCGTTTAAGGCCAAGATGGAAGGCTTAAACCAAATGTTCGACTTGAACCAAACCGCTGCTGTCATGGCTGCACGAGACCTCGTTGCAGCTTATGAGAAGGCAGACGGTAACAGTTCATTGTCGCGGAAACAAGTACACGGGGAACGCTCGTTCACAAACAGCGAATCCACTGGTGAGTACCTAAGCCGTGCAGATTACCTTGCGAAGGTCAAAGAGGCCCACGCTAAAGGTGACATGCACGCTGTAGCCTCGCTACGTGCACAACGTGCCGCTTCACACAAACAACAATAATAACGGAGTATATCCATGACTGGTCTTCCCCAAGACTCTACGCACCTGTCCGATGTTGACGTAAGCCTCCTGCTCGATGAGTACGGCGGCGAAGTTGAATCGCAGTTTGCAAAAGCTTCGATGATGCGTGAGTTCGTCCGTGTTCGCCCGGTAAAGAACACTGACACCATCGTAAATAACCGCGTTGGTCGTACCCAACTGCAAGCCATCGTTCCCGGCGTTCGTCCGGCTGCTAACGCTACTGGCTTCGGTAAAGTTGCGCTGACCGTTGATACCGTAATCCTTGCACGCGACAACCGCTCGATGCTGAACGAACTGCAAACGCACTTCGACGCTCGTATGGAACTCGCTATGGACCACGGTAAAGAACTCGGTAAGTTCTTCGATGAAGCTTTCATCATCCAAGCGATCAAAGGTTCGCACCAAGCTGCTCCTTCGGGCCTGAACGGTTCGATTGGTGCTGGTAAGGCTATCGAGCTTCTGGCTGGTGGCGACGATCTGGACCCCGATAAACTCGCGGGTGCTATCGAAGACATCATCGTGCAGATGGAAGAAGAAGACATCCCGGTTGATGAACTGGTTGTATTCGTACGCCCTGCGCACTACAAAGTTCTCCGCGACAACGACAAGTTGCTCTCTCGTGACTTTGCTGCTGGCAACGGTGACTACGCTAAAGGTCTGATCTACGAGATTGCTGGTGCTCGCATCATCAAGACTGCTCGTATTCCTACCGCTGCGATCACCGATCACAAGCTGTCGAATGCCAACAACGGCAACGCCTTCAACCTGACTGCCGAGGAAGCAGACGCAGTTGCGGTAATCCTGCATCCCAAGTCGCTCCTCGCTGGTGAGACCATTCCTCTGACCTCGGACATCTGGTTCGACCGTAAAGAGAAGCAATGGTTCATCGACTCGTTCCTCGCATTCAGCGTGACGGTAAACCGTCCTGACGTTTGCGGTACTGTGAACAAATACCGCGCCTAATTAGGCCGGACTATCCGATAAGCATGTAGGCATGCAATCCGCCCTCCCTTGGCTTCGGCCTTGGGAGGGCTTTTTTCATTTTAGGAGTTCAGGATGACTACAACACTGGACGTACTGAACCACATGCTGAACGTGATTGGCGAAAGTCCTGTATCAACTGTATCCTCGGACCACCCTTCCGTATTATCGGCATTGGTGGAACTGAACCGCGTTAAGCGCGAGATGCAGACACGCGGCTGGTGGTTCAATACCGAATACAATCTCAAGCTCACTCCGAATGAGCTTGGTCAGATTATTATCCCTTCGGACACTCTGTACATTGATCCCGTTGACGGACAGTCACCCTTGGTGCGCCGTGGCGGTAAGCTGTACGACCCCGTAAATCATACCTTCGTTCTAAACGCACCCGTGTACGTGAACGCCGTACTTCTGCTGCCCGTTGAGGATTTGCCGGAGAGTGCCGCTATGTACGTACTGCACAAGTCTGCGTACGATTACTACGTGAACGATGATGGCGACGAAACTAAATCTAATCGCCTTGAGAAACAAGTAGACCGTGCATGGGCGCGGCTCCAATCAGAAGAGCTTAAGGTAGCAAATATCAACGCCAAGAATCGCCCAGCTACGGCACAGTTGCGTTATCGCATGCGCCAGAATACCGCTGGGTACGATCCCCGCTATCCGGGCGGAGGTCGCTAATGAAAGTTGACGGTAGCCTTAAATCTTTAATCCAAGGCGTGTCTCAGCAACCTGCTCGTACGCGGTTGCCGGGGCAGTGTACCTTACAAGAAAATATGTCCTCTAACCCTGTTGATGGACTGACTCGTCGCCCACCTTTAGAGTGGGTGTCTGATTTATTCGAGGATGCGGATACCGTACAATTCTACGACTTGCGCTTAGGTGCAGAGAATTACGTAGTGTGCGCTTCTCCCGGATCAATCCGAGTGTTCACGCTTGAGGGCGTAGAGAAGACTGTCACCGAGGCAGGCGATGCATTCGACTACCTTGATGGCGGCAAGCTGGTGTTTACCAACTTGGAAGAATCAACATACGTAGCTAACACTACGGTTACATGCGCGATGGAGACGGAAACTCCTCTCTTCATCGACTACGGCCCTATTGTGTATATTCGCGGCGGTAACTACGCCTGCACATATACTATTACAGTAAACTGGAAAGATGCCGGACCGGGCGGTACTGCGCGTACTATCTCTGTGTCGCACACTACCAGCACTACGGACGTTACAACGATTCAAACCAAAGCTATTGCTACGGCCCTAAAGACTGCGCTTGACGCAGTTACTACGAACAGCTTCAATACTACCTTCGATGTATTCCGCCAAGAGGATGTGCTATACATCCAGTGGAAACCCGCAACGCTACGTACAGATATGTTCACGGCTGTTGCATCCGACACGGCAGGAAACCAAAACGCCATTGCTGTAAACAACGATGTAAAATTAGTAAGCCAGCTTCCGCGCTTTGCTCCACACGGGTACTTCGTACGTGTGTCGGGTGATGGCTCTGCGGATGAAGATGACTACTACCTTGAGTACTCGGTTACTCCCGATGACCAAGGCGTTACTCCGGCACTAGGTGCTGGCTTCGGCCAAGCAGGTATATGGATCGAGACCGTAAAGAACAAGATACCGTATCTCGTAAACTGGGACACTATGCCGCACGTACTTGAGTACGATGCAGATACCGACGAGTTTACATTCGGTCCCGGTGAATGGGCAGACCGCCAAGTAGGTGACGAAGAGAGCAATCCCGATCCGTCATTCATTGGCCGCACGATTAACGACCTGAGCTACTTCCAAGGCCGACTAGTTATGCTGGCTGGCCCTGCTGTAGTAATGAGCCGCACGAACAAAGCACTGGACTTCTGGTCCGAGTCCGCAACTACGGTTACGGATACCGACCCTATCGACGTGCAATCTACGGCCCAAGGCGTTACGCAGATGCTTAAAGCAATTCCAAACAACCGCGATCTAGTTGTCTTCGCTGACAACGCGCAGTTTGTTATCTTGGGGCGCAACACCATTACACAAAACAACTCTTCGTTGGTGCTTACCACTTCGTTTGAAGCGAACCTATCCGCTACGCCTGTACCCGCTGGCCGCAATATATTCTTTGCGATCAACTACGGGAACTTTACGGGCATCCGCGAGTTCTTCACTGCGGACTCCGTGGACATCAACGATTCACGTCCGATTACTCAGCACGTACTTAAATACATTCCGGGCAACGTAAGTCGCTTGGCTTCCTCGTCCAACTTTGATAACCTGCTTGTGCAGGCCGGAGACAAGACGCGGCTGTATGTATACGAGTACATCTGGATCGACACACGCAAAGCACAATCTTCGTGGAGTACGTGGATTCTACCAAACAACGTGGAGTACTTCTTCTTTGTGGAGAGTGTTATCTACGTTGTATCCCGCATAGCGAACAACTATGTTCTGGAGAAGATGGACCTCGATACTCAGTTCGACACTGGTATGAACTACCAAGTAAAGCTGGACCGCAAGGTGTACATCGAAGACGTAAACACGGAAGTAACCAATCCAATCCCGCATGTCGAAGACATTGATGACATGGTATTCGTGCAAGGAGAGGGATGTCCCTATCCCGGCATGCGTGCTATCGTCAAGTCGTACGACGAAGGAACAAACACCGTGGAGTTTACCACGGACCTAGAAGGCGGCACTCTTATTGCAGGAGTGCGCTACCGCTCTGCCTACCGTCCCACCATGCCGTTTGTAAAAGATCAGGATGGAGTGAAGGTTGGTACTGGGCGACTAGTAATCTCCAAGTTCTACATCAACTGTCGTGAGACTGGTTCGATGGAGGCCAAGGTGCTGTCTAAATACCGCGACGATGCTCTGTTGCATTTCACTGGCCGCATTGTAGGAAACCCAAACTCAGAGGTAGGCGTTCCCGCCATTACCGATGAAGTGTTTGTGATTCCCTACCGCGACAACATTGACAACGGAGAGATTGAACTTTACACCGATAGCCATACACCGCTGACTATCATGGACATCGAGTGGATCGGTCAATACACGAAACGCGGACAACGAATTACACAAGGAGAATAGTATGGCATGGTGGATGGCAGCTTCGGCTGGCCTTAATCTACTCGGTGCTGCAAGCTCCTACGCTGCCGACAAGGCGCAGTCTAAAGCACAGAGAGCGTGGCAGGCGTACACCAATAAAATGGTGGACCTGTCCGCTACTGTGTCGCAGAATGCGATCACGTCGAATGAGCTACTCAATGCAGATGCGTTTACTAACCAAGCCTTCCAGCTTAAGCAAGATTCAATTCTTACTACAGCTAAGGCCCAAGCTAGTGCCGCATCTGCCGGAGTAAAGGGGCGATCTGTGAACCTGAGTATCAGAAACGTATTGCGGAACTCCGCTGCACGTGAGGCTGAACGTCAAGAAGCATTCCGGGTTAGCCAGCTAGGATTCGACCAACAGCGTATGCAAGTATCCCTGAGTGCAGCAATGCAGAAAGACTATAGTTACATACCCAAACCAAACGCTGCATCGTACTTCCTGAGTGCGCTGTCTAAGACAGCAGGCTCAACGAACTACTTTGGCTACGGCGGATAAGGAGAACAGATGGTTCAAGGTTTTGAAAGACGAGATGTCATTGAAGACGCGAACTCTAAGTCTCGCGCTCTCGACCCGCAGTCTGTCCAAGTATCCGGGCCTACCAGTCCGCGAGGGGCCGACTTTAGCAGAGTAGGTCAGGCGGAACGTGAGATCGCAGACATCTTGGGACAAGTCGATGTAGGAATACAAGCCTACGTCGAAAAGAAAAGTAAGCAGTGGGGACTCGAAGGGCAGATGATGCGCGCCGAGGGAAAGACACTGGAAGAAGCACGTGCCGCAGGTAATACCTACACGGAGCGTGGCTGGCGTGCTCTCGATACAAAGATCGCAACCGATCAACTTGTAGCCGAGGAGTCCGCGTATATTTCTCAGACGGGCAAGATGATAAGTCCTGCTGAGTATCAGAAGACACTCTCCGAGCGGTACAAAGAACATGCCGCAGCTCTCGGCAACGATCCTGAGGCACGCGAGATGCTTGATGCATACGCTGCGGATATGTACCCTAAGCTCGCCGCAGAACAAACGCGACAGCACTTGGAGTACACCCGGAAGCAGATGAAGGACCGCGCGCGCAAGGGCGTGGTAAGCACTGCGCACACAGATGATCCAGAGGTGCTAAAGAAATACATCGGTACTCTTAAAGAGACGATGGCTCCCGAAGACTTTAACGAGATCACTACTGGTGCAATAATAGATGACTACGCTATGGGATCGGGTAAAGTTGACCTAGCTGTGCGTGAGGCCGTCCCGGCTCCTACGAAGCGCACTACCCTGACTCCCGCGAATGTAGCAAACATTCTTAACTTGGTCGGTCAGGCCGAAAGCAAGAACAGCTACACGGCTGTATACGGCGGAGACAATCCGCGCCTGACTACGATGACTCTCGATGAGGTACTCGCGCTTCCTGCGCGGCCTACGGGCAAGGACGGGGTAAACTCGTCTGCTGTAGGCAAGTACCAGATCATCCGCGACACCTTGAAGGGCTTAAAAGCCGATCTTGGTTTACGTGGTGACGAGATGTTCGATGAAGACTTGCAAGATCGTTTAGGTACGTACCTATTACAGCGTGATGCTAAAGTCGATGACTTCCTCGCTGGCAAGATTACTCCAGAGCAATTTCAGTTCAACCTGTCAAAAGTGTGGGCTGGTATTCCGAAGGATAAGTCTGGCGCAAGCTACTACGGCAACGATGGCGTAAATAAAGCCACGGTAGAGCCGGGTATGGTACTGCAAGCCCTCGGTGGCGATCAGTCGGGCAACAGCCTGTACGATTCGCTGAGTGCCTTGGGCGTACGTAGCGAAGACATATCTAAGACTATGAAAGCTCGTGAAGCTTTCGAGCGAGAGAACGCAGCGAAGTTTGATGCATCCCGTCTGCTGACGGAACGTGACATTGAGAATGCTGCTATTGATCTTTCCGACGATGACCTGCTGAAACAGATTGGCGATGCCAAGGAGGCAAACGGTTACTCGGATGCTTGGGCAAATCGGCTCTGGAATAGTGCGCTGGCTAAGCGTAAGTCCGATATGGTAGAGCGCAAGGAAGAGATCAAGATTAGTACGCTTATCTCTACCGATAGCCTTGCACAAGGAAGTAGGAAAGAACAAGAGCAGGCCATTGACATCGTAACTCAACAGGCGCTTGCTGCAAACCCAGACGCACTCGATCCGAACTCTCCGAATCACGGACAAGCACGTAGAACAGTTATGGATCAAGTCTTCCGAACCATGTACCGCAATCAGATAACAGACAAACGACTCGCTACCCAATGGGAAGCAGCTCTGATGGGCGACATTGTTGATGCCAAGGGTAAACTTAAGCCCAAGGCTGTTATGGCCTACGAGGGCTATAGACAAGCCCTAGCCTCTAGCAATGATCCGGCGTGGGTTGACTCTTTCCTAACGGATAAGACGCGGGACGTGTTCCGCATGGCCGACTCCTACGCTGCCGATGATAATGGCGGAGAGGACAGTCTTGCATTTGCTTCCGCGTGGGTTAAAGACCAATACGCCCAGAAGGGAGTCAATAACTTACCGTGGTGGAAAGACTCCTCCTTGCGGGAGACCCTTGATAAAGAGCTTGTAGACAAGACGCTTCCGGGCATTCTACGGGGCTTTGGATATAGTAAGTCTGAAGCCCAATCTCGAATGGACCTAAGTAAGGACAGCGTAGAGCGCGCTGCTTCTGATCCTAGATTCTTAGCGCACATCAAAGCACGTGCAGCTAAGTCATACCAGTCGCGCTCTATGTGGACGGACTCGGACGCAGCCAGAAACCGCGCCTACGAAGACGCTGCTATTAGCGCTGTCCGCGATAGCGAGTACGTAATGGGTACATTCCTTCTTGCTAAAGACGGAAGAAAGATAAGTGACATGATGGGCATGGGTGGAATCAACAACGCTACCAACATGGTTGTGTCACGCATCATGCAAGAGATTGGTCCTACAGTATATGGCACAATAGATGTAAGTGCGGATACGCCTTTAGCGGATAAGATAATGATCGAGTCCATAAAGCGCGCGCAGTTTTCTGACATGGCCGTGCTCAAGGACACAGGCAATTCTGCATTGCATATTGCGCCGTACCTAGATAAAGAGCGTACGCAGACTGGAGTTCCTATGATCCTTCCTATGGAGGTAATTATACGCTCCGGTCAAATGCTACACCGAAAGGATGAAGCAGGATTCAAACAGCTTATGGACGAATACAAGAAAGTTGTATCCCGTAAGAAATGGAGTTAAAATGCTAGATACCTTAAAAGAACTAGAGGGGTCGGGAGTAATTCCCGATCCTTCCCTTGTTAGTCCTGAGACAGGTCAATGGACTCAGGCCGCAGAACGAGACGAAGAAGATCGTATGCGAGCTGTTCTGGACGAGCAGTACACGATACTAGACAACGCGGCAATAAGCAACAACGCGGCTATACGCGGAGCTAGACAAGTATTTACCAACATAGGCTTTTCCCAGACGTTCAATGACATACTACACGAAGTAGGTATCGACTTAGGCAATGAGCCGGAGCCGGGATTTGATGCTACTAAACATCCTCATTTAACAGAGGGCATACCTCCAGAGTTTCACCGAAACATTTGGAACTCTCGCAGCATGGCGGAAGCAGAAACCAACGCCGGATACTACAGAGACTACCTGAGAAACCGCGACATGATCGAGGCCGCAGGATTTGTGGGACAATCCGCAGATTTGGCCGCAGGTCTAGTTGACGTGGATGCGCTGCTTGTGCCGCTGAAAGGTGGGTCCCTCGTAGCAGGTACAGTGGGCCGTAGACTGGCTAGTGCTGGTTTGAAAGACGGGCGGCTTGCTGCCAGTATCGCTGGTGCTGCCCGTGGTGCAGAGGCAGGCGCTATCGTTGGCGGTGTAGGCGTTGCTTCCGGCGCTCCCGGTGCAGACCTTCCTGATATACCGCAAATGATTCTTGGCGGTATGGCGTTTGGTTCCACTATTGGAGGAGCTATTGAGAAAGGCGGTATAACGCCCCAAAACCAAGCAGACGCAGCTACCCGTGCGTACGAGCAGTACACTAAAGCCAAGGCTACAGGCTTTCAGCCGGAATACTTAAACGCTAGTGTAAATGGAATACGCGTAGCTACCGGCTCTGTCGGCTCTGCCCGTGTTCGATTCAAAGAAGCACCCGCAGGTATGCGCGAGTCCAGCAAGCCGTGGTTTGACCGCGCTGCTGATGACGGTAACGCCGAAGCTGCTCGTCGTGTGATCGAAGGTAAAGAAGATGCCGAGACAACGAACATTGATAACTGGATTGGCCGTGCGGCACAGAAAGTGCAGAACTGGGTTGACAAGACTCCGATGAAGAGTCTGTACACGTCCGTATCTGATATGGGCGTGATCGGCAACAAGCTAGCGTACGACCTTCTATACCATCCCGGTGGTATGATCGACGGTACGCATCCTGCTGCTGGCTATGATGCGCTGTACACTCAGGAGCTTTCTGTTCCCGTACAAAACTATCATAGGCTGGCTATGGACTACATGGGCCGACCACGTGACACGATTAAAAATAAAGTATCCAACGCATTCGTGACCAAGCAACAGTACCGCGAGTTTGATCGTGCTGTACGCATGGAGCTTGAGACCCGCTACCACGATGGAGTGGGCGATCCTAACGCGCACCGCGCTGTCAAAGAGATGGCCGACTCGTTGGACGAGATGCACAAACGCGCCGTAGCAATTCAACGTGGCCGCGCAGGTGAGACTCCTGTAGCAGGCTCCGAGAATCTCCAACCTAAGTCGGGCTACTACAGCCGCACATGGAGCGGTGAGCAAATGGCTAAGTACAATCAGGATACAATTATCCAAGCACTGAGTGATGGCTACATGAAGCTGCTGCCTACGGGCGCTGCTGTAGACAAAGCACTGGTGAAAAAGATTGTCACGAGTATTGTGACTCGCGCTAAAAGCGTTGAAGAAGGAATCGACACAAACCTAGTTGGTCTGTTAAGGGATAACGGTAAAGAGTTCTTGCGCGATACGCTTAAGAATAACAACCTTTCCGATAAAGAGATCGACTCTATCATTGCTGCCTTCGTAGGCAAGGCAGAGGACCGGGCTAAACCCGGCTTCCTCAAGGATCGTATTGAGCTTGATATGCGCACGCCAATTCCCGGCACTAACGCTACACTCATGGACTTGCTTGAGCCTGACCTTTACAAGTCGATGCACTTGTACACCCGCAAGGTGTCAGGAACTTCCGCGCTGGCCCGTAAAGGATACCAGCTTGGAGACAAGACAAGTATCATGGAAGCGATCAAGGACGAGATGGTTGCATCCGGCATGAAGGTAAACGATCCTCGCATTGACGACATCTTAGAGACCACTTTCAGCTACTTCGGTGCTGGAGCCGTGGGCAAAGGTGTTGACCCGCTGCTTCTCAGCACCATGCGCCTGACCCGCCAATCCCTGCTTGGGACTCTTGGCTTGACCCAGTTATCCGAGTTGGGTAACGTGGTGTCGATGGTTGGCGTTGAAGCTGCTATGAAAGCGATGGGTCCAGAAATGCGCTCGATCTTCTCAGGTAAGAAGACACCGCTTGTTCAAGAGTTACACGATGCATTCATCTTCCTCGACAAGGATCACATCCTATTCGATGACGAGCTTGCTCTGGACATCACTGGCCGCAGTACGGTAATGCAGTCGCAGTTTGCAGATGGCGCTTATAAGACCATTGCATTCGGTGATAAGATTGCTGGCTACACCAGCCTGTTCTATCAAGCCATGACTTTCAGTCAACGCCTCGCCCTATCGGGCATCAACAGCAAGCTGTACAAAGTCCTATCGTCCGGGCCGCTAGACGCTGGCGTAAGCCGCCGCCTACTGGACACCGGGCTAGACGAGACTATGGTACAGAATCTCCAGAACTACATCGACAAGGGTGTAATTAAGATGGGAGATGATGGGCAGTTGACTATGGGCTTTGATAAATGGAAGCATGAAGACTTACAAGCCTACAAGCTGGCTATGCACCAGTTCGTTGGCAAAGCCGTGCAGAAGAACCTTCCGGGCGAAGTTCCGTACTGGGCAACTAAGCAGTTCGGTCAGTTTATGACCCAGCTACGCATGTTCCCGATTCAGGCCGCTCAGAAACAATTCTTGCGCAATATGCGGCACGCCGATTCAACGGCTGCTGCGTCTATGCTCTGGAACTTGGGCATTGCTGGCATCATCTACAGCATTAGCGAGACGATCAAAGGCCGGGGCGGAGACCTCACGCCGGAGAAGATCGCAAAGGGCGCAATTAACTACGCGCCTACTACGGGCTGGATGCCGATGGTGACTGACCCGCTTGCCGAGATCATGGGCATGCCGGAATTAAAGATGAACAAGTACGGTCCTCCGGGACGGGCGACTGATGGTATCATTCCTGTGCCGCCTGCTATTCCCACGATGAACCGCATGATGCACATTCCCGGCGCTGCCTTAGGTTCCTTTAACGGCATAGATCGAAACGAGGCTGTAGCCTTGTCCTCGCTTCCCGTAATCGGAAACACGTACGGATTCTCTGCGCTATTCAACTACGTCAAAGACAACTAGTACATCTGAATTGGTAAGTGTTTGTAATCGCAGACACTTACCTAATTCGGACACTATATAGTACAAGGAGGCCACAAATGGCTAATTCAATAATTACAGTTCTTGGTGACGGAGTAACAACTCAGTACCCATTGAACTTCACTCTCGGTATTTTGAAACGAGAGTACGTTACGTGCCGCGTAGGCGACGAGGTTGATGGCCTTGGCGCTCCTGCGTTCCGCACCCTAGAATGGGTTACAGATGGCCTTGTAAATATCCAAGGTCCTGTACCCGGAGATGACGTGCCGATTGTATTCAAACGCACCATTCCGAAGACAGTGCTTCTGCACAACTACTCGGACGGAGTGCCTATCGTTGAGGGCAACCTTGATGAAAGCAATCTGCAACACATCATGGCAATTCACGAGTTCTTAGATGGTCGTCTCGACGGCGGCTTCGTGCAAGACCTTCCGATGAACGGATTCAAAATTACTGGCCTCGCAGATGGCGTTGATGATAACGATGCTGCGAACATGAGTCAAATTAACGCTGTAATTGGCACAGCCCAAGATGCTGCGGATGCTGCTGCGGATGCTGCTGCTGCTGCTGCTGCGGATGCTGTCCAAACAGGACTAGACCGAGTAGCCGTTGCTGCGGATAAAGTTACTACTGAGCTTGCTCGTGACCAAGCGGTTGCTGCCGCTAACGGAATGAAGTATCGCAGCGTACGTGTTGCTACTACTGGCAATATAACGCTGTCGGGTACGCAGACTATTGACACTGTGGCTGTTATCGCCGGAGATCGCGTTTTAGTACGTGCGCAAACCGCGCCTGCTGAGAACGGTTTGTATGTAGTAGCTGCTGGTGCGTGGACTCGTGCTTCTGATGCCGATACTTGGAATGAGCTAGTCTCATCTCTCGTTGTCGTAGAAGAAGGTACATCCTTCGGAGACTACACGTTCTTATGTACGTCTAATCAAGGTGGAACTTTAGGCTCCACTTCTGTTACTTACGTTAACTGGACTGCTTATATTGCCGCTGGTCAAGTTAATACCACTATGCTTGGTGGTGACATCACTGCCGCAGCTAAAACGCTTCTCACAGCCGCCGATGAAACCGCTCAACGTGCCGCAATAGGCGCGGTAAAACAAACATCGGCCAGTGACACCACGGCAGGATCATTGCTGATCGTTGGTGGCTTTGGCTTGGGAGCACAACTTATAGCCACCGAAACCAACCTCAACCTTTATCTAACCCCCGGCAAGTATATAACTCCCGCCGGCGGGCTTTCCAATCTTCCTACTGGTTGGGCGCAGGCACGGCACATAGTTGAGGTTACAGGCGGTTCGTCATACGCCATGCAGCTTATTACATCTGCCGCTGCGGATGGCCTGTTTGCTGTTCGTAAGTATAATGGGACAACTTGGGGAGCATGGGCTACCTTTGGCGCTGCTGGAGAAGTGCTTAATACATTGTCTACTACTAAGCTGGATACATTTAGCACGGCCAGCACTTCGCCTGTAGACATCACCGGACTATCGGTTGCCATAACGCCAAAATCCACATCCAACAAAGTGCTTGTGACGGTGAACATTCAGTACGATCACTCGTCCTCGTCAATGACGAGTCGCTACCAGTTGATGCGCAACAGCACTTTTATCGGCGTGGGTACGCCGGTAGGCTCGCGTTCTTCGCGTACAGCGCAAACTCCGGGCTACTCTATTAGCACGTACGGCTGCTTCACCACCTCGTTCAGCTTCCTCGATTCGCCTGCGAGTGTGGCCGCTCAAACCTACAAAGTGCAAGCCGATGTTACGGCAGGCACACTTTACGTCAACCGCAACGCTTCCGACACTGACAGTGTCGCAAACGCCCGGCTGGTTTCCACAATCACTGTTCAAGAAATACGGGGTTAATTATGGATTTGGCAACAGCAATAGAGCACTATTGCGGTGAGATTTACGTAGGTTGGTCCTGCGGAGATGCTTATGAAGACCTGCAATGGCCTGACGATGCATCTCTACCAAAACCAACGCTATATCAGTTAGAACAGCTTTACCAGCAAGCAGCAGCCGCCAAGCAAGAAAAGCTAAACGATGCAAGGCGCGCCGAAGCGTACCGCGTTGAGGCCGACCCGCTTTACTTTAAGTGGCAGCGTGGGTCGGCCACGAAAGAGGAGTGGCTCGCAAAGATTGCTGAAATTAAGGAGCGGTTTTGATGTTGGCTTACTACATCATTCGCTACGTTGCACAATGATTGCACTATTTTTCGTTCCTCTTATGGCGTTGCTTTCTCGCACGGCTGGTGGAGGATACCTAGCATCGCGTTTACCCTCATTTTTGCCTGAAATGTTATTTGGCATAACTATAGGTATTGGCGGTATTATGGCCGCTGGCATACTGGATAAGTTTTACTAAAACCAAGAGCAGCGAAGTAGCAGAGCATTTGGCGGGAGCCTTTGCCGGATTACTAGTTGCAGTCGCAATTATTTTAAGTCCGAGACAATAATGAATCACAACTATCATGAGACTATTGCCGCGTGCACTAGTTACTCTACTTGCGGCATCCTCATGACGCTACAAGAGATCAACTGGGCCACTGTTGGCGCAGTCGTACTTCTGTGCGCACGTCTTGCAAAAGATGTGCCGGATGCGTACGACTCTGTTATGAAGCGGCTTGCAGATCGAAAAGAACGAAAGAAACAAAATGACCAAGGCAACCGATAAAGTACTTGGTGAACTACACGGCAAGCTAGCAAAGTCTATGCTTGCTGCGTTGGCTGCTAGTGAGACTGCTGCCAGTCTATTGGAGGAGTATGGCGAAGAACTGCCGGGTGCAGTTCAAGCCTTCCTCGTAAAGACTGCGGATTCAAATCCGGCACTGCTCACGGCTGTCGCCAAGTTTCTTAAAGACAATTCCATTACCTGCGCTATCGAAGATAACGACGAGATGTCGGAACTGGAGCAAAGACTCCAGAACAAGAAAAAGCGCGTTGGTAATGTAATACCAATAGACGGATAATGTCTATTACAGTACAGCCTGTTTATAGGGTTTGACCCGCGACAGTTGCGTATGCACTGGGCAGGCTGTACGCTAATACACATTACAAGAGGACGCACAATGAGCGAAGAATTAGTCCTTGCTGAAAAACGGTGGGCAGACCTTGCCCTGTTGCAAGCGCACTACAAACACTTTGCTGACTTCTACAATGATGTGAGCAATGATGTACTGGGCTTCGAGACTACCGACATTCAACAGGACATTGCCGACTTCCTAGAACACGGGCCGCTGTATCGAATGATTCAAGCGCAACGTGGTCAGGCTAAGACTACTATTACTGCGTGCTACGCTGTGTGGAGACTCATCCACGAGCCAAAGACTCGCATCCTTATTATATCTGCTGGTGACAATGTTGCTACGCAGATCGCATACTGGATCATTCAGATCATCATGAACATGCCGGAGCTTACATGCTTGCGGCCTGACTCTAGCGCCGGGGATCGCTCCTCGGTAAAGTCTTTTGACGTGCACCACACGCTCAAGGGCTTTGATAAGTCTCCCTCGGTAGCGTGCCTTGGTATTACTGCCAACATGCAAGGCTACCGTGCAGACGTTATCATTGCGGATGACATTGAATCCAAGAAGAACTCGCAGACTGCTACGCAGCGCGAGAAACTAAACGACCTTACAAAAGACTTTACGTCGATTTGTTCTAACGGTGACATCATTTACTTGGGTACGCCACAGAACAATGACAGCGTGTATAACAGCCTCCCGTCTCGCGGATTTAAGATTTGCATCTGGCCCGGACGGTATCCTACTGAGGAAGAGCTTCCCAACTACCGAGAGTACCTTGCTCCTCTCATCCTTAAGCGCATCATGGAAGACCCTAGCCTGCAAACAGGTGGCGGACCTTCTGCTGATCGCGGTAAGGCAGTAGACCCTGTACTCTTGAGCGAAGAGAAGCTTACCGCCAAAGAGATTGACCAAGGCAAGGCATACTTCCAACTTCAGCACATGCTTGATACAAAGCTGATGGACGCGGATCGCTACCCGCTTAAATCGAAAGACCTCATATTTATGCACACTGCCCCTGAGCGCACGAGCTTGCATATTAACTGGGGTCGCTACGGTGATCGTAGAATCTATCCTCCGCAGGGCTTCCCCTTGCAAGAAGAGTTTTACCAAGGCCAGCCAGATGGCGACGAGTACGGTTACTACACAGGAACTGTCATGTACGTCGATCCGGCAGGTGGCGGTAAGAACGGGGATGAGATCGCGTGGGCTATTACACGTTTCCTTGCAGGTCGGATTTACAGTCCGTCTGTTGGTGGCGTACCCGGTGGTTACACTGAGGACAGGCTCCGCGCTCTTACGGACGTAGCAGTGAAGTTTAAGCCCTCGGTCATTCAGATCGAGAAGAACTACGGTAATGGTGCATTCTTACAGATATGGCAACCGTTCCTAAATAAAGCAATGGCTGAAATTGGACATAAGTGTGGGATCGAAGAAGTCTGGGAGACCGGGCAGAAAGAGCTTCGCATCATCGACATACTTGAGCCTATCATATCGAGCCATCGCTTAGTAATTGATCCGAGTCTTTTAGAGATCGACTGGGCATCCGTCCAGAAGTATCCCGCAGAGAAACGGGCAACGTACAGTTTATTCTTCCAGCTTGCTCGCCTAACCCGCGACAAGGGAAGCTTGATTCACGACGATAGAATCGACGCACTCGCGGGTGCATGCCGATACTGGGTCGAAGCACTCTCGCTTGATGCGGAGAAAGTAGCTGCGCGTATAAAGAATGAAAACTACGCTCGCTTGATGAACGATCCTCTTGGCTCCGGCAGACCGCTGGGCAAAGGGTTCCGTGATCCAAACGGGCTATCAAAGTTCCGAAGGAGAACCTAATGGGTAAGAAAAATAAAGGTCAGCCTGCTGACGTTGTTGAACAAGAAGAGGTCTCGCTGGAGGCAGCTTTGGGTCTTGAAGACGAAGCAGTTGTTGAAGAAGTACAAGAAGAACACGAAGAAGTTCAAGGCGAGTTGCCGCTCGAAGAGGGTGACTACGCAGAGCCGGAAGTGCAAGAAACAGAGATAGCCGAAGAGGCTGTATCGGATGTGACTTCCCCGGTTGTAGAACCTAAAGAAGCATCGGCTGGCGAGATCGTAAAAGACGAGCTTGGTAAGCCGCTGTTCAAACGCATGTCGCCTACGTACGAAGACAAAGGCAGTGCTCGCAAAGAGCGCCAGAAGCCTTCGTACAAAGCACGTGATAAGCAATCGGCCAATGACGTGAGTGCAAACGCCGCGCTGCTCACTTTCCCGAATGATCGCTTTGGTATTACCAAGGACATCAAAAAGGCGTTGACGCAAGCTGCTTCTCGCATCGCTGGTGACGCATCTAAGAAAGAACTCGTTGTCGAAGTAGTCGGTATTCTTATGAAACACATCGAGCTTAAGTACAAGGCAGACAAAGCTTACCGTGCTGCTCTAGCTGCTCGTGACGAGCAAGCCTAATGAAGAACGGCCTTCGGTACGCGGCATTCGCGTGCAGCGTAGCCATTGGTCTTATTGCGGGGTGGGAAGGTAAGTCTAACAAGGCTTACCTCGACCTCGTTAATGTCCCTACCATTTGCTATGGCTACACTCATGGTGTCCGCCTTGGTGATATTAAAACAGATACAGAGTGCGTGCAACTATTGCGACAAGAAGTGAATCGTATTGACGAGATCGTATCTCGCACTGTACGTGTTCCTCTACGCGATCATGAACGCGCTGCTATTATCTCGTTCATCTACAACGTAGGTGAGGGAAACTTTTATAAGAGCACCCTGCTCAAGAAGCTTAATCGCGGCGACATCGCCGGAGCCTGCAACGAACTTCCCAAGTGGGTGTACGCTAAGGGTAAGCGACTACAGGGTCTCGTAAACCGTAGAGAAGACGAAAGACTCGTCTGCTTAGGAAAGAAGTAACTCTGCTATGAACTTAAAACTTATAGCCGCTATCGTTGCTGTCGTTGCCTGTATTGGTGCGTACAGCTTAGGACGATATGATGGCAAGAAGTTATGTATCGGCAACGCTGCCGTTACGTATCAGGAAGGAGTAAAGAAAGATGCAAACGTGGAAAAGCAAATCAACCGGATGGTTGAGTCTGATCTTGATCGTTCACTTTCTCGCTGGGTGCAGTAACACTGTCCAAACCCGGCCAGACCTCCCTCCCATATATCCACAAAAAACGGATATGGTCTGCATGTCAGTCCCGCTTAAGCGTCAGCTATTAGCGCACAACTGCAAGGTAGACTATGATCCGAAACACTGCACTGCAAAGGATAAATAATGTATACACTATTAGGAACCTATCCTATTATTCCCGCCGCTGACTTGCTTGACCTGCAATCAGCCGCAAACCGTCATGGTGTGGGCAATGCTCGCACTGGCAGCATTCCGCAAGTCATTGGCAAACGTCCCGGCCTGTTCGCTCTGCGCGATAGCTCCGGCGTAAGCATGGTCATCGCCCTCGGCAGCAAATCTTCGGATGGATGGCGCGTAGTTGATGGTTCAACCACGTACACGCCGACTAACCTTGGCGCATGGACCGTTGGCGTCGACAGCACTTACTCGAATGGTCTTCTTACCACGGATGCTGGTGATGATGCCGCAGGTCGTGCATCGCAAGGCGTAAACCTCACTGCTGGTACTTATCGCGTAAGCGGTACGTGGGCATGCGAAGGTACGACTGCCGATGGTGAACGTCCGCGTCTCCGTATTGGCACTGCCGCTGCTGATAACTCGTACGGTGAGTTCGTTGGTGGTCTGGACTTCATTCACGCTACGGCTGCTGAGTCGCTTGATCCTAAGGGCCAATTCTCGTTTAACATCACCGTACCCACCGATGAAGTATTCTTCACGCTGGACGTTGTTGATGAAACAGGCGGAGTGCTGCAAGCTGGTTCTGTATTCATCACTCTCAATCCGCTCGAAGCGGTCTAACCAAGGAGCTATATAATGGCATCTGTAAATCAATATCCGAAGCTGGGCGATCTTAGTATCGTGCCTGCTGCGGACCTCATTTCAGCAACGTCTGCTGCAAACGTCAAATCTCCTGCGCGCCTTGGCGATGCTGGCTTTGGCAAACGCGGCGGTATGCTGGTTATCCGTGATAGCTCTGGCGCGTACAGCCTCGTTATCGCTCTGGGTTCCGCTCCAACTGATAAGTGGCGCGTTGTAGACGGTTCTGCCGAATACACGCCCTCGTAATACTGTACTCTGTGCTCGGTCCTTCGGGACCGGGCCGGAGCCACTGCCCTTTCGCGATACCCGGTTGTGTCCTCTTCCGGGTATCTTGTAAGTGCGGAGGATGATTATTGAAAAAACAAACTGATACTACCTACATCCAGCAACGCCTGTCGAACGACTGTGGTATTGCTGCCCTAGCCATGCTGTACGACATTCCCTACTCCGCCGCCAGCAAGCTAGTGCGGAACGCTGAGACGGGAGTATTCGACGGTACGACTATCGACCATGCCCGTGCGGTTGGCCTTGCTATGGCCGATCCCTGCCGCGTATGGTACTGCACTCCCGACAACCGGGCTATCGTCACCGAAAAGCTGGTTGGCCGACAGGCTATCCTCGTCGTCCCGGCTAAAGACTTTAAGGTCTCCGGCGACTGGCATGCCCTGTACTGGACGGGTAAACACGTGCTCGATCCCTCTCCCCATAACAAATATGGCCGGAAAGGTGCTAAAGCATTGAAAACATTCATAGAAGCATGGGTACTGGAGTCGGATAACGACTAAAGAGCCTAGGAAGCCCGTACAGCAATTAAGGTGTATCTCGGCTACCCCAGTGGCGGCTGGTATACTGAACGCGCTGTACGGGCAAATTTCTGGCCCTGCTGTCGATTCTATACGCTATCTGTACCCGGTATCCAAAACGAACAGATACGAGGATCGTACAGACCAGTTTACATTATGCTCCCGCTCGGTACTATAAGTACGCTTTGCAGTCCAAAAGTAAACCAATGCTCCCGATCAGGATCACTCAGGCGGCAATCAGGTATGCGATCAGAAAAATGGGTCAGATTTACGAGAGGGCTTTTAATACAAACCGCGCGCAAAATGTCCCCATAGGGTACTGCCTAGCAAGTGCTGTAGTGCAATCCTAGTGCACTGCCTAGGGTATACCCTGCCTCCCTCCTTTGCACTTATCTGTAGTGCTTAGGCTTGCACGGGCATCTATCTCGTTTGATACCTTAGCTCTATCTCGTTTGTTATCCTATCATTAGCTCATTCATACCTCATTTATAATCATGCATCATACAGCATTTCACATAGCATGCAATCTATTTATTTTATCATCATGCTATTTTATTGCTTGCATTCCTAGATTATATCTATATAATGCTTGCCCTCTTATTGTATAGCATAGCATTGCACTAGTACATACTTGGATAACCTATCTAGCGATAGTCATAAACAGATACACCCTTAATCAGCCTAGCGCATCATCCTACTATATAGTGTCCTAATTAGATTTATACTACTCTAAGTATATGAATTATATAGCCTAATGCATTATTTTCAATTATTTTGCATTTTGTGCTTGCACTATCGGCGGGACTAGTGCATAATACAAAACATCAAGCGAGGGCATCACCCTGAACGGGTTAGCAGGCATAAGCGAGATAAGCTAGCATGAAGCCGCAAGGCATACCCTAGCAACCTGTATTGAGCGACAACAGGCTAATCAATGCTCTACTTTGGACGCGAGGCATCATGCGTATCCTATCTAGTGAGAAGTGCTAGCGCAACAGGCAGCGAGAAAAGGCTTGACAGTTAGTGAACCTTGGGCTAACATAGATACTATCCTAGCGAGGCCAACATACAGGCGGCCATAGCTATAAACAGGGATAGAGCGCGTTTAGTATGCAGTGCTTTGCACGGGAATACTAAAAGCTATATATGCGCTAGGGTTGAACGCTCTAGCAGTGCTGAACATAGTAAGCATGTGCATATATGGTGGCAGGCCGAAGGGCGCGCTTGAATCTCTTACGGATGACTAGGCATCTGTAGTGCTGGCATTGTATGCTAGCCGGATATTAGAGCACTGTAAGGATGCACTAGGCACGGGAGCCGCGAGGCGTAATGTGCTGCATAATTCGCCGTTATGCAGTCCGTAAAATGTGAGTAGCGCCCTCGGACCGTTTATCGGTGGAAAGGGATACCGCTGCAATGCATTTATGACTAGCGAGAATCTTTAGCACCACGTTACAGCCTCTAAGCTATACAGCACCGACAACGGGCAAAATACTATCCGTTGCGCTTGTATGGTGGCAAGGTAAAGCCTTAGCAGGTGGATACACTGTAGGCGGGTGATTTAACGTAAGGGAGAATGATGCCAAGTTGTCTTACTGCCTATAGCAAGGTAAGTGACCGTGAGGCTAGGCGCTAGTTATGGCTATAGCATGATGCATACGCTGGGTAGGACTAGGCAACTAGGGAAAGGCCGCAAGGCTCCATATTGTGACGGTGTATGCATCATGGTGTAGCTATTGGTTTAGCACGCCTTAACTTTAACAAAGGAGTAACTACAATGGCAAAGGCAACCTTTAAGATTCTGGAAGGCGCAAAGGCGATTGATACCGCTATCAAGAGCATTGCAACCCGTGGTAAAACGCTGGAGCGCGATATTCACGTTGCAGCGGTTGCGTGCTTAGTGCACGCTGACAAGCACGGCGATGTAACGCTCGCTGCAAAGCTGGTGGAAGCAATCCCTAGCCTTGCACGCAAAAACGCACTGCGTGACTGGTTCATTGCTCATGGCAAGTTTGACTATGACATGACGAACAAGGCGCTTACGTTCAACAAGAAAGGCACTACGCTTACTGACGAAGCTATTGCTACGCCTTTCTGGGAGTTCAAGCAGGAAGCAGAATACAAGCCTTTCAATCTGGAAGCGGCTGTACTGCAACTTGTGAAACGCGCTGAATCGGCTATTGAGAAGGGCGAGAAAGTGCCTAGCGATAAGCTCAAGCAACTGCAATCGCTGGTGGCCTAACTGCCCGGTGCTGTATTGGAAAACAGCTAAGTGATACCAGAGCACGGTACAGCCGGAATGTATCCCGCCTTACGAGGCAGGCACTAGGGCATGTGTGCGGGTAGGGAAGACTACTCCGCTTGGCTCAGAGGGTGACTATAGCACTCCCGTACGGTGGAAGGCCGTAACACACATAGGAGAACACCATGAACGGATATAAAGCATTCTACAACGGCCAAGAGATTGAGATAACCGCTGCTACGTCATACATGGCGCAACAACGTGCAATAGCTAAGTTTAACCCGCCTAAAAGCAAACAGCACATGGTGCATGTTATGCTATGCGAAAAAGCAGGCGAGCAAGTAACACACACACTGCGCAGGATTAACATGGACAACAAACAATACAGAAAACTCATGCAGCAACGCGGTGTATCCGTGCAAGCAGCAATCAAGATGGCCGTGCACTTGTGCCGCGTGGC